>Ga0126309_10000697_pt1 | contig 11185 bp, 12 predicted proteins | sample Plot56_FD_92541 | JGI IMG/M metagenome (GOLD analysis project Ga0126309, IMG submission 92541) | Serpentine soil microbial communities from UC McLaughlin Reserve, CA, USA - Plot56 | ecosystem: Environmental > Terrestrial > Soil > Grasslands | place: USA: UC McLaughlin Reserve, Lake County...
GGTAGTCGGTGCGGGCCGCCGCGGCGAGCAGGCCGAGCCCGATCAGCGCGTAGATCGCCTGCCGCTCGAGATACCCGGTCGGGTCACCGTTCCCGAGCGCCGCCGGCGCGGACGTCGCGCTGTACACCATCACGAGACCGAACGCGACCAGGGCGACGGTCACGAGCAGGAGCACGTGCCATTCGAGCTGCGCCTTCTTCATCCTCCCGGCCGGAACTTCGACGCGCCTAGGCGACACCCTCCAGCGCGAGCCGCCGGAACTCGTCGCCGCGTTGCTCGAAGTCGCGGAACTGGTCGTAGCTCGCGCACGCCGGCGAGAGGAGCACGACATCGCCGGGCGCGGCCGCCGCTGTCGCCGCGGCGACGGCCGTCGCCAGCTCGCCGCTCACCTCGTGGGCGACGCTCGCCAGCGCGCGCGCGAGCTCCGCCGCCGTTTCGCCGATCAGGAATGCGCGCCGGACGCGACCCGCGGCCGCCTCGGCCAGCGGCGCGAACGACTCGCCCTTCCCGCGCCCGCCGGCGATCAGCAGGAGCGGCGCGTCGTAGGCGGCGAGCGCCCGCAGCGCGGCTGCGACGTTCGTCGCCTTCGAGTCGTTCACGTAGCGGACGCCGCCGCGCTCGAGAACGAGCTCGAGCCGATGCGGGACGCCGGGAAACGAGCGCAGCGCGTCGGCGATCGCGGCGTCGGAGGCGCCGGCGGCGCGCGCGGCCGCTGTCGCTGCCGCCGCGTTCTCGCGGTTGTGGGCACCGGGGATCAGTGGCTCAGCAGGCAGCTCGTCGTCGGCCGCGAACTCGACGCGCCGCGCCGCTCCGGGAACATCGGCGAACCCGCGCGGCACGATCGCGACGTCCTCCGGCTGCTGCCGGGCGAAGACACGAAGCTTCGCCTCGCGGTACGCCTCGAACGAGCCGTGCCGGTCGAGGTGGTCCGGCTCGAGGTTGAGGAGGACTGCGATTCGCGGCCGGAGCGTGTGCGCGTGCTCGAGCTGGAAGCTCGAGAGCTCGGCGACGATCCACCGGTCGGGCGCGACCTCGCCGTCGAGCGCGCAGAGCGCGAGCCCGATGTTCCCGGCGGCGGGCGCGTCGAGCATCTGCGCGAGCAGCGCGGTGGTCGTCGTCTTGCCGTTCGTCCCGGTGACCGCGACGAGCGGATTCGGCAGCACGCGCGCGGCGACCTCCGCGTCGCTCCAGATCGGGATCCCGCGGTCGATTGCCGCGACCACGAGCGGCGCGTCGTTCGGCGCGCCACCCGTCTTGACGACGGCCTCGACGCCGTCGAGGAGCGCAACGTCGTCGTCGTTGCCGAGCTTCCGGTCGGCGCGGACGACGCGGACGCCGCGACGCTCGAGCGCGTCGGCGGCCGCCGTCCCCTGCCGCGCGAGCCCGAGCACGAGCACGCTCTGCGGCAGCGTCACCGGAGGTCGGGGCGGAAGTCGAAGAAGTAGCGGTAGTAGAGCGCGAAACCGGCTGCGCACAGGATCCCGGTGAGGATCCAGAAACGGACCATGATCTTCGTCTCCGACCACGCCTTCATCTCGAAGTGGTGGTGGATCGGCGCCATCAGGAAGACGCGCCGGCCGAGGTACTTGAACGTGAAGACCTGGATCATCACCGAGAGCGCTTCGATCACGAAGATGCCGCCGATCAGCAGCAGCAGCAGCTCGACGTTCATCATCAGCGCGAAGGCGCCGATCGCGCCGCCGAGGGCGAAGGAGCCGGTGTCGCCCATGATCACCTCGGCGGGGAACGCGTTGTACCAGAGGAATCCGATCGCGCCGCCGATCAGCGCTGCGCCCAGCGTCGCGAGGTCGAGCGCGGCGACGCTCTCGACGCCGCGCTGTCCACCGCGGACGAACGTGAAGATGTTCATCGCCGTCAACGTGAAGAGCGAGATCGTGCAGACGCCCGCCGCGAGGCCGTCGATCCCGTCGGTGAGGTTCGCGCCGTTCGCCGCGCCGGCGATCACGAAGAACGCGAGCCCGTACCACGCCCAGGAGAGCGGCAGGTCGACGTCGAGCAGCGGGACGTAGACGGTGCTCGTCAGGTCACGGTCGCTCGCGAGGTAGCCGACGACGGCGGCGATCCCGATCAGGAGCAGGAGCTTCCAGCGTCCGGCCAGGCCGAGCGAGCGGCGGTGCGTGAGCTTGATGAAGTCGTCGAGGAACCCGACGCCCGCGCACGCGACGGTCGCGAAGAAGACGGTCAGGCCCGAGACCGAATAGCGGCTGACCGGCAGGAACGCAGCGGCCGCGGCCGCGACGATCAGCACGCCGCCCATGGTCGGTGTCCCCTGCTTCGCGACGTGCCCCTGCGGTCCCTCCTCGCGGATGAATTGCCCCAGCTCCTTGCGGCGGAGGAAGCCGATGAACCGCGGGCCGAGCAGGATCGAGAGCAGCATCGCGACGATCGCCGCGATGATCACGCGGCTCAAGCGCGAACTCCGCCGAGCGCTTCGGCCACGGCCTCGAGCCCCATCGCCCGCGACGCCTTCACGAGCACGCAGTCGCCGGGGTGGAGCAGCTCGTCGAGCGCCTCGAGCGCAGCCGGCACGTCGTCGACATGTCGCGTTGCGGGAAGCTCCGTCTGGCCGTCGAGGTAGTGGGCGGCGAGCGGACCGACCGCGAGCAGGACGTCGACGCCGACCTGCGACGCGTGTCGTCCGATCTCGCGGTGGTAGTCCGGCGCGTCCGGGCCCAGCTCCGCCATGTCGCCGAGCACGGCGACGCGACGACGCGTGCCCGCTCGATCGACGAGGTGCTCGAGGGCAGCGCGCATCGACGTCGGGTTCGCGTTGTAGGCGTCGTTGATCAGCAGGCCACCGCCCTCGAGGGGGAGCTCCTCGCCGCGCCAGCGCGAGAACCGGATCTCGGCGGCGCCTTCGTGCGCGCGGTCGAGCGGCAGACCGAGCGCCTCGTACGCGTGGAGTGCGGCAAGTGCGTTCACCGCCTGGTGGCGCGCGACGACGTTCAGCTCGAGCGCGACTTCGCGAGCGCCGAGCGCGAGCGTCACGTGCGCATGGCCGTCGGTGACGGTGAACGAGCGTACGTCGTCCTTCGAGAATCGCCGCACCTCCAGGTCGCTCCGCCGCAGGTACGCGCCGAGCTCCTGTGCTTCCGCGGGCACGATCGCGACGCCTCCGAGCGGCAGCGCCTCGATCAGCTCCGCCTTCGCCTGTGCGACCGCCGCAACGGTGCCGACGAGCTCGAGGTGAACGGGGCCGACGCTCGTCACGATGCCGATCTCCGGAGCCGCGATCTCGGCGAGCTGGGCGATCTGGCCGAGCCCGCGCATCGCGAGCTCGAGGATGCAGACCTCGGTGTCCTCCTCGAGCCGGCAAAGCGTCAGGGGCACGCCGAGCTCGTTGTTGAAGCTCGCCTCGGCGGCGACGGTGCGCGCGACGGGGGCGCAGAGCGCCGCGAGGATGTCCTTCGTCGACGTCTTGCCCGTCGAACCGGTGATCGCGACGATCCGTGCGCGGCTCCGTTCGCGCACGGCGCCGCCGAGCGCGGCCATCGCGGCGAACGCGTCCTTCGGCACAAGCGTGGCTGCCGCTCCGCGCGCGCGCGCGTCGTCGACGAACTCGCGCCCGGCACCGACGGCGACGAAGAGATCGCCGGGCTCGATCGCCCGCGAGTCGATCTTGACGCCGGTGACGACGTCCGCGGAGGCGACGAGCTGGCCGCCGAGGGCCGACGAGACGTCGTCGAGGCGGAGCGGGATCACCGCCCGACCTCCAGCAGGCGCAGGACGTCGCGCGCGACCGCGCGATCGTCGAAGGGGTGCGTGAAGCCTGCGACCTCCTGCCCCTGCTCGTGTCCCTTGCCCGCGATCACGACGACGTCACCCGCTTCCGCTAGGTGGAGTGCGCGTTCGATCGCAGCCCGACGATCGAGCACGACTTCCGCGTCGCCACCCGTGCCGCCGACGATCTCCGCCGCGATCTGCTGCGGATCCTCGGACCGCGGGTTGTCCGTGGTGACGACGACGAGATCGGCGAGCTCGGAGGCAACGCGCCCCATGTGCGGTCGCTTCTCTCGGTCGCGGTCGCCACCGGCGCCGAAGACGCAGATCACGCGGCCACCGAGCTCGCGCGCCGTCCGCAGCACGTTCGCGAGCGCGTCCGGTGTGTGGGCGTAGTCGACGACCACCGCGAAAGGCTGCCCCTCGTCGACGGACTCGAACCTCCCCGGGACCGCGGCAACGGCCTCGAGCCCCGCCGCCGCCGTCTCGTCGTCGATCCCGAGCAGCCGCGCGGCGGCGAGCGCGCCGAGTGCGTTCGCGACGTTGAAGCGGCCGCGCAGCTTGAGGTCGACGTGCTCGAGCGCGTGCGGCTGCACGTCGGCGCCCTCCGCGAACCCGTATGTGACGGCGTGAGGGAGCTCCGCGGCGAGGCGCTTCCCGTACGCGTCGTCGACGTTGACCGCGGCGGGCGTGTCGGGCGTGAAGAGCCGGCGCTTCGCGGCGAAGTACCGCTCCATCGTCCCGTGGAAGTCCAGGTGGTCCTGCGTCAGGTTCGTGAACACGAGCGCGGCGAAGCGCACGTGGTCCAGGCGATGCAGCTCCGACCCGTGCGACGTCGCCTCGATCGCGCAGCTCTCGTCGCCGCCGTCGAGCATCTCGCGAAACGACCGCTGGAGGTCGATCGCCTCCGCAGTCGTACGGACCGCGGGTCGGCGCTCGCCGCCGATGCGCGACTCCACCGTTCCGAGGAGCCCCGGCCGACGCCCGGCGGCGTCGAGGATCGCGTAGACCAGGTACGCGGTCGTCGTCTTCCCGTTCGTCCCCGTGATCCCGACGACCTCGAGCTGGTCCGTCGGGTTGCCGAAGAACGCGGCCGCCGCCGGCGCCATCGCGCGACGGGCACCGTCGACGACGACCTGCGGCACGTCGAGCGGCAGCACGCGCTCGACGACGAGCGCGACCGCGCCGCGCGCGACCGCATCGGCCGCGAACTCGTGGCCGTCGTACCGCTCGCCCGGGACGCAGAAGAAGAGCGCGCCGGGAGCGACCGTCCGCGCGTCGTACGCCAGATCAGTCAGCTCGACCGGAGCGCGCCCGACCACTTCCCGCGGAGCGAGCGCAGCGATCACGCGCTCGAGCTGCATCTCGGCGGCCGAGTCTACCCGTGGCTGTGGAGGGATCGTTCCACCATCGTCACCGTTCGGTCGAAGACCCGTCACACCTTCGGCGGTAGCCTCGGCGGCGGGGCTCGCGGGTGGCGCACCCCCACCCAGGGCGGGGGGTGCGGCTACTTGACCGGCGCGTCGGGCGGGACTTCCAGGTACTGCAGGTCGAACCGGGCGATCTCGTGGAACGCCGGCGCCGCGACCACGCCGCCCCAGATCGTGCTCGGCTCGTCGACGGTGACGAGGATCACGAGCCGCGGGCGGGTCGCCGGCACGAAGCCGACAAAGGACGCGACGTAGCGCGAGGTCGAGTAGCCGCCGCCGCCGGCGAGCGGCTTGGCCGCGGTACCGGTCTTGCCCGCGACCCGGTAACCGGGAATCGCGGCTTCGATTCCCGTCCCCTCGTCGACGACGTCGGTCAACATCGTGGCGAGCTGGGAGGCGACGTGCGGCGACACGACGCGTCGCCGGTGCAGCGGCGCACGCGCACCCCCGGCGACGTGCGCGACGAGATGCGGCCGGATCATCATGCCGGCGTTCGCGACGGCCGCGTATGCGGACGCCATCTGGATCGGCGTCACCGCGATCCCGTGGCCGATCGGCAAGTTCCCGATCGTCGATCCGGACCAGCGCTCCAGTGGGAGCGCGATCCCCGCGCTCTCGCCGGGGAAGTCGATCCCGGTGCGCTGCCCGAAGCCGAACCGGTCGATCCACGAGGCGAGCCGCTTCGAGCCGAGCCGCTCCGCGAGCGTGATCGCTCCGACGTTCGACGACTGGGCGACGATCTCCGCGACGCTCATCCGCATCGTCGGCCGCGGGTCGTGCTCGTGGATCACCCGGTCGGCCACGCGGATCGAGGGCGGGAGCACGAAGGACGTCGAGGGCGAGACGATGCCCTCCGACAGCGCGCCGGCGACGGGGATCAGCTTGAAGGTCGACCCGGGCTCGTACGTGTCGCTGACGGCGCGGTTCCGCTGCACGTCGGGCGACGTCTTCGCGTACTGGTTCGCGTCGAACCCGGGCGCCGCGGCCATCGCGAGCACCTCTCCCGAGCGCGGGTCGAGCACGAGCGCAGTCGCGGCCTTGGCGCCCCACTGCCGGACGGTCTTCCGCAGCACCTCCTCGGCGTTCGCCTGGATGCGGTGGTCGATCGTCAGGGAGACGTCGTGCCCCTGTCGCTCCTCCGTCTCGTCCAAGACGTCGACGACGCGCCCGAACGGGTCGCGGATCACCGTCTCGCGTCCGGGGCGCCCGCGGAGTGTCGGATCGAGCGCGAGCTCGAGCCCCGCGAGGCCCGTGTTGTCCTGGCCGGCGAAGCCGAGGACCTGAGCGGCGACGGGCCCTTGCGGATACCGCCTCCGCTCCTCGGGATAGAACCCGACGCCCGGGAGGTTGCGCCGCTCGAGCCGCGCAGCGCGAACGGGGTCCGCCTTGCGGTCGAGGTACACGAAGCTGTGTGAACGATCCGTCAGCGACGGGTACACAGACTCCGCGTCGATCCCGAGCGCTCGCTCGGCGGTCACCGCGACCAGCCGGGCGTTCCGAATCTGCGTCGGGTCGGCGTATACGGTCGTCGCCTGCTCGCCGAGCGCGAGCGGGACGCCGTTTCGATCGAAGAGTGTTCCGCGACGGGCCGGGATCGTGACGACTTGCCGCTGCTGCGTCGCCGCGAGCCGTGACAGCGGTTCGGCGCGGACACCTTGCAGCCAGACCGCTCGCGCGAGCGTGCCGGCGAACGAGAGAGCGAGAACGACGAAGAGCAGGCGGATGCGTCGGTTGACGACGCGCGCGCTCACCGACCGCGCTGCAGGTCGACGTACGACGGCGCGTCGGCGGGCACGAGGCCGAGCTCGTTGCGCGCGCGGCGCTCGGTCACCGGCGGCGCGATCGCCGCGGACATCTTCGACGAGAGTCGTGCGTTCGCGGCCTCGAGGTCGAGCCGGTCCTGCCCGAGCCGCTCGAGCTGCATGTTCAGCCGCAGCACGGCGACATTGGTGGCGACGACGCCGACGAGCAGGATGGTCAGGAGCGCGATCCACACGACGCCGCCTGCGGCACGCCGCGGCGCGGGCCGCGCCGCGCGCCGCCGCCGTGGTGCCGGCAGCGCCGGCGCCTCGAGCTCTGCCGTTCCGGTCCAGGCGGCCATCAGGTCTTCGCGGCTCCACGCAGGCGCGCGGACGACGCCCGCGGGTTCACCGCGACCTCGTCGGCCGACGGTCGCACCGCCTTCCGCGTCAGCGGCCGCAGCTCCGGCTCGCGCCCGCAGACGCACACCGGAAAGTCCGGCGGGCAGGTGCAGCCGCGCGCGCGGTCGCGGACGAAACGCTTGACGATCCGGTCCTCGAGCGAGTGGAAGCTGATCACGGCGAGCCGGCCGCCCGGGCGGAGCATGGCGGTCGCGGCAGGAAGCGCGTGCTCGAGCGCCCCCAGCTCGTCGTTGACCGCGATGCGGAGCGCCTGGAACACGCGCTTCGCCGGATGACCCTCGCCGAAGCGCGCAGGCGCCGGGATCGACGCCTTGATCGTGTCGACGAGCTCACCCGTTCGCTCGAACGGCTGCGCGGCGCGCCGCCGGCCGATGCCGCGCGCGATCTGCCGCGCGAAGCGCTCCTCGCCGTAGCGCCGGAAGATCTGCTCGAGCTCCCGCTCCGAGTACTCGTTCACGATCTGCTCCGCGGACGGCTCTGCGGAAGGATCCATCCGCATGTCGAGCGGCGCGTCGGTCGCGTACGAGAACCCTCGCTCGGGACGGTCGATCTGCATCGACGAGACGCCCAGGTCGAGCAGGATCGCGTCGGCGCGCACGCCGTTGTCCGCGAGCTGGCGCAGGACGAGCGAGAACTCGCCGCGCAGCAGGCGCGCCTGGACGCCGGCGCGGCGCCGGAAACGCTCGAAGTACGGTCGAACGGCCGGGTCGCGATCGATCGCGATCAGCTTCCCGCGACCGCCGAGATCGCGCGCGAGCACCGACGCGTGGCCGCCGGCGCCGAAGGTCGCGTCGACGACCGTCTCGCCGGGGTGCACGGCGAGCAGCCGCCGCACCTCCTCGGCCAGGACGGGAACGTGGTCAGTCTCGTTTGGCTGCAAGACGCTCGGCAACATGCTGCGCGCTCCCCTCGACTTGCTTCAGGTGCTCGCGCCACGCGGCGCGATCCCAGATCTCCAGATGGTCGTAGACCCCGGCGACGACGACCTCCCGGCCGAGCGTCGAGCGCTCGATCAGCGGCGCCGGGAGCATGATCCGCCCCTGCTTGTCCGGCTCCGCCTCGGCCGCCGCGGAGAAGAAGTACCGGTGCATCAGACGGCCCTCCTCGGACAGCGGGTCGAGCTCCGCGAGCCGGTTCTCGACGAGCCGTTCCCACTCCGCCCGCGCGTACAGGTAGAGGCAGCCGTCGAGACCGCGCGTGACCACGCCCCCCTCCGCGAACTGCTGCCGGAACTTCGCGGGGAGCGTGAGTCGGTTCTTGTCATCGATCGTGTGTGCGTACTCGCCGAGGAGCATCGTTCGGGGCCGTCGTGGTTGTCTCCACTTCGTCCCACTCTAAACCACTGCTCCCCACTCCGCAACCCCTCGAAGGGGTTACGGTCGCCGCTCAGGGCGGAGCGGTCAACTGGCCCTCGTACGGCCCTCGTCCGGTGAGGGCGGAGGCTCCGCAGCTCGACGCGAGCTCGAGCGCCTCCTCGCGCTCGAGCCCCTTCGCCAGCGCGTACGTGAGCCCTGCCGCGAACGAGTCGCCTGCCCCGTAGGCGTCCGACACCGGTGCCGGCAGCGGGACCGCTCGGAACGGCCCCCCGGGCTGCGTCCACCCCCCGAGTGAGCCGGCGGTCGAGACGACGAGCCGCGGCGGCGGATCGAGGTCGCCGGGCTGGTACTGCTCCGCCATGTCCTCGCCGCTCCCGACGAGCGCGTCGAGCTCGACCGCACCGCGGCGAAGCGTCGCCAGCTCGCGTGACGTCGCGACGACGATCCGTGCCCGCCGGGCCGCCTCGAGCGCGGTGACGTCGCCGGCGGTGAAGTAGACGCCATCGGCCCGCGACAGCTCCATCCAGGGCAGGTGGTGCGACTGCCCCGGGTGCAGCTTCTCGCCGATCGTCGTGATCGTCCGCTCGCCGTTCTCGTCGACGAACGTGAACGCGCGCCGTGTCGGCCGCTCCACGAACTCGCACTGGACCTCGACGCCGCGGCGTGCGAGCTCGGCCTGCGCGCGCCGTCCCAGCTCGTCGTCGCCGAGCAGCGTGAACAGCGTGCAGGTGCCCGCGAGCTTCGCGAGCTGGACGGCTGCGACCGCGCCCCCGCCCGCGGGCGCCTCCCAGCTGTCGAGCGCGTTCACGATCTCCCCCGGCGCGGGTACGTGCTCGACGCGAACGAACTCGACCCATTCGACGTGGCCGACGACCGCGACCTTCATGGGCCTGCAGTCTCACAGTTCCGCGGCCGATGCCGTTTGACCAGGATGATGGACGCCGTGGCCGCGATCCCGCCGTTCGAGCGCTTCTACGCGGAGCACCGGCACGGCGTGTTCGGGTTCCTCGTCCGGCGGCTCGGCCGCGACCGCGCGGAGGACGCGTTCCAGGAGACGTTCCTGCGCGCGCTCCGGAGTTACGGGACGCTCGCCCATGCCTCGAACCTCCGTGCGTGGGTCTTCACGATCGCAGCGCGCGTCGCCGTCGACGAGCTCCGGCGGAAGCGACCGCCGCTCGGGGACGGCGAGCCATCGTTCGAGGAGCGCCGGCCGGCGTATGCCGAGCTCGAGCATCTCGCGGACGGCCTGCCGCCGAAGGAGCGGGCGGCCGTCGTGCTCCGCTACGGCTACGACCTCGAGTACGCCGAAATCGCGTCCGCGCTCGGCTCGAGCGAGGAGGCGGCACGTCAGGCCGCATCCGCGGGCGTTCGCAGACTGCGACGAAAGGGAGTGACGCTGTGAAGGTTTCGACGGATCTCGACGGGCGGTTCCGCGAGCGAGCGCGCGCCGAGGGTCTCCTCGACGTTGCCTACGACCTCGTCGACTCGCCGCTCGGGGCTCTGCTCGTGGCGACGACCGATCGCGGGGTGTGCCGGATCGAGTTCGATCCCGAGCCCGACCGCGACCTCGAGCCGATCGCGAAGCAGTACGGCGTGAAGGTGCTCCGCGCGCCGCGGGCTGTGGACGCGGCGCGCCGCGAGCTCGACGAGTACTTCGACGGTCGGCGGACGGACTTCGAGCTCCCACTCGACCTGCGCGTCGAGGCGCCGTTCCGGCTCCGCGTGATGGACGAGCTCGCGCGCGTGCCCTACGGCCAGGTCACGACGTACGGCGCGCTCGCGGCGCGAGCAGGTCACCCGGCAGCCGCGCGCGCGGTCGGGACGTTCATGAACCGCAACCCGGTCCCGATCGTGCTTCCGTGCCATCGGGTGGTCGGTGCGAACGGGAGCCTCGTCGGCTACGGGGGCGGTCTCGCCCGCAAGGAGCGGCTGCTGCAACTCGAAGGGGCGTCGATTACCCTCCAGGCGTGAGCTGTGTCGAGTGCGGTCGGCAGGTCGAGACGGCCTTCCGCTACTGCCCGTGGTGCGGCGCCGTCCAGCGCCGGAAGCTGGTCGAGTTCTTCCTCGGACACCCGCAGCTCGACCGCGGCCGCTCGCTCCGGGTCTCGCGGTACCTGCGGACGAGCGATCAGGAGCCGCACGTCCGCGTCAGCGTCTGGAACGAGCTCGGCGAGGCGCAGGCCGCGGTTTCGCTCGACGAGGACGAAGCGACTCGCCTCGGCGTCTTCCTCGCGCCGCGTGGGCGGCCGAGCCGCCTCCACGAAGCGCTCGACCGTCTGCTGTCGCACCGGTGACGACTGCAGCTCTCGAGCAGCGCCTGCGCGCGATCGCGGACGAGCTCGACACGGCGCGCCGGTCCTTGGGCGACCGCGGCGAGGTCGTGCTCGACGGCCGCGCGTCGTACCGTGAGGGCGAACCCGTTCAGGTGCACGTCCGGAAGCGTGCGCACCGGTACGAGCTCGGCGACCTCGCGCGAGCGGCCGACCTCGCCGGCAAGCCGAACGGCTGGCTCGAGGTCGCGCAGGACGTCGTCGAC
>Ga0126309_10000698_pt1 | contig 11184 bp, 6 predicted proteins | sample Plot56_FD_92541 | JGI IMG/M metagenome (GOLD analysis project Ga0126309, IMG submission 92541) | Serpentine soil microbial communities from UC McLaughlin Reserve, CA, USA - Plot56 | ecosystem: Environmental > Terrestrial > Soil > Grasslands | place: USA: UC McLaughlin Reserve, Lake County...
AGAACGGCCGGCTCGAGGGGGCCCGGGCCCGGATGATGCGGGTGGCGGCGCGGCCCAGGTAGTCGGTCTTGTAGTCGGAGTCGGACTTGCCCACGCGGACCAGGCGGCCGTCGTGGTTGAGGGTGTAGTTGAAGTAGCTGTAGGTGGTGGCCTCGGTGTCGGCGAGCCACTCGGTCCATCCCGGCGGCACCAGGCGGGGGTTGCGCTGGCCGTAGCCGTTGAGGTACTTGCCGAGCAGGGCGGTGTAGTAGCCGGGCCCCTGCAGCCACACCGCCAGGGTGTTGCGGCCGTCGAGCTTCTGGAAGCCCCCGCTGGGGGGCGAGTTGCTCAGCACATGGTGGTTGTGGGCGTACTGGCCGGTGAGGAAGGTGGCCCGCGACGGGCAGCACTGCGGCAGCGACACGAACGAGTTGTCGAACGTCACCCCGTGCTCGGCGAGCAGCTCGCGCACGTGGGTCATGACCGGCATCGAGCGGACGGTCTGGTCGTCGGTCTCGATGACGAGCAGGTTGGGGCGCGGCTGCGGTCCGACCTGGTGGCGGACGGGCTTTCCGCAGGCTCCCAGGCCGCCGGCGGCGATCGCCGCGAGCGCGACCAGGACGACGAAGACGAGCCGGCGGCGGGCGGGGCCCGCGCGACCGGGACGGGGCGGGCGCAAGCCCCGCGACGGCCAGCGGCACCGACCGCCGCGCTCAGGCATCGCGTCCAAGGCGGCGGAAGCATAGCCGCCGGGTCGCTGCCCGCGTCGCGGTGGCAGCGGCGGCAGCAGCTCCTACGCGCTCTGGCTGCTGGCTACTGGTTAGGTCCCGAGGGCCTCCGCTCGTGAGGCGTGGCCGGGCTCTCCGGCTTGGAGTAGTTGAACTGCCAGATGTGCGGGTAGCGGTTGTTGCCGTTGTCCAGGTGGTGCCAGGGGATCGGGCCCTGGACGAAGCACGCCGGGCGGCCGGTGCCGGTCAGGGTCCCGGGCAGGGCGCCTGGGTTCGGCTCGGGGAAGAAGATGTCCTGGAGCTCGGGCGGCGGCTGGCGCTCCACCGGCCCCCCGCTGGGGCGGCAGTCCCAGTTGGGGAAGATCATCGCCTTGGCCGCGCGGGTCTCGGTCAGGGCCAGCGGGTCCAGGTAAGTGTTGCCGCGGTTGGCCGGGTCGCGGTCGGGGAAGAAGCCGAAGTTCTCGATCCCGTTGGGCGAGATCTGGCGCAGGTAGTGGCCGATCTCGCCCTTGGTGCCGCAGCAGTGGGCCTTGTCGGCCAGAGGGTTCGCCGTCGAGCCGCCGATGAAGTCGGCGGTCTGGTGCTGGTAGAGCTGGATGAAGCTCAGGATCGGGTTGAGCTCGGACAGGAACGGGGTGGTCTTCGCCAGCAGCGGCCGCAGGCCCCTCACCGTCTGGTTGAGCGCCGGCAGGCCGGTCTGGGCCGTGTCGATCAGCGGGTTGAGCGTCACGAAGGTCTGCTTGAGGTCGGGCGCCAGCGCGCGCAGGTCGCGCAGGGTCGGACGCAGGTCCCGAGCCACCGGTCGCAGGTCCTTGACCAGCGGGTCGGTGTTCAGCGAGAACGTGCGCAGCTTGGCCATCGTGGCCTTGGACTCGTCCAGGAAGACGGGGAAGGTCTTGAATGTCTCGGCCAGCTTGTCGTTCTCCTGGGCGGTGGCGCTGAATACGTTGTGCGTGTTGACGATCAGGCTGCGCAGGGCCCCCTGGTCGCGGTTGAGCGCCGCGAACACGTTGCCGGTCTCGCGGAACTGGGCGGACAGCGGCCGCTGCTCTGAGTTGAGCACCCGCAGCAGGTTGGAGCCGCTGCTGGCGAACTCCGGCAGGTTGCCCAGGAAGTCGGAGAAGTCCTGCCCGTGGCCGCGGAACGAGGCGGCCAGGTCCTGCTGCCAGGTGCGGAAGGCCTGGCGGGTCTGCGGGTCGAGGGCGTTGAGGATCTCATCCAGCTGGACGGTGGGCACCACCTGGCTGTTGGGGAGGATGGCGTCCTCTGGGAGGTCCGGAGCGCTCGGCGTGCCGGGCGTCAGCTCGAGGAAGGTCTCGCCCAGCAGCGTCTTCTGGCGCAGGATCACCCGGGCGTCGCGCTTGATCGGGGCGTACCTGGGCTCGATCTCCACGGTGGCTAGGGTGCGGTTGCCCGCCGGGTCGAGCTCCTTCTTGCGCACCTTGCCAATGTTCACGCCGGCGACGCGCACGTCGGCCTCCAGGCCGAGCTGAACCGCCTCGGGGAGCGCCACCTTGAACCGGTAGGCCTGGGGCTTGAGCGGGACGGGGCCGCCGAGGACAGCCACAGGAACAGCAGCAGTCCGAAGCACGACAGGGCGAACAGCACCATCGTGAGCAGGCGGCCGAAGGAGGGGGCTTGCTTTTGCATGGGCTAGGGGCTGGTGGTGGTCGTCTGGGTGGTCCCGGTGGTCTGGGTGGACTGGTTGGCGGGCGCCTTCAGGCCGGCGGGCTGATCGCCGCCGCCGTTCTGGTCGCCCTCGCCCTGGTCGCCGCCACCCTTGTTCTCATCGGACTTGTTCTTGCTGTCGTCCTTGACCTCGCCGTTCTCGGTGAACAGCGGGACTGGGGAGGGGTTGGGCCCGCAGAACTGGGTGGACAGAAGTCCGGCGAAGTTCTCCCCGAACAGCGCGAGGGCCCTGCCGCGGGCTGCCGCCGCGAGCTGAGCGAGGAGGGGCTGGTCGGCAAATGGAGCCGCAGCCCTTCTTCCGGCCTCCTGGACGAGGTGACGGATCGTGTCGCAGGTCAGGCTGAGGAACACCGGCCGGTAGGGGCCGTTGGCGTCGTCCATGGTGAACAGGTTCTCGGTCTGGTGGGAGACCCAGGCCACCTGGAACAGCCAGCCCTCGTCCTTGCGATCGTGGCTGGGGCCCTGGGGCCCACCCGGGTTGTAGCCCAGGACGTCGAACCACTTGTTGAGCTGGTGGAAGGTGCCCCGCAGGTCGGGGGTGGCGTCGGCCAGCTCGTCGGAGGGCTGGATCAGGTTGGTCACCAGCGGGCGCACCTCACGCACGAAGGGACGGACCTGGTCGCGGACGATCGGCGTGGCCTCCAGCGCCAGCGACCGGGTGGCCTGGTTGGCCGGGGTAATCGCCCGCACCGCCGGGCGCAGGCGGTCGGCGGTCGGGCGCAGGACGTTGGCCAACCGCTCGACCTTGCCCAGCGTGGTGGTGGTCTGGCGCAGGGCCGGCGGGAAGTCGCGCACCGCCCGGCGCACTTGCGCCTGCTCCATGGCGAACTGGCGGAAAACGACCGACGAGGCGTCTACCAGCTGGGTGATGTCCTTGCCGCTGTTGGCCAGCTCGCCGTTGAGCAGCCGCAGCGAGTGGATCAGGTGGCGCAGGTTCTCCCGGCGCTGGGAGAGCGCCCCGGTGAACCGGGCCAGGTCGCGGTAGGTCGGCTCGAAGCGCTTGAAGACGTTCTGCAGGTCCCCGCCCCGGCCGTTGAGCCCCTCGCCCGCCCCGTTGATCAGCAGCACCAGGTACTGGCGAGTGTCCTTGTCCAGGGTGGAGAGGACCTCGTCCGGGTTGACGTCGGGGAGCGTGTTGTTGACTGGGATCGTGAACCCGTTGCGTGCCGGCGGCGCGTCGTTGGTGCCCGGGTTGAGCTCGATGAACATGTCCTTGAGGCCGGTCTTGGGCCGCAGCAGCGCGGTGGCGTTCTGGCGGATGAAGCCGGCCTTGTAGTGCGGGTCGATGTCCATCCGCACGATGGCCCGCCCCTGGTTGAGCGTCACCTGGCCGATGTCGCCGATCTGCACGCCCGCCACCCGCACGGTCTGGCCCTGCCCGGGCGTGACCGCCTGGGCGGTGGAGAACTCGGCGTTGAGGGTCAGCGGCGACTCCTGGATGAGCGGGAAGCGCAGGCGCTCGTTGTGCAGGACGTAGAGCGCGACCGCGGCCGCCACCACGACCAGAAACAGGATGGCCAGGAAGTCGCCCAGGCGCTTCTTGATCGCGGTCACGGCGAGCTGCCCTCCCCCACGTCGGCGCTGCCGCCGGCCTCGAGGTCGCCCTTGTCGTTCTTGCCCTTGCCCTTGCTGCCGTCGTTCTTGGCGTTCTTAGCCGGCTGCTTGCCCGCCAGGATGTCCTCCAGCGCGCGCTGGAGGGGCTTGCTGTGGACGATCTCATCGGTGAGACGCTGGCGATCCCGACTCCAGAGATTGGGCAGGTCGCCGAGCTTGACCGGCCCGCGGCGGGTCAGCTCCTGTGCCTGCGTAGCCAACTTGCGGGCCTCGGCGGTCTTCCCTTCCTCGGCGGCCTGGAACGCCTTGAGCGACAGCTCGCCGACGGTCAAGGGCAGGAGGTTGGCGAGCCCCGTGCCGAGGGCCGCTACCGGGTCGATGTCGATCAGGGGCGGCGGTGTCTTGACCTTGGCGTCGAGGTTCGGGGGCTCCTGGGTCTCGCAGGGCACGTCGTAGCGAATCCGCGGCATGTCGGTCTTGGGCGGGATAGTGCCGCCCATCGGAGTGTTGGTTAGCCCAATCCGCCCCTCGTCGCCGAAGTTCAGGACGTAGGCATTCAGGCCGTTGCCGGCCAGGACGCGGACCCACTGACCGTTGGCGTCGCCCGAGCGGCTTTCCCCGCCCAACCCCGGGAGGAACTTGACGCTCTCCTGGTAGACCTTGCCGGTCGGGCGGTGGACGGGGTCGCCGACCTTCTTGTGCGACCAGGGCAGGATGACCTCGTTCTGGCAGCTCGAGGCCAGTCGCTGCTGGCGCAGCAGAGCCGGGGTGCGGGCGTTGAGCCGGGCCAGATTGGGGGTCAGCAGGCGCAGGTCGGCGCTCAGCCCCTGCAGCTCGGAAGGCTGCATCAGCAGGCGCAGCTGGGTGATGAAGGGCAGGGCGGCGTCGATCATCGGACCCGTGCTGCGGGTGGGCGGGCGCAGGTCGTGGGCGAGACGGCGCAACGGAGGGAAGCTGGTGTTCAGCGCAGCCAGCGCTGGGCGCGCCGCGCTGAGCGTCCGCGGCAGCTCAGCGATGGTGTTCTGCAGAGCGGTCTGCTCGCTGGCGAATGCCGCGGCCGTGCGGTTGAAATTGGTGATCAGGCTCTTGAGCGCGGCGGGATGGCGGTCCAGCGCGGCGGCGAACCGCCCCTGGGCCGACAGGTAGCGCGAGAGGTCGTGCGGCTGCTCGCCCAGGGTGGCCTGGTTGACGATCGCCGAGCCCTTGAAGGCCGGCAGCCAGTACTGGACCGCCCGGTTGTAGGCGATGCCCCCTGGCCCGTAGAGCGCGGTGGACAGCTCGGGCAGCAGGCGCTGGAGGTTGCGCCGGGTGTGACCCTGCAGCGTGGTGAGAACCTGGTCGAGCTGCACCGGGGTGGTGGTGTGGCTCTCGGGGATCGTGTCGCCGTCGCCCAGCAGCGGCGCGGTGGGCGTCCCGGGGTGCAGGTCCACGAACTGGTTGCCCTCCAGGAAGACGTTGGGCCGGATCGCAAGCGTGGCGTCCTTGTGGATCGGCCGGCCCATCTTCTCGATGCGCATCGACACCTGCGCGCCCGGCTTGCCGGGGCGCAGGAAGTCGATCTTGGTCACCTTGCCGACGTTGACGCCGGCGATGCGCACCCACGAGCCGAGCCGCAGGGTGCTGGCGGTCTTGACGTCGGCCTTCACCGTGAAGTGGTGGCGGAACGGGATCGACTTGGTGAAGCCCAGGTAGGTGACGATCACCAGCACGACGATCAGGATCGCCCCGGCCTGGAACTGGCTCAGCCCGCGCGAGCGTCCTCCCCTCATGGCGTGCGCGCTCCCCTCATCACCATCCGCCGTAGGTCCCGGTCTCCAGCGCCGGGGGCAGCTTGCTCGCCGGCGGCCACTCGGGCTCGCGCGAGAAGGTCTGGCCGCCGGGCACGTCGGGGCGACCGCGGTAGGTCGAGCCCTGGTTGCCCGGGGTGTGGGGGTCGGTCACGATCTGGAAGCGGTTGCGCGCCGGGCGGTCGCGGTTGGGGATCTTCAGGGCCATGCGGTTCTCGGGGTAGCCGCGCTGGCCGATCTCGCAGTCGGCGTTGCCCTCGTTGTCGATGGCGCCGGCGTAGGGCTGACCGTGGAGCACCGCAGGATCGCCGAACAGCTCGCGGATGATCTCGTCGATGTGAGCGCCTACTCCGCCGAGCGGTCCGCCGGGAAGTCCGGCGAACAGGCTGCCGACGCTGGGATAGCCCTCCTCCGCGGCGGTCTTGCGGGTGGCGTTGGCCGGCTCGTAGGCGCCCTCGCTGGCCAGGCTGTTGCGCTGGGGCGGGGCGCTGTTGGCCAGCACCCGCTGGGCGGTGCCGGTGTTGTCCTGGGCGGTGAGGTGCTCGCCCAGGAAGGTGAACTGGTAGGTGAAGCCGTTGCACACCGTCTGGTAGGGGCCCAGGAAGCGGATCAGCGGGTTGAGGATCCCCACCGTGTCGGTCAGGGCGCGCAGGGCCATGTTGGTGGTGGGCGCCTCGGCCAGCTCCTTGAGCGCCTGGAGGGTCTCGCGGGTGCGGGCGTTGAGCGACGGGGTGCGCCGCAGCACGGGCACGCCGGTCTCCAGCGCCGAGCTGATGGTGGGCAGCATCACCCGCAGGTCGCGCGCGGCCGGGCGCAGGTCGCGGGCCAACAGCACCGAGTCGCGCAGGAAGGGGCGCTGGGCGATGAGCGAGCGGGTGCTGACGCTGAGGTTCGACGGCGACTTGGCGATGGTGTCGCGCAGCGCCTGCTCGTCGCGGGCGATGGCCTCGAAGGTGGTGGCCATGTCGGTGAACGTCTGGGCGTTCAACTGGGCGATGGGGGCCACGTTGCGCACGAAGATGTTCAGCTGGCGGAAGAAGTTGCGCAGCCCGGTCTTCGGGCTGACCAGGTTGCGCGCCACCGGGGGCAGGTAGGTCACCAGGGGGCGGGCTTGGACGAAGAACTCGTTGAGGCTCGCGCCCCGGCCGGCAAAGCCCGAGCCGAAGATGTCAAGGCCCTCCTGCTGGGCGCGGCGGGTCGGCGCGTCGAACATCTTGAAGAGGTCCTCGAACTGCACCGGCACGTTGGTGTGCGAGATCGGGATGGTGTCCCCGTCCTTCAGGTAGCGGTGCGAGGTCCCGCGCGTGAACTGGATGTACTTGAGGCCCAAGGCCGAGCGCGGGCGGATGGCGATCTGGGTGTCGTCGGGAATCTCGCCCACCGTCTTGTCGAGCTTGAGCTTGAGGTTGGCCACGGTGCTGCCGGAGGGCAGCGTCTTGGGCTTGACGTCGGTGACCGTGCCGATGCGGAAGCCGCCCTCGCGGACCTCGTTGCCCGGCACCAGCCCCGAGCCCGAGCCGATGTCCACGTAGACGAGCTTGGTCGGCACGAAGGGCAGGCCGTTGTTGGCGTTGTAGGCCAAGAACACCGCCACAACCACGACCAGGGTGGTGACCGCTCCGACCAGGACCGGATTGGCGACGATGGAGGCGGATCCGCGGCGGCTCATGGCGCGAACAGGTAATTGAGGAGCTCGATCTTCCCGCGGTTGTCAGCGGGCGAGGCGGTGGCGGCGGGCGAGGCCTGCGCCGCCCCGCCAACCAGCTGGTTCAGCGAACGCTGCATGTCGACCGGCTGTTGGTTGGCCAGTGCCCGGGCAGACTGCTGTCCGCTGGTCATCGCGGCGGTGGCCTGGGCGCCCTGACCGGTGGAGCGCAGCGCCTGGGTCTGATCCGGGCTGCCCGAGCTGTTCTCATGGGGCATGTGACCGGGGTCGGTCTCGGGGTCAGGATCCCGGTTGTTACCGGCGCCCTCGCCGGTGGGGCTGGGGTCGGGCTCGTTGATGGCGGGCTGGTTGGGGCCGAGGTATGCGCCGCAGTGCTTGCGCAGGTCGTCGTTCTCGCGGACGCTCTTGGCGTCGCGGTAGGGGCCGCAGCGGCTGTTGTTGAGGTCCTCGAGCTGGATCAGCGCGACCTTCAGGATGAAGCCGTTTTGATCGAAGATGTTGATCGACTGCGACTGCGCCCACACGTAGCGCAGCAGGGCCTCGAAGCCCGTGAACCCGCCGCCGGGGGCGCGGGTGTCGTGCTCGACCGCGCGGTCGCGGTCGTTGATGTCGGTGAGCACGATGCGCAGGTTCTTGCCCAGCTCCGGGGCGTTGGAGGTGAACTCGCCCAGCTGGGCGACCGTCTTCTGGAGGGGCGGAATGGCCCGCCGGCCCACCGTAGAGGTTTCGCCCAGGCTGCGCAGAGACGGCTTGGAGGCCTCGGAGAACGGCCGCACGTCGTTGAAGAAGCGCTTGAGGTTGGAGCTGGCGGCGTCGAGCTCGCGCAGGGTGAAGACCTGCTCATCGGCCAGCTGTCCCAGGTCGCGCATGGTCGGGCGCAGCTGTTCCAGGAAGGCGGGGAGGCGGTGCCAGGTCTGGCGCAGCGCCACCCGGCGCTGGGCGGAGGTGGCCGAGGTGTCGCGGGCCTCGCGGACCCAGCGGCTGACCTCGCTGCGCCTGTTGGCCAGGGCGCTGACCACCGTGTCGGCGTTGACGGTCAGGTTGGTGATCGTGCGGTTCTCGTCAGCCAGCAGCTTCAGTAGGCGGTCGGTCTCGCGCAGCGCCGGCACGGCGCGGCGGATCACGTCGTTGACGTCGCTGCCGCGGGCGGCGAGCCCGATGCCCAGCTCGTTGAGGAGGATCCGGAAGCGCTGGCGCGTGGGGAGGCGCATGACGTTGTTGACCACATCGGCGGGGATGGTTGAGAAAGTGCGGGTCACCGGGATGGTGGCGCCCGGCTTGAGCACCGTCCGGTTTCGCCCGGGATTGCAGTCGATGAAGTACTCGCCGATCAGCGACTGGGGCCGCGTCTCGCAGGTGACGTCGGTCTTGATCGGGCTGAACCCGCCCTGGTTGAGCTGGACGTGGATCAGCGCCTTCTTGGTGCGCAGGTCGACCTTCATCTCCGTCACCTTGCCGACCCGACCGACCCCGGCGATCTTGAAGTCCGCACCCGGTACGAGGCCGAACGCGTTGTCGAGCTGGATCCAGTACGCGGGCTTGTTCTCGGCGCCGCTGCCGGCGCCGCCCGCCAGCAGGGCAAAGGCGCCCACGCCGGCCACCACGAGCAGGGCGGCGAGGATGCGCCTCATCGGCCCACCGGATCCTGACTGGGGTCACACCCGCCCGGCTCGCTGGGGTCCACCGGGCCGGGGTGGAACGGGTTGGACCCGTCGAAGTTGCGCTCCATGGAGCCCGGACAGCGGTTGTTGCGGTTGCGGGCCAGGCCGGACTTAAGGACGTCGAGCTGGACCCCGGGCTTGAAGCGCTCCAGGACCGAGAGGAAGCCGCATAGCGTGTCCGGAAACGGCTGCGCGACGCAGGCGCCAAACGCCGGCCCCGCACCCTCCGGGATCGAGGGGCCACACTCCGGTGTTGGTGCTTGCGGGGCTACTCCAAGGGGGTCAGGAGGACGCGGGAGAACACCCGAGCCGCAGGCGATGGCGAAGGCGTTGACGTTGAGGGGGATGCGACCGACGGGGCCCAGGGCGTCGTAGTAGCCGCTGTGGGTGAAGTCGTCGAACCAGGCCTGCAGGTCGGGCCCGTAAGGCCGGGCGAACTTCAGCTCCGGGGCGGCGCCCTCGAGCGCGTCGGCGCTCTCCGGGAACGCGCCCCGGCGCTCCTCGCCGTTCTCGCGCACCGGGCCGATCGCGATGTCGCGCACCGGGACGTTGCTGGCGGTGGCCTCGATCAGGTCGTTGCGCGGACCGGGCTGGCTGATCATCACCGAGAGGTCGCGCAGGGTGGGCCGGGAGTCGCGGGCCAGTGGGCGCAGCTCGGCCAGGAACGGGCGCAGCTTGCGCGCCACCGGCTTGGACTCCTCCACCAGCGGGGTGAGCTGGTCGAGGGTCGCCCGCAGGTTCACGAACGTGGTGTTGGCCCGGCGCATGAAGTCCGGAAGCTGGCGGATGGCGGACCGCAGCTCGGTCCTGCGCTCACCGATGGCGCCGAGCGTCTGCTCCCAGTTCTGGATCAGGGCGGCGAGATCGTCCCGGCGCTCGTCCAGGTCGCTGGTCAGCCGCGCGGTCTGGTTTATGAAGCTGCGCAGGCCCGGCTCGTCGAATGTCAGCTCTCTAAACAGGCGGCTGCTGGCGGCCACCGACGGGTTGACGTAGGCGAAGCCGCGGTTGGCCTGCTGCTGGCGCCCGGAGTACAGCTGGGCGAAGCCGCGGATGACGCCCTGCAGCCCGCGGCGCTCGCGCGGGCCGAAGGTGTTGAAGATCTGGTCGAGGTCGACCGCGGTGGTGGTGTCGGCCTGGTTGATCTTCCCCCCGTTGGGGATCGGCGGCGCGGTGGCCGGGGCGAGCTCCAGGTCGATGTAGCGGTTGGCGATGCTCGACAGCGAGGAGACGCGAATGACCGCCTTGGTCCCCTGGCGCAGCGGCTCGAAGTCAGAGTCGATCGTGGCGTGGAGCTTGGCCTGGCCGTCGGGGGTGATCGTGATGTCGTCGACCTTCCCGATCTTGCGGCCCGAGACCTGGACCAGGTTGCCCTTGACGATCTGGGCGGCGTTCTGGAACAGGAAGTTGACGTGGTAGCCGTGGCCTCCAGCCGAGCTGAGCACCAGCACCACCGCCGCTATGCCCGCCAGGGCGATGGCGACCACGGCCGCCGCACGCCCCACCGCACTTGTGCTTCCCAAGTCGCCTCTCTCTCCCGGCCGGGGAGACCTCTCCTGGCCCCCGGGGACCTAGCGAAGCTAGCAAGCACGATTGAGGGGTGTCAATCGCCAACCGTCGCCGGAATTTTCCATGCACGGCGACTGTCTGGCCGGCACTTGTCGGCCCGACAGCCAGCCTTGGGCGGCGCGAGGGCTCCGTGGCCTGGGTTGGGGCCGCCAGGGCCCACTCAGCGCAGCTGCGGTCGGCGGCTTCGCCCATGAGGCCCCAAGGTCCGTCCTTGCGGCTCAAAGAGGGCCGCGGTAGATGGCCCCCCGAACACCGACGATAGTTCTGAGATCGGCTCGGGCGCATCTCGGCCCGGCAGGACCACCCTGATGCTCAAGTCAAGGGTTAGCCTGGGGCCTGAGCCATGAGCGGATGACGCCCGACAGGAGCGCAGCATCGCGAGCGGCTGGGACGTGGTGCACATAGCGCATCGTCGTCGCGATGTCAGCGTGGCCGAGGTAGCCCTGCACGTCGGTGAGCGGAAGGGCCTGCACCGCCAGGCAGGCGAAGCAATGCCGCAAGTCGTGAAAGCGCACCCTACGCACGCGAGCCCGCGCCAATGCGCGGTAGAAGCG
>Ga0126309_10000699_pt1 | contig 11183 bp, 11 predicted proteins | sample Plot56_FD_92541 | JGI IMG/M metagenome (GOLD analysis project Ga0126309, IMG submission 92541) | Serpentine soil microbial communities from UC McLaughlin Reserve, CA, USA - Plot56 | ecosystem: Environmental > Terrestrial > Soil > Grasslands | place: USA: UC McLaughlin Reserve, Lake County...
ACGTAGCCGCTGTCGCCGGAGGTCCCGGTCGCGGTGAAGACGTAGCCTCCGGCGACTGAGACGCCGGCCCACGACGGGGCGCCGAGCGGCAGCTTGGCCAGCACCGCCCCGGTCAGCGCCTCGCGAGCGGTCAGGAAACCCGACATGTCGTTCGAGTAGACGACCCCGTTCGCGGCCGCGACCGCGCCGAAGTGGAGCGGCGTGCCGTCCGAGGAGGACCAGGCGGGGCTCCCCCCGCGGGTCAGTGCCCAGACCCCGCCGTCGCTCGAGCTCGGGCCATAGATCCGGTCGCCGTCGAACGCGGTCGAGCCGAGGATGCCGCCCATGAAGGTCCCGGGCCCGGTGAAGGCGGTCCACCGCGGTGACATGCGGCGGCGGTCGAGGACCCAGTAGAGACCCGACTTCTGCCCCTGCCCGACGACCCTGCGCCCGCCCGGCAGGGTGAACAGGTTCGGGGACGCGCCGAAGTCGGCGTCGGGGCTGTTGCCCGAGTCCTCGGCGCCGTTCCACACGTCGCCCGAGGTCGCCTGGAAGAAGCGGACGATCCGACCGCTGCGGGCGTCGAGGGCGATCATCGAGTCGGTCGTGCGGGCGGCGGGCGGGTGGTAGGCGTTGCCGGTCCCGACGTAGATGCGCCGGCCGTCTGAGCCCACCGCGGGGGTCGACCAGACCGCCCCGCCGTCGCGTCCGCGCGGCACGGTGTAGCGCTTCCACAGCCGCCGGCCGCTCCGGGCCGAGATCGCGACGACGCTTCCCCTGGCGCTCACCTCGACGCCCGTCAGCTGCTCGCCGAAGTAGCCCGAGGTGCCGACGAACACGCGGCCGTTTGCGACCTGGGGGCTGCCGTACATGTCGGCGCGCCGCTGCCGGTCGACGACGTGGCGCCAGAGCGGCCGGCCGTCCCGCAGCCGCAGCGCCACGATCCGGGGCCGGCCGACGAAGTTGACCGGGACGTACACCCGGCGCCCCGCGATCGCGGCGCTGGCCGAGATCACCGCCCGCTCCTCGTTGCGCTCGGGGATCAGGTCGCGCGACCAGAGCAGGCGCCCCGTCGAGGGGCGCAGAGCGAAGACGGTGCCGCCGCGGGAGCCGATCACGAGGGTGCGCCGGGCGACCACCGGGGTCCCGGTGAAGTCGCCGTCGGTCGACCTGCGGGTCCAGACCGGGCCCAGGCGCGGCACCTCGTTGTAGGAGGGGCCGTGTGTGCCGCCATCGCGTGAGTTGCGCCGGTCGTGCCCGTAGACCGGCCACGACCCGCCCTCGAGGGGCGCGGGCCGTACCCGCGGCATCAGCGTCTTCGGGTCCGGTCCGTCGCCCGAGCCCGGCCCCGGAACCTGCGGCCCGCCCGGCCCGCCCGCTTCGCCGATCGCCAGGGTGCCCTTCATCCACGAGTGGATCGAGCAGTGGAAGCCGTAGTTGCCGGGCGGGAGGGCCTCGACGCCTGAGACCGGGACCGACTCGCCCGCCGAGATCAGCGGGCTCTCGAACAGCCCCGCCTGGTCGGAGTCGAGGTCGTGCTGGGCGGCGGCGTCCAGGTTGTTGAAGCGCAGCGTGTCGCCCCGGGCCGCGGCGAGCGCCGGGGTGGCGTAGGCCAGCCCGGCTGCGTAGGCCTGCTGCTCGGCGGCGGCGGCGCGGGCCGGGACGAGAACGAGAGCCGCGGCGGCGAGCGCCGGGATCAACCTGTGCCGCGGGGTCATCCGCCGGCCTTGAGCCGGAAGGCGCCGCGCATGAAGGGATGGATGCGGCAGAAGTACGTGTAGGTGCCAGGCCCGAGGTTCTTCGGAGTCCGCCAGTGGGAACGGTTGGCGGCGGCGGTGAAGCCCCCGGGTCCGTAGCCGAGGTTTCCGGAGTCGAAGATCCGCGGCCCGTTGGCGAGCGGGTAGGAGATCCCGGTCGAGCCGGTGCAGGGGGCCCGGCAGGAAGTGATGCTGTGCATCGTCCCCGCCAGCGGCCAGTCGCCGTTCTCGAAGGTGAGCTGCTCCCCCGGCGCGACCACCGGCGGATTGCCGATCGATCCCGCCAATCCCATCCCGCCGGGCGTGTACTGGAACCCGAAGATGCCGACGCGGTCGTCCACCGTCTCGCCGTCGGGCAGGCGCCGCGGGTCCTGCGCCCCCTGGTCGCGGCCCCCGTAGTTCTCGTTCTCCGGCAGGTGCCCATGGGTGACCCGCCCGCGGGTGTCGATCCGGCGCCGAAATGGGTTCGGCCCCCGTTGCCCGAACGCGATCCAGGCGACATTGATGCCCATCGACTCGTACCACGACGCGCGCCGGGTGTCGTAGGTCGCCGAGATCCGCAGGCGATCCCCGCGGCGGAGACCGACCCGCCAGTCGCGGTCGCTTGCGGTCATCGACAGATCCCACGAGATCGGGCCGCTCGGGTCGAAGTACTTCGCCTCGGAGCGGAAGATGCGGCGGCTATGGCGGCCGCGGACCACCGCCAGGTCCGTCCAGAGGCCGCCCGGATGGAGGTGACCGGCCGTGGCGACGAGCGTCCCCCGCCGGTTCGTCTCCCAGACGTTCATCCGCCGGTCGCGGCCGTACGGCCGGCGCGCCTCGGCCGGATAGGTCAGGCGCCGGTCGCGCCCGCCGGTACCGCGCAGCACGTCGAAGACGGGGTAGGACTCGCCGTTGCGGACGTCGAGCCAGAGGGGCTGGACGGCCTTCATCCGCCGGCCCCGGCGCGAGTCGGCCGGGACGAAGTCGAGGTCGTAAGTGATCCAGACCGTCTCGGGAGCAGCGGTCTGGTTGTGGAGCATGTGGTTGACCGCCCAGACGTCATCGGGGTCGGCGTAGTAGCCATAGCCGGGCGGGCTTCGGGCGATCGTCTTCTCCTCGCCGCTGGCGAAGAAGCGCTCGGGCAGCGACGGCCGGGTCAGGTCCCGGGCCGAGAGGTTGACCCAGACGGCGTGGTGGAGGTGGATCACGTCGACGTTGGGGACCGAGCCGTCGGAGCGGATCAGATTCGGCTTGATCCGGATCGCGTAGCCCGGATAGCCCGGCTTCTCGATCGTCACCGGCCCGATCAGGATCAGGTTCTGGCCGGGCGTAACGGTTATCGGCCCGTAGCGATAGTGGAAGCGCTGCACGTCGGAGCCGAGCGGCGTCACCCCGACCAGCTCGGGGGCCGGCGGCTCGGCCGCGGCGGGTGCGGCGAGGGCCAGCGCGCCTCCCAGGAACGCCAAGAGCACCGCCGCCCGTGGGCGGATCCCCTGCATGGAGGAAGACCCTAGACCGGGGCGGGGGGGACCCGCGCCGGTCAGCCTCGCCACTCCTTCCAGTAGATGCCGAGCCGCCGCGTGAAGGCCTTCGGCTCCTCGGCGTAGAGCCGGCGTGCGATCGGCCCGGCGGCCGAGAGCAGCTCCTCCTGCGCGGCACCGATCCGGGCCTCGAGCGACTCGAGGTCCCGATCCGACAGCGCCGCGGACCGCCGCGCGCGTTCGGCAAGCATCGCGAGGTCGCGGTGGTCGCCGAGCAGGGCGCTGATCTCGTGTGCCTGCTCTGCTGCTTCGTCCAGTGCGCCGGGCCAGGCGTTCCGCAGCAGGCGCAGGTGGTACCAGAGATCCTTGACGCGCTTTCGAAGCTCGTGGACCGCCTCGTCGGAGGGATCCGACCGCAGCGCCTTCAGCCTCCTGCGCCCGCCCGCATAGGCGCGCCGCACGCCCGGCGCGATCGCGTCCCAGCCCTCACCCCGCAGGGGCCACGCATCGATTCGGGCCGCCGCGTCCTCGATCTCGGCGATCGCCACGTCCAGGCTCGGGGTCTTCTCGGCGCTACGGCGCTCGCTGACCAGCTCTTGGCGGAACGACTCCGGAACGACGGTCGCGCCGCCGCCATCCCGGTGCTCGAGCGCCGACAGCGTGTCGAGCCGGACCTGCGCGTCGCGGGTCCCGGCGAGCCGGCGCCCCGCGTCCCGGTAGGCGGAGCTCTCACGGTGGAAGGCGCTCGAGCCCATCTCGCCACGGACGAGCCGCAGGAGCGACCGCAGCTTCTTCAGGTCCTTCCGCGCCTCGTGGACGCGAGTGGCCAGGCCGCCGTCGTCTTCGGCTCGCAGCCGCTCTAGCGCGTCCGCGGTCCTCCCCGCAGCGACCCTCCTCACCCCATGCGGCAGCCGCTCGCCGGCCTCGAGGCTGAAGGAGCGGGACATGAGCGCATCCTCCCAGCGACGCCCGAGCCGTGCCAGGGCTATCGGCTCGGGCCCCCGCCGCCCCGCCGGCCCTGGGCCAGTCCCGCCGCGAGGACCTGATCCCGCCGCCTGGCTTCCATCAGATTCGGCCCCATCGCCGCCGCAGACGCGGAATCGGGCGAGATCAGCTCGACCCGCGCGCCGCGACGGCGCTGAACGGATGCCTCGAGGGCCGCCATCGACCGCGACCAGGGGCCGATCGCGCCGAGGGGGTCCCTCGGGCGGGGCCGGGCGGATCCGGTGGGGTTCAGGCAGAGGATCCGCTCGCCGGCTGCGGCGGGGAGGGCATCGAGGTTCGTGAGGCTCCAGACGCCGCCGTCGAGATAGGTGCGCCCGCCGGCCATGATCGGCCGGAAGACGCCGGGGATCGCGCACGAGGCGGCGACCGCGTCGGCGACGGGCACGCGGTCCTCGCCGCGGCCGCCGAAGAGGACCCGGCTGCCGCTCTCCACCTCGACCGTCGCGATCCACAGCCCGTCGTCCCACTTCGCTCCGGACTCGGCGATCACCCGCACCAGCCCGTTGAGCGAACGGCGTCCTGGCGGCACCCGTCTCAGCGCCGCCCGCCGCAGCAGGCGCCCGCCCGGGGCCGCCGACCGGAGAACGGCGGGCGCCAAGGGCCCGCTGACCGCGGCGCCCAGCGAGGCGGCGAGGCGGAGCGGCAGGGACCCGCCGGCGCCCTCGTCCGGCCCGACCTGCGGCTGCTCCGGGAGCTCCCCCAGACGCTCCCTGGGGTCGTAGCCGGCGGCCAGGGATGCGGCGACGATCGAGCCGGCGGAGGTCCCCAGGAAGTGCCCGCAGGACCTCGGGTCGAACAGCCTCGCGTCGGCGAGGCCGGCGAGCAGCGCAGACATCCACGCCTCGCCGAGGATGCCACCCGCGCCGAGGACAAGCGCGTCGGGGGCGTCGCCGGGAGGGCCCACCTCAACCCGCCCGCCCGGCGCCGCATACCGCCCGCGGTTCGGGTAAGCACTCGTTATGCGCCAGCTCCTGCCGACCCCCGGCGAGGCGGATCCCGACGAGCTCCTGGCCGGCCTCGACCTCGCCTCCGCGGCCCCGCCGGACCGCCCCTACGTGGTCTCGAACTTCGCCCTGACCTGGGATGGGCGGGTGACGATCGGCGGGCGCGCCGGGCCGATCGGCAGCTCCACCGACAAGCGGGTGTTGAAGCGCCTGCGCGCGCTCGCCGACGCCGTCCTGGTGGGCGCCGGAACGGTCCGGGTCGAGACGTACGGCCCGCTGCTCGACGACGAGGACCTGCGGCGAGAGCGGCGGGAGGCCGGGCGCTCGCCGGACCCGCTGGCGATCGTGCCGACCCGCACCGGCGAGCTCCCCTGGGACGCCGGGCTGTTCACCAGCGGGCGCGGGGAGGTTCGGGTGCTGGCCGCCGCCGAGTCGGAGGTACCCGCCACCGAGACGCCGGTGTCGGTGAGCCGCTTCGACCGCGAGGTCGATCTCGCGGCGGCGCTCGCGCAGCTGCGCGAGGAGGGGTGCCGGAGCCTGGTTTGCGAGGGCGGGCCCCACCTCCATGCCCAGCTGGTCGAGCTCGGCATCGTCGACGAGCTGTTCGTCACCCTCGCGCCGAAGCTCGCCGGCGGCGTCGGGCCGGGGCTGTTCGAGGGTCTCAACGAGCGGGAGCGGCAGCTCGAGGTCCGCTGGCTGCTCGAACACGAGGGCGAGCTCTTCGCCCGGCTGTCGACGTAGTGCCGGCACGAGATCACTTGCGGCGGCTTCGCCGGCTGACCTGCTGCTGCCGGAGCTGAAGCTCCGAGGCCGAATCAGTGGTTGCGCAGGGCGTCGATCAGCTTGCCCTTGTCCATGTCCGACCGGCCCTCGATGCCCAGCTCGGCGGCGCGCTCGCGGAGCTCCTCGACCGTCCGGTCCTCGTAGTCCTCGGCCTCGCCGCCCTTCCTGCTGACGTCCTCGCCGGCTGCCTTGGCGTTGGCGATCCGCGCCGCCTTCTCCTTGCTCTCGCCGTCCTCGCGCAGCTTCTCGTAGAGCTCGTCGTCCTTGACGCTCGGGCCGTGGTCCTTTGCCATGGTCCCTCCTCGATCGGTTGACCGCCGGGTACCCCGGCGCCACGGCCTCTATGCCGACTCGGCCGCCCGCTTCAGGCCGTCGGTCGAGTCCTTGGTGAGGAACTCCTTGACCTTGCCTTCGACCGGACCGCGCAGCAGCAGGCCGAGCATCCGGCCGGGGTCCGCGCGCAGGGAGTAGACGGCGCGGGTGCCCCCGTCTCCGTGCGGCTCGAAGGTCCACGAGCCCTTCAGCCATTTCAGCTCGCCCTTCTCCTGCTCCCAGCTCAATCCGTCCGGCGGGTCGTAGCTGAAGCGCATCCGGTTCTTGACCTGCCGGATCTTGGCGTCGGAGACGATCTCGACGACCTCCGGACGACCCTCGGAGTCCCGCTCCAGAACCTCGATCGAGACCATCGAGTCCTGCCAGTCGGGGGTCCGCTCGAGATCGGCGGCGATCTCATAGCAGCGCTCCGGCGGCGCGTCGATCTCCACCGTTCTCGTCGCCTGCAGCTCTCCCATCGGCTCTACCGTATCGCCGCTCGCCAGGCGACCGCCGCCGCGGCGCACAGCAGGACCGCCGCCGCGAGGCGCGGGAACGGCCCCTCGATCTTCTCGCCCAGCACGGCGCCCCTGCGCGCGTGGGAGAGGACCGAGCCCGCCGACGCCGACGAGAGCGCCGAGCCGAACGAGGCGGCGGATCCAACCGAGAACGCCGAGGCTGCAGACCCGACCGACCCCACCGAGAGGGCCGAGCCCACGGAGCCGATCGAGAGGAGGGACCCCTTCGACCCGATCGAGAGCAGCGAGTCCTCGGACCAGAGGGACAACCGGCTGCGCGCACCCACGTCTACGAGTCTCGCACGTCAGGAGCGGCACGAGAGCGTGTTATGGGCGCAAAAGCGGGAAAAAGAACCTGCGATGGCCGTCCAGTCCCACGGAGTCCCGTCTGCGGCCTCCGCCGGCACCCTGCTGGCGGATCGATATCGCGTGCTGCGGCGCCTCGGTGCCGGCGGCATGGCGACGGTCCTCCTCGCCGAGGACGAGCGGTTGGGCCGGCGGGTCGCCGTCAAGCGGCTTCACACCGGCAGCCCGGAGGAGGCTGCGAGCCGGCTGAACCGGGAGGCGCGGCTGGGCGCGGCGATGAACCATCCCAACCTCGTGTCCGTCTACGACGCCCAGCCCGACGGGGAGAGCCTCCTGATCGTGATGGAGTTCGTCGACGGCTCGAGCCTCGCGAACCAGCTCAAGCACGGTCCCCTGCCCGAGGAGCGGGCGATCGAGGTCCTGCGGGGCGTGGCCCAGGCGCTCGACCACGTTCACGAGCGGGACGTGGTGCATCGCGACGTCAAGCCGTCCAACGTCCTGATCTCCGCGCGGGGACAGGTCAAGCTCGCCGACCTCGGGATCGCGAAGGCGCTCGAGGACACCGGCCTGACCCAGTCCGGCATCGTCCTCGGGACGCTGCAGTACATCGCCCCCGAGCAGCTGGCCGGAGAGCCGGTCGGGCCGGCGGCCGACCTCTACGCCCTGGCGCTGATCGCCTACGAGGCCCTCAGCGGCCGCAGGGTGCGCAAGGGCGCGTCGCTCTCGGAGATCCTCCGCCAGTCCGCGAAAGCGCCGCCGGACCTCCGTGACGAGCGGCCGCAGACTTCGCCCGCGGCGGCCCGGCTGCTGAGCGGGGCCCTGTCCCGCGACCCCGCCGACAGGCCGGGCTCCGCGACCGGTTTCGTCGACGATCTCGAAGCGGCCCTCGCCGACCCGGCCGCGCGGCGGGCGACGCCCCCGCCGCCCCCCGCCGAGGCCCGCGAGCCGGAGCCGGCTTCCGAGCCGCGCGAGCCCGAGCCGGCCGCGGCTGTCCAGTCGCCCGCCGAGCGGCGTGACGCCCGCCGCCTCCTCGTGCCGGGCATCCTGCTGATCGCGATGCTCGCGCTGGCGGCGGTCCTGATCCTCGCTTCGGGCGGCGGCGGCGGCGAGCAGACCGCCGGGACGGGCGAACGGCCCGGTGGACAGGCGGAGAGCCAGGGTCAGGGCTCCGGCTCGGGCAGCGTTGCCGCCGCGCCGGAGTCCGCCGCCGACGCCCAGACCGAGCCGGCACCCGCCGCGGCCGCCCCGGATGAGCCCGCGACGTCGGCGACCGCCTCCGGCGATCCCGCAGCCGTCGTCGAGGACTTCTACGAGCTCGCCGCCGCCGGCGACTACGCGGGCGCCGACGCGCTGACGACCGATAGCTTCGACGCCGAGATCGGCTCCTACAGCGTCTTCGACACGCTGCAGACGGTCGAGTTCTCCTCGGCCGAGGTGGTCGACAGCGGCCGGGGCACCGCCACCGTCGCGTTCAGCGACGTCGCCACCCACAGCGACCGCGTCGACGACTGCGAGGGCACGGCCGGGCTGGTGGTCGACGGGGGCTGGAAGCTCGACCAGCTGATCACCCTGGAGTGCCTCTAGCTCTCGGCGGTTCCGTTCCCCTACCTAATCCGCGGTTTCGGGCCCACCGCGGGAGCCCGATCAGACCGGGGCATCCTCGTCGGGGTCGGTCGACGGTTGCATCGGATGGTCCTCGGAGCGCCACGCGTCCATCCCGCCCTCCAGCGCGACGGCGTCGTGGCCCGAGTCGCGCAGCTTCGACGCCGCGTCGGCGGCGCGCTGCTGGTCCTCGGCGGCGATGATGATCCGCCCCTCGGTGGGGAAGTCGTCGGCCCGCTCCTCGAGCTCCTCGGCCGGGATGTGGTGGGCCCCGGGGATGTGCCCGGAGCGCCACTCCTCGTCGCCCCGGATGTCGATCGCGTGGGCCTCGTTGGCGGCCATCGCCTTGCGCGCGTCCTCGGAGTCGATCGCCTCCTCCGAGCCGGTCTCGCCCGGGTGCGCCTCGGCCTCCTCCCGGTCTCCCCGCCGCTCCTCGGTCATGGGGTCACCCTACCGCCGCGCTCGCAACACGCAACCGGGAACCGACGACGTAGGCCTCCGGAGACATCTCGCCGCCGTTTCCCGCCCGCGGCCCGGGGGTAGGACTCGCGGGTGCGCATGCTGATCGCAGGAGCGACCGGCTTCGTCGGCCGCAGGCTGGCGCCGGCTCTGATCGAGGACGGACACGACGTCGTCTGCCTGGTCCGCGACGCCGCTGCGACGCAGGCACGAGAGCTGGCGGCTTCGGGCGGCGAGCTGTTCGAGGCCGACCTCGCCGCGCCCGCTGACCTCGCCGACCCGATGCGCGAGGTCGAGGTGGCCTACTTCCTGGTCCACATGATGGGGCGGAGCCGCGACTATCCGGAGGCCGAGCGGGCCGCGGCGAGCCGCTTCGCCGAGGCGGCGAGCCGGGCGGGCGTCGCTCAGTTGGTCTATCTCGGCGGGCTCGGCGACGAGGCCTCCTCGCCGCACCTCGCCAGCAGGCACGCGACCGCCGTCGCCCTCCGCGAGGGTGGGCCGCCGCTGACCTATTTCCGAGCCGCGATGATCGTCGGGGCGGGCAGCGAGTCCTACGTCCTGATGCGGAACATCGTCGAGCGCCTCCCCGTGCTCCCCGACGCGGCCTGGATGCGCAGGGGCACTCAGCCGATCGGCATCCGCGAGGTGATCCGCTACCTGCGCCAGACGCCGTCCGTGCCCGAGTCGCGGGGCAGGGAGATCGAGCTGGGGGGGCCCGAGGTGCTCTCGCCGCTCGAGCTGGTCGACCGCATGGCCCGGGCGATGGGGCGGCGCCCGCCGATCAAGGTCAGCATCCCGGGAGCGACGCCGAACGCGGTCGCCGCCGCCGCCGAGGTCGTCTCGACCGGCTACGCGGGCGTCGCCGCCGAGCTGGCCCTCGGGCTCTCCTCGGACACCGTCGTGAACGACCCGTCCGGCGCGGCCCTGTTCGACATCGAGCCGTCGTCACTGGACGTGACCATCCAGCGGGCGCTGGAGGAGGACGAGCGGCTGATCGCCGCCGCCGAGCGCTGATGGCGGGCATCGAGGTCAGGTCCACCGTCCAGATCGACGCCTTGCCGGACGAGGTCTTCGACACCGCGGTCGACCCCTGCCGGCTCGAGGACTGGGTCACTACCCACCGGTCGCTTGTCGACGAGCCCGAGGGCGAGCTTGGCGAGGGCACGACGTTCCGGCAGAAGCTACGGGTCGCCGGCCTCTCGTTCAAGGTCACCTGGCGGATCACGAAGATCGACCGCCCGCGGCGGGTGGAGTGGCACGGGGAGGGGCCGGGCGGGTCCCGGGCCCGGGTCTGCTACTCGCTCGAGCCGCGTGACGGAGGCACCCGGTTCGACTACGTCAACGTCTTCGAGCTGCCCGGCGGCAAGCTGGCCGCCAAGGCCGCCGGCCTGGTCGGCGAGGAGAAGGGACGCGAGGAGGCGGAGCGCTCACTCGCCAACCTGAAGACTCTGATCGAGGGCGGCGCCTAGTGTCGGACGAGCGGCGCCGCCCGCGGCACAGTCGCCACGACGCCGAGGACACAGGGAAGGCGCTCGTCGTGGTTGACATGCTCAACCCCTACGAGCACGACGAGGCCGACGAGCTGGCCGAGAACGTGGCCCAAGCCGTCCCCGGGATTCGCGCCCTGGTCGAGGGGGCGATGGACGCAGAGGTCCCCGTCATCTACGTCAACGACAACTACGGCGACTGGAACTCCTCGGCGGAGGAGTTGGCGGACCGGGCGATGCGGGGGCGCCACCCGGACGTGGTCGAGCCGATCCTGCCGCCGGAAGGCGCCAAGTTCGTGATCAAGGCCAGGCACAGCGCCTTCTACGAGACCCCGCTCGAGTACCTGCTCGATCAGCTCGGCGCAAGCAGGCTGGTGATCGCCGGCCAGGTGACCGAGCAGTGCATCCTCTACAGCGCCCTCGACGCCCATGTGCGCCACCTGGCGGTCACGGTGCCGCGCGATGCGGTCGCCCACATCCACCGCGACCTGGCCGACGCGGCGCTGCGGATGATGGAGCGCAACATGGACGCCGACCTGATCGCGGCGGGCGAGCTCTCCTGGGCTGA
>Ga0126309_10000700_pt1 | contig 11176 bp, 11 predicted proteins | sample Plot56_FD_92541 | JGI IMG/M metagenome (GOLD analysis project Ga0126309, IMG submission 92541) | Serpentine soil microbial communities from UC McLaughlin Reserve, CA, USA - Plot56 | ecosystem: Environmental > Terrestrial > Soil > Grasslands | place: USA: UC McLaughlin Reserve, Lake County...
GCTCGGGATCCCGCTCGGGCTCTCGCGCTGGGGGCGGCTGGCGGCGATGCCGCACATCGAGTTCTGGCGCGCGATCCCGCCGCCCGCGCTCTTGCCGATCTCCGTCGTGCTGCTGCATTCGATCGGCAACGTCCAGAAGGTCTCGTTCATCGCCTTCTTCTGCGTCTTCCCGATCCTGCTCAACACGATCGACGGCGTCCGCGGGATCGACCCGACGCTCGCCGACACGGCCCGCTCGTACGGCGTCCGCGGGTTCGCGCGGATCAGGCGGATCGTCCTGCCGGCTGCGATGCCGCAGATCGCTGCCGGGATGCGCGTCAGCCTCGCGCTGGCAGTGATCATCATGGTCGTCGCCGAGTACTTCTCGAGCACGAGCGGCGTCGGCTACGTGCTGCTGATCTCCAAGAACACCTTCCAGATGGGGCCGATGTGGGCGGCGATCGTCCTGATCGGGCTGCTCGGGTACCTGCTCAGCCTGCTGTTCGCGCTCGCCGAGCGGTACTTCCTGGCCTGGCACCGCGGCTGGCGGGCCGCGACCCCGCAGTAGAGAGGAGACGACGACGGCGCTACTGGAGATCGACAGCGTGGGCAAGACCTACGGCGCCGGCGCCAACGCGACCCGCGCGATCGAGGACGTGTCGCTCGTCGTGGAGGACGGCGAGTTCCTCTGCGTCGTCGGCCCTTCGGGCTGCGGCAAGACGACGCTGCTCAAGTGCGTAGCCGGATTGCTGCGGCCGACCAGGGGCACCGTGCTCCTGCGCGGGAAGCCGGTCACGAGCCCGCCCGAGGAGATGGCGCTCGTCTTCCAGGAGTACAGCCGCTCGCTGATGCCGTGGACCTCGGTCGCGAACAACGTCCAGCTGCCGCTCCGCCACAAGAAGCTCGGCCGGGGGGAGCGCAAGGCGCTCGTGCAGGAGTCGCTCGCGGCCGTCGGCCTCGATGCCTCCGCCAACCGCTACCCGTGGCAGCTCTCGGGCGGGATGCAGCAGCGGGTCGCGATCGCGCGGGCGCTCGCCTACCAGCCGTCGATCCTGCTGATGGACGAGCCGTTCGCGTCGGTGGACGCCCAGACCCGCGGCGACCTCGAGGACCTCACCCTCCGGGTGCGCGATCAGTACGGGATCACGATCCTCTTCGTCACCCACGACATCGACGAGTCGGTGTACCTCGCCGACCGCGTCGTCGTCCTCACCCACGCGCCCACCGAGGTGAAGGAGATCGTCCGGGTCGACCTGCCGCGGCCCCGCGACCAGATCGCGACGAAGGAGCTGGCCGACTTCGCGCACCTACGCGCGCACGTGTACCGGCAGATCAAGCGAGAACAGGTCGAGGACGGAGCCGCGGAGACGGACGAGCCCGCCGCCGCGACGGTCGGCCAATGAGCATCGAGAGCCAAAGGAGGTCGTAATGACCACGATCGAGACAACCGAGCGGCGCCTCCACATCGGCGGCGACTGGGTCGATGCCGGCGGGGGCGGCTCGTTCGAGAACCGCGACCCATACACCGGCGATGTCGTCGCCATGGTGGCGTCGGCCGGCCGGGAGGATGCCCGGCGCGCAATCGAGGCCGCCGCGGAGGCGTTCCCGGCCTGGTCGCAAACGCCTCCCGGGGCGCGGCAGGGGATGTTCCTCCGCGCGGCCGACGTCCTCGAGAGCCGCCGCGACGAAGTCGTCGAGCTGCTCGCGCGCGAGACCGGGTGCACGTTCGGCTTCGGCATGTTCCAGATGGGCTTCACGCCGAATCTGCTTCGGCAGGCGGCGAACGCGGGCTATCAGGCGACCGGCGAGGTGATCCCCTCTGACGTCCCCGGCACGTTCGCGATGGGCATCAGGCAGCCGGTCGGCGTCGTCGGCGCGATCGCGCCGTGGAACGCCGCGCTGATCCTCTCCCTGCGGGCGATCACGGCGCCGATCGCGTACGGGAACACCGTCGTGCTGAAGCCGTCGGAGTGGTCGCCGATCTCGGGCGGCCTGCTCTGGGGCGAGATCTTCGCCGAGGCCGGCTTCCCGCCCGGCGTCCTCAACATCGTCACGCACGGGCCGGGCGAAGCCGGGCCGATCGGCGAGGAGCTCACCGAGCATCCCGCCGTGCGCCGGATCAACTTCACCGGCTCGACCGAAACGGGGCGAAAGCTCGCCGAGGCGGCCGGACGCAACCTCAAGCGCGTCGTGCTCGAGCTCGGCGGCTACAACCCGCTTCTCGTCCTCGAGGACGCCGACCTCGACTACGCGGTCGACGCCGCCGCGTTCGGCTCGTTCCTCCACCAGGGCCAGATCTGCATGTCCGCCCGGAAGATCGTCGTCGAGCGGCCGATCGCCGACGCCTTCGTCGAGCGGCTCGTCGAGAAGACGAAGGGGCTCAAGGCCGGCGATCCGAAGGAGCACGACACGATCATCGGGCCGCTCATCAACGAGGACGCGGTGGCGACCGTCAAGGCCCGCGTGGACGACGCGGTCTCGAAGGGCGCCAGGGTGCTCGTGGGCGGCGACGCCGACGGCCCGAACTACCACGCGACGCTGCTCGCCGACGTCCCGGAGGAGTCGGAGTTCGCGCGCGTGGAGACGTTCGGCCCCGTGGCCGCGATCGAGGTCGTGGACGGGCCCGACGAGGCGGTGGCCCGCGCGAACAGCACGCCGTACGGGCTGGCGGCGGGGATCATCACGAGCGATCCCGACAAGGGGTTCTCGCTCGCACAGCAGATCCAGTCGGGGATCGTCCACATCAACGACCAGCCGATCGGCGACGAGCCGCAGATGCCGTTCGGCGGCGTCAAGGACAGCGGCTTCGGGCGCTTCGGCGGCCGCGCCGCGATGGACGAGTTCACCGAGCTCCGCTGGATCACGGTGCAGAGCGGCACGCACCCGTTCCCGTTCTAGGCGCCGATGGCCGAGATCGTTCCGCTTCGAGAGGCGGTGGCCGAGCTCGTCCACGACGGCGAGACCGTCGCGCTCGAGGGCTTCACGCACCTGATCCCGCACGCGGCCGGCCACGAGCTCGTCCGGCAGGGGCGCCGTGAGCTGACTCTCGTGCGGATGACGCCGGACGTGGTCTACGACCAGCTGATCGGCATGGGGTGCGCGCGGAAGCTCGTGTTCTCGTGGGGCGGGAATCCCGGGGTCGGCTCGCTCCACCGGCTCCGGGACGCCGTCGAGAACGATTGGCCGTCGCCGCTCGAGCTGGAGGAGCACTCGCACGCGGGGATGGCGGCGGCGTACGCTGCCGGAGCGACGCGGCTGCCGTTCGGCGTCGTGCGCGGGTACGCCGGCACCGACCTCGCCGAACGCACACGCGTCGCCGTGATCACGTGCCCGTTCACCGGCGAGGACGTCGCCGCTGTTCCGGCGATCCGGCCCGATGTGGGGATCGTCCACGGCCAGCGCGCGGACCACGCCGGTAACGTGCAGCTCTGGGGGATCAGCGGCGTGCAGAAGGAGGTCGTGCTCGCCTCGACCCGGTCGCTCGTCACGGTCGAGGAGGTCGTGCCCGAGCTGGACCCGCGGCCGGGCGCGATCGTGCTTCCCGGCTGGACGATCACGGCCGTCTCGGTCGTGCCCGGCGGCGCCCTTCCGTCCTACGCGCACGGTTACTACGACCGCGACAACGACTTCTACGTCCGCTGGGACGAGATCAGCCGTGACCGCGACCGCTTCCGCAGCTGGATGCACAGCCACGTGCTGGCGAACGGGTCGTCGCCGTGACGCAGGTCGTCTCGACCACGTACACGGCCGACGAGATGATGGCCGTCGCCGCCGCCCGACGCCTCCAGGACGGCACGGTGTGCTTCGTGGGGATCGGGCTGCCGAGCCGGGCGGCGAACCTCGCGCGGGCGACGCACGCGCCCGGCTGCGTGCTGGTGTACGAGAGCGGGACGATCGGCGCGAAGCCGTCGCACTTGCCGCTCTCGATCGGCGACGGCGAGCTCGCCGAAACGGCCGACGCGGTCGTGTCCGTTCCGGAGATCTTCGGCTACTGGCTTCAGGGTGGGCGGATCGACGTGGGCTTCCTCGGGGCGGCCCAGATCGACCGCTTCGGAAACCTGAACAGCACTGTGATCGGGGATTACGACCGGCCGCGTGTGCGCCTTCCCGGCGCCGGAGGCGCCCCCGAGATCGCGGCCTGGTGTCGCGAGACGTTCGTGATGCTCAACCAGTCGCCGCGAACGTTCGTCGAGCAGCTCGACTTCCGCACCACTGCAGGCGCGGGAGTCGGCGGCGCCGGCGTCACCTGCGTCGTCACCGACCTCGGCGTGCTCGAGCGGGACGGCAGCGGCGAGCTGACGCTCACGGAGCTCCACCCCGAGGCGACCGCCGACCAGGCGCGCGAGGCGACGGGCTGGGATCTGCGCGTGGCCGACTCGCTCCGGATCGGCGCGCCGCCCGCGGACGTCGAGCTCGACGCGCTCCGGGCACTCCGACCCGCGAGCGGGGAGACTTCCGCGGCATGAGCATGCTCGAGATCGTTCACGAAGCCGGCGTCGACCCGCCGTATCTCTTTCCCGACTACCGGTCGACGACCCTGCGCGCTCCGTCGAAGCCGCTTCTGCTGCTGCCGCACACGCTCTCGGAGCTGACCGGGCCCGTGTTCGGCCGCGACGCCGTCGGCGAGCTCGACCACGACCTGACGCTTGGCCAGGCGGGCGAGCCACTCGGCGAGCGGATCATCGTCACCGGGCGCGTCACCGACCGCGACGGCCGCCCCGTCCGCTCGGCACTGATCGAGATCTGGCAGGCGAACGCGGCCGGGCGCTACGTCCACGAGGTCGACCAGCACCCGGCGCCGCTCGACCCGCACTTCACCGGCGCGGGCCGCTGCCTCACCGACGACGACGGCCGCTACCGCTTCGTCACCGTGAAGCCCGGCGCCTACCCGTGGAAGAACCACCCGAACGCCTGGCGGCCCGCGCACGTCCACCTCTCGCTCTTCGGCCGGGCGTTCACGAACCGGCTCGTTACGCAGATGTACTTCCCGGGCGACCCGCTGTTCGCGTACGACCCGATCTTCCAGTCCGTTCGCGACCCCAGAGCCCGCGAGCGGCTCGTTTGCGCATTCGACCTGGAGGCGACGGTGCCGGAGTGGGCCCTCGCCTACCGATTCGACGTCGTTCTGGGCGGCCCCACCGAGACGCCCATGGAGGCCTGAGTGGCGTCGGACCCGACCCCGTCGCAGACCGTGGGCCCGTTCTTCTCGTTCGGGCTGCTCGACCTGGAGCGCTCGCAGGTCGTCCCGCCGGAGGACGGCGACGCGATCCGGATCGAGGGCCGCGTCCTGGACGGCGACGGCCGCCCCGTGCCCGACGCGATGGTCGAGATCTGGCAGGCGGACGCCGACGGCCGCTACGTCGAAGGCTTCGGCTGGGCCCGGAGCGGCTGCGACGCCGAGGGCCGGTTCTCGTTCGTGACCCGCAAGCCCGGGCGCGTCGCCGACGGTGAAGGGGGCTTGCAGGCGCCGCACATCTCGGTGCTCGTGTTCGCGCGCGGCCTGCTCAAGCCCGTGCGGACGCGGATGTACTTCCCCGACGAGGAGTCGAACGCCGACGACCGCGTCCTGACCTCGCTTCCCGAGCAGGAACGGGCCCGGCTGATCGCCCGGCCGGGGCTCGAGTTCGACGTACGGCTCCAGGGCCCCGAGCAGACGCCGTTCTTCGCCGTCTGATGTTCGAGCGGCTGTTCGTGCCGGCGGAGCTCGTCGAGGCGACCTCGGATGCCGCGTGGCTCGCGGCCATGCTCGAGGCGGAGCGAGCACTCGCCGCTGCGTCGGCCCGGGCCGGGGCGATTCCGGCCGAGGCCGCCGAAGCGATCGCGACGGCTTGCCGGCCGGAGCGATTCGACGCCGAACGCCTCGCCGTCGAAGGCCGCGCAAGCGGGAACCCCGCAGAGCCGCTCGTCCGCGCGCTCATGGACGCCGTCGGCGGCGACGCGGCCGCGTACGTCCACCGTGGCGCCACCAGCCAGGACATCGTGGACACCGCGGCCATGTTCGTCACGCGGCGTGCGCTCGAGCCGCTGCTCGGCGTCCTCGACGGCGTTGCGGACGAGTCCGCCCGGCTCGCCCAGACGTATCGCTCGACGCCGATGGTCGGACGAACGCTCCTCCAGCACGCCGTGCCGACGACGTTCGGCCTGAAGGCCGCGGGCTGGCTCGTCGCCGTTCGAGAGGCCCGGACCGCGCTCGCGCGCGTGCGCGAGGAACGGCTGGCAGTGCAGCTCGGCGGCGCGGCGGGGACGCTCGCTGCCTTCGGCGACTTCGGGCTAGAGGTCAGGCGGCAGTTCGCGAAGGAGCTCGAGCTCGCGGAGCCGGTGCTCGCCTGGCACACGGACCGAGGCCGGATCGTCGAGCTCGCCGGCGCGCTGACGGCCGCCGCGGCCGCGCTCGCCAAGATCGCCGTCGACGTGGCGCTGCTCGCGCAGACCGAGGTCGCCGAGGTCACGGATACGGAGGGCGGCGGCTCCTCGACGATGCCGCACAAGCGCAATCCCGTGGGCACCGCGCTCGCAGTCGCGTGCGCACGCCAGGTGCACGGCTACGCGGCCGTCCTGACCGCGCCCGGTGGACAGGAGCACGAGCGAGGCCTGGGCGGGTGGCACTCCGAGTGGCACGCACTCTCGGGCGCGCTCGCCTACACGGGCGGTGCGGCCGACGCGGTTCGGCGGACCCTGGCCGGGCTCGAGGTTCATCCCGAGCGGATGCTGGCCAACCTCCGCGCGTCCGACGGCGCGACGGCCGAGCGGGTGTCCCTCGCCCTGAGCGAGAGGCTGGGGCGCAGCGCCGCACACGAGCTCGTGGCCGAGGCAGCCGGCCGCACGGGCACTCTGGCCGAGGAGCTCGAGGCGGACGACCGCGTCGGGCTGTCGCGCGAGGAGCTGGAGGCGACGCTCGACCCGCTGACGTACCTGGGACAGGCCGAGGCGCTCGTGGACGCGGCCTTGGGATGAAGGTCCACCACCGTCTCGACGGCCCGGATGGAGCGCCCGTGCTGGTGCTCGCGAACTCGCTCGGCACCGGGCTCGAGCTCTGGTCGCGGAACGTGCCGCACTGGCAGGGGTCCTTCCGGATCCTCCGCTACGACCTCCGCGGGCACGGCGCCACGCCGGTCTCGCCCGCTCCGTTCCGGGTGGACGACCTCGGGCGCGACGTCCTCGAGCTGCTCGACGAGCTCGGGATCGGCCGCGTCTCCTTCTGCGGGCTGTCGCTCGGCGGCGCGATCGGCCAGTGGCTCGCCGCGAACGAGCCGGGGCGGATCGACCGCCTGGTGCTCGCGTGCACCACGGCGCGGTTCGGCGAGCCGGAGCAGTGGCTCGAGCGTGCCGGCAAGGTCCGCGCCGACGGCCTCGAGTCGATCGCCGACTCGGTCCTCGCGCGCTGGTTCACCGCGGCCATGGCCGACGAGGACGTAGCCGCCTACCGTCAGATGCTTCTCGGGACGCCCGCAGAGGGCTACGCCGCGGTCTGCGAGGCGCTCGCGCGCTGGGACTTCCGCAACCGCGTCGGCGAGATCCGGGCACCCACTCTCGTCGTCGTCGGAGCGGCTGACCCGGTCACCGCGCCTCCGGACATCGAGCTGCTGGTCGAGGGGATCCCCGACGCCCGGCTCGCCGTCCTCGCCGGCGCGGCCCATCTCGCCAACGTCGAGCGGCCCGACGCGTTCGGCGCGGCTGTGAGCGAGCACCTTGCCCTCCAGGAGGCAGCATGAGCGACGACGAAGGGATGCGAGTTCGCCGCGAGGTGCTCGGAGACGAGCACGTCGACCGGGCGGTCGCAGGCACCACGGACGACACCGCCGACTTCCAGGACCTGATCACGCGCTACGCGTGGGGCGAGATCTGGGCGCGACCCGGGCTCGACCGACGTATGCGAAGTGCCATAACGCTGATGGCGCTCGTCGCGCTCAACCGCGAGAGCGAGCTCGCGATGCATGTCCGAGCGGCGCTGAGGAACGGCCTCACCCGAGAAGAGATCAAGGAGGTCCTGCTCCAGAGCGCGATCTACTGCGGCGTGCCCGCGGCGAACGGCGCCTTCGCGGTCTTCCAGGAGGTCATGAGCGAGCAGGACGCGTAGTGCGCACCGAGGTGGGCATCGTGGGCGCCGGGCCTGCGGGGCTCGTGCTCGCGCATTTGCTCCACCTACGCGGGATCGACTCGGTGGTCCTGGAGGCGCGCGGCCGAGAGTACGTCGAGCGGCGGATCCGGGCAGGCGTGCTCGAGCAGGGCACCGTCGACCTGCTCGATGAGATGGGCGTCGGCGAGCGCCTGCGCCGCGAGGGCCTCGTCCACGAGGGGATCGAGCTGCAGTTCGGCGGCGAGCGCCACCGGATCGACTTCCCATCACTCACCGGCGGCCGGGCGATCACCGTCTACGGGCAGCAGGAGGTCGTCAAGGACCTGATCGCCGCCCGGATCGAGACGGGCCGCCCGCTGCTCTTCGAGGTGGGCGACGTCACGGTGAACGGCGTCGAGACCGATGCGCCGTCGATCGGGTTCGTCCACGACGGCGAACGAGGAGAGCTCCGCTGCGAGTTCGTCGCCGGCTGCGACGGCTACCACGGCGTCTGCCGCGAGTCGATCCCGGCCGGTGTCCTGACCGAGTTCTCGCGCGAGTATCCGTTCGGCTGGCTCGGGATCCTCGCGGAGGCGCCGCCGTCGAACGACGAGCTGATCTACTGCTACCACGAGCGCGGGTTCGCGCTGCACAGCATGCGCTCGCCGACGCTGACGCGGCTGTACCTTCAGTGCCGGCCCGACGAGGACCTCGACGAATGGCCGGACGACCGGATCTGGGACGAGCTCGAGCGGCGCTTCGCGCTCGAGGGTTGGATGCTGAACCGCGGCGAGATCGTCGAGAAGGGCGTCACCGGGATGCGGAGCTTCGTCGTCGAGCCGATGCAGTTCGGGCGCCTCTTCCTCGCCGGCGACGCCGCGCACATCGTCCCACCGACGGGCGCGAAAGGGCTCAATCTCGCGGTCGCCGACGTGCGCATCCTGGCCGACGCGCTCGCCGCCTGGTTCGAGCACGGTGACGAGTCGCGCCTCGCGGGGTACTCGGCCGAGGTGCTGCGACGCATCTGGCGCGCGGAGCACTTCTCCTGGTGGATGACGTCGATGCTCCACCGGCTCGAGGGAGGCGACGCCTTCGACGTGAAGCTCCAGCTCGCGCAGCTCGCCTACGTCGCTTCGTCGCCGAGGGCGGCGGCCTCTCTCGCGGAGAACTACGTCGGGCTCGAGCGCGTCTAGAGGGTTCCCCGCGCTGCTCGCGGCCGGCCTCGTCCTGGCGGGGCTGAACCTGCGCATCCCCGTCGCGAGCGTCCCGCCGGTCATCGACGAGATCGCCGACGATCTCGGCTTCTCGACGGCCGTGGCCGGGCTCGTCACCAGCACGCCGATTCTCTGCTTCGGCCTGCTCGCACCGGTCGCGCCCGTGCTGGCCAGGCGCCTGGGGGCCGAGCGCACGCTCGCGCTCGCGCTGATCCCGGTTCTCGTCGGAGTTCTCGTCCGGGCCGCACCGTCGGCGGCCGCGCTCTTCGCCGGCACGATCCTCGCCGGAGCGGGCGTCGCCGTGGGCAACGTCGTCGTGCCGGCGATCGTCAAGGGCCGGTTCGAGCGCGAGACGGGCGTCGTCATGGGCATCTACGTCGCAACGCTGTCCGGCGGTGCGGCGCTCGCAGCCGGGCTCACGGTGCCGCTCGAACGCGCACTGGACGGTGGCTGGCAGGCGGCGCTCGCTGCGTGGGCGCTCCCGGCGGCCCTCGCGACGGGCGTCGTGGCGCTCGCCGTCCTCACTGAACGCGGGCGCTCGATCCCGCGCGGCGGAACCGGCGGCCTCCGCAACCTGCTCGGCGACGCACTCGCCTGGCAGGTGACGGCGTTCATGGGCCTGCAGTCGCTGGTCTTCTACGCCGGGCTGGCGTGGCTGCCGTCGATCCTGCGCGACGACGGCTTCGGCGCCGGCGAGGCGGGCGCGCTCCTCGCGTTCTACGCGCTCGGGGGCATCCCGACGTCGCTCGCGATTCCGGTCCTCGCGACGCGGGTGCTCGATCAGCGCCTCCTCGCGGGCGGCGTGACGCTGCTGCAGAGCGCCGGGCTCGCCGGTCTCCTGTTTGCTCCGGCGGCCGCGTGGGTGTGGGTCTCGCTGCTCGCCCTCGGGCAGGGCGCGACGTTCAGCCTCGCGCTGACGCTGTTCGTGCTCCGCGCCCCGGATTCCAGGCGCGCCGGCGAGTTGTCCGGGATGGCCCAGGCGATCGGCTATTCCGTCGCGGCGGCCGGCACGTTCGCCGTCGGCGCGCTCGAGGACTGGAGCGGCGGGTGGGACCTTCCGCTCGCCGTCCTCCTCGGGTTGACCTTCGCTCTCCTCCTGGCCGGGGTCGGTGCGGGGCGCGACCGTTTCGTCGCCGCAGTCCATACTCCCGCGCCGTGACCGTTCGCGACGCCGCCTTCGACGTCCTCCGCCGCCGCGGGCTGACCACGATCTTCGGCAACCCCGGTTCGACGGAGATCGCGTTCCTCACGGACTTGCCCGACGACCTGACCTTCGTGCTCGCGCTGCACGAGGGCTCCGTCGTCGGGATGGCGACCGGCTGGGCGCTCGGGCGAGGCGAGCCGGCGTTCGTGCTCCTGCACACGACCGCAGGCCTCGGGAACGCGGTCGGTGCGCTAGCGACGGCGCGCGTGAACAAGGCGCCGCTCGTCGTCCTCGTCGGCCAGCAGGACCGGCGCCACCTCGCGTTCGAGCCGTTCCTGGCAGGGCGGCTCGAAGCGCTCGCGGGCGATTATCCCGTCTCGGTCGAAGTTCCCGTGCTTCCGGAGGAGGTGCCCGGCGCCCTCGATCGTGCCTGGCACCGGGCGAAGCTCGAGCGTGGCCCTGCCGTCGTGATCGTGCCGATGGACGACTGGTCGCAGCCGGCGTCCGAGCGCGAGGACGCGTCGGCGCAACGGATCGTCCCCGCCCGCGCCGTCGACGATGACGCCGTCTCGGAGCTGGTCGCGCTCGTCGACGAGGCGCGCTCGCCGGCGCTGGTGGTCGGCGCGGATGCCGACGACCCCGAGAGCTGGGCGGCGCTCGTCCGCCTGGCGGAGCGCCTCGCGTGCCCGGTCTGGCAGGAGCCCTTCGGCGCGCGGGCCGGCTTCCCGCAGGACCATCCGCTGTTCGCGGGTCACCTACCCGGCGACCGCGGCGGCTTGCGCC
>Ga0126309_10000701_pt1 | contig 11158 bp, 9 predicted proteins | sample Plot56_FD_92541 | JGI IMG/M metagenome (GOLD analysis project Ga0126309, IMG submission 92541) | Serpentine soil microbial communities from UC McLaughlin Reserve, CA, USA - Plot56 | ecosystem: Environmental > Terrestrial > Soil > Grasslands | place: USA: UC McLaughlin Reserve, Lake County...
TAGCGCGCCTCGTTCGGGACGAGGAGGTCGGAGGTTCAAATCCTCTCGTCCCGACTTCTCTAGCTGGTCAGCACGGCGCTTCGCGCCTTGTCAGACCGCTACGCCCTTCACGCTTCGCCGTCAGCTGCTCCCGCTGCGGCCTTGCCTAGCCCGCACGAGCTACCACTGCTGGCAGCAGTCGGGTTCGACGCGCGGTGAAGCTACGAGACGAGTTGCTGCCGAAAGCTGAAAGCCGCAGACCGGAGGGAGGCGTGCTGAGAGCGCGGGCGAAGCCGGAGCGGGCTGAAAGCCATCTCACAACCCTGCTTCTTCCGCCTCTTCGAGCAGCGTTCCCCAATCGGCGTACAAGGCGTCGAGGACACTCTTCAGCTGGCGGTGTTCGGTGATGACCTCGCGGGAGCGTTTGCCGTCGGAGTAGAGCTCTGAGGTGGCCAGCTCTTTTTCGAGGCGGGCCACGCGGCGCTCGGTCGCGTCGATCTCACCCTCCACCGCGACGAGGCGGGTGGCGAGGATGTCTTGCTCTTTGTTCTGGCCGGGCCTGACGCGCCGGCGCTGGCGGACCTTACCGCCCTGTGGGGCTTCATCCAGCCTGCGGTGGGAGCGGTAGTAATCGTAGCCGCCGAGGTAGTTCGGGAGTTTTCTGTCTTCCAGATCTACGACCCTGGTCGCCAGCTTGCGGAGGAAGTAGCGGTCGTGGGAGATGAAGAACATCGTGCCCCCGTACTCCAGAAGTGCCTCTTCGAGGGCTTCGCGGGCGGGGATGTCGAGGTTGTTGGTCGGCTCGTCGAGCAGGAGCAGGTTAGCCCCGCTGACCACGATCTCGGCCAGACTCAGGCGGTTTCTCTCGCCCCCGGAGAGGGATCTCACCTTCTTGAAAACGTCCTCGCCGGAGAAAAGGAAGGCGCCGAGCAGGTCACGGGCCTCGGGGGCGTCGAACCCCGTTGTAGCCATCGCCTCCTGCAGGACGCTCTTGGAGTCGTCGAGGCGGGCCAATTGCTGGTCCTGGTAGGCGAGCGTGACGTTGTTGCCCGGTCTGACCATGCCACCCTGGGGAGAGAGTTCCCCCGTGGCGAGGCGCATGATCGTGGTCTTCCCCGTACCGTTGGGGCCGAGCAAGGCCACCCTCTCCCCGCGCTCGATAACGAGGTCGAGGCCTTCCAAAAGCGGACTTTCAGCGTCATCGTGGGCGTAGCGTACGTCCTCCATCTCGAGCACGACGCGCCCGGCCCGCGCGGTCTCTCTGCCGAGATCGAGCCTGACGTTCTTCGAGGCGCTCCTAGGGTCCTCTATCTTCTCCATCCTGTCGAGGAGCTTCTGCTTGCTCTTGGCCTGGCTGGCTTTGCTCGCCTTGGCCCGGTTCTTCTCAATGAAGCGCTCCAGTTGTGCCCTGCGTTCGGCGTTGGCCTTCGCCTTGCGGGCGAGTTGCTCCTCGCGGGCCCTCTTCTCGGCCACGTACTTGCTGTAGTTGCCGGGGTACCGAACGAGGCGGCCATCTTCGAGCTCCAGGATCGAACCGGCCACGGCATCGAGGAAGTAGCGGTCGTGGGAGACGACGAGGACGGCGCTCCTGGCTCCCTTGATGAAGCCCTCCAGCCACTCCATGGCGCGCAGGTCGAGGTGGTTGGTCGGCTCGTCGAGGAGGATGAGATCCGGCTCCTCCATCAGCAATCGGGCCAGCGCGATCCGGCTCTGCTCGCCACCCGAGAACGAGCCCACCGGACGCTTCCAGTCCTCGGGGGCGAATCCCAAAGAGGATATGGTGGAGGCCGCCCGAGCGCGGTACTCGTAGCCGCCGTCCCTCTCGAACTCGCTCTGCAGCCTGCCGTATCGTTCCATGAGCGCGTTCGACGGGTCCTCGGAGAGGCGCGTGCCAAGCTCTTCCAGCTCCTTCTCGCGGACCATAAGGGGCTCGAAGGCGGAGATGATCTCCTCCTCCAGAGAGACGGCGCCCCGTTCTCCCTGGTAGAGCTTCTGGGCCGTCATCCCGACCTTCGCGCCGCCCGGATGCCCGACCGTGCCCGAGTCGGGCTCCGAGTTTCCGGCCAGAAGGTCGAGCAGGGTCGTCTTGCCGGCGCCGTTGCGCCCGACCAGCCCGATCTTCTCCCCGGCCTCCACCGAGAGCGTCGCGCCGGAGAGGACCTTCAGGTCCCCACCGTGGTACTTTACGAGATCACTTGCGACAATCACCTTCATGGCCCAGAGATTATACAAACAGGACCCCCTGACGCCGGAAGAGCGAGAGGAGCTGGAAGACGACCTGATCGCCTTCTGCGACCATGAACTCGACCTCCTCGGGGACATCCGCGGCCTCGATGTGCTCTACGCCGGAGGCTCCTCACTGCTCTGGATCGAAGGCCTCAGCCAGCGGATAGGGGAAGGCGGTTACGTCTCAGCCATCGACATCGACGTGGAACGTCTCGATGAGACCCAGACTTCTCTCGGCGAGGCGGAGTTAGCAGCCCCGGTCCGTCTTCTCGCGGCAGACATCTTCGGGATGCCGTTCGAACGCGAAGCCTTCGATCTCGTCTACTCCTCAGGCCTCTTCCACGAGCTGGACGTAAAGGAGATGAAGGCGGAAGACGCGCTCGCTGCGCTCCGCTCTGTGGTACGGCCCGACGGTAGGGTGGTGACGGGCGACTTCCTCGACTCCGAAAAGGCACTCCAGCTCGAAGACGAGAAGCTGCATGCGGAGTTGCTGCGTGAGGCGTACGGAAGAGAACTCTACGGTATCGGACCGCCACAACGTCTCGTAGTCTTACACGAAGATCTTCTCGAGAACGTGCGCTGGCAGGTCTCATCACCACAAAGAATCCGTCACCTGGGAAAGCTGGTTCTGGCCGAGGACGAACCTACCGAGTTGTCCTCGTTGCCGCCGACGACCGCGCGACGCCTACGTGAAGACCGCGATGCCCTGCGCGGCAGGATCCTGGCCGAGGGTTACACACGTCCGGCCACCCTGTATGTCGAAGGCCTGGTACAGGGTGCTTAGATCCCGAAGATAGTTCAAATGGGTGATGCGCCGGTGCCACATCGGCGTCATCATTAGCCCGGTCAGAAAGCTATGTCGGGTCAGAGATAGGAGTGCCGCATGACCCTCATCGGGCTGAGTTCCGTGGAGAAGTCCTACGGGGGCCGGACCGTGCTGCGGGATCTGGGGATGAGAGTGAACGCGGGGGCGAGGATCGGCCTCGTCGGCGGCAACGGCGCGGGCAAGTCCACGGTGCTCCGCATCCTCGCGGGCACGGAGGAAGTCGATGCGGGGGAGGTGACCCGACGCCGGGGCCTGAGCGTCGCCTCTTTGCCGCAGTACATCGAGGGGGACGAACGCACGCCGATGCAGATCGTACGCGCGGCACGGCCCGAGATCTCCGAACTGCAGGGCGAGCTTCGAGCCTGCGAAGAGCAGCTCGGCTCCCCCGGGGTGGCGACCGACCTGCGCAGGATGCAGCGGGTGCTGGAGCGCCAGGAGCGACTCGTGCGCCGCTTCACGGAACTCGGTGGTCCCGGTTTCGAGGGCGAGGCACGCGGCTACCTGAGGTCGCTGGGTCTCGGTGATGGAGACGTGGATCGTCCGATGAGGGATCTCAGCGGCGGGCAGCGCAAGCTGGCAGTCCTGGCCTCCTGCCTCGCGCGGCGTCCCGACGTCTTGCTCCTCGACGAGCCAGAAGCGCACCTCGACGCCGGACGCAGGGAGCTGCTGGAGGCGATCGTGCGCACCTTCGATGGCGCCATCGTCATCGTCTCCCACGACCGCTATCTGCTCGACGAGACGGTAGAGGAGATCGCCGAGCTGGAAGACGGGAGGATCACATCGTGGCCCGGCAACTACTCGGCGTATACCGTGGCGCGCGAGCTCAAGCTCAAAAGGCAGCAGCAACTCTATGTCGCGCAGCAGAAAGAGATAGCGCGGCTCGAAGAGGCGATCCGGCGCTTCAAGCTCTGGGCCAGCATGGTCGTAAACGAACGTCACATCAAGCAGGCCCGCAACAAACAACGCCAGATCGACCGCATGGAGAAGGTGGAGCGCCCCGTGCTGGAGCGGCGCAAGATAGGTCTGGAGTTCCGCGGCAGGGTCAGGGGCGGACGGAAGGTACTCGAACTTGAGGACGCGGGCGTGGCTTTCGACGATGACCCGGTCCTCATCGGGGTAGACCTCACCGTCTCGCGCGGCGAACGCCTCGGCATAGTCGGGCCCAACGGCGCGGGCAAGAGCGTGCTCGCGAAGCTCCTGGCCGGCATCCTCCGCCCGACGGAGGGCGAGCGCTGGGCAGGCCCGTCCATAGACATCGGATATCTGGCCCAGAACGACGAACCGCCGCCCGGCGCTTCGCCGCTAGGACTCGTGCGCGACGCGAAGCCCCTCTACGAGGATGAGGCCGTAAAGCTGCTAGGGCGTTTCCTGTTCCGCTACGAGCAGGTCCGCGAGCCGGTGACGTCCTTGAGTGGGGGCGAGCGCACCCGGTTGCAGCTGCTCCTGCTCATGCTAAGAGAACCGAACTGCCTCATCCTGGACGAGCCGACCAACCACCTCGACATCGACTCGCTGGAGATCCTCGAAGCCGAACTGGAACAGTTCCCAGGCACAGTGATCTTCGTCTCGCACGACCGCTACTTCCTCGACCGCATCGCAGACGGCATAGTCGAAGTCTGCGAAGGCGAAGTGACACGTCACGAAGGAGGCTACAGCGACTGGCGTCGAACAGCAATTCAGCCCGCTGCCTTCGGCAGCTAGTCAGCATGTCAGCACGCGCCCTGTCGGGCGCTTGTCAGCAAGTCAGCACGTCGCCTGTTCCAGGCGACTTGTCAGCATTTCAGCTTTCGGATTGGTAAGCCCTGGCTGAAGTGCTGACAAGTCGCGAAGCGCCGTGCTGACTAGTGAAGCCCGAAGGGCGTAGCGTGCTGAGAAGCGGAAGCCGAAGGCTGGAGCGTGCTGAGAAGCTATCTCTCCAGGACAATCGTGACAGGACCGTCGTTGACGAGCGATACGTCCATCATCGCTCCGAAGCGGCCTGTCTCGACGGGGTCTACGCCCGCCGCGCGGAGTCGTTCGCAGAAGTAGTCGAAGAGTTGCGTTGCCTTCTCGGGCGGGGCGGCTCCGACGAAGCTGGGACGCCTGCCCTTGCGCGTGTCCGCGAGGAGGGTGAATTGGGAGACGGCGAGGGCTGCTCCGCCGGCGTCTTTCACGCTGTGGTTCATCTTCCCTTCTTCGTCGGCCATGATCCTCAGCCCTGCTATCTTCTCGGCCAGCCAGTCCGCTTCGGGTTCGCCGTCGGCGTGAGCGACACCGACTAGCAAGAGTAGGCCCGGGCCTATGGCGGAGATTCTGTCTCCTGCGACCGTAACCGAGGCTTCTTTGACGCGTTGGAGGACTATGCGCAAGATCTCTAGAGCGGTTGGCGCCCTGCGTAGCCGGCGTCGAGATCGTGCCAGTACTGTACGCTCTCTTCGGGCGGATGCCAGCAGAGGAATACGACGCGTCCATTACGTTCGTGTGGGAAATCGAGCAGGCCCATGTCCAGGTCCTTGAGAACGACGCCCAGCTCCCTGATGCGTTCAATCGCCAGGTAGAGGTTGTACGCCTCGACGCCGTACTCGGAGCCTTCCTTCCCGCCCCCGTTCCCAACCGCGGCCCCCAGAATAGGTTGCATGTGAGGGGCTCTCTCGCGCAGGGCGTCGCGGTGGAGCGCCACTTCGTCCAGGATCTCCCGCAGTCTGGGTAGTAGGGCATTCGCTTCTTCGACGGTGAAGAGCCTTGGGAAGGCGGGTTCCACGCCTGGATGGTTCCGGACTAGCGGCCTACGGCCAGGCGGTCTGCGAGCATATCGGGGAGGCCTGCGGCCCTTATCTTGTCCTGAGCCTTCCTTATGTCGTACTCCACGAAGCGGTACGTTACGCGCTCGCCGTCGGCGATCACGTAAGAGGCGAAGGTATCCCCGTCGCGGGGCTGACCCACGGAGCCGGGGTTCACCAGGTAGGGGCCGCCGGAGTGGAGATCCAGGGTGTGTCCCCCCGACATAGCGCCGTTCGGAGAAGGGGACACGGCCTTTACGTGCGTGTGCCCGAAAAAGCAGATCGGGACCTCAGGGTACTCGCTCTTCAACATCGCGAGGTTGTCCTGCGCGGAGACCGCGTTGATGATGTACTCGTCGGGATCTCGCACAGAGCCGTGGACGAAGAGCGCCTCCTCTGTCAGCATCATGCGCGGCCTCGTGCGCAAAAAGTTGGCGTTCTCCTCGCCCAGGTGATCCCGCGTCCACAGCACGGCCGCCGCGGCCGTAGGGTTGAACCAGTTCAGATCCGTCTCGAGGTCGGTCACGGCGAGGTCGTGGTTGCCGGAGATCGTCGGCATCCCGTAAGCGCGCACCACGTCGCAACACTCCTCGGGGTTCGCCCCGTAGCCGATGACGTCGCCCAGGCAGTAGATAGTCCCTACGTCCTCGGGCATGTCATCAAGGACGGCTTCGAGGGCCTCGAGGTTGCCGTGGATGTCCGAGATCACCGCATACATATTCGGGTGCGGCGTAGTTTATACGTTGGAGGAGTTATTTCAATCGCCCCTACGTCCGTTGAAGCGCCGCAGGCGTTAAGGTAACATCCCTGGGCGGTTCCCACTCTTGCGCGGGCCTGTAGCTCAGGGGATAGAGCAACGGTTTCCGGGGCCGTGTGTCGCAGGTTCGAATCCTGCCAGGCCCGCTTCTCCGCCATCACACGGTACAATCCGCTTCTGTGTTCGATGTCGAGAACAGGGCTGCGGTGGCGACGGAGGTCTCGCTGGTCCTGGCCGCAACCTTCTGGGGTCTGAACTTCGCCGCGACCAAGTATGCCACCGCGACCATCTCGCCCCTGGTGCTGGTCGCCCTCCGGTTTACGATCGGTGGCTTATTGTTGCTGCTCGTTCTACGTATCCTCGAACCGAAGAGCAGGCTCGCGCGGAGGGACTTGCTTCCGATGGCGGCGCTGGGCTGCTTCGGGGTCGCGACGGCCCAGACGGGTTTCACGTTCGGCCTTAGCCTCTCCAGCGCAGGCAGCACGGGCCTTATCTTCGCGACGGCTCCGGTGTGGGGATTATTGCTTGGTGCGAGCCTCGGTCTCGAAAGGCCGACATGGAAAGGTGTGCTCGGCGTCGGGCTCTCCATCGTGGGGGTGGCCCTGGTCGTCCTGGACGGGCTGACATCCGGGCATGCCAGCTTCGTCGGGGACTTGCTGGTCCTGCTCGCCGCCTTCTGCGTGGGCGCCTACGCAGTGTTCTCGATGCCATTGCACGAGCGCCACACGCCGCTCGCGGTCGCTACCTATCCTGTTCTGTTCGGGATCCCCTTCCTGCTGCTCGTTTCGTCCCCGCAGCTCCTGAGCCTGGAGTGGGAGAGCGTGGGGGCAGGCCCCTGGGCCGCGGTCGCCTACGCTGGTGTCTTCGCCACTGCTTTCGCGTTCTCGGCGTGGCAGAGGGGGATAAGCCGCATCGGGGCGAACAGGGTGCTCGTCTACCAGTACCTCATCACCATCGTTGGGGTCACGTCGGGTATCGTGTTCTTCGGCGAGACGCTGGGGATCAACAAGATCGCCGGCGGAATCGTGATCCTGCTCGGCGTCTATCTGGCCCGCCGACAATGAATTGTGAAGGTGGAATGGTGAATTGGGAAAGAGCCAGGTGATGGACCAATTCCTAATTCACTATTCACAATTCAAAAGCGATCTACCGGATCGTGTATCAGCGCCATCTGACTTCGATGCTCTCTGCGGCGAGCGCTCTCTTTTCGTTGGTGACGGAGATCGTGCGCTCTTGTCCTGGCTCCAGATCTAGGTAGTTGTCCGAGAAACGCGTAGCCTCGTCAGGGACTTCGAGATGGACGAAGTAGGCGTACGCTGAGGCCCTAAGACTTACTCTTAGTTCGTGCTCTCCGGCCGGGGATATGTCGATGTCCGGCTCGACGGGGTCTCTCCTGAGGTCTTTGATGGCCGCGAAGAAGTGGCGGTTGGAGGGGAAGTGGTCGTGCGCCGAACGCACCGAGAGGTAGGTGTTGGGGGAGCCGGACGCCCGGTCCGCGGGCCAGCATGCGACGGGAAGACTGGCGTTGGCGGGGACATGTGCCTGGAGGTTGTCTTCCCAGATCTTCTCTCCCCTGAAGGTTCCGAGGCGCACGGTGGCGTCGTCTTCTACCTCCGAGAGGGTGTCGTTGGTCAGCCAGAGCTCTATGGAGCCATCGGGCAGCGCCTTGAAGGAGGCGAGGACCGGGGAGTAGGCGCGCCTCGCGTAGTAGTAGCCGGCCTTGCCGAAGCCGTGGTAGTCGAGGACGCTCCAGGAGAGGACGGGCCAGCAGTCGTTTAGCTGCCAGAAGAGTACGTATGCCTGCCCTCGTCTCATGCCTGCACAGCAAGTCGCCTTCCAGAGCCAGGTCCACCCTCAGACCGTACAGTACGGGCTGGCCGAGGTCGTGGGTCCACCAGAGACGGGGGTTCTCCACCGCCAGGTAGGTCGTGAAGCTGGAACCTTCGCCGTCGAGCGTTAAGGAGGACTCTGCGACCACCCCTCCGTCTGGGGTGGTGAGCGTGATGGCGGCTTCGAGAGGACCGTCTGTCGCGAACCGGTCGACTTCGACCCGCACGGCGACCGTCGCACGTTCGCCCGTTGGATCTATGTCCAGGGTGTAGAAGTGGACGCCTTCGATGGTGGCGCGGCGCTCGCGGCGTAGCTCGACGGGACGCCAGATCCCGACGGTCGGCAGCCTGGGCCCCCAGTCCCACCCGAAGCCAAACTGCGCCTTGCGCATAAAGACCCGCTCCGGATTCCGTCCCCACTGGCCGGGGAGTTCCTCTCCAACGTGGTCGAGTGGACGGTCGAAGAGAAGAGCGAGGGTGTTCTCCCCTGGGCGTACGAGGTCACCAACGTCGAAGACGGCTTCGCGAAACATGTTGTGGTGCTTCCCCAGCTCTTCGCCGTTCAGCCAGATGGTGGCGAAGGTGTCGAGGCCGTGGAAGACGAGGCGTAACCGCTCGTCGGGGTCGAGCAGCTCTTCGGGACCATCGAAGCTTATGCGATACCACCACTCGCGGTCTTCGATCCAGGCACACCCGTCTTCGTTACGGTCGTAGAAAGGGTCCTCGATGCCGCCCGCGTCGAGCAAGGCCCGGTGCACATCCCCCGGCACGGGGATGGGGATCCAACCCTCCTCATCGAAGTTTTCCTCGAAAGCCCCGGCCCGAACCCCCTCGCCGGGGGCAAAGTCTTTGAGCAGCGCGCGATCGAATATAGAGTTCGCGCCGCCCACTACACCCTGCCACTCTCGGTGGAACGGGCCGTCCGCCATTGCGATGATTCTTCGGCCCGGAAAGCCTCCTCGATGCTGCGCATCCTGTAGAAGCCGACGGTTAGATCTACGTTATGCGCCGCGAAGGCAGGGTGTCCGAGGTCGGAGATCACTCCTGAGGCTCCTCTCTGTAGAGCAGGTGTGCTATGTCGCCCGCGAAACGGATTTCGGAGTCGTCTTGTGGTCGGTAGCCGATGACCTTCCGTGCGTTGGTGATGCTCCAGAATTTCCTGGCGTTGTCCGAGACGCCGTAGAAGATGTGGAAAGGGATACCGTACTCGTCTTCTATGTCCGGCGTCTCGATAGCCTTGCAGAAGAGCTGCTGCATGTCCCGCTCGCTGATGTAGCCGGCGAGCTCCCTGACGTAGCGTTCGGGCGGCCCGTCCTCGAAGAGGCTCGCGTCGATCTCCCGTGGCACGACGATCCTGAGCTGGACCACCTCGAGCGTCCGTCCGAGGCTGCCGCAGGCGTAGAGAAACCCAAGCGGCTCGTAGGCGGCCTTGGCCCAGCCGTAGAAGTTGTCGGGCCGGGGGTAATCCTCGGGATCTACCCTGTCCTTGAGCCCCGCGTAGAAGGGGTTCTCGTACCACTTCGCGGCCTGGTTCGTGCTCGCCGCCACCACCCGCCTGACCCCCTGCTCGAGCGCGAGTTGGTAGACGCGTTGCATCATGTCCACGTTACGCCGCTCGCCCTCGTACTGCGAGCGAGGATCGTCGCTATCCGGTTTGAACCGACCACAGTGAACGACCACGTCCACGTCAGAGAATAAGGGCCCCAGAACAGCGTCGTCGTCCGAGAGCAGGTCGCGGACCATGGCCCCTTCGACGCTGTTACCCGAGGCGTCCACCTCCCTGACGTCGAGGAGCCTGAGATCGTAGCGTTCCCTGAACGCCGGGAGGAGCTGGCCCGCAATGTAACCTGTGGCGCCGGTCAGCAAGACCCTGAGGCGTCGCCCCATCCGGGCATCGTCTGTTTCGTAAACGGCCACGTGTAACCTCCTGCGTAGAGAACCCGTCCGCCACATCTACTCACAACCGCGGGCCTCGCGCACCACCGGCGACGTAGGCCGCGAGGAGCGATTCGTCTTGGAGCACTTCAGCAATTCAGCCTATTGTTCTTGCTGAATGGTGATGGCTGACAGGCTGATAGCTCGTCGTTCATAAGCCTCAAGCCTCATGCACTTCGCTTCGGCACCTCTATCTCCAACCGGTGCAGGCGAATCTCGCCAGGCTCCAGCCGGACGACGCGCCCGGCCGCCTCTTCCGCCTCCGGTCCCTCGACCCTGCAGGTAGACGGCTCCAGTCCCAGGACGTAAGTCCCTTCGCCCGTCATGGTCCACTGCACGAACTCGGGCAGCTCCTCCGGGTAGAACCTGACGGAGAACTCGAGCCCGAGCGCAGGGTTCTCCACGCGTGCTTCGGCCAGGCCGTCGATCCCCGCGGCGGGACGGTGGTAGAAGACCCGCTCCTTGAAACCCGGTGTCGGGGCGGCGAATTTGTCCCAGTCCTCGAGCCCGCCCCGTGCCACTTCGTCTCTCGGCTCCGGCGGTTCTCCGGCCTCCCCTGGACCGACCAGGCGGGATGTCTCGTCGAGCAGCGGCCAGCCGAGGTTGATGTGGTAGAGGACCATCAGGGGCTCCGGCTCGAAACCCTCGTTCTCTATCTCGTCCTCGATCCATATGCGTGATTCGCCGACGCGGGCCGAGATGCGGCGTCGTAATACCAGGTTGGGGCTGAAGACGCTGGACTCCCTGATCTGCCCTCTGGCTTCGAGAACACAGCCTACATCGTCCCAGAATGCATCATGGGAGACCCGGGAGGCAGGAATGTGGGACGCGCGGCCGTGCAGGCCGA
>Ga0126309_10000702_pt1 | contig 11152 bp, 12 predicted proteins | sample Plot56_FD_92541 | JGI IMG/M metagenome (GOLD analysis project Ga0126309, IMG submission 92541) | Serpentine soil microbial communities from UC McLaughlin Reserve, CA, USA - Plot56 | ecosystem: Environmental > Terrestrial > Soil > Grasslands | place: USA: UC McLaughlin Reserve, Lake County...
CGGGTCGACGCGGCAGAGCAGGTTCCCGATCGACGACCCGACCGCCGGGCCGGCGTCGTCCTCTTCGACGTCGAGCGCCAGGTCGCGGAGGTAGGCCGCGACCGCATCGGCGACCGCCCGTTCCTCCCCCGGCGGGCTCGGGAGCGCCGCCAGCTCGGTGAAGAGATCGAGAATGGGGTGATTCACTTCCGAATCCTGCGCGAAGTTGCTACGTTTCCTATGGAAATCTGCCGTCGGAGGGTTCGTGAGCGTCGCCGAACCGTTGGTGCAAGCCGGCCTGCTCGGGGAGGCTATCGACCGGGCGCCGGACGCCGTTCTCGTCGCCGACGAGAGCATGCGTTACCTGGCCGTCAACCAGGCTGCGTGCCGGCTCCTGGGCTACACGCGCGAGGAGCTGCTGAGCCTGCGCATCGACGACGTCGCCGCCCAGCCGGGCTTCGCCGCCGAGTACGACGAGATGATGGCGCAACGCAGCAAGATCGGAACCGCGGTCCTCCGCCGCAAGGACGGCACGGTGATCGCGGCCTGCTACCGCGCGCACGAGACGAAGCTCGCCGGGATGACCGTCTACGTCGCGATCGTCTGGCCCGAGCCCACCGCGGACGACTAAACGGCGGCGGCGGCCGCGACCGCGATTCCCGCTCGCTCGAGCGAACGGGCGCGCGCCGCGCCGAGGAAGTCGCGGAACAGCGGCGCGGGCCGGGTCGGCCGCGACTTGAACTCGGGGTGGAACTGGCTCGCGACGAACCAGGGATGGTCGGGCAGCTCGACGATCTCGACGAGCCGCCCCTCTTGAAAGGTCCCGGAGACCACGAGCCCGCCCTCGACGAACCGCGGCCGGTAGTGGTTGTTGACCTCGTAGCGGTGCCGGTGCCGCTCGTGGACGACCGACTCGTCGTAGGCGTCGCGAGCCCGGGTGTCCTCGGCGACCTCGACCGCCTGGGCGCCGAGCCGCATCGTGCCGCCGAGGTCCTCGATCTCCTTCTGCTCGGGGAGCAGGTCGATCACCGGGTACGGCGTCTCGGGATCCATCTCGGTGGAGTTGGCGCCCTCGAGCCCGAGCACGTGGCGGGCGAACTCGGAGACGGCGACGTGCATCCCGAGGCAGATGCCGAGGTAGGGGATCCCTCGCTCCCGCGCGACCCGGCAGGCGAGGATCTTGCCCTCCCAACCCCTCGAGCCGAAGCCTCCGGGCACGAGGACGCCGTCGACGCTCTCGAGCTCCGCGCGCGCCTCGTCGAGCGACATGCCCTCCGCGTCGACCCAGCGGACGTTGACCCGCGTCCCGTGGTGGAGGCCCGCGTGCTTGAGCGCCTCGTGGACGGAGAGGTACGCGTCCTTGAGCTTGACGTACTTGCCTACGAGAGCGATCTCCACCTCGCCTCCGAGCCGGTCGATCCGGTCCGTGAAGCCGGCCCATTCGCCCAGGTCGGCACGGGCGGGGCCGTCGATGCCGAGCTTCTCGACCACGAGCTCGTCGAGCCCTTCGTCCTGGAGCACGCTCGGGACGAGGTAGACGTCGGGCACGTCGGGCGAGGCGACGACCGCGCCTGCGTCGACGTCGGCGAAGAGGGCGATCTTCTCGCGGATGTCCGCGGAGATCGCCTCGCGCGAGCGGGCGACCACGACGTCCGGGTGGATACCGATGCGTCGCAGCTCGTTCACCGAATGCTGGGTCGGCTTCGTCTTGAGCTCGCCGGCGGCCTCGATGAAGGGCACGAGGGTTACGTGCAGGTAGAGGACGTTCTCGGGGCCGGCCTCGCGCCGGAACTGGCGGATCGCCTCGAGAAACGGGAGCGACTCGATGTCGCCCACGGTGCCGCCGATCTCGCTGATCACGACGTCCGCCGGCGACGCCTCGGCGGCGCGCCGGATGCGGTGCTTGATCTCGTTCGTGATGTGCGGAATCACCTGGACGGTCGCCCCGAGGTACTCGCCCTTCCGCTCCTTGCGCAGCACGGCGTTCCAGATCGCGCCCGCGGTGTGGCTGGCATTGCGCGAGAGGTTCTCGTCGATGAACCGCTCGTAGTGGCCGATGTCGAGGTCGGTTTCGGCGCCGTCCTCGGTGACGAAGACCTCGCCGTGCTGGAACGGGCTCATCGTGCCCGGGTCAATGTTCAGGTACGGGTCGAACTTCTGGGCCTGGACGCGGAGGCCGCGCGCCTTGAGCAGGCGGCCGAGCGACGCCGCGACGATGCCCTTGCCGAGCGCGGAGACCACGCCGCCCGTGACGAAGACGTACTTCGTCGCGCTCACGGCTGCCGCCCCCACGCATCGAGCTCCCGCAGACCGGGCGTCCGTTCGATGAGACGGCCGAGGGAGGTGCGCTCGCCGAGGAAGGTCAGGCCTGCCAGCGCTCCGATCGCGATCCAGCGGCCTCTGGCCGTGAGACGACTCACGGACTTCAAGCCTAGCAGCGCGCCCAGCGCGTTCGAACCCGCGTCGCCAAGCATCGTCATCTCTCGAAGATCGTACGAGAGCAACAGGACGGCCGCCTGCTTGGGGGCTGCGAGCGGTATCGATGCTGCGAGGTACGCCTTCAGGGCGCGCCCGGGGCGCGTGTCGAGCTGGTTGAGCGCGTTGGCCGCGAGGGCGACGAGGAGCGCGCCCGAGGCCTTGCGGGTGGCGATCAGCCCGACCACGGGGATGCCCGCCAGCTTGAGGACGCCGGTCGTGCGGCCGTGGCGGAGGTGCGCGGCGAAGCCGCGCTCCGGGCCGCTCCAGAGGTCGTCTGCCAGCCCGATCGCGGCCACCGCGGTGACCGCCGGATCCCGGCGGACGCCGACGACCCAGCCGACGAGCGGCAGCCGTAGCCCGCGGTGGTTCACGGCGAGCGGCCCGCACGCGAGCAGGAGGTCGGCCAGCTGGCGGCCGCGGTGCAGGAAGCCGCCGGCGTCGCGCCCGGTCGCGCGGTGCCGCAGCGGCAGCTCTACCTCTTGGACGCGGAGCCCTGCGCGCGTGGCGTCGATCGTGGCACGGACCTCGCAGCCGAAGCCGGCGGCGAGTGGAAAGACTTCCGCGCGCGCGTCCGACGAGAGCGCGCGCTGGCCCGAGAGCGGCTCCCGCGTTTCGAGGCCCGCGAGAGCGCTGATCAACCGCCGCGCTGCCGCCTTCGCGATCCCGAGCCCGCCGCCCTGTCGTTCGGCGAAGGCGGCGACCGCCAGGTCGGCGTCGGCGTCGAGGAGCGGTGAGAGGTCACCAACGAGGTCGGCGTCGCAGAGGAGCACCGCGCCGGGCGGCGCCTCGCGCTCCGCCAGGGTCAGCGCTTGCCCCTTGCCTCGGTGAGGCAGCCGCACGACGCGCGCGCCGGCCGCCTCCGCCTCCGCGGCGGTGCCGTCGCGGGAGCCGTCGTCGGCGACGATCACCATGGCCTCGGGAAACGCGCCTCGAAGCGCAGTGACCGTCTCGCCGATCCGCCCCGCCTCGTCCTTCGCCGCGACGACGACGGCGACCGGGCTCTCAGCCAACGGTCGTCGTGCTCACGGGCTCGACCGGCGTCGGCAGGATCCCGTCCTCGGCCGAGTCCTTGACGCCGTAGTTCCCGCTCCTGGCGCCCGCGAGCACGAGCGCCGCAGCGAGCCTGCCGACGTCGGTGTCGACGGCGTCCACGGACGAGAGGCTCGAGCGTCTGTACGCCGGAATCGCGGACGGGTCGCTCTCGGTCGCCTCGACGCCCAGCGCCGGGACGCCGGCGCTCGCGAGGCCCCGGTAGAGGCCGGCCAGGACGGCCGCCGTCTTGGCCTGCTGGGGCCCGGCTGTGCGGGCGATCACCACCCCGTCCGGGGGGAGGTCGCCGACGCCTGCCTCCTCGCCGACTATCAGCGGCGAGAACGCGTCCCAGAGCGGCGTGTCCCCGCCGGCGACGAGCTCCTTCGCCAGCTGCTCCCCGAGCTTCCCGTAGCGGTCGGGGCCGCTGAAGCGCCCGACGTCGGCGTTGCCGTCCAGCTCTCCGCCGATCGACTTGGCGTCGAAGGGCACGTCGAGCGCGCGGAACCGGAACGGCCCGCTCGAGTCGGCGTCGGAGAGCATCCGCTCCAGCCCGCGGCGGACCGCGCTGTCGGGCTTGGCCGAGCCGACGAAGAGCGTGACGACGCGCAGCCCTTTGAGCCGGTCGTGCATGTACAGGGGATAGACCTCGTCGAAGAGCGTCTCCGACGCCTTGCGCTGGCCCTCGTTCGCCAGCTCCTGCTCCGCCACGGCGTCCAACCGCCGCTGGAGGTCGCCGATTCGCGCCTCATAGGAGTCGCGCTCGACGTCGTCGACGCGTCCCGTCTCGGAGATACCGACGCCGAGCAAGACGCCGAGCACGAGCGCGAGGAAGACGGCCGCCAGCGAGACGACGTGGTACCGGAGGTCGAACACCGCCTACTACCCTAGGCCGAGCACGTCGCGCAGGCGGATGGCGACAAGCTCGAAGACGTCGCGCAGCGCCGGGGAGACGACCACCGCGACCACGAGCGCTGCCAGCGCGGCCAGCCCGAAGACGAGGAACGGGCCGAGGCCGACGCGCCGCGACACGAGCTGCGAGACGCCCTTCGCGTCGACGAGGATCTCACCCACCTTCAGCCGCGTCAGGAACGTCGACGACATCCCGGAGCGGTCGCGCTCGAGGAACTCGATCAAGTTGAGGTGGGTCCCGACGGCCACGATCAGCTCCGCGCCCTTCTCGTACGCGAGCAGGAGCGCCACGTCTTCGGACATGCCCGGCGCCGGAACGACCTCGTAGGGCACGCCGAGCCCGTCGAGGCGCGCGGCGCCCGGCGCGGGGCCCTGCGGATACGCGTGCACGAGCAGCTCCGCCCCGCTCTTCAGCGCTTTCTCGCCCACGGAGTCCATGTCTCCGACGATCACGTCCGGCTTGTAGCCCGCTTCGAGGAGCGCATCGGCGCCCCCGTCGACGCCGATCAGCACCGGGCGGAAGTCCCGGACGTACGGACGCACGATCCGCAGGTCGCGCTTGTGCCCGGGCCCCCGGACGACCACGAGCGCGTGGCGCTCGCGAAAGCGCGTGGCGAGGGCCGGGAAGTCGATACCTTCGGAGAGCAGGCGCCCCTCCTCGCGCAGGTAGCGCATGGTGTTGTCGGCGAAGGCCTCGAGCGCCTCGGTGATGCGGCCCCGCTGCTCGGCGAGGTGCGCGGCGAGCTCGTCGGCGCCGAGGATGCGCCCGGCCGCGAGCCGTGTGCCGTTGCGATAGAGGCCGGCCCCGCGGACGGTCAGCAGCTCCCCCTCGTCGACGTTGTCGAAGAGATCCGTCTCGGGGACGTCGATCAGGCGCACGCCTCCGCGGACGAGGAGGAGCGGCCCGGGGTTCGGGAAGCGGCCGGTCTGCGAGGGGGCGACGTTGACGACGACGCGCACGCCCGACTCGAGCAACTCCTCCGCCGAGACGCGGTCGAGGTCGGCGTGGTCGATGATCGCGATGTCGTCCTGCGAGAGCCGCTGGGTCAGCCGTTTCGTGCGCCGGTCGAGCCGGGCCGGCCCGGTGTGCTCGACGAAGCTCGCCATCGACGTCCGAGGATACGCCGGTGCCTGCCGGGTTCGAAGCGCCTAGCGTGGATCCTCGGCCACCACGGCGAGAAACTCCTTGCCGCCCAGCATCCGCTCGAGCTCGTCACGCCGCTCTTCGCTCGACAGCTCCTGGATGCGGGTGACCGTGGGGTCGCCGGGCACCTTCTCGACGCGAAAGTGCCGGTCGGCCAGGCTGGCGATCTGCGGCAGGTGCGTGATCGTGACGACCTGGGCGCGATCCGCCAGGCGGCGGAGGGTCTCCCCGACGGCGTGAGCGGCCTGGCCGCCGATCCCCGCGTCGATCTCGTCGAAGACCATCGTCGGGCCGCCGGCGACCGCGGCGATCGCAAGCGCGATGCGGGACAGCTCTCCGCCGGACGCCGTCTCGTGGACCGGCGCGGCGGGCAGGCCCGGGTTCGGCTGGATCAGGAACGCGACCTCGTCGGTGCCGCTCGGCCCCGCCTCGCGCTGGCGCAGGTCGACGGCGAACGTCTCGCCGACGCCCATCCCGCGCAGCTCCCGCGCCACGGCGGCGGCAAGCGGCTGAGCCGCCTTCGCGCGCGCCTCGTGCAGCTCCTCGTGGAGGGCGCCGACATCTGCCTCCACCCGTCGGAGCGCGGCGGCGGCGGCCGCGGCCGGGTCGTCTCCGGCCTCGATTCGCGCCAGCTCGAGCCGCGCCTCGTCCGCCCGGGCGAGCAGCTCCTCGTAGCCGGCGCAGCGGAAGCGACGCTTCGCGTCCGCGATCCGTTCGAGCTCCGACTCCACCTGCTCGAGCCGGCCGGGCTCGGCTTCGAGCGCGCTCAGGAACGTGCGCAGGTCGAGCGCCGTCTCGCGGAGCCTGAGCCCGCTGTCACGGAGCTCCTCGCCCGCGCGGGCCAGCTCCGGCGCGAGGGTTTCGAGCGGCCCGACCGCGAGCTCGGCCTGGGCGACGAGACCCGTTGCGCCTTCGCCGTCGTCGGGCGCGAGCGCCTCGGCCGCCGCCGACGCGCCCTCCGCGAGCTCGGTGACGTGGCGAAGCCGCTCCCGCTCGACGCGTAGCCCGTCCTCGGCGCCCGGCTCGAAGCCCTCGGTGTCCTCCACCAGCGCCCGCAGCTCGGCGACGCGGGCTTCCGCGTCGGCGGCGCCCCGGGCGGCCTCCTCGTGGGCCCGGCGGGCCGCCGCGAGCTCGCGCCAAGCGCGGTGGGCGTCACGGCGGCGGCGCCGCTGGTCGTCGCCGACGAAGGCGTCCAGGACGTCGAGCCGGTACGAGGCGCGCGCCAGCCGGCGGTGCTCGAACTGGCCGGACATGGCGACAAGCTGCTCGCCGGCGGCCGCCAGGTCCTCGCGTGCGGCGCCCCGGCCCCACGCATAGGCACGCGTACGCCCGTCCGCGAAGATGCGGCGCGCGAGCACCAGCCCGTCCTCGTCGTCGGGGCGGAGCTCCGCGAGCGCCTCGAGCCCGTCCTCGTCGAGCAACCCGTCGGGGAGGTCGAGCTCGGCCTCGACGTACGCCTCCTCGCCGCCGGCGCCGATCGCCGCCGCGTCGCCCTTCGCGCCGAGCAGCAGGCCGACCGCCTGCGCCAGGATCGTCTTCCCGGCGCCGGTCTCGCCCGTGATCGCGTTCAGACCGGGCGAGAGCCCGAGCTCGGCCTCGCGGATCAGGACGAGGTTCTCGATGCGCAGCCGTCTGAGCACCTCGCGGATGCTAGTGGCGGGGTTCGGCCGCCACCACGTCCGTTTGGATCAGGCCGTGAACGTCTCGCGATAGCGACGGAAGAACGTCCGTTCGGACAGCGTCGCGAGCAGGCTTCGCTCCTCGGCGAGACGGATGGTGGCGCTGTCGCCCTGGTCGAGGTCGGCGAACGCCATCCCGTCGGCGAGCATCGTCACGGTCACGTTCGGCGTCCGGTTCTCGACAACGACGTCCTTGCCGCGCGGGACGACGAGCGGCCGAGCGTGCAGCGAGTGCGGTGCGATGAACGTGACCGCCATCGCCTCGAGCCCCCAGACCAGCACGGGACCGCCGTTCGAGAGGTTGTAGGCGGTGGAGCCGGAGGGCGTCGCGCAGATGACGCCGTCGCAGGGGAGCTCGCCGAGGTCCTCGCCTCCGACCGACCACGCCAGCTCGACCATGCGGCCCAGCGTCGAGCTCGCGGCGACGATGTCGTTGACGGCGCGCGCATCCGTCTCGCCCGCGGTTGCCTCGAGGGTCGGCAGGTCGATCAGGGCGTACTCGCCGCCGAAGACCCGCTTCAGGCCGTCCTCGAGGTGGTTGCGCGGGATCGAGGTCAGGAAGCCGACGGTGCCGAAGTTGACGCCGGCGACCGGGATTCCCGTCCCGAGGAAGCGGCCGAGCGTCCGCAGCATCGTCCCGTCCCCGCCCAGGACGAGCGCGATGTCCGCGTCCGGGACGCCGTCGCCGGTGTCCTCGACGAGCTCGACACCGGCCTGCGCGGCCAGCTCGCGCACGCGGGGCACGGCGTCGGCGACCGTGTCCCGCCGCCCGTGCAGGACCAGCGCGGCCTTCTCGACGGCCTTACCCGACGGCGTGCTCGATCCAGCTGTCGATCTCGTCTGCAAGCTTCGGCTCCTCGCGGTCGACGAGGTGGAGGAAGAACTCTCGATTGCCCTTTGGCCCGGGCAGTCCCGAGTCTACGATCCCACGGGTCTCGGCCCCCCAGGCCAACGCCGCCTTGGCCGTCTCGGCGACGACGCGGGCATGGACGGCGGGGTCGCGGACCACTCCCTTGGGCGCATCGCTGCGACCGGCCTCGAACTGCGGCTTGACCAGCACGACCGCCTCCCAGCCGGGGCGGGCGAGCGCGAGCGCCGGCGGCAGCGCCTTGTGGATGCTGATGAAGGACACGTCGGCGACGACGAGGTCCGGCGCGTACGGGAGCTCGGTGAGCTCGCGTGCGTTCGTCCGCTCGAGCACGGTGACGCGCGGGTCTTCACGGATCCGAGGGTGCAGCTGTCCGTAGCCGACGTCGAGCGCGATCACGCGCGCTGCCCCGCGCTGGAGCAGAACGTCGGTGAAGCCGCCGGTCGAGGCGCCCAGGTCGAGGGCGTCGCGGCGCGCGGGGTCGACCCCGAGCGCTTCCAGGCCGTGTGCGAGCTTCTCGCCTCCGCGCGACACGAAGCGGGGAGGGCTCTCGACCGCGATCGCCGCGTCCTCGGGAAGCTGCTCGCCGGCCTTCGTGTGGCCGGGCACGAGGCCGGCAAGAACGAGCGCCTGCGCCTGTGCGCGGCTCTCCGCGAGCCCGCGCTCGACGAGGAGGACGTCGAGCCGCTTCTTCATCCGGCGGAGGCTAGCGGGGCACGCTCCGGCACGAACTCGGCACGATTCCGCCGCACGTACGTGATCTCGGAACGGCTAGCGTGCCTGTAGGGGCACCCGGGGTGCCCCTGGGGGTCGTTCGGGGTCGATGCCGCTAGGGTCGTCGCGATGGAGCTGCGCGGCGAGCGGGTCGTCTTGCGGCCGCTTCGGCTGGACGATGTGGCGCGGCTCGCCGAGCTCGCCGCCCACCCCGACGTGGCCCGCTGGTGGCCCGACCTGGATGACGAAGACCTGGCCGAGAAGGCGCATGGCAAGCCGGACGAGGGCTTCTTCGCCGTGCTCCAGGACGACGAGCTCGTCGGCCTCGTGCAGTACGCGGAGGAGACGGACCCCGAATACCGGCACGCGGGCATCGACCTCTTCCTCGGCGCGCCGTACCAGGATCGCGGCCTCGGCACCGATACCGTCCGCACGCTCGCGCGCCACCTCGTCGAGGACCGCGGGCACCATCGCCTCACGATCGACCCCGTCGCGCACAACGCGCGCGCGATCCGCGCCTACGAGAAGGCCGGCTTCCGCCGCGTGGGCGTGATGCGCGAGTACCAGCGCGAGCCCGACGGAACCTGGACCGACGGGCTGCTCATGGACCTGCTCGCCCGCGACGTGGAGTCTTAGGACGTCCGCGCGGCGAGCCCGGCGACGATCTCTGCGAGCACGTACGTCTCGGCCGGGATCTGGCGCAGCCGGGCCAGCGCGCGCTCGGCCGCATCGTCCGCCAGCCGCCGCGCGGTCTCGGCGCCGTGAACGAGCACGACGCCGTCCCCGTCGAGGATGTCGTCGACGATCTGGAAGAGCGGGCCGAGCTCGTCGGCGAACGCCCGCCACGGCGCCTGCTCGGGCTCGGGGATGCTCGCAACCGACAACGCGCAGCCGACGCAGGCCGCGAACAGCCGACCCGTCTTCAACCGGTGCAGCGACGCGAGGTCGCCGTTGTCGCCGGCGACGTCGCGCGCCTGGCCGCCGATCATCCCGAGGACCGCCTCGGCCAGCTCCCGCGCGACCGCGGCGTCGTCGTAGGACAGCGCGAGCCGCAACGCCTCGGCGAGCAGCGCGTCGCCGGCGAGAATCGCGTTGGCCTCGCCGAAGGCGACGTGGATCGTCGGCCGGCCACGGCGCTCGTCGTCGTCGTCGAGCGCGGGCAGGTCGTCGTGCACGAGCGAGAAGGTGTGGACGAGCTCGAGCGCGATCGCCGCCGGCAGGGCATCCTCGACGTCGGCGCCCGCGGCCTCAACAACGGCAAGACAGAGGACCGGCCTCAGTCGCTTCCCCCCGCCGTCGACCGCGTAGCGCATCGGCTGCCTGAGCGCGCCGAGCTCGTCGGCCAGTTCCAGCTCGTCGACGTAGGCCTCGACCAGCTCGCGGAGCTCGTCAGCCGGCCGCATCCGCCTCGCGCTTGGCGCGGGTGAGCTCCGTTTCGACCTCGCGCGCCAGCTCGGCCAGCTCGGAGAGCACCTCGATCGCCGCATCCGGGTCGTCGGTCGCCTCGAGGCGGGCGCGGCTGGCCTCGAGCTTCTCGAGCAGCTCTTCGGCCCGTTTCAGCGAGTCCTCGGCGCTCACGGCGTCTCCTGCCGACGATCAGCGGCTCGGGCGGTCATGCCAGACGGCCGAACGGGCAAAGCCCGCACGGCCTGAAAGAGACACCGCAAGCGGCGTCTCACGCGGCACGCTCCCTGGCGATCCGGTCGAGGATCCCGTTGACGAACTTGCCGGCCTCGTTCGACGCGTAGCGCCGCGCCAGCTTCACCGCCTCGCTGATCGCGACCTCCGGCGGCACCGAGCCGCTCTCGAGCTCGTAGATGCCCATCCGCAGCACGTTCCGCTCCACGGCGCCCATTCTGTCTGCCGTCCACCCGATCGCCGCCTCGTCGATGCGGCGGTCGAGCTCCTCGGCGCGGGCCGCCACGGCCTCCGCGGTCTCGATCGAGAAGGAATCGACCTCCTCGCCCTCCTGCGCGGCAACCGGCTCGCCCGCGACGTCCCAGCGGTAGAGCATCGTCAGCGCGGCCCGCCGGGCCGCCCGCCGCCCGGCCATCACGCGGCCCCCGCGAGCGCCGGCAGACGGGCGCCGGCCTCCTCGAGGAAGCTCGTCGAATAGCGGCCCGACCGGAACTCGTCGCTGCGGAGGATGTCGCCGACGGCCGCAATCGTCGTGGGCACGCCGACCACGTCGAATTCCGCCAGGGCCCTGAGAGCACGCGCGATCGCGGCGGGGCGGTCGACGTCCCAGACGATCAGCTTCGCGAGCAGCGAGTCGTAGAAGGGCGGGACGGCCGCGCCGTCCTCGAGATGGGTATCGACCCGGACGCCCGGGCCGAGCGGCGGCCGGAA
>Ga0126309_10000703_pt1 | contig 11150 bp, 9 predicted proteins | sample Plot56_FD_92541 | JGI IMG/M metagenome (GOLD analysis project Ga0126309, IMG submission 92541) | Serpentine soil microbial communities from UC McLaughlin Reserve, CA, USA - Plot56 | ecosystem: Environmental > Terrestrial > Soil > Grasslands | place: USA: UC McLaughlin Reserve, Lake County...
GCATGTGGAATGACTTCAAATGTTGCAGGCAAAATTCCAATTGGCTCTCCGTCGACTGTAACAGTAACATCTCTTTCCTTTGATATTAAAGAGACTTTCGTCGTCTGTCTATAAGTTATATTGTCTTCTTCCTTGTAATCGCCATCTTTCATGTTAATAAGCTCATCAATCATTTTGAGGCTTCCAGAATCTTTTAGAACGACCAAATCAAGCAATCCATCAGACATGCTGGCGTGTGGTGCTACTTTGAATCCACCCCCTAGGAATTGACCATTGGCGACTACTGCCATTGTCATTTTGATAGCAAATTTCTTTTTATTGTTATCGATAGATATTTCACACTCATTGCTTTGATAGGTGGGCAAGGTAGCAGCAATACTTGTGATTGTTGAGACAATTCTACTGTTAACTACTTCCCTGACTTTCTTTGACCTCTCAATTATCTCTGCTGCAACGCCCATCTCCGCAGCATTGAGAAAAATTCTGCTCATTGTTGACGAGTGGTCTTCTGGACTTGTAACAGTGGCATAGATAACATCCATCTTCTTTGGTTTGCCTAATTGAAATGTCTTGCAACAGTTAGCAATCCCTTCAGGCAAGCCCAAAGACTTGGCAAGAACATTTCTTGTGCCGGCTGGTACAACTCCCATTATTGCATCAGGATTTATTGGTCTCAAAGGAGGAAATTTGGGTGGTGGTCCACCATTGATCTTGTTAGAATGTATTCCTACCGGTTCTTCAAAAAAGCCATTTGCAACTTCATTTAAAGTTCCATCACCACCTATAGCCACAACTTTTTTGAATCCTTGCTTTAAAAATTGTCGTGCTAGTGTAGTCCCGTCGCCAGGTTTCTTTGTCAAAGCTACTTCAACGTTAGCACCTAGCGCCACTTTAATTTCAGGATATAGATCATTCCATCCTTTTCCAGTTAGGCCGCTGCTAGAATTTGGGTTGACCACCAATACGGTATCAATATTCTTTTGCTTGATTGACTTCTTCCTATGATAGGTTCTCTTGAGACGTGGAGGAGTGGTAGAGCGATGCGATACCAGAGGAGGTGGAGGAGGAGGAGGATGAGTAACATCTTGCTCAACAGCCATTCTCACTTAACCTACGGTAACATAGCAGATAAACCAAGCCTTGAAAGCCTTACTGTATCCCTCACTAAGAATGTATAATAACTCATTTAATTCATGATCGCGCTATTTTGTCATCAAACCTGAATCTGAAGATCATGGCTATGTCTCCTATAGGGAATACGTTGTCAAGCATCTTGGAGCTAGAAGAATAGAATTCGTCTCAACTGCTGTTATATGCGCTGTATTTGCTGTATCATTTGCTCACCTTGAATACTATTACATTAAGGATCCTGCCTTGCAGATCTCTAACGGAAAGGTAGAAGTAAATGATGCCAACTTTGACAGAAGCAGAGAAACAAAACCAATCATTGGTAACATGTATCAGTATCATTTGTTCCCAATGCTTTTCATCTTCGGTTTGATCAGCTTTGCTGCCCTATGGGACGATATGACCTTCAAGCTGCTTGGAAGAGGCAAAAGAAGAAAAGCGCTAATGCTTGGATTTGCCAACCTAATAGCTGCTATCACAATCGAGGATTTTGCATGGTTTGTCAACAGGTGGTTGGTTCCTTTGGCAGATGATCCAAAAGGTGGACAGCTCATGCAATTTTCTGACTGGACTTCGATGCATCTTGGAGCGATAGATATAGGCAGTTTCGTCATACCAAATTGGTATATCATTGCCCTTGCTATAGCCACACTAGCATACTACGGAGCATTTAGAAAGCACGACCAGGTATACTGATAGAAAGATAAGCTCGACATTTATGGCGACAGCAGCACCAACAACAACAACAATGACTGCAATATGAGAGAATATCTCGGCCGATAATTCAAAAAAATTTTTAGGTAATTGCCTATTAATTAGGCAAATAAGCAATGATGCATTGATATGTGCTTTTTTAATTTACTTGTTTTCTGCCTCTCAGCCCAATTACCTTTTGTAGTGTGCGTTAAGATCGAACTTTACACTTAGAGCTTCTTCTTAGAGTGCAGATATATAGCAATGCCCGCTATAATCACAGCAGTAGGTGTGACATAGAACAGCATCAATTCTTCAAATGGAATCAACTGGTTGCCTACAGAAATGTCAAAGCTTGCTACTAGAGGGTTGGCTTGATACTTTGCGTCGCCAGGTATCCTAGTTTGCAGAGTTACTGCATAATTGCCCGTCTCATTAAAGGTGTATGGAATAGATATGTCGCTAAACTCCTGAAACTTATAAGGCACCTGAGCGATGACTGCGCCTGACTGCTTTTCGGTAACGACCATTGCAGAATAGATATTGTAAATATTTGAATTATTTTCAAGCACACTAAAGTTTAGAGATGTAGAACTATCGTTTGCAATTGGAGTAGAAGGATTTGGTGAAAATACAACTTGGTAATTATCTATATTTTTTGTAGCACCAAAGAAGTGGCCATAAGCAACTCCTGTTTGGATTATTATAATAATAAGAAGAAGAATGCAAAATGTAAGGACAAAGGAAGGTGGTGACAGATTGGACATTTTTTGCTATTAAGATATAGCACTGCATATATGCATATTTCAACACTACGTAGTACATTCTGCGAATATACGCCTCGAAGCTCATTTTGTCAATTCTTCAGTTATTGTAAAAAAAGGGGAGAAAAAATAATACAGCTTATAATTCCTTATCATGCCTCTTCCTAGTTTATAGCTCTGTTCTGCCGGCTTTCTGTACGTCCTTCTTCTTCTTTCTTTTCATAAAGTGAATGGCGCTGACTATTCCAACTGCAACCACTGCTGCTGAAGGCACTACAATATACAGATAGTCAAACGGGCCTGACACATTGATAAAAAAGGTAAATGTCAGGACTTCTCCGCTATAGATTTTGTCATTCAAGTCAACATACAGAACATATTTACCGGCTTGTGTGAATGTAAATTCGTGAGTATAGTGTCCAGAAGGTACTATTATTGGATTTGTCGTTTGAAGTACAATGCCATCCTTGACCATCCTCATCATAATTGGAACGTCAGCTGGATGATCACCATTGACCCCTACTATTCTTAGCACAATGCTCGTTGAATTACTGCTGCCGGCTGTTGGAGTCTTTGGCTCTGTTGTCATTTCAACATCATAGTTGCCTATTCTTTGCTTGGACGCTCCTTGCAGCAGATCCGCATATATATCTCCAGAAGTGGCTAGCGTCAACCCTACAACTAGCAATATAAGGATTAGGAAGGCAGTTCTCAAGTCCCAATTATTGGTTAGTATATACCGGCTATTATAATTCTTCTAGCATCTCATTGTAATTATCTATGACTTTGTCCATAAAGCTTGTAGTGTATTTAGAGAACACTTCAGCAACCAAATCTCTTTCTACAACACGGTAAAGCTGATGATATTCACCATGCCTTATCAAAATAATGCCTGCTTCTCTTAGCCGCTTGAGGTGCAATGAAACTGTTGAAGGAGCCTTTCCTGTATGATCTACAATTTCATTGAACGTACACATGTCGTGTTCTAGAATAAAGAGCAATATCTTCCTGACAGGCTCGTGTCTGACAAATTTCAAAATTGCCGATTCTTTATCTGAGACACTTAAAGGGTAGTATCTGGTCATCCTTGACTCTCTATTGACCTTTATGACGTTTGCTCTTTCAAGCGCTAATAGGTGATAGCTAAGAACACCATTGACAAAACCGGTCAACCTCAAAAGCTCTCTGTAGCGTATGCCAGGGTTCTCCTCTATGCCCTTAAGTAGTATAGCTTGTGCGTCTGCCTCTTGGACTGATTGGACCATCACTCGGTCACCCTTAATACTCCTAAGGCAAAGAGCGCCAGCATGACTAAGAGTATGACATGGGGTAATTCAATGCCTATTGCGGAAATATCCATTATGCTACCTGCCCCAACGGCGCCTAGAAGATAGAGAAACTCCACTACAGCAAGTGCAATAAAGCCAAGTGTCATAAACAGAAACCTACTGGTTGTGTTTCTAGAATATGCAAGGATGGATACTACGCCTAGAAAAATAGCGACAGTCAGGCTAGCAATGTGCAGGATGATATGGTAGGCCATTGAAGGGTGCGCAAGATGTGGCAGAACGAGCGGTGCGACTACGCCAACAACGATTGCTGTAATCAGTCCAAGCAATATCGGCTTGCTTTGCGGCTCTTTTATGGGCTTGCTTCTACTGCGCCTTTGCATTCTATAGATATTAGTCTACTTCCTCTAATAAGCCAATTGGTACATACATTGAAATAGATTAAGAAGATAGATTTGAATACAGTACTTTGCCTTACATTCCCTTAAAAACAAAAACAGTATAGACTTGTATCAAAGAATATAACAAAATATGATCCTTTTCATGCCTACCATGTTATCGAAAGGGAGTGTACGTTTACTTTCACCTAATTGTGCTGCATCAATGAGGCGTTGGCAGTTCCGTCTCCTTTAGGCAATTCTTGTGAAACATCAAGGTCAAATTCGTGTTTTTTACCTGCTTGCCATCAGCGTCAGTAACAGTTACTTCAATATGATATGTGCCTGGTACATCAAAACTGCGAGTAACGTTTTGACCAGTCAGAATCAAACCGTCGCTAAATTTCCATTCAAACTTATAAGGTTCTTTTCCACCCCTAGCTACGCCAAGAAATGCTCCTTCCTAGCCGACAGCCAATTCCGCCTTATAGTTTTCTCTGATTGCAAATGGAAGGCTGTTTCCCTGTTTGCCACCACTGTTTCCACCGACTAGCGGTTGAAACATCGACCCTAGATTTTGATCGCCTAGTATAACAAGTGTGATCCTAGTCCAACTGCTATTCCTACAGCGCTAAAGAATATCGCCGATTTTACAGTTCTTGACATTGCAACCATGACGAATAGTTTTCCCTAATCCCTTTCCTCATATACAAAGCGATCGCTTCTAAGTACAAAAGCCATTATTATAAGAGGATTATCAGATAGCGTTTTTGACTTCTCCATATCTAAGGAACCCACTGGTCTAGGATTGGAAGACTTTGTATCAAGATTAGACGCATCCTTCAATCTATAGCTTCTATAAGTTCCAATCACATTGTTCTTCTAAGAAATTAAATGGGCTAATGGTCTTCACCATTATCTGAATGTTCTTCTTCTTCTCCTTCTTCCTCTGGAGTCAACCCATAAATTTGCATCAGGAGCGGACTAATGTTGAGATGAGCAGTTATCATTACTTCATTTGGAGTTGCCTTGCTATTGATATTATCTTTTAGCTGCATCAGACCTGCTTCTAGCTTGTCAATATTTGACGACGTTGTGTTACCAGCAGCAGGCGATGTACCTTGACCTTCTTGCGTCATCGTAGTTGTGTTATTGTTAGATAGTGTTCCAGTAGAGCTTATGGTAAGTGGCTTGAGTGTATCATTGAACAGATGCAATATCGTATTGTTTACCAAATACTGAGCACTTTGATAGGCCTCTGTATCAACTATAGTTGTCGTTGTTGTTGTCGTATTGCTCATTGGAGACCCAGTAGTGTTTGCACCCGCCATGTTAGACACATCTCTAAGATCGAATGAGGAGCCTGTGGCATTTCCATAATCACTCAATACAACATTTACCAAGTCTCCTACAACCATTGCCCACGTTGTTGCATTATTCTGCTGCTCACTTTCAACCCGTGCTGTTACAGCCTCGGCCATAATATCGTCGAGCGACATAACAGTTTGGTTTATGCTTTGTATTCTATCTTGCGGTATCTGCCCTGAAGATGTAGAAGCTAACGATGTTACATTTTCTACTAACTGCTCCAGGCCAGTTTCCAAACTATTTGCAATTCTGTCATTTCTCTCCCGAATCTCACTTAGGGTATCATTGTCAAGGAGACTAGAAGCTTTTTCGGCATGAGCTTGGGCTAATGTTGCATTGTTATTTTCTAGATTCATAGTTGTCAACGCAGTCTCAGCTCTAATCTGATCCGTTAGAGAAAGGAATTCAGCACTTTCACTGGTTGAGAAGGTGTGGGCATATACTAGCTGGCTGATGGGGAACACCGCAAAACAAGAGCCGGCTAGCATCAAGAGCACTAGAATAAATCCCACATGGTGTGACATACCTGAGATTTTTTGTTGACTCATGATCGTTGTTAACCAAGAGTATCTAATAATGGTTGTAGTACAATGGCCGAACCTCGTATATCTAGTGCTCTGAAGAGCGATAACAAGAAAAACTACTAGGTCGATATCATCAGGACTAGCTTCAAACCAAGGAAGAAGAACAAAAGAAAGAATTGTTCGTCATTGAACCACAATAGTTAACTACTAACAGACGCTAAGAAAGTGATATGAAAATAACTGAACATCTATCTATACTGGGGGTTGTCGCTTTTGCAGTAGGAGCACTTGCTTCTCTTACTGCTCCAATAGCATCGCTAACTCCTGCGATAGCACAGCAAACAACAACAAATGCCACATCCCCTGAAGCAGCGCCAGAAGGTGGAGCCGCTACGACTGGGGAACACCAACATGAATCAACTTCTAGTTCCAATGAAACTCAAGGAGAAACATTTACAGTACGGGATTCTGTTTTTACTTTACTTGCAGACCAAACAATCCCTTCGAGTAGTTTTATTCACATGTATGACTCTACACCATACTCCATCAGAAATGGTCATATAGCTGCAAAAATTCCATGCGACGAGAATTCAAGTCCTCTGCTCAACATATTAGTCGGAGTGGCTCCAAATCTAGCGCCAGCCCCTCTAGAACTCGTTCCACCTCTTTCCACTGCAGGTGAGCTATGTCTGTACCATGTTGATCTACCCCCACCTGCGCAAGCCAACGCAACAACCTCTGCCAACGCTACTACAATGATTACAGATATCGCAATTCAAAATCCAGGAGATGAAGACGTCACATTGCCATCGACAAGCACTGTAGTTATCGGTGTTAACGAAATAACGAAAGGCGCTCATAGTCAGGAAGGAGAAGCTCAAGCTGGCGCCCCTTAAAGAAGGGGCACGTACAATTGGGTATGGCATAGAGTAGAACTACCTTCATTCCTCTTTTTTGTCCAGCTTTAGCAAAAACATTAGTTCAAAGATTGTTATTATTTTCCCTTAAATCATTATTAATCTGTCATCCTGATAGTTCTGTCTGTCTTTGTAATGTACGTAAATATTTTCGAAAAAAATTGAAGAATATGCCATTTCATAGTGATAAGATTTGCACATAAAAGTTGCCTTACGAGTCATCAGCTAAAGGACGCGCTTCCTTTATGCACATATATTCTTCTTCGATTGATACGGTCTAGGTAATAATAAGAAATAGATTTTGCAGCGACACTGCAACAGCACTTTTTTATTGATTGATCATATGTAAAATAACTTTTTCATCTGAAGACCAGATTACAAAGCCATCATATATTCATGTTTTTACCTCTCTAACTTAAGTACCGTACGGATGTTGCGCTTTAGATCTGTCGCACTCTTTACATAGGCAAGTGCGCTTATGACGATTCCTGCAGCAATAGCGGGTCCCGCTATGTCTGCAAAGGAGAATCCAAGCTGCTGAATAGGCGTGGCAGGGCCTGAAGTACCATTCAGCAGCATTAGCTGCTGTTGTTGTTCTTGTTCTTCGTCATTTACTGATACAGCCGAGCCGGACTTTGTTGTTGTTGTAATGCTGCCAAGCGCAGATCCTCGTTGGGCTGCAAACCAGATTTTTCCATCGTTGTCTGAAGTTATCCATTGCACAAATGATCCTGAGATCGGAATGTTAGCCTCGGTGCCCTCGCCGGTCCTAGGATCTATTACTCCGATTTTATCTATCTCATGCTGTGCAAACCAAAGGTTGCCATAGCTATCCATCGCCATGCCAAAAGGCAGGCCTGCCTCATCGATAGACGGGTAATCGTGAAATGTGCCAAGGAGCGAATTGAATGCGGTTATCCTGTGGCCGCCGTGTTCTGAGATATAGATGTTGTAGCCATCAGGATCTGCAAATACTGCTGTAGGTTCGTCAAGCGTCTGACGCGGAATCTTTGGCTTGTATTCTGTAATGTTTCCTGTCGCAGGGTCTACCTTGGCAATGCTGTTGGATCCTGCTTCTGCAAACCAAATGTTACCGAACCTATCGGAAGTGGTACCAGCAGGCCTTGCATCTGGCGTCGGTATGTCATAGGATGAAAACTTCTCAGTAGCAGGGTCGAACTTGACAACCTTATCGGCTCCATTTGCTACTACTAGGGGCACCCATAGGCTGTCGTTTCTATCAATTGCAATCCCTGAGGTGATACCCTCATCGGGTATTACAAATCGTCCGCTGCTTGAATTATCAGTTGGATTGTAGTGTCCAATTACGCCGTTGTTTTGGGTGCCGAGCGGATCTATATACCATAGGCTGTCGTCTGACGCAAGCACGCTTTGGGTTACATGCGTAGCGTTTATCTTGTGCATAGTGTAGTTGCCAGTAGCAATGTCTAATTGCCATATCGCTCCGCTTCCTGGCAGTGAATCACCAACCCAAATTGATTGTCTTTGCATATCAAAGAGAGGATATAGAGGAAGGACATTGTTGGCTGACATGTTGTATATCTTTGTATCAAATTGAAGGTTGGATACCAATGGCTTTACGTTTACATCAAGGGTTGCTAGTATGTTGCTTCCCTGAGTATTGACACCCTCAATTTCTACGTGCCAAATGCCAGGCAGACTAAAGGCAGCATCTGCCGAAAATAGATTTTCCGATTGCTCTTTAGTTTCTACAGTTATTGGGCCTATTCCTCTTTCGGTCTGGGTCAGCTTCATGGTAGCAGATTCAATTCCTGTGGCATTGCTGCCGTCTGGATTAAAAAATGACAGCTTGAAAGTATTCTGCCCGACTGCAAATGGGCTTACAGTAAATTTTATTGTACCTTCGTCTGCGTAGAGTGTCCTCACGAAGTCAGTCCTCGGCGCTTGGGCAAATGCTGCCTGCCCATCTAATGGCTCTCGCTCATATATGGGAAACTGACCGGACGGGAGTGCGCCATTTGCCATCAGTGAGACCATAAAGAGAAGTGCTATGCCAACAGCAGCCTCTGCTTTGAGTATCTTTCCATAGTGCCTAAGCCTATCTGTACGTGGGCCTGTTGTACCTGCTCCGCCTCCTCCTCCACGGCTGCTAGCTGCAACTACTATTGCTACTGCTTTTTTCTGTACAATAAATTGAGAGTATCCACCCATTACTACCATCACGCCTGCAAGTCCCAGTTTGATGGCTAGTATTTGACCGTATACAGAAACAACCGTAAGCGAAAGATCGCTTTCAAGAGCAAACAGAAGCGTAGGGCCGGTTATTACCGAAATGCCAAGTAGCGTGACTACTACCGTAGAGAAACGCGGAATCAGGACCGAAAGCGCGGCGGACTTAACCATGCTGTCGCCAATTGAAAGGATCTTGGGCACAGCCACAAATCCAAGCAGTATCAGCCCGCCTATCCATATTGAAGCAGCAGAATTATGGAAAAAGTCAAGGAGGATTGGGACTACCTGGCTCGTTGCTGCTGCATGTGTTATTAGACTGGATGTGACTAGTACTGCTAGCCCTAGGATAAGTATCGCATATATTTCTGCTCTGCTAGCTATCGTATTGCTCTTGGTAAGCTTTCGGTAAACTGCCACTGCGATCGCCATCAATATAGAGGACTGAAGCATTCTTGCCAACCAGACGTTGCCAAACTTTGTAGCGATTGCTTCAGGTATACCGGCATTAATTGAAATTGCTTGTACAATTATCATAGCAACTCCAGATGCGAGCACAAGACCTATCCCTATTATGATAAGACGCATCATATTTCGGTCAATAGAAACCCGCGTTTTTGAAATCGCACTTGAGAGCCACGGCACTCTCGCAAGCGGTTTCCACAACCATAATGTTCCAAAGGCTGCGCCTACAACTATCACTTGCCCGACCATGCCAGGGAACCTCGAAACAGATTCCTCAGGCGACAAAATGTCTTTCTGCTGTTGCTGTTGCTGTTGACTGCTTACGCCGCTCTGCTGTTGCACATTGGTTCCAACTCCAAAGACAAAAGTGTCTCCTGTTACATGACCGTCGACTGCCGACAGTACGTTAGTAGTCACTGTATACTCACCTTCTGGGAGATTGGGCTGAAGTGTAACACCTATTGAAGCGGTATCTCCTCCAACGTTGTGTGGATCGTTCATGTCGACTGCGCTACCATCTGGCCCAAGCACTTTGATGCTGCTATAAGCTAGCTCTATTGGCTCGCTAAAGAATACACTAACCTCTGCTGGCGATGAGGACACGCTTTGGAAAGCCTTTGGTGAAGAATCAACATAGGATGCATGAGCAAACGATTGTGGCAGACAGTTGGGTGCAATTATGATCAGAATGACAGCCCCAATAAGTCCGTAGTGCCATTGTCTGCCCAGCAGCACATGTATAGTACGACATGTACCATATTTGACTCTTGCTTGATTTGTAGTACAAAGCCCGAAATATGCCTAAAGATTATAAGGATTAGAAAAGAAATTTTTATAGAATGCAGAGACTCATTATATTTTTGGCACCTACACTACTTTTATCCTTTCTCACTTTCAACCTGCAGCCTGCGCTTGCGCATGAGGAAGCGGATTTCGGCGACATCAAGGTTGAGGCCGGCTGGGTAAACGAACCTCCTCTATTAAACCAGCTCAATGGCATAATCCTGATAGTATCACAAGTATCAAATGGCCAGCCAGTCAACAATGCACTTGCACAGCTGGATGTAACCCTCCAAAAGGGAGCGGACAACATGCCTCTTAACTTCCAGCCCACTGAAGAGGCTGGCTCATATACGGCCACAATACTCCCCACGCAGCCGGGGCAATATGCAGTGGTCATGCAGGGGACTGTGGCTGGACAAGCAATCAACGGACAAATCCAGATTGAAGATGTAGAGGACACAGCTCGCTTTGCTTTTCCGCCAGTAGCAAGTACTGACGGCAGCAGTAGCATCAGTAGTAGCAACAGTAGTAGTAGTAGTAGTAGCAACCAGATACCAGAGGGATTGATAGATCAGCTACAGACAGTCATGGCCGACTTGACTGCTCAAGTTGAACAGTCAAATGTTACAGC
>Ga0126309_10000704_pt1 | contig 11148 bp, 12 predicted proteins | sample Plot56_FD_92541 | JGI IMG/M metagenome (GOLD analysis project Ga0126309, IMG submission 92541) | Serpentine soil microbial communities from UC McLaughlin Reserve, CA, USA - Plot56 | ecosystem: Environmental > Terrestrial > Soil > Grasslands | place: USA: UC McLaughlin Reserve, Lake County...
GCCGTCCAGCACATGGTCCGCGGCGGCGGCGGATGGATCGTCAACGTCTCCTCGCGCGGCGCGTTCCGCGGCGAGCCGGGGCAGCCGGCCTACGGCGCGAGCAAGGCGGGGCTGATCGCCTTCGGGCAGTCGCTCGCCCGGGCGCTCGGCCCGCACGGCATCGTCGTGTCGGCGGTCGCGCCCGGCTTCACCGAGACCGACATGGCCGCCGAGGAGCTCGCGAGCGAGCGGGGCGACGCGCGACGGGCGGAGAGCCCGTTCGGGCGCGTCGCGAAGCCCGAGGAGATCGCGGCCGCCGTCGTCTTCCTGGCCTCCCCCGAGGCCGTGATGGCGAGCGGATCCGTGCTCGACGTCAACGGCGCGTCGTACCTGCGGATGTAGCGGCGCATGCCAGATGTCCTCCGCCCGCTCTTCGACCAGGTCGTGATCAAGGAGCTCGAGCCGGATCGGATGCGCAAGTCGGGCCTGCTCGTCCCGGACGGCGTCCAGGACGTCCCTCCCAACGAGGGGATCGTGCTCGCGGTCGGCGACGGGCCGCCCGAGCTGCCCGACTTCAAGATGCCCGTCGGCCCCGGCGACCACGTGCTGTTCCCCCGCTCGGCCGGGGTGTGGGTCGAGGTCGAGGACGAGCGCCTGCTCGTCTGCCGCGTGCGCGAGATCCTCGGCGTGATCGAGTCGGGCAGCCCGGCGCCCGAGGGCCACTAGGCCCGCTGGAGGAAGCCCAGGACGCGGCGCCAGGCGTCCGCGCAGGCCTCGGCGTGCGCTTCGTGGCGGCGGTCGAAGAAGGAGTGCGGCGCCCCGGGGTAGATCACGAACTCGTGGTCGACGCCGGCCTGCACGAGGCCCTGCTCGAAGGCCTCGATCTGGTCGGGCGGGATGCCCTCGTCGGCGCCGCCGTAGAGGGCGAGCACGGGGCCGCGCATGTCCGCCGAGCGGTGGATCGGCGACAGGTCGCCCCAGCGCTCCGGGCTGAGCCCGCCGTAGAAGCCGACGACCCCGTCGAGGCCGAGCGCCGGGTCGGTCGAGGCGAGGAACGACTGGGTGCCGCCGAAGCAGAAGCCGACCGTGCTCACCGCCGTCGCGCCCGTCCGCTCGCGCAGCACCGCCAGCGCGGCGGCGATGTCCGCCTGGACCGTGGCGGGCCGGGTCTGGCTCACGTGCGGCCAGGGGTCGAACGCCTCGTCCCGCGGACCGAGCCCGGCGGTGCGGCCGAAGTAGTCGATCGCGATCGCGTGGTGGCCGGCCTGCGCGAAGCGCTCGGCGAGCTCGGAGTAGAACGGGTACAGCCCGCGGATGTCCGGGAGGATCACGACGGCGCGGCCGCTCGGCTCGGGCGCCTCGGCCAGCGCCGCCGAGAAGCGCGTGCCATCCGCGGAGCCGAGCTCGAGCAGCTCGGCGCCGGCGCCGCCGGCGATCCGCGGCCGCGCCAGGTCGGCGGGCAGGTCGGGCGGCCGGGCGTCGAACGCGAAGCACATGCTGGCGGACGACGGTACCGTCGTCGGCCGCATGAACGCGAACCCCTTCGACCGCATCGGCCTCGTCGTGCACCCCCGGCGCAAGCTCGACCGCGCGCTCGCGACCGTGCGGGAGTGGGCCGAGCGCCAGGGCGCAGAGGTGATCCAGGTCCGCTCGCCCGGCCCCCAGCAGGAGATCGCCCCCGCCGGCGACGTCGGCGCGTGCGACCTCGTGATCGCGCTCGGGGGCGACGGCACCGCGCTCGCCGCGCTGCGCGCCGCCGCGCCCGCCTCCCGCCCCGTGCTCGGCGTCGCCTGCGGCAGCCTCGGCGCGCTCACCGCGGTCACCGCCGATCAGCTCGACGACGCGCTCGACCGCGTGGCCCGCGGCGACTGGAGCGAGCGCCGCCTGCCCGCGCTGATCGCGGAGGACGACGGCGGTGAGCTGACCGCGATCAACGACCTCGTGCTGGTGCGCGACGGGGCCGGGCAGGTCATGCTCGAGGTGCAGGTCGACGGCGAGCGCTTCATCCGCCTCGCGGGCGACGGGCTCGTGATCGCGACACCGCTCGGCTCGACCGCGTACACGCTCGCGTCGGGCGGCCCGATGCTCGCGCCCGGGGCGTCCGGGATGGTCGTGACGCCGCTGTCGCCCCACGGCGGCGCGTGCCCTCCGCTCGTCACGGGGCCGGAGAGCCGCCTGACGATCGTCTTCGACCCCGGCAACGGCGGCGCGCGCATCGAGCTCGACGGCCAGGTCCACGGCGCGCTCGATCCGCGGGAGCCCGTGACACTCGAGCTGCGGCTCGAGCCCGCCTTCGCGACGCTCGTCTCGCTCGGCGAGGAGGAGCCGATGATCTCCGGCCTGCGCCGGAGGCGGATCCTGATGGACAGCCCGCGCGTGCTCGCGCGCGACGACCGCACCGCTGCGGCCTCCGCCTCCTCCGGCTAGTGCAGAGGGCAGACCAGTCGCAGCGTGCTGCCGGGCGACCCGCCCGGCGTCGCCGCCGAGGCCTGCCAGGCGGCGCCGCCCGTCGCCGCGGTGGCGAGCACCAGCGCGAGGACGACGTGGCGGCGCACGCTCATGGCGCGACCCTATCCGTCAGAACGTGCTGAGCGCCCTGCCACGCGGGTGTGAGTGCCACAATGCGGCGCCATGGCCGAGGACGAGCGCGTCACGCGCGGGATGAAGAGCCAGCTCGCCGAGCGCCGCCGGCGGCTCGGGCGCGACGAGCGCGGGCTCGGCTGGAAGCTCGGCTTCGGCACGGAGGCCGCGATGCAGAAGCTCGGCATCGACGCGCCGCTCGTCGGCTATCTCCTCGCCGACGCGCGGCTGGAGTCGGGAGCCGTCGTCGACATCTCGAACTGGGAGAACCCCCGGCTCGAGCCCGAGGTCGTCGCCCGCGTGGGGGACGACGGGGAGATCACCGCGCTCGGCGCCGCGATCGAGCTCGTCGACCCCGACCCCAAGGCGAGCGACCCCGAGGCGATCCTCGAGACGGACATCTTCCAGCGCCACGTGCTGCTCGGGCCGGTCACGGAGGGGGCGAGCGCGGCCGACGTCAAGCTGCGGGTCACCGTGAACGGCGAGCAGACCGTCTCCGCGGACGACGTGACGGACGCGACGGGCGATCTCGCCGGGCTCGTCCGCCACGTCGCCGACACGCTGGCGGCCGCCGGCGAGTCGCTGGAGCGGGGCGACATGGTGATCTGCGGCTCGATCGTCGCGGCGCTCGAGATCGCGCCCGGGGACGAGGTCGAGGTCAGCCTCGAGCCGCTGGGCAGCCTCGCCGTCTCCTTCGAGTGAGGGTCCGCCACCTCGACCGCATCCGCGACGCCGTCCGGGCCGCCGGCGCGGACGCGCTGTGGGTCCACCCGGCCGTCGACTTCCGCTACCTCACCGGGCTCGCGCCGATCGCGATGGAGCGCCCGACCGCGCTCGTGATCCTCGCGGGCGGCGGCCTGCGGGTCGTGGCACCGCAGATGCTCGCGCCGGAGCTGGCGGCGATCGAGGGCGCCGAGGTGGGCGCGTGGAGCGACGGCGACGGGCCGGAGGCGGCGATCGCGCGCGGGCTGGACGGCATCCGGCGCTGCCTGATCCAGCCCGACCTGCCGAGCGGCACCGCCTTCGCGCTGCGCGCCGCGCGGCCCGGGATCGACCTCGCGCTCGATCCGGGGATCCTGGCCGGCCTGCGCGAGCGCAAGGCGCCCGACGAGGTCGAGCACCTGCGCGCTGCCGGGCGGGAGGCCGACGCGGCGATGCAGTGGGTCGCGGGGGCCGACCTCGCGGGCCGCAGCGAGCGCCGGCTCGCGCTGGAGCTGCAGGTGCGCTTCCTGCAGCGCGGCGTCGAGCCGTACGCCGACTACGTCGTCGCGAGCGGGGCGAACGGCGCGCTCCCGCACCACGAGACGGGGGAGACCCCGATCGATCCGGGAGCGCCGCTGCTGACCGACTTCGGCTGCCGCGCCGGCGGCTACCACTCCGACATCACGCGGGTCCACCAGCTCGCGGGGGGCGAGGCGGCGGAGGCCTATGAAATCGTTCGCGCCGCGCACGACGCGGTGATCGCGGGGCTCGAGCCCGAGCTGCCGTGCGACGAGGCCGACCGGCTCGCGCGCGACGTGATCGAGGCCGCCGGGTACGGCGAGCGCTTCATCCACCGCACGGGGCACGGCGTCGGGCTCGAGATCCATGAGGAGCCCTATCTGCGCCCCGGCAACCCGGCGCCGCTGCAGGTGGGCCACGTCTTCAGCGTCGAGCCGGGGATCTACGTGCCCGGTCGCTTCGGCGTGCGCTACGAGAACCTCGTCCACCTCTCGGGGGACGGGCCGGAGCTGCTCAACGCGCCGTGACGGCGCGCCGGCTCAGGCGTCGATCGGCTTGCTCTCGAGCCGGTGGACCGCGGGGCCCTCGAGCACCTCGCCGTCCGGGCTGAAGCGCGAGCCGTGGCAGGGGCAGTCCCAGCTGCGCTCGGCCGTGTTCCAATTCACCTGGCAGCCGAGGTGGGTGCAGCGGGCCGAGACCGCCACGAGCGTGCCGTCGTCGCGCCGGTGCCCGGCGACCTTCTCGCCGTCGTGGCTGACGATGTCGCCCTCGCCGGGCGCGAGGTCCTCGAGCGGCCGCGAGCCGCGCTTGGTCAGGCGGTCGCCGACGAAGCGCAGCCCGACCTGCGCGTTCTCCTCGACGGCCTTGACGGCTCCGCGCGCCGTGAGGCGGTTGGGATTGAAGAGCTCCGCCCACGGGTTCTCGCGGCCGAGCACCCGGTCGGACAGGATCATCGCCGCGGCCGTGCCGCCGGTCATGCCCCACTTCGCGAACCCGGTCGCCATCAGCACGTCGTCCTGGCGCGGCATCAGCGGCCCGATGTAGGGCACGCCGTCGATCGTGGTGCCGTCCTGGGCCGACCAGCGGTACTCGACGGACTCGACGTCCCAGTGCTCGCGGGCGTACCGCTCGAGCGCGCGGTAGCGCTCCTCGGTGTCGCCGCCCTGGCCGGTCTTGTGGCCCTCGCCGCCGACGAGCAGCAGCTCCTCGCCCGCGACGGGCACGGAGCGCACGGACCGCGTCGGCGAGTCGCCGCTGATGAACATGCCCTCGGGCGGCTCGCCGGCGATGCGGCACAGCAGCGCGTAGGAGCGCTGCGGATGCACGCGCGCGAAGGCGAGCGAGCGGTCGAGGAAGGGGTAGTGCGTGGCGACGACGACGTGGTCGGCGGTGACGCGCCCGCCGGGCGTCTTGACGACGCAGTTCTCGTCCGTGTCGACCTCGACCGCGTGCGAGTGCTCGTAGACGTCGCAGCCGCCGCCGGGCAGCTGCGCGGCGAGCGCCAGCAGGTACTTGGCGACGTGGAACTCGGCCTGGTCGTCGAAGCGCACAGCGGCCTCGACCGGGTAGGGCAGCGGCGTGCTGCCGACGAGCCCGGCGGGGAGCCCGGCCTGGATCGCGGCGTCGGCCTCGTCCTCGGCCTGGCTGGGGTCGCCGCCCTCGCTGATGTAGGCGTAGGAGGTGCGGCGGCGGAAGTCGCAGTCGATGCCGTCCTGCTCGACCCGCGCGGCGATCCACGCGAGCGCCGCCTCGTTGGCCTCGCCGTAGGTGCGGGCGCCCTCGACCCCGAAGGTCGTGCGCAGCTGGTCGTAGATCATCCCGTGCTGCGAGGAGACCTTGGCGGTGGTGAACCCGGTCACGCCGCGCGCGAGCCGGTTGGCCTCGAGCAGCACGACCCGCACGCCGGCCTCCTTGAGCAGCAGCGCCGTCGTAATCCCGACGATCCCCCCGCCGAGCACGGCGACGTCGGCGTGCACGCTCTCCTCGAGACGCGGCAGCTCGGGCGGCTCGGGCCCGGTGTCGAGCCAGACCGACGTGTGCCTGGTGGCCTGGACGGTCATGCCCGGCGGAGCGCCAGCTCCTCGAGGCGCATCAGCGACTCGGCGTTGCGGCCGAGGGTGAACACCTGCAGCAGCGGGTTGAACGCGAGGCTCGCGAACACCCCGTCCGGGTTCTCGTGCATCCGCACGAGCGTGCCGCCGTCCTTCGGCTCCATCTCGAGCGTCACCATCGCGGTGCCGGCCGGCCGGCCCTTCGCGCGCAGCCGGAACAGGCGTGGGCGCTCGGTCTCGATCGCCTCCGAGTGGTCGGAGACCTTGAAGGGGCCGAAGCCGACGGTGTGGTGGAACTTCGAGCCGGGCGCGGGCCAGTCCGGGTCGGCGTCGCGGATGACCTTGGAGCCGACCACCCAGTAGCCGTAGTTGCCGGGGTCGGCCAGGACGTCCCACACCGCCTCGGGGGGGACCAGCATGAATCGCTCGTTCGTCGCCACGGGAGGGTGAACTACCCGGGGCCGGGCGCCGGAAACGGCGTTCGCGCGTCAAGTTCCGGGTAGCCCGCGTGGACTATGAGCCACGAGCCGATCGCCGATCCCCGCGAACAGGGACCCAAGCCGCCGTTTCCCGAGCAGGTCCAAGAGCCGCCGGGGGTCGAGGCCGAGATGCAGCCGCAGGCCGACCACGGCCAGGACGGCTACCGTGGCCTCGGCCGCCTGACCGACCGCGTCGCGCTCGTGACGGGCGGCGACAGCGGCATCGGCCGCGCGGTCGCGCTCGCCTTCGCCCGCGAGGGCGCCGACGTCGCGATCGCCTACCTCAACGAGCACGAGGACGCGCAGGAGACCGTGCGGCTGGTCGAGGAGGCGGGCCGGCGCGGGTTCGCCGTGGCCGGCGACATCGGCGACCGGTCGCACTGCGACGCGCTCGTCGAGCGCACGGCCGGCGAGCTGGGGCGGCTCGACATCCTCGTCAACAACGCGGCCTTCCAGACCACGCACGACTCGATCACGGAGCATCCGCCCGAGGAGATCGAGCACATCTTCCGCACGAACATCCTCGCGATGTTCTGGCTCTGCCAGGCGGCCGTGCCGCACATGCAGCCGGGCGCGGCGATCATCAACACGACGTCGATCCAGGCCTACCAGCCCGACCCCATGCTGCTGCCCTACTCGACGACCAAGGGCGCCATCGTCACGTTCACCAAGGGCCTGGCCCAGGAGCTGACGCCGAAGGGCATCCGGGTCAACGCGGTCGCGCCGGGCCCGGTGTGGACGCCGCTGATCCCGATGTCGATGCCGGTCGACCAGACGACGCAGTTCGGAGAGGAGACGCCGATGGGGCGCACCGCCCAGCCCGCCGAGCTGGCGCCGCCCTACGTCTTCCTCGCCTCCGACGAGTCGCGCTTCGTGTCCGGGGAGATCCTCGCGGTCACGGGCGGCCTCGTGACCGCGTAGCACCCGTCATCATCCGGGCTCGATGAGCGAGCTCGTCACCTCCGCCGACCGCGAGGCGGCGCGCCTGCGCGACCGCCTCGCCGAGATCGAGGTGGAGCAGGCGACGCTCGAGGCCGAGCTCGCCGCCTTCAACGCGGACTACATGCGCGTCGTCATGACGGTGATGCTCGACGTGCAGGAGCTCGAGGCGCGGATCCTCGCGCTCGTGGCCGCCCGCTCGGGCACCCCGGACGACGCGGATGCCGCGCAGAGCGCCCGTCAGCGCGTGAACGAGACGACCGCCCACATCCGCGCGGTCCCGAGGACGCCGGGCCCGGTCCCGACCGGCGACATCAAGCGCCTGTTCCGCGACGCGGCCAAGCGCATGCACCCCGACCTGGCGGTCGACGAGGAGACGCGCGGGCACGCCGAGGCGTTCATGAAGCGCCTCAACGCGGCCTACCGGGCCGGCGACGCGGAGGGCATCGCGAACCTGCTGAGCCAGTGGGAGGCGTCGCCGTTCGGCGCCGGCGGCGGCGACGACGACGCGACCCGCTCGGCGCGCGCCGCCCGCCGCGTCGGCGCGCTCGGCGACGCCGTGGGCCGGGCCCAGCAGCGCCTCGACGACCTGCGGTCGTCCGAGCTCGCGCAGCTGATGGAGCGCGCGATGGCGGCGGCCGCGGCCGGCGGCGACCTGCTCGCCGACATGCGCAGCGCGGCCGAGGCCGCGCTCGTGCAGGCACGAGCGCGGCTGGCCGAGCTGGAGGGCTAGCGGACCCGCGGCTGCAGGGACCGGTCGACCACCCGGTCCGCGATCCGGCCGCCGTGCCGGGTCCCGACCGCCGTCGCCTCGCGGAAGTGGAAGCCGATGTAGATCCGCGACGCGGCGTTCTCCTCCGCGGCCTGCGTGAAGCTCCCGTACGCGCGATAGCGCGCCGTGGTCCCGCCGCAGTTGTTCGCGGCGTCCTCGAGCGTCGTGCTGCACGTGCTGAAGCGCATGTCGTCCGTTCCGAAGAACCGCCGCAGCACGCCGGCGCCCGCGCCGCCCTCGACGGAGTGGCCCGAGTCATAGTCCGGGATCTCCGGCGTCTCCCGCAGCGGGGTCCAGCTCGGGTCCCCGGCCGTGTCCGGGTTCCCGTCGGTCGCGGCGAGCCTGACCGCGGTGACCGGGCGCCAGTAGTCGTACTCGTACTTGGTCTCGAACGAACCGATGTACCCGTCGATCAGGGCCATGTTGAGCAGGCCGAACAGGCGCGCCCGCTCCCAGGCGTCGAGCCCGGTCCTCACGGCGAGGTCCTCGGCGATGCGGTTCCACTGGAGGGGCGAGCTCTCGTACCAGAACAGGGCGATCTCGGTCTGGTCGGGGGTGCGCGCGCTGGTCGTCGTGCTGCCGTCGCCGCCGAGGCGCTTGACCTCGTTGAGGTCCGCCGTGTAGCGCGGGTCGGTCACCGCGTGCGGCGGGCCGGGACGGAACTGCGAGCCGTCCCGCAGCACGAACGGCGCCAGCCGGCCGAGATGCGAGGCGAACGCGAACGGCAGCCCGGTGAAGCGATACTCCCCGGGATCGCTGCCCTCGTCGTAGTCGAAGTCGGGCAGCAGCAGCCGCTGCATATGGTCCTTGGACCGCACGCGCAGGATGGCTCCGGCGGCCGCCTGGCCGAGGGCGATCCCGCGCGTCTTGGCGGCACTGTCGCCGATCGCGGCGAGCGCCGCGGTGTAGTCGGCTTCGACACTCGCCGCCGCGGCGTCGACGCACGCCGGCTTGAGCGTCGTGAGCTCGCCGAGGATGGGGACGAGCACGCCCCGGGCCGCCGCGGCGATCGCCGCCTCGGGGGACGTCGCCCGCAGCGTGCGCCCGTGATAGGCGTACGCCTTCGACCGCGGGTCGATCGCGTTCAGCGCATCGTGGATCGCCACATGCGTCATGGCGTAGAGGCGGGCCTCGGCCGGCGAGGGCCCGACCGGGGAGATGCAGGCCGCAATGGCCGCCTTCCTCGCGTTCTCGTTCCAGGCGCTGACGGCGTCTGCGGTCGAGTCGGCGCTCGCCGCGGGCGCGGCGAGGGTGAGCGCGGCCACGCCCATGGCAAGACCACGGGCGAGTCGGCGCGAATGGTGCTGGGCGTTCAAGACGGCCTCCTTCCGAGGCGGTCGAGGGGACGCCGGGGACGCTGCCGGGACGCGGTAGAGACCTGGTCGACTCCCGGTCGACTCGCGGCTCGGGCCGCGCTCAGCCGGCCGTGTTGCTGGCCCGGACCGCTCGGCAGACGGAGCGGGTGCCGCCGAACTTCCGGACCGTGCGGCAGCGGACGGCGCGGCGGACGCGCGCGACGAGGCGGCCGGACTGGCGGACCTGCACGTCGTAGCCGTAGGTCGGCTTGGGCTTGCGGCCGCCCGGGTTGAGCTCGATCCGGACGCCGAGGGACGCGTACTCGCGGAAGGGCTGGCTGCGCGCGAGCAGGAGATGCCCCGTGTCGAGGTCGCCCTTCTCGACCCCGCGCTCCAGCGCGGCGTCGTCGATCGTGAGCCGGCTCACCCGCGTGAAGACCCGGCCGCAGGTCAGGTACCAGAGGCGGCAGCGCACGGGCACGCTCGCGTAGAACAGCGTCGGCAGCCTCTTGGCGTACTTGACGAGCTCGCCGGGGCCCATCGGCACCGTCATGGTCCGTGCCTTCGCCCGCGCGGGCGGGAAGCGGGCCGGCGCGCCGATCCGGACGGAGATCTCCAGCGGCGACAGATCGGGCAGCTCGAGGCTCGGGATGACCGCGAAGGCGAGGAAGCCGGTCCCGTCGCCGGGGATCGGGATCTGCACCGCGCGCCCGCGCCGTGCGGGCGTGACGGGGAGCTCGGTCGTGCTCGCGGCGGCGCAGCGGTCGTCCTGTCCCTCGGCATCCGCGGGGTCCTTCGGCTGCTCCCACGCCGCGGTCACCGCGAGGGTGGGAGTCGAGGGGACGACGAGGTGCGCGCCCTGGTCCGACCCCGCGATGACCCGCACCGCCGCCGGGAAGGAGACCGACGTGCGGTCCGCTCCGGTCGGGAAGGTCGCGTGGACCTGCTCGTCGTGGGTGGCGACGAGCGGGCCCTCGGCACCCTTCTCCGTCGTCGTGTACGAGACCGTGCCGGTCTTCTCCGGCGCGCACGGCGGCAGGCCCTGAGCGACCGCGGTGGCGGTCGTCCCCAGCAGGCCCGGCAGGCAGAGGAGTCCGAGCGAGAGCCCGGCGCGAGCGGAGGGCATCCCGGAGCGGCTCAGCGCTTGAGCTTCACCTTCCGCGTCAGCGTGGTCGTCCGGCCCTTGGAGGTGGCCTTGACGCGCAGCGTGAGCTTCTTGCCCCTCAGCCGCCGGACCCGAGCGCGCGACTTCTTCGCGATCCGGACGACGACCCGCGCGGTGCCCGCCCTCGTGAGGCTCTTCCGGCCGGCGCCGAGCTTCTTGCCCTTGAAGCTGAGCGTCGCCGCCACGTTGCAGGCGGCCGCGCACCTGAAGCGCAACGAGAGCCCCCTCGCCAGCAGCGCCTTCAGCTTCACCGACGTGGCGACCGTCAGCGGGCTCGCCGGGACGAGGGGAGGCGGAGGTGTGACCTGGCCTCCGACCGTCTGCCGGTCGACGGTGCCGCAGAACGCGACGATGTCGAGCTGGTCGACCTGGGCCTGGTCGGCGCCGCCGCCGCAGTCGACGATGTCGCGCTCGCCGTCGCGCGCGAACAGCACGTCGGGGTCCGAGCGACAGAACAGCGAGCACGAGCCGATGTCGCCGTAGATCTCGTCGCTGCCCGGGCCGCCGTCGACGACGTCGGACCCGCTGTCGCCCTCGAGCTTGTCGTTTCCGGCGTCCCCGTAGATGTGGTCGTCGCCCGAGCTGCCCTCCAGGTGGTCCGCGCCGTCGCCACCGTGGATCTCGTCGTTGCCGGGGCCGCCCGAGAAGTGGTCGCCCCCTGCGGAGC
>Ga0126309_10000705_pt1 | contig 11148 bp, 11 predicted proteins | sample Plot56_FD_92541 | JGI IMG/M metagenome (GOLD analysis project Ga0126309, IMG submission 92541) | Serpentine soil microbial communities from UC McLaughlin Reserve, CA, USA - Plot56 | ecosystem: Environmental > Terrestrial > Soil > Grasslands | place: USA: UC McLaughlin Reserve, Lake County...
TCGGCCGCCTCCTCGTCTCTCGCGGTTTCCGGGTCCAGCTCCAGAAGTTCGACCCCTACATCAACGTCGACCCGGGGACGATGAGCCCGTTCCAGCACGGCGAAGTGTTCGTGACCGAGGACGGTGCCGAGACCGACCTCGACCTCGGCCACTACGAGCGGTTCACCGACGAGAACACCTCGCCGTGCTGGAACGGGCTCATCGTCCCCGGGTCGACGTTGATGTAGGGGTCGAACTTCTGGAGCTGGACCCGGAAACCGCGAGAGACGAGGAGGCGGCCGATCGAAGCCGCGGCGATCCCCTTGCCGAGAGCCGAGACCACTCCGCCGGTGACGAAGATGAAGCGGGTGTCTCCCTGTCGAGCTCCCTTCATGTCCTGCCGAGCGAGTCTAGCCAGCGCAGGGGCGGAATCCGCTCGACCGCCGCAGAGATCGACCGAAATTCCCCGAAGATCGTCAGTGCGGCGACCACCGCGAGGGCTATGAGGCGGCCGGTTTCGTCCAGCGAGGTCAGCAGCCAGACCCCGGCGATCGACCCGGTGAGATTCGAGCCGGTGTCGCCCAGCATCGCCTGCTCGCGCAGCGTGAACCAGGCGCCGACCAGGACCGCGCCGGCGAAGACGCCCATGAGGTCGACGGGCTCCAGTGTCCAGCCGCCGAGGCAGAGGCCGGCGCCGAGGACGAGCAGGACCTTCTCGGCTCGCCCCGGTCGCAGGTCGAGCAGGTTGAACAGGTTCGTGGCGAGGATCAGCAGTGCGACGTCCGCCAGGTACTCGAGCGACTCGCGGCCCGTGCCGCTGACCGCGTAGGCGGCGAGGGCGACCGCACCGATCGCCTTGATCGCCCCGGTCGAGAGCCGGCCTTCGCGAAGCGCCCGCCCGTGGCCGCGCCAGCCCCGCGGCGAGGTCACGCTCTCGCCGCGGCCCAGCGAGTCGTCGAGGAACCCGAGGAACGCGAGGCCGACGACATAGGTGATCCAGCGCCGAAGCTCGGGGTCGAGCAGCTCGAGGTCGGCGCGGTCGTCGAGGAAGGCCAGCGGCGCCAGCGCGACCAGCGCCGACGTGGCCAGGATCGCCCCGAGGGGGAAGGCGAGCCGCGCGCCCCGGTAGTTGGAGCGGGCGAACCCAGCGTCCCGCAGGCCGCGCACCCCGGCGGGAACGACCAGCAGAGCGACCGCGGCCGACAGAGGCAGTCCGATCCACTCCATGCCGGGTAGCTCAGCCGCGCTTTCGCGCTTGGTTGCCGCCGCTCTGGCCGCCCCTGCCGCGCGGCGGCCTCTCCAGGGACGGCGGCGGCGCAACCGGCGCCGGCCCCGGCCTCAACAGGTCCGGGAGGAGCTGGTCGGCGGTGTCCTTCTCGCCGAAGCTGCCTTCGGCCCCGAGCAGGGCGAAGACGAGTGCGACCCGGCCGGCGATCTGGTCGAGGTTGTCGACGCTGGCGAGATCGGCCGCGTCGAACGTCGTGATCGAGGTGTGCTCGGTGTCGGTCCGCTCGACCCCGACCGCCCTCAGCCCCGTGGAGCCGACCCCGTCCAGCAGGCCCGCCTCGAGCCGGCCGGTCAGGCCGCGCTGCTCCCCGTCGAGGTCACCGGGCGGGGCGCGGACGACGACCAGGCCGTCGAGGTCGGTGAACTGCCCGCTCGCCCGCGAAAGGAGCTGGCTGCGGATCCGCTCGAGCAGCGTGCCCCCGACGACGATCTGCCGGCCGACGCCCGTCCCCAGCGCTTGGAGGGTGTCCGGGTTCGCCTCGATGTCGGAGAAGCGGGTGTCCTCGAGCTCGCCGCCCAGATCATCCAGGTCCGGCGGTTCGCGGACGACGCCGACCGCCACCAGCTCCGCCCCCGTCGGCTCCAGCGCCGTCTCGATGTCGCCCGAGACCCCGTCGGGCAAACCGCCCAGCCCGATCACGCCGATCCGCCGCCCCTGGAGGCGTCGGCCGACCAGAACCGGATAGACGCGCTCGGCGAAGTCCTGCGAGCGGCCGAGCTCGCTGCTGAGGTCGTCGGCCCGTTCCCGCGCCGCCTCCAGGTCGCCCGTGAGGCTCTGCTCGAGGTTCTTGCGGGTGCCGGAGACGATGTCGTCGCCGAATTGGGCGCCGATCAGGATGCCGACCGCGAGCGCGAGGAACACGGCAGCGAGGGAGGCCGCGTGGTAGCGGGCGCTGTACCCCATAGCGCCGGAAGCCTAGATTGGGCTGCGGAGAACCGCCCGCTACTCCCCCCGGCGTGGAGGTTTAGGGAGTCATCGTCAGCCGCCGACACCGGATCGCAGCGACCGTCGCCGCCGCTCTCATGGCGGGCGGCCTGATGGCCGCGGCGGTGGCCGCGGCGCCGGGCGAGCTGGACCCGACGTTCTCGGGCGACGGCCGCGTCACCCTCGAGCGCGGGACCGACTCGACGGCGATGGTCGTCCGCCGCGACGGCGGGGTCATTCTCGCCGGTTGCGCCGGGCGCCGCGACCCGCGGGTCCTGGCACGCGTCTCTCCGGCCGGCGCCTTCCTCGGGAGGTTCGGGTCGGCCCCGGGGTTCGGCTGCGCCGCGGACGCCCGCCTGACTCGCGGCGGGAAGATCCTCCTTGCCGGCTACGGCCCGGCCGGCGGCTGCGTCGTCGCCCGGCTCGACGGGCAGGGCAACCTCGACCGCTCGTTCTCGGGCAACGGGCTGAAGCCGATCCGCTTCGCCGGCGGCCGCTCGTTCGGCTTCTGCCCGGCACTCGCCTCCGGGCGGGGGGGCCGCGTGGTCGTCCTGGGGACCGATGGAAGGGGCCCGGCAGGCGCCTACCACTTCGCCGTGGCCCGGTTGCGCCCGAACGGGGCCTTCGACCGGTCGTTCTCGGACGACGGGAGGACCGTCGGCCGCTTCCGCCGCGGCGGCAGGACCGCGGATCCGCGGGACGTTGCGATCCAGCCCGACGGCAAGATCGTCGTCGTCGGCAAGGCCGGGACCTTCGCGATCGCCCGGCTGACCGAGCGCGGCCGACCCGACCGGTCCTTCTCATTCGATGGACGGCGGCTGATCGCCCGCGGGGCGATCGGCGGGGCCAACGCCGTCACCGTCGATGCGAACGACAGGCTCGTGCTCGCCGGCGAGATGTTCGAGGGCAACAGCGAGCGCTTCCGCCGGCTCGCGGTCTTCCGCCTCACCCGGCGCGGGGACCTCGACTACGCCTTCGGCGACGTCGGTGCCTTTCTCGGACACGTTGGTGCGGACGTCGTGCACGACACCGGCGCCGCCGTGGCGATCGACGACGATGGCAGGATCCTCGTCGCCGGTGCGACCCAGGTCTCCGGCGCCTCGGCCACGCCCGACTTCGGCCTCGTCCGGCTGACCCCGCAGGGCGCCGCCGATGATTCGTTCTCCGGCGACGGCCGTGTCGCGATCGGGTTCGAGGGCCTCTCCGGCCCGGACGGCGCGGACTTCGCCGAGCGCGTCGCCACCCTGCCGGATGGCAGGATCGTCGTCGTGGGCGACTCGGAGCCGGGGTTGTCGATCGCGCGGGTCCTCGGCGGATGAGCCGCCGGCTGGCGCTGGGCGCCCTGCTTTTGGCGCTCCTCGTCCCGTCGGCCGCCGGCGCCGCCACGGTCCGGGGCTACGACCTCGGGCGCACGACGATCCCCGATCCCGGCCCGAAGGGTCCCGTGCCGATCCGGCTCTGGGGAGCCATCGGGGTGCCCAACGGCGACGGGGAGCGCCCGCTGGTCATCGTCGTCCACGGCCGCCACGGTGACAACTGTCCCCCCGCGCCGGGGGACAGCGTCAGGTGGCCCTGCTTCCGGCGCGAGCAGCGCAACGACCTCGGTATGCGCCACGTAGTCCGGGCGCTGGCGGAGCGCGGGCTGGTCGCGGTGGCCCCAGACGTGAACGGCGCCTACACGATCGGCTGGGGCGAGCCCCGCGACGAACGGCGCTGGCCTCGCATCGTCCGCCGAACCATCTCCAAGCTCGGGGTCGCGACGGACTCGGGCGGGCACGCGTTCGGAATCGACCTCAGGGACAGGATCGACCTCCGTCGGGTAGGCCTGCTCGGGCATTCGCGGAGCGGCCACAACGCCGTGCGCTTCGCTCGACGGGACAGACAGATCGACTCGCTGTTCCTGCTCGCGCCGGTCGAGGAGGGCGTCCCTCTGCCCGACCTGACGACAGCGATCGTCCTCGCGCGCTGCGACGGCGACGTCCCCGGGCAGGGCCGCCGCTACTTCGAGCGCGCGTCGCGCAGCGACCGCGACCGCCCGGCCTTCCTGATCCGTCTCGAGGGCGCCAACCACAACTGGTTCAATCAGACCCTCGTGAAGCTCGGGCGGGACGACGGCACGTTCGCCCGCGCCGGCCACTGCCGGCGCAGCGAGCGGCTCAAGCCTCGGCCCCAGCAGCGCTGGCTCGACCGCGCCGCCCCAGACTTCTTCGCCGCGACGCTGCTCGGCCGGCCGAAGCCGCAGTGGATGCGACCGGGACCGCGCCGCCCCCGCAAGCTCTACGGGCTGGCGGTGCTGCTCGAGCGGCTGTTCCCGTAGCCGCGCCTAGTCGACGCCGAGCCAGACCCTGAACTTGAGCCAGAAGAGCTCGAGCAGGTCATCGAGCGCCGGCGAGGTGACGACGACGATCACGAGCAGGACGAGGAAGGCGCCGAGGAAGAGCGAGAGGTGCCCCGCGCCCATGCCCGGGTTGTAGAGGCGGCTCACGCCCTTGGCGTCGACCAGCGTCTCGCCGATCCGCAAGCGGGTCAGGAAGGTCGAGGACATCCCGGCCCGGTTCTTGTCCAGGAACTCGATCAGGTTGAAGTGGGCGCCGACGCTGACGATCAGCGACGCGCCCTTCTCGTAGGCGATCAGCATCGCGACGTCCTGGCTGGTTCCGGCGGTGGGCGCCACGGTGTGCTCGAGTCCGAGGTCGACGAGGCGGTCGCGGCCCGGCGCGCGACCATCGGGATAGGCGTGGACGATCAGCTCGGCGCCACTGCGCAGCGCTTCGTCGCTGGCCGAGTCCATGTCGCCGAGGATCACGTCGGGCATATGCCCCGCCTCGATGATCGCGTCGGCCCCGCCGTCGACCCCGACCAGCAGCGGGCGGACGTCGCGGATGTAGGCGCGCAGCGCCTGGAGGTCCCGGCGGTGCGTCGTGCCGCGGACGACGATCAGGACGTGGCGATCGCGGAACGCCGTCCGGGTCGGGGGGAACTCGATCCGCCCGACCAGGAGGTCCCCCTCCTGGCGCAGGTGGGACATCGTGTTCTCGGCGAAGGCGGCGAGTGCCTCGTCGACCCGCTCGCGCTGGCGCTCGAGCTGCTGGGCGAGCTCGTGGGCGCGCAGCACCCGGCCGGTGACGATCTCGCGGCCGCCGGAGACCACGGTGCCGCCTTCGACCGTCACCTCGTCGCCGTCGCCGAGGAGGTCGAACAGCCCCGCCCCGGGGGCGTCGATCAGGCGAATCCCCGCGCGAGCCAGGACGAGTGGCCCCGCGTTCGGGTAGCGGCCGTCCGAGGACTCCGAGGCGTTGAGGACGACCCGGACGCCGGTCGCGATCAGCTCCTCCGCGGCGATCCGGTCGATGTTGGTGTGGTCGATGACGGCGACGTCACCAGGGCGCAGGCGCTTGACGAGCTTCTTCGTCTTGCGGCCGAGCCTGGCGGTCCCGGCGAGCGCCTCGTCCGCGGGCGCGCCGTTCCGGCGCTGCAAAAGAGACCCGAGGCGACTGCGGCTTGCGGTGGCCACCGGGGTCAGATTAGGCGGATCTATGCAGCAGTGAGCAGCTCGCGCGCGTGGCGGCTGGCCGCCTCGTCGCCGCGGTCGCCACCCAGCATCCGGGTGATCTCGGCGACCAGCTCCTCGCCGTCGATCCGCTCGACCCGAGCCCGCGCCTCGCCGTCGGCGAGGCGCTTCTCGATTCGGAAGTTCGCCTCGGCCAGCGAGGCGACCTGCGGCAGGTGGGTGATGCAGACGACCTGCCCGGCCGCGGCCAGGGCCCGCAGGCGCTCGCCGACGACCCGCGCCGTGTTGCCGCCGATCCCGGCGTCGATCTCGTCGAAGACCAGGGTGGCCGTGCCGGCGCCGCCGCTCAAGCCGGTCAGGGCGAGCATCACTCGCGACAGCTCGCCGCCGGATGCCGCCTCGCGCAGCGGCGCGGGGTCGATGCCCGGGTTTGGCGCGAGTCGCATCTCGACCGTCTCGGCGCCGGTGGGCCCATAGGCGTTGGGGTGAGCCTCGAAGCCGACCTCGAGCCGCGCCTCCGGCATCGCCAGGCGATCGAGCTCCTCGGCGATCCGGTCCTCGAGCTCCGAAGCGGCCGAAGCCCTGCCGCGGGTCAGCCGGTCGGCGAGGCGTCGCCGCTCCTCGGCGGCCGCCGTCAGCTCTGCCTCGAGCTCGGCGCTGCGCTCCTCCGCGTTCTCGAGGCGGGTGATCTCGCTGCGGCAGTGCCCGGCGTGCTCGAGCACGGCCTCGACCGTGCCGCCGTGCTTGCGCATCAACCGGTCGAGGACCCCGAGCCGCTCCTCGACCGCGGCCAGCCGGGCCGGATCGGCGTCCAGGGTTTCGAGGTAGGAGCGCAGCTCGCCCCCGGCGTCCTCCAGCTCGAGCGCCAAAGCCTGGAGCCGCTCGGCGAGGGCGTCGAGCTGAGGGTCGACGCCCCGCTCCGTGCCCAGCGCCGCCGCGGCCGCGGCAAGGGCGGTCGCCGCGCCACCTGAACCGTCGTCGGCTCCGCTCACCGCGGCGGCGCCGGCGGCGCCCGCGAGACGCAGCCGCTCGACGTTGCGGAGCCGGTCGCGCTCGGCCGACAGCCCGGCCTCCTCGCCGGGCTCGGGCGCAGCCGCCTCGATCTCGCCTAGCTCCCAGCGCAGGAGGTCGAGATCGCGCTCACGGGCGCCGTCGCGCTGCCGGACCTCGTCGAGCTCCGCCTCGATCGAGCCGACCCGCCGGTGCGACTCCCGGTATGCGCGCAGCGTCTGCAGGTGGTCGGGGCCGGCGAAGCCGTCGAGGATCCGGAGCTGGGCCGAGCCGATCGTCAGCTTGCGGTGCTCGTGCTGACCGTAGAAGGCGAGGAGCCGCGAGCCGAGCAACCTCAGGTCGGCGGCCGACGCGGAGCGGCCGGTGATGAACGCGCCGGTGCGGCCCGAGGCGCCGACCCGGCGACCGAGGACGATCTCGGTCGATCCGGCCGGAAACCGCCCCGCGACGTCGCCCAGCTCGGGGTCGTCGAGGAGGCCCTCCGGGAGGTCGAATATCCCCTCGACCCAGGCCTCCTCGGCCCCCGGACGGACGATATGGGCCCGGGCCCGGCCGCCCATCAGCAGGTCCAGCGAGTGGGCGAGGACGGTCTTGCCGGCGCCGGTCTCACCGGTGATCGCGTTGAGGCCCTCCTCGAGCCGCAGCTCCGCCCGCTCGATCAGCAGCAGGTTCTCGATGCGCAGCTCGCGGAGCACGCATCCTGTCTAGCAACGGGGGGCGACGGACTCGCCCCCGGAATCACTCCGGCGGCGCGCCCTGCGGCACGAAATCGCGGCCGCGGATCAGCGCGAACGAGGCCACCGAGCCTACGAGGGCGATGACGGCGCCGATCAGGACGATCTCGTTGAAGGCGGCCGTGAAGGCCTCCGTGGCCGCCGCACCCACCCGGGCCTGCTGGGCAGGCGGGGCCACCCTCGCTGCCGCTTCGCTGCCGCCGGAGGCGGCCACCTCGCCGAGACCAGCCGGGGCTCCCGGGAGGAGCTCGTCGAGCTTCGATTCGAGCCGTGTCTGGAAGACGGCGCCCAGGGCCGCCACGCCGGTCGCGATCCCGACCTGGCGGAAGGTCGTGTTGATCCCTGAGCCCATCCCGGCGCGCGCGGCCGGGACGACGGCGATCGCCGCCTGGCCGATGCCGGGGTTGGCGAGACCGATTCCGGCCCCGGCCACGAGGAAGCCGGGCAGCAGGGTCGTCCACTCGGAGTCGGGCTCGACTCCGCGCATCAGAAGGAGGCCGACCCCGGTCAGCGCCAGCCCGGAGCCGACGAGAACGCGGATCGGGACCCGGGCCGAGAGATTGCCCGAGATCGGCGCCACCAGGAACGAGAGCACCGTCAGGGGCAGGAAGCGGAGCCCGGCCTCGAGCGCCGAGTAGCCGAGGACCCCCTGGATGTAGATCGTGATGTAGAGGAACAACGCGAACATCCCGGCCGAGAGGCAGAACGCGGCGGCCGAGACCCCGTCGAAAGCCTGCTTTCGGAACAGCGAGAGGTCCAGCATCGGGTGGGGGCTCCGGCGCTCGATCACGACGAAGGCCGTCATCAGAAGGGCGGCCCCGGCGAGGCAGGCGACGATCAGCGGGCTGTCCCAGCCCTCGGGATTGGCGCGGATCAGGCCGAAGACGAAGAGGAAGAGCGAGGACGAGAAGGCGAGGAGGCCGGGCACGTCGACCGGCTGGGCATCCTGCGCGGCGACGTTGACCAGGCGCCGCTCGGTCAGGACGATCGCGACCAGCCCGATCGGCACGTTGACGAAGAAGATCCACTCCCAGCCGAGGCGCTCGGTCAGCACGCCGCCGACGAGCGGTCCAATCGCAACCGCCCCGCCGACGGTCGCGCCCCACACCCCGAACGCCGTGGCTCGGTCGCGCCCGTGGAACTCCTGCCCGATCAGCGCCAGCGCCGTCGCGAACATCGCCGCGCCGCCAACCCCCTGGAGGGCGCGGGCGAAGTTGAGGAGGGTCGGGTTCCCGGCGAACCCGCAGAGCAGTGAGGCGAGGGTGAAGACCCCGAACCCGGCGGAGAAGACACGCCGGCGGCCCAGGCGGTCACCGAGCGATCCCGCGGTCAGCAGGAACGCGGCCAGGGTCAGCGCGTAGGCGTCGACGACCCACTGGAGGCTGGAAAGGCTCGCCCCGAGGTCGCGCTCGATCTCGGGCAGCGCGACGTTGACGATCGTGATGTCCAGCAAGAGCATGAACGTCGCGACCGAGATCAGGACGAGGGTCCACCACTTGCGCTCCATCAGACCGCCAGGTGTCCGAACTTCTCGCGGATCCGGTGGTAGAAGCTCGTGCCCGGAAGCTGCGCGAGCGTGCCCATGTCGCCGCGGAAGCTGATCTCCACCTCGGCGCCGGGCTCGAGCTGCCCGACCGGCTCGCCGTCGACCGCGATGTCGACGGGGTCGCGGCCGCCGACGTTGCCCACCGCGAGGACGTCGATCGGGGCGACCACCAGGGCCCGCGCGGTGAGCGTGTGCGGCGCGATGTAGCTCACCACGTAGCCCTTGACCCCCCAGGCCAGGATCGGCCCGTTGTTGGCCAGGTTGTAGCCCGTCGACCCCGTCGGCGTGGCGACGACGAGGCCGTCGCAGCGGACGTGGCCCACTTCCTCGCCGGCGATTCCGTAGGTGAGCTCGGCCACGCGCCCGTGGGGCTCCCGGGTGAAGCTGATGTCGTTGAACCCGAGCCGCGGGCCGTGCGGCGTCGTGACCTCGATCCCGGGCAGGCTGAGCGCCTCGATGTCGCCGGCCAGCGCTCGCCGCAGGCCGTCCTCCTCGTCTTGGGACTCGACTGCGGCGAGGAAGCCGACGGTCCCGTAGTTGACGCCGAAGACGGGCACTCGCCGCCCGGCGAACAGACGCAGGGCGAAGAGGATCGATCCGTCGCCGCCGAAGACGAGGCAGAGCTCGGCGTCCGCCGGGGGAGCGTCGACGACCTCGATCCCCTCCCCCGCCGACCCGTGCTTCGCCCGCTCCTGGGGGCTCGCGACCAGCCGCCACCCCGCCTCGAGGGCGAGCGACGCGGCCCGCCCGACCGCCTCCGACGCCTGCGGCGGGTGCGAGTGGGAGACGAGGACCGCCGTCTTCGAGCCGCTCATACCTCTACTCCCGCCAGAGCGTCCTCGAGGTCGGCCACCCCGGGGCCCCTCCCCCCGCACCAGACGAAGGTCTCGACGTTGCCCTTGGGCCCCGGCAGGCCGGAGGGAGCGAAGTCGCGGATGGGGAGCCCGGCGCCCTCCGCCGCGCGAGCCGCCGCCAGGACGGCTCCCCGGCGCTCTTCGGCCGATCGGACGACCCCGCCCTTTCCGACTCGTCCCTTGCCCACCTCGAACTGGGGTTTGACCATCGCCAGCACTTCTCCTGCCGGCGCCAGCGTCGAGGCGACCGCAGGCAGGACCTTGGCGAGCGAGATGAAGGAGACGTCGATGACGGCGAGGCCCGGTGCGAACGGCAGGTCGCCCGGCGTCAGCTCGCGGGCGTTCCGGCGCTCGATCACGACGACCCGCGGGTCGTCCCGCAACCTCGCGTCGAGCTGTCCGTAGGCGACGTCGAGCGCCGCGACCCGTTCGGCGCCGGCCTGGAGCAGGCAGTCGGTGAAGCCGCCGGTCGAGGCACCGACGTCGAGGCAGAGCCTCCCCCCCACCTCGATCCCCAAGCGCGCCAGGGCGTTTGCCAGCTTGATCCCGCCGCGCGAGACGAATCGAGGGCGCTCGCGGAGGACCAGGTCGGCGTCGGGCGGGACGAGCTGGCTCGGCTTCAGGGCCGTGGGGCCGTCCGCTCCCAGCCTCACGTCGCCCGCCCTCACCGACGCCGCGGCCGCCGTCCGCGACGGGAAGAGCCCCCGCTCGGCGAGCAGGGCGTCGATCCTCTGCCGGGCCACCGCGCAACGGTACCGGGCCGCATGTGACAGCCGTCATATGTGAGGGCGATCACACAAGAACCGCACGTATGTTCGTAGCCTCGGAGGGCAATGATTTCCCGCGGAATACCCCTGACGGCCCACTCGGCGATCGAGGTGCTCGCAGCGCCGCTGCTCATGGCCGCCCCCTTCCTGCTCGGCTTCGGGGGATCGGCCGGACTTGCCTGCTTCGCCCTCGGCGCCCTGCTGGTGGGCATCGCGGTGTCGACCGCGGCCGACGAGCGCTCGATCCCGCTTCGCACCCACGCCTCGCTCGACTACGCGCTTGCCACGCTCACGGTCGGCATCGGCCTGGTCGTCGGGATCGCCTCCGGCGAGGAGATCGCTACAGCCTTCATGGTCGGGTTCGGCGCCGCCCATCTGGCGCTGGCCGCTTCAACCCGGTACAGCGTCCGCGGCGCATGAAGGGCCCGACTACCACCCACAGATCACATACATAGAGATACATATCTCTCCTCCCTGTAGTACCCCAGAGCGCCCCGCTTCGGCGGGGCGTCTCTTTTGGCTACACCGAGCGAA
>Ga0126309_10000706_pt1 | contig 11145 bp, 7 predicted proteins | sample Plot56_FD_92541 | JGI IMG/M metagenome (GOLD analysis project Ga0126309, IMG submission 92541) | Serpentine soil microbial communities from UC McLaughlin Reserve, CA, USA - Plot56 | ecosystem: Environmental > Terrestrial > Soil > Grasslands | place: USA: UC McLaughlin Reserve, Lake County...
ACCGTACTGGATCCGGCCCTCGTGCATCATCCGCACGAGCCCAACCTCGAGCGGACGTATCTCAATCCTCCGCAGATCGCGCTGCTCGGCGCGCTGGCCGACGGCTCCGCGCTCGCCCTCGACCCGGTCCCGCCTCTCTCCGCGGGTGCGCACGACCTGCTCGCCGCCTACCAGAGCCAGGCCGCGACTCTCCGCGCCCACCAGCGCGCCCTCTCCTGGCTCGACGAGCTCGACGCCATCGTCTCGGCCATCCTGGATTCGCGGAGCTGGAAGATCGGCCGCGCCATCACCGGCGCGATGGGATGGTTCCGTAGGCGGCCGCGGATCAGCGCTCCCGAGCGCCGCGACCGATTGATGGCCGAGCTCCGGCACTGGCGGCGAGGCGACGCGGGGGAGTGATCAGACGGGGCATCAGCTCTTCGGCGGACCCGAGGCTCCCCAATCAGATGAGATATCGCCGCAGAGAGCCCGATCCCAGGCTCTCCAGGCCAGAAGCAAAAGCCGCACCTTGGGATGACGCGATACATCGAGGGCCACTTTCAGCAGTGCACCGAGCACGCGTGCACGATCGGCAAACTGGGCGATCGAGAGAAACCAGGTGACCGGATCCCGGACCGCCCGTTGCACGAACACGGCTGGTTCCAGGTCCTCGGGGCAGATCGTCAGGTGGCGTCGGAGCCGGACCGCGAGTTCCTCGATCAACGGCTCGCTAGTCAAGGCCTCGCGAAGCGCCTGGCGAACCGGCCGGTAGAACTCCGGAGTCGTTCCACGCAGCAGCAGAACGCCAGCGGACTGCGACTCGTTGTCGAACAAGCCGTCCCGGATCCTCAAGCGAATCTTTCTTTGCAGCACCCGTAATTCGCGTAGCGCCCCGGACACGGAATCGAGCGGTTTCCCATGCAGGGAATCGATCTGGGCCTGGGCATATTGCAGCTGGTCCTTCTCCAGCAGGTCCGACGCATCCAGGACCCGTTCGATCGCCTGCCACGGCACATCCGCCACCCTGCGACTCCAGTCGGCCTGGAGCGTGACGATCGCGTCGAGTTGCGGTCTCCAATCGAACTTTGTGCCGAAGCGTCGGGCGCGTACGAGATACAGCCGTGTTTCCGAGCTCAGGGATCTGGTTCCGGTCAGAAAGCGATCGGGCACGATCGGGCGACTGGGTTGGAGTGCCTCAGCTACGCTGGCGAGGGCGCTCAACGCCACCACGCGATCGACGGTCTTGTTGCTCTCCAGGGTATCCCGGAGGAGGGAGCTGTGCGGAGGCGAAAGAGGTGCCGCCCGGGAGATAAGTGCCAGCCGCGTGATCCAGTACAAGCGCTTGATCATCTCCGGGGATGGCTGCTGATCCATCAGGGAAGACACGACCGCCCCGACGTCCACTGTCTCGTCGAGCCAGCTTGCCGTCTCCGTCACCGCCTGGATGACGAACGTCGGCGGTTGTCCCGGTTCTCCGAAGGGCCGGCGGCGCCAGAGATCCAGCGCGATGAGCGGATCTGTCTTCTCGACGAGCCGTTCGCCTTCTCCCTCTTGCTCACCGCTTCCGCTCATGTACCGGCGCCATGCGACGTCGGGCAGGGATTTCAGCGCGTCTTCGGGCCCGAGCCTGGCCGACAGGCGAGCGTGGACATAGGCGCGGACCGTCTCGGGAAAGTCTTCCATCCGGAGCCGCAGGGACTGTCCGATTTCCGAGAAGTCCTCCCCTTCGAAAGCGCTCAGCTCTTCCCGGCTCTGGACTCCCATGAGCTGGTGATAGATGCGGAGCGCGTGTTGCTCGACACCCGGCTGGAAGGCATGCCACGCGATGGCCGCCGCACGCACCGAGCGGATCAAGTCCGCACGGCGGGGATCCGAAACCATCAGCCGCAGCATCAGCCGCCGCACATCCGGCCGCTGCGTCAGCGTCTTGCCGTCCGGAGCAACGCGCACCAGCCAGGTCGCCCGCGAGAGCTCCCGAAAAATCTCCTGTGCCCGAGATACGGGCATGTCCGGCTCGCCGTGCGTCGGCCCCAAAACGTTTTGAATCAGTTGCGGTGTGAGCTCCGGAAGAAGGAGGCCGGGGTGCGCATAGCGCTGTGCGTCCTTGTTCTCGATGTGCTTCAGGAAGCGATCGTAGAGCAGTGCCTGGACAAATTGCGGAGGGAAATCTCCAGACCGCACCTGCTGGGTGACGGCTTCGATCTCACCGGGTCCGAGCTGCACGGTCAGATCGGCGGCGAGCCGCAGGACGAGCGGATTGCCTCCGAAGGCTTCGTAGATCTTTGCGGCAAGCAGTGCAGGCACTTTCCGGCTCTGCAGAAGCTCGTAGGCTCCCGGTCTCTCCAGCTCCTGCAGAGGAATCTCGAACGCGAGATCGCCCGGAAAGTACCGGAGCTCGCTCTCGGCGGGATCGGTCCGTCCCGCCACCACCAGGCGCACCTCCGGCGCGCCGCTGCTGTAGATCAGGTCGTTCAGCCAGTAGGACAGAGCCTGCACGTACTCGGGCCCCCCTGCCTCCACCTGCTCGAAGGTATCGAAGAGCAGGATCAGCGGGGTCTCGAGCCAGTCCAGGGAGCCCCCGAGAACGGATCTGGACGAAGAATCGAGCGCTTCCAAGGCAAAACCCTGCCGTGCGATATTGTCCACGTTGCCGAACGCCAGCTCATCTCCGATCTGCTCACGGATCCGTTCGCGAAGATCCTTGAGTGACCGGTCATTGTCCGGATCGGTGCTGCCCGCCTGGCGCAGGAGCTCCAGGTCGAGCGTGGAGGCGCGCGTCGGATCGAGGTCTCCCCGATCGAAATCGAAATGCACCAGCACGGTCCCTGGAACCTCGTGCAGAAACCGGAGGGCCACCGCCGCCATCAAGGTCGATTTGCCAATCCCGCCGCCGCCCCAAACATGAGCCCTTGACAGGTGCGCCCCTCCGCCTTGCGGCGGCGCGGTCAGGAAGTCGAAGAGCCGTGCGATGTCCGGTCCACGGCCGAAGACGCCGCCTCCTGTCTGCCTCTCGTAGTCCTCGTCGCGGGCCAGGCAGAGGAGGCGGCGGCGCACCTCGACCTCGTCGACAGCGAACGGAGCGTGATCGCCCGTCCAGGCGACCGCCGACAGGAGGGTGCGCGCGTGCTGCGAGGTCAGGCTCTCCAGGTCGACAGGAGGCCCGGCATACAGCTCGTACAGGACCGACGTCACCGGATCGCTCGACCCGGAGTGCGCTTTCTCGAGAGCGTCGGCGACCTCCCCGGGCGGGCGCGACCGGAGCACCCGCGAGCGGACCGCATCGCCGAGCAGCCAGAGGCTCCGCTCCGGGCCCGCACCGACATCGGAGTCCGCCGCGACGGCCTCGAGGGTCCGCATCTGCTCGACCGGATCCAGATCCGGCGGCAGCAGGGGCTTTGGATCGCATCTGCCCCGCAGCGCGAGCGCGAATCGCAACTCATCGTCCGCCTTCGCGCCAGCGCTGCGCGGCTGCAGCTCGGAGGTCCTGCGGAAGCGAGCCGGCGGCGCCGACAGAGCGGCCCTGAGGCGCTCTTTGTCAGGAGGAGGCCCGGTCTGCCCCAGTCGATCAGATGCCATGCTCTCGCCTCATGCTCCAAGAAAAAGGTTGCGGAGCTCCAAAACCATGCGGACCGCTTCCACCGAGCGCCCCTCCTTGGAGGACAACGGCTCCACCAATTCCCAATAGGGAAAGATCCGATCGTTGTAATCAGCCGCCTCGGCATCCGGCGCGACCGTTTTCAGGATACTCGTCAGGCAATCCATGATCTCGGCGAAGGAGATTTCGCTCAGCATGTCGCGCAGCACCTTCCTGCCTTGCGCCAGCTCGTTGAATCGGCTGCCACTCAAGCCGATCAGCACCACCCGCAGCCAATCCTGCTTCTCCGCCTCGATCAGCCACTGCGCCCATTGAGGCGTCATATCAGGTGTCAGATTGGACTCCTCGCCGAAGTCGATGGCGACCCAGAGCAGCTTCGAGGGGGGACCGCCAGACTCGGCGACCAGCTTGCGGAGATTGTCGAAAGTGTTAGGAAGGATATCCCGCCGCACGAGGCCGGCCACCGGCCGCGGCCCATCGCCGGCCGCAGGCGGCTGCGCCGGTGACGCCACCTGCGCCCCAATGGAGCTCATGACCTCGGCGATCGACGACACCCGGATATCCGCGGGCAGCAGCGTGACGAGCGTCTGCCGCGCGGCGCGCAGACGGGCACGCAGGATCGCGAGAGAGAACGATTTTCCCACTCCGCGCCCTCCCGAGATCATGGCAATCCGGCGCGGGCTCGCCGCCGCGAGCGACTCGCTGATCCACTCCTGAAACACCGTCCGGCCGAAGACCGGATGGAAGGTATCCCCCGTCTGCGCTCCGCCGGACGTTGCCAGATTGAATGGGGCCACCAGCTGCAGCCACTCCTGCCTCTCCGCCTCCGTCCTCGCCAGCAGCGTTTCACCGGCCGCGATCCAGTCGCGGCGCGCGTCGGCGTCCGACAGCCCCCAGAGAGGCGACGGCGCCGATGCGAGCAGATCGGCACCGTTCCGGATCAGGGAGGCGCGCACAGGCTGGAGGTGGATGGCCCGGTTGTAGGGCGGCACGTCCGAAACGGCACCTTCGTGAATCGCGATCGCAACCCCATTCCGGTTGAGGCACGGACTGCCCGACATGCCGGCGACCGGTGTTCGTGGCGTGGCGCACGCGAAACGTCGCGGCGTTGTAGGACAAGATTTGGTCGTCGTCGGAAAGGCAGTTATTGCCGCCTGGATAGCCGATGATGGTGAGGATCTCCGTCGTGTTCGGAGCCGGAGGATTCCGGATGTCCAGATATCCGAGGTCGAGCCCCACATGCCGGGCGAGCCGGATCAGGGCGAAATCGAGCCTCGACGGCGAGATACCGGGATCTTCGGCTTCCAGTTGGGGCGGAATCCCATGCCACAGGCTCATCGTCTCGAGCCAGTCCTTCTGTGCGCGAACCTTGACAGGCCATACGCCCGGCGATTCGAGCTGGTTGAAGAACTCGATGCTGATTCGGTCCGAGGAGTCCAGCTTCGCCTGACCGTTTTCAATCAATGGCGCGACGGCGTGAGCCGCGGTCAGGAGGAGATCAGGACCGACCAGGAAGCCCGTCGCGTAGCCTCTCCCTTGGGGTCCGTCCACCACGACCAGCGCTGTCGCCCGCGCGGCCCGCATCAGAGCTGGAAAAGTCTCGACACGCCGGAAACCAGCCCCTTTCAGCACCTGCTGCATGGTGCCCGCCGCCTGGGACGTGAGGGCGTCGGTGATCCTCTTCACCACCAGATTGCCGAACAGCGCCCCCTGCGAGCGTTCGAGCAACGCAGTCCACAGTGCGACAAAGAATTGATCCTGACGCGCCCGTTCGACCGCGGCGGGAATCGCCTGCAGCTCACCGCCGGCCGTGACCGCCAGGGTGGCGAACTGCGGTGATTGCCGGGAGACGGACCGGTGCTCGTCATAGGCGTTCATGAACGCCGGCAGGGGGATGAGCCCCTGGGTCACGAGGCCCGTCACCAGTGTGATCATCTCGGCATCTTGCATCGTCTGCGGCACGTTGCGACAACCCTAACGGGGATCCTGCACCGGGACGCCGAGCTCCTGGAGCCGATCGCGGAACTGCACGATGGCATGGGCGCAGTTGGTGTCCACGGACGCCCCGGCGAAATGCAGGCCGAAGCCCCCCTTGTCGCTGTCGAGCCAGGCGAGCACCGGCGATCCGGAGCTGCCGCCGAGGGTCGTCGCGTCATGGCCGAAGACCCACTGCTTCGGATCTCCATCCAGTGAGCCCAGCGCTCGGTGCGCCTGCCCGGGCGCCAGCCGCTTCACGCCGAACCGGCCACCGAACAGCGTCGTATTCACCCAGATCCAGTCGACTCCTTCGTGCACGCCGCTGGTGAACGGCGGTGGGCCGGGGAACCCGACGACGCAGAACGAGCTCAGATTGCCCTGGGGTCCCTCGGTGTCGGCGACGACTGGAATCGGCACCGGGAGAGTGGCGGATGGAGCGCCACTCTGATCCGTGGTCTTGATCTTCATCACCGCGAGATCGAGGCGAGAGAAGCCCGAGCCGTCGATCCCCGAAGGGATCGCCTTCTCGATCGGAAAACGGTTTTTGACGAGAGAGCCGGATTCGCCGGCGAAGTCGATGAAGGCCGCACCCGGGAGGACCTGATAGCTGCCGTCGTTGCCGCGCAGCATGGCGTTCGGCAGGCGGCTCCACATGGCCTCGAGCACGTGAAGGTTGGTCAGGACGAGGCCCTGGTCGGCATCCACCAGCCAGCCGGTTCCGAAGAAATTGTTGCTGGAAGGGTTAGCCGGCTCGATGCGCCCGACCGCGGCCACCCGCTCGCGGAGGGAATCCTTCACGGCCATCAGGGTGTCGTGCCAACCTCCTGCGAGAGGGTGCTTGGGATCGACCGTACCGCCGCGGACGAGCAGCGAGGGCCTCGTCCCGTCGGTCCGGATCACCGCCTCCAGGGCGAACGACTCGTTGCGGTTGAGAGGGGCTGCCGGATCGCGGTTGAGCTTCTGGACCGCCCGGTCCGCATGCGTCATGAAAATGTGCAGCGCCCGCTGGAAATCGTCGGGATTCTCGATCTCGGCCTCGGGGATCCGGTCCATGACGTCCTTCACGGACTGCAGTACTTCGTCCGGATGTGGCGGTTCCGCATCGAGCACCTCTTCGGACCGGATGGACTCGGCTTCGAGACCCTGGCTTCTCGCTTTCGCTCGGGCGGCCACGAGGCCACGAAGGTGAGACGAGGCTTGTTGCATGGGAGATCTCCTAATCCTAGCTGCGCTTCTAGACACCAAACCGCTGCCGCAAGGCCGGGCTCCGGAGAGCCTGCGCCAACTCGGGCGACAGAGAGGGAGGGGCGGCCACGGTCTCGGCCCGCAGTGCCTCCCCCCCTTCCGGAGCCGTCCGCTGGAGGCGTGCGCGAAGAAGAGCCGTCGCGATCTCGGGCCCGAACTGGTTCCAGTCCAGATCCTCCTGCAACGCATCGGCACCGACGGTTTCGAGGACAAAGGATTGCACCGCGATCTCCTCGCGGGCCACGGCATCATCGGGCTGCGGCGCCGACTCGAGATCCCGCCCGGCGTCGAAGTCCGCTGCGAGTAGCGCCCGCGCATCCACGATGCCGGCGCCCATGTTGAAGCTGTCCCACCCCTCGGGCCGCCGCGCCGTGGCTTTCAGGAGCCGCCGGAACATGTCCTGCAGTGTCTCGCGGCGCGCATGAGCGGCGGCGATCAGGTTTGCCCGGCCGTGGTGGGCGAGCCACAGCGCAGCCACTCCCGCGGTGAGGGCGACCGCGAAGCTCGTGCCCTGCCCCTGGCCGACTGAGGGCTCCTCGCCCCGCACGGTCCGCGCCCGGAACACGTTCTCGCCGGGAGCCGAGATCGACACGGCGGCACCGCGGCAGGTTCCGCGCCAGGGCTGGTCGTTCGAGTTCACCCCCGCCACGGCGATGCAATCGTCGTAGCGCGCCGGCCACACCACGGTCCGCACGCAGTTGCCCGCCGCCGCGAGAACGACCACATCCGACGCCACGGCCCGCCGCACCGCGCGATGGAGCGAGAACGACGGGATGCCGCCCAGGCTCATGGTGATCACGTGGGCCCCGTGATCGACCGCCCACTCGATCCCTTCGGCCACCGACACCTGGGAGATCCGGAGCACGCTCCGGATCGCGCGGATCGGCATGTGCACGGCCTTCGGAGCGCTGCCGGTGACCACCCTCGTCTCCGGCGAGATCACGACGCTGGCGGTCCCTGTCCCATGCCCGGGATTCTGGAGCGGCCCATCCTCCAGCGGATCCGTCGGGTCGCCGTCCCTGCCGAGGATGTCGCGCGGAGCCCTCTGCGCCACCCCGGTCAGTTCGGGATGATTGGTGATCCCCGTATCGGGCTGGGCGATGACGATGTTGGCGCCGCGATCCGGCCTCTGCCTCTGCTCCGAGAAGCTCCATGCCTCCGCGACCCTCATCGCATTCAGCGCCCAGCGCGGCCTTTCATTCAGCTCCGGCTGAGCAGGCGTAAAGCAACCGAGGCCACCGACGCTCTCTTCGATCGGATCTTTCGTTGCGCTCGACCGCGAGGGCTGCGGAAAGAAATCCGTCGGGAGGTCCGGCTCGGCCTGCTTCAGGTCGAAGGCATCAGCCAGTGCATACGCAGCCGCAAACGTCTGTCCGTCGTCGGTGCCGAACGTCCGATCGGGAAATTCGGCCACGAGAATCCTGTTCTCCAGGCTCGACAGCGGCCGGACGACGACGTTCGGGTCCATGAGCTTGAGCCTGTCCTCGATGTGCTGCCGCTTCGCGACAGGGTCATCCGTCTGCCGGAGCAGCAGTGCAAAGCGGGCCGGCACAAACGTGAAGTCCGCTCCAGGCCTCACTGTCGCGTTGGCAATCGCTGTATTCGCCTCGTCGATCGAAATCATGGCTCACAGCTCCTGTCGGTTGCGCCGCATGGGTCAGCGCGGTTCGCGGGCTTTCGATTGGCTGGACCCATAGTTTTTACAGTCGGTCTCAACAAAGGTCAAGGCTATGTAGCTATGACCATGGGCTTAGAAGGAGATCGTGCCTGCCCTACAAGCCAACCGTCTCTCTTGGACGGACCGCGCGGCGGATTTCCCGTTGGGGGCATGACCGAGGTTCCGGCGGCCGAGCGGCGCCCAGCGGGCGAACACGAAAGCGGCGGCACCGGCCAGGACCAGGTGGACGAGCTACATCTGCAGGAGAAGACGCGGCACAGTCAGCAGCATACAGATTGCGGCAAGGGGCCCGCGAAGGCGGATTGGTGATGGATGCGTCGGCGCATGTCGCGGGCGCGATTATGCTTCACGCCATGCGACTTCTGAAGCGCCTGCTCGGCCGGCGAGAGCGGCTCGACGAGAGCGAGATCGCCTACCTGATCTGCGTCGAAGCGAACCGGCTGGAGCCGCAGGCGCATCTCCTCTGCGAGAGCATCCGGAGGTTCGGCGGACGTTACCGGCAGGCTCCGATCCTCGCCGTCTCGCCGCGTCCCCATCTCGCGCTCGGCCCCGCGGCCCGGGCTCGTCTCGAAGGGCTCGGCGTGACGTACGTCGTGGAGCCGCTGAACGAGACCGGCAGCCCGTATGGCGCGATCAACCGCATCGTGGCCGGCGCCTGGGCGGAGACGTTTTCCCCGCGGCCCTACCTCGTCCTGCTCGATACGGACACCATCTTCGTCGACGAGCCAACCTTCGTGCGCGCGGATGCGGGCGTCCGGCCCGTGGACGTCAAAGGCTCGGCGTCGAGCGGAGCCGGCGATCCGCAGGACACCTATTGGACCCGCCTGTGCGGGATCGAGGGATCGACCCGTCGCGATTGCCCATGCTCTCCACGACGATCGACAACGTCCGGATCCGAGCCTCGTACAACGGCGGGTTCACCGCGGTCCGGCGGGATCTCGGCATCCTCCAGAGGGCGCGGGAGATTTTCTTCGCGTCTCTCGAGGAGAACCTGCGCCCCTGGGCCGGCAAGGAGCTCAACGTTTTTGCCTCCACAGGGTCCGTCGGGCAGGAGGCAAGCGAGTGGTGGGGGTCCAGCCAGGCCGCGTTGAGCGTCGCGATCTGGGCTACGACGTCCGACCTCCGGCAGGTGGTGACCCGGATCGGGTGCTCCTCAGACGTGCTCCAATGGATCGAGGACCGGCTTCCCTTCTTTGATCAGCCCTAGACGGAAAAGCCGGTGACCGCGCTGTCGCCTCAGAAGCAATAATCCATGCAGCGCTCGTTCGTGCAGCACGTCAGGCCCCAGCCGGCATCCCAGCACTCCGGAACGCACCCGGCCATACTGATTTCCTCGGCTGCGTAGTACACCAGAACCCCGGCCAGCATCATCAGCGCCAAGCGGACTCTCTTCTTCATATCGTCTCCTTTTAAAGGCTGCTCTTCAGCACGAGCATACTGTACCGCAAGAAGCCTGTTCCGCAGCGCCCTCTCCGCTGTCTCAGAGAGCGATGAGCACCTGTGCGATCCTCTCCGAGCCGATCCTCCTCCCGGACCCGCCAATCCGGGAAGCCGCGGCGCGCCGCTCCAGCCGGGCGGGAGAATCGGTTATCCTTCAGTTCCGTCCGGTCTCTTCCAGGCGCAACCCATTGCCCTCCATGGATCTCGACCGTCTCAACGACGAGGAGCTGATCGAGCGGGCCCGCCAGGCGGCTCCGGGGGCCTCTGACGTCTACCTCTCCGCCCTCTACCAGCGCTATCAGCCCAAGGTCGCGGCCTGGTGCCTGCGGATCTGCCACGACCGCGAGGAGGCGGCCGACGTGGCCCAGGAGGTGTTCCTCCGGGTGCACGAGCGTCTCGGCTCCTTCCGCGGCGACAGCCGCTTCTCCACCTGGCTCTACACGGTGACCCGGAGCGTCGCGATCAACCGCGGCGTGGCCGCAAGGCGGCGGCAGACCGAGGCGCTGGACGACGAGAGCATCCCCGAGCCGGTCGAGCCGTCCCTCGGGCCGGAGCGCGAGATGGAGCGGGGAGAGATCCTGGCGGCGTTCCGGGAGGCCATGGAACGCGACCTGGAGCCTCTGGAGGCCAAGGTCCTCCACCTTCATTTCGTCGACGGGATGTCGCTCGCGGCGATCACCGATCTTCTCGGGCTCGACAACAAGTCGGGCGCCAAGTCTTACATCGTGAGCGGCGGACGCAAGCTCAAGCGGCGCTTCGGAAAGTGGCTCGCGCGCCAGTCCGCCGGAGGAACGTTCCAATGAGCGACGGATCGCACCTGACCCTGGACGCCTGGCTGCGCGCCGCGTACGACTCTGAGGAGGCGGGTTGCCCGCCCCCGGAAGCGTTCCTGGAGGCGGAGATGGAGGGTCTCTCCCCCGAAGAGCGGCGGACGCTCGAAGCGCACGCCGGCCGCTGCCCGGCCTGCGCGGCCGAGCGGGATCTGGCCCGGCTTTTCGACATGGCTCCCGAGGACGCGGGCGTCCGGCCCGAGGATCTGGACTTCGTGGTCTCCCGCCTCGAAGAGGCCTCGCCGGTCCGCTCCGGCCTCTCCAAGGCACCCAGCGCGCCGAACGTGGTGCCCTTTCCTGGACCACGCCGCGCCGAGGCTCCCCGCTCCCGGTCCCACGGACTGCTCCGCTTCGCGGCAGCCGCCATGCTGGTGATCGGCGCCGGGCTCGGCTACCAGGCC
>Ga0126309_10000707_pt1 | contig 11142 bp, 9 predicted proteins | sample Plot56_FD_92541 | JGI IMG/M metagenome (GOLD analysis project Ga0126309, IMG submission 92541) | Serpentine soil microbial communities from UC McLaughlin Reserve, CA, USA - Plot56 | ecosystem: Environmental > Terrestrial > Soil > Grasslands | place: USA: UC McLaughlin Reserve, Lake County...
GGGCCGCGGTACCGGCGGGCCAGCGCCCCGACGAGCTGACCTACGACAGGCTCAGGATCAACCTGCCGAGCCGCAGGGTGTCGGCCGACGGTGAGGAGGTGGACCTCACCTACACCGAGTTCGAGCTCCTGGTGACGCTGGCCTCCAGCCCTGGCAGGGTGTTCTCGCGCAGCGCGCTCCTGCGCAGGGTGTGGGGCGACGAGTTCCGCGACGAACGCACGGTGGACGTCCACATCCGACACCTCCGCGAGAAGATAGAGCGCGATCCCAGGAACCCCGAATTCATCCACACCGCGCGGGGTGTCGGATATGTTTTCCGCTAGAGATCGGTCTTCGAGAAAGGGCCGGGATCTAGACCTCTGGCGAAGGGCCAGGAAGCGGCTCGCGTCGAAGACGGGGGGCGAGTTCGGGCCCCGCCTTAGCATGCGCATCTGGCTCACGGCGCTCTTCGTGCTCGTGACCGCCTTCGCGGCGATTACCGCATACAGGATCGTGCATCCCATCCTCTATGAGACCCTCAACCGGTCGAGCGAGGCCGCCTTCAGGCAGGTCGGGGACCAGTTCGAAGAACAGGTGCAACGGTTGAGGGAACGCGGCGAACCCGTGACCGAGCAGCGCATCAACGCGTTCGCCCGCTCCCACGGGCTGCAGTGGGGCATAGTCAGGGCCGAGGACGGCCGGCAGACGCAGGGGAACCTGGACGAATGGTCTGCCGGGCCGGTGAGGCATGCCGTGGAGGAGCCAAGGAAGCCGAGCTACGACATGGACCCGGTCCAGACGGGCGTCCACAAAGGACAACTGCAGGCCACCTACGCATTTCCCATAAACGTGGACGTCAAAGGCAGGGCCGAGCCTCAACCTCGGGCCATAGTCTTCGTCAAGTTCTTTACGGAGAGCGATGTCGAGAACGTGCGGTCGGCGCTGAGGAATATAGAGCGATTAGCCCTACTCGCCGGCGCCCTGGCGCTGCTCATCGCCGGTTTCGCAGGGTACTTCGCGGCGGTCTTGATCTCCCGGCGCATCTGCCGTCTGGGTTTGGCCGCCGAGAATCTGGCCGCCGGCAACTTCGACGCGAGGATAACGACGCGTGTGGAGGATGAAGTCGGCTCGCTGGGCGCGACGTTCAACGCCATGGCAGTCTCCCTCAAAGGGGCCTTCGACCAGATAGAGCAGGAGAAGGAGCGCGGGAGCGCCATACTCGACGGCATGACGGATGCGGTCGTAGGCGTGGACAGAGAACTGAACCCTGTCTTTTTGAACCCCCGCGCAAGGAAGCTCCTGGAGTCTTCCGACCATGCTTTCCACAACCGCCTGCAAGAGGTGCTCGCCAAGACTTACTACAGCGGTCCCGTGACAGAGTCCGAGGCGAAGGCTGGGGACAGGATCATCGAGATCCGGGCAGCCCCCCTCGAGGACGGGGCGCTCGCCATACTGCGCGATGTTACGGAGGAGCGCCACATGCAGCGCGTCAAGGCCGAGTTTATCGCCAACGCTTCCCACGAGCTCAAGACACCGCTGACGGCCCTCTCCGGCTACCTGGAGATGCTCGAGGACGAGGAGGACGAACGGGTCAGGGCTGAGTTCTTGAACGACATGCGCGCCCAGACCGGACGTCTGCAGAACCTGGCACGCACCCTGCTCGACCTCTCGCGCCTCGATGCCGATGCCGTCACCTTCCGGACGGAGGAGGTCGACCTTGAAGACCTGCTCCACGGGCTGCGCAGGGACTTCGGCTACACGGGCCGTTCACTGAACATCAGGGCCGAGGAGGACGTGCCGCTCGTGGAAACCGACCCGAACCAGCTGCACAGGGCGATCGCCATCCTCGTCGACAACGCCCTCAAATACTCGGACGAAGATTCTCCCGTCGAGCTCGGCCTCTCCCGTAGAGATGGGCGGGTCATTATCAGCGTAACAGACCGCGGCTGCGGCATCCCGGAATCCGAGATACCCCACATCTTCGACCGCTTCTACCGGGCCCAGGGCTCCTCTCGCGCCGATGGCACAGGCCTCGGGCTCGCCCTCGCCCACGAGATCACCGACCACCTTGGGGGTGAGATCCAGGTCCACAGCCGCCCCGACGCCGGAAGCGTTTTCTCCGTTTTCCTCCCCCTGGCAGCAGAGCCCCCCGGCGCCAACGGAAGCCGGTCTCTTTAGTCTCTACCTAAGGTTTAGCTTACGCTTTGGTAGCTTTGAGGTAGAATATGCGTGGGGCAGCATGGTATCCGTAGATTCTCCCCCCTCCCTACGGACCATGTTGCCCCTTTGTGAGCAGATCAGCAAGTCAGCAAACAAAGGGCTGACTGGCTGAAATGCTGATTAGCTCATAAGACCACGGGGAGTCCGAGAAAAGTCAGTAGCGGTCGTACGGGGGCGAGTAGGATGTTGAATATGGGGAGGTTCGTCAAGAACGAAACCAGGATGAGGCCGAGCAATATCATGGGACCATATTGGTTCATGAAGATTACGAAGCCGTCCAGGGCGCGGGGCAGGAAAGGGAAGATCACCTTCGAGCCGTCGAGCGGGGGGATCGGGATCAGGTTGAAGACGAAGAGCAGTGCGTTCGTGAAAGCCATCATGACCACGAGTATGTACAGGTAGCCTCCTCTGTCCTGGAAGGGTGGCAGCAGGTACAGGGTTGCGCAGAAGGCCACGATCAGGAGGTTTGAGACGGGTCCGGCGAGCGCCACGGCCACGGGTCCGAAAACGCCACCTCTTAGCTTGGAGGGTACCACCGGAGTTGGCCTGCCCCATCCGAAGCCGGCCATGAGGAGCATCAGGCTGCCCAGCAGGTCGAGGTGTGAGACGGGGTTCAGGGTCACCCTGCCGTCGCGATAGGCCGTGTCGTCGCCGAGGAGGTAGGCCGAGGTCGCGTGGGACGCCTCGTGCACCGTTATCCCAACGACCAGCCCAAGGAGGAAGGCCACAGCGGCGGACGGGTACATTTGAAAGAGTCGCAAGAACATGGACGCCCGTATGATACACGCATGTCAGCTAGTCAGCATGTCAGCCAGTCAGCAAAAACAAAAAGCTGACATGCTGACAAGCGAAAGCCGAAGGCTTGAGCGTGCTGAAATGCTGATGGCTCCAAGACCGGCTCTAGCCGGTCTTGGAGACCGAGACGGTGACGTGGTTGCCGGCGTCGGTGGTGTAAGAGGAGAGCTGGGGATCCAGGACCTCCGCCGAGTCGGCCACGGTGCCTAGTTCGGTTGTACCTGCCGTCACGTAGTCGTTGACGCCCGCTCTACCGTCGCTACGCACCAGGGCGACGCTGACGCGGACATCCGGATTGGTGTCTGGTTTTATCTCTATGATATTCGCGTTCTCAACCATGGGGTCGGGGCGGATCGCCGTGACCGTTCCGGTCACGGGGGCGTAGACGGTGGTGCCCGGCGTCGCGCCGACGTCGATGGCACCGGTCTGGGGCCCTCCGCGCCCCTCGGCGTCCATGACGTAGTAGTGGATCCTCTCCGGCGTCTCTCCTCTGGAGAAGAGGCCGAGGAACGCGTTGGCCGAGAGGTTCTTGCCCCGCGGTTTCATCGCGGCGAGGCTCTCGCCCTCAGGATGATAGCCGAGCCCGGTGAGGCTTGCCGGACGGATCGGGGTGGAGATATCGACCCCGGCGACCTCCGCCAGCACCGTGTCGGGACCCGCGTTGTTCGGGTCGATTGGGACCGCGCGCTCTGCCGTGTCTGCGGCTTTGGTCTGGACGAACACCGCGAAGACCAGCGCGACCGCGCCGAGCACCAGAAGGGAAACGGCCATAAAGCGCCGCCTCCTGTAGACTTCGCCCCGCTTGGCCTTTCTGGCCTCGCGCAGCTCGATGAAGTTGCTTCCGGTACGATCGCTTGGCCGGCCGGGTCGTGTAGCCCTTCCGATGGTCCGCCGAGGACCCGGCGCTTCCCGCCGATCCCCAACATGTTGGGCTCTCTGTGTGTTTACCCCTCTCATACTGGGCGGGGATTATACAGAGGGGTCTGTGAAGTGTAAACTCGCGCGGCGCGCCGTTCGGGGCTGGTATATTTCGTGTCGTAGAGATCCGATCGGAGAGCGAGTGTCAGCCAGAAAACTGGTCGTTTCGACATACCTCCAGTACATCGCGCTCGCGGTGGGAGTCATACTGCTGGTGTCCTTCGTGCGCCAGATCAGCGGCGTGCTGCTGACCTTCCTGGCGGCCGGCGTCCTCGCCTACGCCCTCAATCCCCTCGTGCGTCGCCTCGAAGGACTGGGGATACCGAGGGTCATAGCCGTGATCGGGGTTTTTCTCGTCTTGATCCTCGTCACCGTCGTGACGTTGCTTCTGATAATCGTCCCGTCGGTCGGGCAGGTACAGATCGTGGTTCGTAACCCGCAAGATCTCGTCGACCAGGTCATCGCTCAGGTCAATCGGCTCCAGAACATTCCCTACGTCGGCCAGTACGTGGCCGGGCTGGACCAGGATCGAATCCTGCAACTCCTGAAGCAAAACGCGCCTTCGGCGGAACAGGTCACGAACGTCGCGACGGGCGTAATCGGTGGGGTGTTCGGGGTCTTCGGAACCATTTTCAACCTGCTTTTGATGGTGATCGTCTCCGTGTACCTGTTGCTGGAGCGGGAGAGGATCACCCGCGCTCTGCTCGCTACGATTCCCGAGACGGTCCGTGACCAGAGCCTGGAGCTATTCTACGCGGTCGAGCACACTCTCGTCAGATACCTGAGAGGACAGCTACTGCTGTGCGCGATCATGGGCGTCCTCGGAGCAATGATAATGTACTTCACGATTGGGAAATATGCCCTTCCGGTCGGGGCCTGGGTGGCGGCGACGGAAATTATTCCCGTCATAGGGGCTTTTCTCGGGGCCGTGCCGGCGGTCGCTATCGCACTCTTCGTCCCCGGCGGCGGGTTCCTCAAGGCTCTGCTGGTCGCCTTCCTTTTCCTTGTAGCCCAGCAGATCGAAGGCAACCTACTGGTGCCGAGGATACAGGGAGGCTCGGTCGGGGTGCATCCGCTCTGGGTGCTCTTCGCCACGCTGGCCGGGACGGCGCTCTACGGGTTGATCGGCGCGATCTTCGCCGTCCCAATAGTCGCCATCATCGCCGCGACGCTACGCTACATGCGGGAGACGCTGATCTTCGAGCGCTGGGGGAAACCACCTGTCAAGCCCGCTGAGGAGGAGTCAGAGGCGGCCTCGCCGGCCGCCAGTGTTGGCGGCATCAGCCCCGACGACAGAAAGAAGGACGACCAATGACTATCCCTCATCGCGAACCCCACAAGCCATCCTTCAGAGGGGCTTCCAAGGACGCGCTCCTCCTCGTCCTGCGTCCGCTCGTCCGGCGGCTGTCCATCATGCGGGTTCGTCCCGACACGCTAACGGTTATCGGCTGGACCCTGGCGCTCTTTTCCGCCGTACTCTTCGGCCTGGGACACGCAAGGATCGCCGGTGTCGTGATGCTCTTGGGGGGGCTCTTCGACGCGCTCGATGGCGCCGTCGCCCGCGAGTCGAACAGGATGAGCTCCTTCGGTGCCTTCCTCGACTCGACGCTGGACCGGCTCTCGGAGTCGGCGATCTTCATCGGCCTGATCTTCTTCTACGCCAGCGCGGCCCGTCCCTACGAGACTTTGCTCGCCGGTATCGCGATGACGTTCTCGCTTCTCACCTCCTACGCCCGCGCCCGCGCCGAAGGCCTCGGTATAGGCTGCGAGGTCGGACTGCTGGAGCGCGCGGGGAGGATCGTGATCCTCTCGGTCTTCTCGATCCTCGGCCTGCCGACGGTCGGCCTCGGCCTACTCGCGGCGGGGGCCCTCGTGACTACAGCCCAGCGCATCCTCCACGTCCGCCGTGCGACCCGCGGATAGGAAGCCCCGCGACGCCGCTGGCGACTACACCCGTAAGACGGAGTATGAGGTCTCGCGCCTCGCTGGTCGCATGAAAAAAGAAGGACATCCCGCCCCGCTCGGGGATCCCACCTCAGGGGTCGTGCTCGTACTCGAGCAGCCCTTCAGCCCCCGCACCCTGGATGCCCTGGTCCTCAGCCTGCAATCCGTCGGACTGCCGGAGGCCTACATAACGTATGAGTCAACCGGGCTCCTAGCACAGGAGATTCAGGCCATCCAGCCCCAGGTACTCGTGGCCATAGGTGCCGGCGCCGCCAGAGATGTCGACGCCATCGACTATCCGCTCGTCAGGCAACCCTTCTCCGCGGCAGAACCCGGCGTGTGGTTCCCCTGGACCAAGGGCACGGCAGGCCTCAGCATCCCCGCCCTAGCGCCGGCGCTGGACGACGAGGCAGCCAAACGACACTTCTGGCGCGCCTTCCTAACCCTGAGAGACCTCGTATACGACCCATGATCCCCGCTAAATCCCCGATTCCTACCCGAACCGTGTTCCACAGATAAAGCCTTTCGGGTACGTTACAAGTATTAAGTTTTGTTAATTATTTATTTCGTACTGGAAACACAGATCCCCCATACTTAAGCCGCTTTCACAAACATGGAGGAACGCTGGCGACAGTGGGCGTATTGCACAACATATAGTGTTCTTCTAGAGTGCCCGCCCTAGGAGGGGGGATTCTCTCTAGCAGGTCCCCTTACAGAGTTTACATAACCTACTGGAAGGAGCCTGGGCGTATGCCTCGGAGGGCGAGCTTGTTCGTGTTTCTCGGTCTTGCCATTGCGCTCGTGTTCGTAACGGGCATCTCTGCCGGGGCCGAGCCAGACGGCACCATCAGGGAGAAGAAGGCGGATGTCGTCGCCGCCCAGGATCGTTTGATGGAGATTCGCATGGAGGCGAGCGCGGCGGAGGCGTCCTACAACAACGCGCTCTACGAGATGAACCAGTTGAACGGGCAGATAACCAGGACGACGGAGGATCTCAGGGATGCCAAAGAGCGGCTGGCCGAGGCCAAGAAGCGTCTGGAAGAGCGTGCCGCGCAGGTTTACAAGAGTGGGAACGTGGCCTTCATGGACGTTCTCGTCGGGGTGGACAACTTCTCCGAGTTCGCCTCGAGGTTGGATCTCTGGGTGAGGCTGCTCGACAGGGAGAGGACCGATTTCCTGGAGGTTCGCGAGGCCAGAAACGAGCTGGCGGCGCGCAGGGACAGGCTCGAAGCCCAGCGTGAACAGAGGGTCGACGCGGTCGAGACGGCCATCGCCCAGAAAGAGCGCGCCGACAAGGCCGAGGCGCGGGCCGAGGCTTATCTGAACTCCCTCACCGCCGAGCTCAGGGATGCGATCCAGGCGGCTCAGGATCGGCAGGCGGCGCAGGCCCGCGCCGCCGCCGCGGAGATACTCGAGAAAGAACCGAAGCCCGAGCCAGCCCCGGAGGACGCTCCGGCCGCGGAGCCCGAGCCGGTCCCTGTCGAAGAGCCCGAACGGATACCGGAGGTACAGGTCTCCCAGGTCAAGCAGGCTCCGGTGCCGCGGGCCGACCTGCAATCCGAACAGGCCGCCGCCGAGCGCGAGGCCGCCGCACGGGCCGCCGCCGAGAGGGCGAAGCGGCTCGCAGCCCGGCGCGCCGCCGAGAGGCGGACCGCCAGGGAGGCGGCGGAGAAGGCCGCAGAACAGGCCGCCGCCGAGCGCGAGGCAGCCAGGCTGGCGAGACTGGCGGCCGCAGAGGCTGCAAGGCAGGAAGCCAGGGAGGAGGCCCGCAGACAGGCCGCACTCGCAGCCCAGCGCGCCGCCGAGAGGCGGGCCGCGAGGGAAGAGGCAGAGCGTCGGGCCGAGCGCGCAGCCCAGCGTGCCGCGATAGAGGAGGCCGCCGCAGAACAGGCCGCCGCCGAGCGCGAGGCAGCCAGGCTGGCAGCCGAACGACGGGCCGAACGGCTGGCCGAACAGCGGGTCGAAGAACGAGCTGCCGAAGCCAGTGCCTCTGCGAGCGCTGCCGCTGCGGCGGAGGCCGCTGCAGAGGAGGCCGCCGCAGAACGGGCCGCCGAGCGGCGCGCCGAGCGGCAGGCTGAGGCCAGCGCTTCCGCAAGCGCCGCCGCTGCAGAGGAGGCCGCAGAACAGGCCGCCGCCGATCAGCGTGCTGAGCGAAGGGCCGAAGAACGAGCCGTCGAGGCCAGTGCCTCCGCGAGCACTTCTGCCAGTGCCTCCGCAAGTGCATCTGCCAGCGCATCTGCTCCCAGTTCGCAAGACACCAGGTCGGGCGATGGTAGCAGGGGCGGCGGAAAGGCGTCGTCCTCTGCGAGTGCGACAGCGAGCGCCTCGGCCTCCGGATCGGGTGCTCGCGGTGGCGGCGGTGGGGTGAGTGGTTCTGGCTACGACGTGCTCGCCGTGGCGCAGGATCACCTGGGAACCCGCTACGTGCTCTCTCCTCCCGGACCCTGCGTGGCTTTCAAGGCCGAGGACTGCTCCTGCTTCACTATGCTGGTCTTCCAGGAGTTCGGCATAGCCTTGCCTGATACTCCGGGCGGGCAGATGGGCTACGGCACCCCGGTCCGCGGTGCTCCCCAGGCAGGAGACCTGCTCTTCTGGAGTGAGGACGGCAGCGGGTACATCACCCACGTCGGCATAGCAATGGGCGACGGTACGACCATCCACGCCTCGAACTATACCGGTGAGGTAACCATCACCGGCATAAACTACGTAAGGGGCTACGTGGGGGCGAGGAGGGTTCTCTAGCAGGGTCCTATAGCGGGTAGCGAGAGAGGGAGGTCCAGTACGGGCCTCCCTCTCTCGTGTCTGGCGTTCCGTTGGCGGTAGTAGAGCATTACCTGTTCAGCCACAAGCGATCAGCCGCTGGTGGAACCAAAAAGCTGACCAGCTGAAGTGCTGACATGCTGAAACGCTGACAAGCACCTGCGGCCCGTTAGTCCGCGCGGCGGGTTAGCGTCGTATACATCTGGGTAAGAAGATTCGCGAAGTTGCAAAGTTACGCTTCCGGCAAGCTATCTCGGCAGTTTGCGTGAGGGGAGCCGGATGACCGAGAGGTCCGATGGAGCGTGAGACAGCCAAGACAAAGGAAGAAGGGAGCGGGTTCTCGGACCCGATCTCACTAACCCTTCCGAGCAGCGCGGAGTACGTGCTTCTCGCCCGTCTGGTGATGGGACATGCCGGACGTCTGGCGGGGCTCGAACCGGAGGACGTCTACGATCTCAAGCTGGCCGTTACCGAGGCGGTGACCAACGTGATCCGCCACGCCTCCGTGGAGAGCTACGAGATCGAGTACAGGGTCCTACCGTTGGGCATCGAGGTAAGCGTCACTGATGCCGGCGGCGGTTTCAGCGTTGCAGATCTCACGGGTGAGCCGAGCGAGCACGGCGGGTTCGGCCTCACCGTGATCCGCAATCTGGTGGACGAGCTGACGCTCGACTCGACGAAGGGCGGAGGGACACGGCTGAAGATGGTCCGGCGCGCCCGCGGATAGGCCGGAAAGCCAGAAAAAGTATAATCTCCCGGCGTTTCGTGAACTTTCCGGTTGAATGTTCGGTGGGCGTTAATATACAGTTAACCGTGTACGTGGTGTCGTCGCGTGCCAGAATGCTAATAGGGGCTGGATAGGTAGACAGTGCAGCAGCGTGTAAATCCCGGCAACAAATCTCTCGCCGACTACCGCAGCATTATCCGTCGGGAGCTCTACGATGAGATAGTGGCCCTCGGGGAGAGCCTGAGGGGGAGGCGGGTCTTGCACGTCAGCGCGACGAGCTTCGGGGGTGGGGTCGCGGAGATCCTGTACACGCTCGTCCCGCTCATGCGGGACGCCGGCCTCCAGGCCGAGTGGGACATCATGTTCGGGTCGGAGCCCTTCTTCAACGTCACCAAGAGCTTTCACAACGCCCTGCAAGGTGCCGAATACGAGCTTACCGTCGAGGACCGGGCGATCTACGAAGAGTACAATCGTATCTCCGCCGAGGCCCTTCAGAAGGAGGGTGAGGACTGGGACATAATACTCGTCCATGACCCGCAGCCGGCCCTGCTCAAATCCTTCTCGGGCGGCCTTTCGCCCGAGACGAAGTGGATCTGGCGTTGCCACCCTGACCTCTCGACCCCGAACCGGGAGGTGCTCGACTACCTGGTGCCGCACATAGCAGACTACGACGCACAGATCTACACGATGAAGGAGTATACTCCGCCCGACGTGCACCTGCCCGGGCTCACCCTCATCCCGCCGGCGATAGATCCGCTCTCGCCCAAGAACATGGCCCTGAGCGCCGACGATGCCCGCTACATCGTCAGCCAGTTCGGCGTAGACACGGAGAGGCCTTTCATGCTGCAGGTCTCGCGCTTCGACCCCTGGAAGGACCCCCTTGGCGTCATAGATGCCTACCGGCTGGTAAAGGAGGAAGTCCCCGAAGTCCAACTGGTCCTGATCGGCTCCATGGCCCACGACGACCCCGAGGGTTGGGACTACTGGTACAAGACGGTCAACTACGCCGACGGGGATCGCGACATTTTCCTGTTCTCCAACCTCACCAACGTGGGGGCCATCGAGGTCAACGCCTTCCAGTCCATAGCCGACGTGGTGATCCAGAAGTCCATCCGCGAGGGCTTCGGGCTCGTCGTTACCGAGGCGCTCTGGAAGGCGAGGCCGCTGGTCGCGGCCAGGGTCGGCGGCATCCCCATGCAGGTAGACGGGGGGGGCGGTATCCTGATCGACACCATCCCCGAGACGGCATCTGCCTGCGTGAAGATACTCAAGGATCCGGACTTCGCCCGTCAGATCGGCCGTCTGGGCAAAGAGCACGTCCGCGAGCACTATCTGAGCCCGCGCCAACTGCGCGACAACCTCCTTCTTTTCGCTAAACTGCTCGGGGTATAGCTGAGCAGGCCGCGAACGAGAGGGAGACTTTGGCGCACGGAAGGACCATCGTGGTCTCGAACAGGGGGCCTGTGACGTTCACCCGCGGCGAGTCGGGTGCGCGTGAGCACTCCAGGGGGGCGGGAGGCCTCGTCACCGCCCTGAACGCGGTCCTCAGACGCGCCGAGAACGCGGTCTGGATCGCCTCCGCCCAGAGCGAGGAGGACGTCGCCGTCTCACAGGAACCGGCGCCCTACGAGGTCGAGGACCTGCGCATCAAGCTCGTCGAGCACGACCCCGACTCCTACGACCTGATGTACAACGAGCTCGCCAACCCGCTCCTGTGGTTCGTCCAGCACGGGCTCTACGACCTCCCTTACTCGCCCGCGCTCGGGGACGAGACGAGGCGAGCCTGGGAGGAGGGCTAC
>Ga0126309_10000708_pt1 | contig 11141 bp, 14 predicted proteins | sample Plot56_FD_92541 | JGI IMG/M metagenome (GOLD analysis project Ga0126309, IMG submission 92541) | Serpentine soil microbial communities from UC McLaughlin Reserve, CA, USA - Plot56 | ecosystem: Environmental > Terrestrial > Soil > Grasslands | place: USA: UC McLaughlin Reserve, Lake County...
CCATGCCGATCCAGGATGGCGGGTGGGCACACGCCCCGACTTCCCGGGTGGTGCGCACGGTCGCCATCGCGTTAATTACCACGTTAGTAGTACTAGGCGCGCTCTTTTTGCTCTGGCAGGTGCGCACCTTCGTCGGCTGGTTCGTCATCGCCCTCTTCCTGGCCGCGGTGCTAAACCCGGCGGTCGACTGGCTCCAACGGCGCCACCGTCTGATCAAGCGGCCCATCGCCATAGGGCTCACCTACTTGGGGGTGGTGGTGGCGCTGCTCTTCGTGGTGGGGATCTTCCTGCCCCTGCTGGTGGATCAGATCAATGGCCTGACCAAATTCGTTGCCGCCGCGGCTCAGGCTCCCGAGGGACCAACAGAATACATCAAGAGCATCGCCAAGCAAAACGGGCTCGGTGGGCTCTTCGAGAGGTCCAGCGACCAACTCGCCGCCCTGAGGAAGCAGCTGGGAGAGTTGCTCAGGAACGTCTTCTCATCCACCGGGGCCATAGCCGTTGGTGTGGCCGGGTTCCTCGCCGCGCTCGCAAGCGTCCTAACGCTCACCTTCTTCCTGCTTCTTGGCAGCGAGCGGTACGCGAACGCGGGGGTGGGGCTCTTCCCCGAGGCGCACCGGCCCCTCGTGCGGCGCATCATGGGGCAATCGGCGGGGGCGATAAGCGGGTACGTCACGGGCAACCTCGCCATCAGCGTGATCTGCGGCGTGACTACCTTCGTCGTGCTTCTGGCCCTCGGCATGCCCTACGCCGCACCGCTGGCCCTTCTGGTCGCGGTGCTCGACCTCGTGCCGCTGGTCGGGGCGACTCTTGGCGGGGCGCTGCTCGTTGTCGTGGGGCTGTTCGTCGAGCCCTGGATGGCCGCCGTGCTGCTCGTCTTCGTGCTGGTCTACCAGCAGGTCGAGAGCAACTTCCTCCAGCCCATCGTCTACAGCAAAGCGGTCCAGCTCAACGGGCTGGTGATCCTGATCGCGCTGCTGGTGGGCGGGCAACTGCTCGGCATCCCCGGCGCGCTGCTGGCCATCCCCGTGGCGGAGATCATCAGGATAGTTGTTACCGAACTGCTGGCTTACCGGCGAACGAACCAAGAGGCGAGAAAGCCCACTATCCCATCGCCCGACACACCTGGCCGAGGTAGCTAGTTAAAGGATGGGTAGGTTGGAGCATGACCGAATCCTCGAACAAACCGGCAGGCGACAACGCGGCAGGTGACGGGAGCGTTTTCGCCGAGGCCATAACCACCAAGCTGCGCCGAGGCTCCTTCTTGCGGGTAACGCTCGTGCTTGCCGCGACGGTTGTCGTGCTCGGGGGCATACACCTGGGCGCGCCGATCCTCAACCCCATCTTCTTCGCGATAGCCTTGACCCTCCTCGTCGGCCCCATCTATTCCTCGCTGTTGCGGCGCGGCCTCCCCGCCCCCCTGGCCCTCGTGCTCATGCTGGTAATACTCCTCATCCTCTTCGTCGGCCTCTCCTTCATCTTGGGCGCCTCGATCGTAAGGTTTAGTGAGCGCGTTGGCTTCTACACGGCGCAACTCAACGGCCAGCTGAACAGCCTCGACGCCCTGCTCGAGCGTCTGGGACTCTCGAACGTCGATCTTCAGGACGTGGTAAAACCTAGCGCCCTGGCCGGTGCCCTCGGCGTGGTCCTCTCCGGTATAACCGGCTTCCTGAGCGACCTGTTCTTGATCTTGATGATCATGTTGTTCCTGCTCGGGGAGGGCCCCGCTATGATGAACAGGCTGCGTGCAAGCGTAGCCAGGGACAACCCGCAGGTACAGCGGCTGACCACCGTCGGCCAGAGCGTCGTGCGACAGTTCGGGCTGCGTGCCATAGTCAACCTCGTTACGGGCGCGGGCGTGACCGTCATGCTGTTCTTGTTAGGAGTAGACTTTCCGCTGCTTTGGGGGATCCTGACGTTCTTTCTGAGCTTCGTACCCTACATAGGGCTCGTGCTGGCGGTGACCCCCGCGGTGGTGTTGGCCCTCGCCGAGTTCGGTGTGACCCAAGCGGTTCTGGTCATCGCAGGGGTGATAGTCATCAATGTGCTGGCAGAGAATGTGCTCTCACCGCTTATGATGGGCCGGGGGCTCAACATCTCGCCGACGATCGTATTCCTGTCTTTCATCGTCTGGACGTGGTTGCTAGGGGGACCGGGTGCGTTCCTGGCGCTGCCCATCACCCTCTTTTTTGCCGTGATGCTCGATACCTTCGCCGAGACCCGCTGGCTGGCTAACCTTATGACGACCAATCCCACCAGCGACGAACCTGCCCCCAGCGAGGAGGTCGAGCACACGGGATGAGCGCCAGAGCACTAGCCCTTGGCGAGGCTGCCGACGATTGGCGGCCTTCCGCCATCTCCTCCGGATAAGATGGTGCGCGTGTTCTGATGCTGAAAGGGACCGGGGTCATCGCAATGGGCAAACGCTCGATCCGTAAGTACTTCGAGCATCCGATGGCGACCTACGCGGCCGCTCTTGCCTACCGCGGGCTCTTCGGTCTCTTCCCCTTCCTGCTACTCCTTGTCGTGCTGGTGGGCGCGCTCGGCTTGGCAGACTTCCTCGAGGGAGCCATAAACCACGCTAGCTCCGAATCATACCAGTACGTTCCGAATCAACTCGAACCGGCGGTCGAGCGGGGTAGGGAGCAGCTCCAACCGCTAGCAAGGATGATGGAGCAGGCCAACAAACGGGCCGATGCGGGGTTGCTCTTTTTCGGGCTCGCGCTTGCACTTTGGACCGTCTCGGCCGTCGCGCGCACCCTTACCGAGGCCTTCAATATCGTCTACGAGGTACCGGAGACACGTCGTTGGTGGAAGGTGCTTCTGCTCTCACTGGCCTTCGGTCCCGTCCTCGCGTTGATAGTGATCGTCTCCGTCGGACTGATGCTGACCGGGCCGCAAGTGTTGGAGCAGGTAGCGCAAGTGGTGGGTTTGGACGAATTTTTCCTCCTCATGTGGGGATGGTTGCGTTTCCCTGTGGCACTCTTCCTGCTCGCTGTGGCGCTTACGGTGGTCTACCGTTTCGGTCCCAACGCCAGGCAAAGCTTTCGCTCTGTGGTCCCCGGCGTGGCCCTGGCGGTCGTCCTGTGGACGATCTCCTCGATCGGTTTCTCCTTCTACCTGGCCAACTTCTCTAATTACGGCTTCGCCTACGGAAGCCTCGGAACAGCAGTAGGTCTGCTCTTCTACCTCTACCTGTGTGCTTCGGTCGTCCTGGTGAGCGTGGAGGTCAACGCCGTAATCCACCACGCCGCCCTGGACGAGGCGGTAGAGCGAGAAGGGCCTGGCTTGGGCCATGAGACCGCGGGCTTACGGAAGCCGAAAGATGCCTAACACGAACACCGAACCGGGGCCGAGTGTTGCACCGTTGGGCGCCCTGGCCTTCCCGTCACCCTACGGTGTGAGGTCTCGGAAGCATCCCACCCCGACGGGACGCAGATCGTCTATACCGTCGACCGCCGGGCTGATCTTCGCAGTGTCGCGGTCCGCCCGGGAGTTTGCACCCCCGTTAAGGTTCAGAGCCAAGCGAACCGACGGTAAGCTGCTCGTAGGATGGTAAGGAGAGGATTGCTCACGGACGAACGGCTTGCTGTGTCGGCCGTGTGGCGTGAAGCGCTCGCGATAATCCGGTGCTACCCTTTTGCGACGATCGTCCCGGCTCTAGTGATTGCAGCGTTGGCCAATGCTCCCTACTATTTCCTTGTAGGTTCGGGCGTCGCGTGGGAACGGATCCTGACGTTCCTGACCGCGGCGTTTGCCTATTACCTTTATGTGGCGTACGCGGAGGAGGTGGCGACCGAGGCCGAACGAGGTGCGGATCGCATCACGGCACGCGGCGTGCTACACGCACTGCGGCAGGCTGCTCCGGTTGTCCCGCCCGTCATCGTTGCCTCGGTGGCCGCGATCACCGTCCCGACCGCAGCCACGGGTCTGTTGGTGGTCCCTGGCCTGTGGCTGCTGACGCGCTGGTCGTTGTTCGCGCCGGTGATCAGCCGTGAGAGATCAGGGCCGATGGAAGCACTGAAGCGCAGCACTTGATTAGTGCGGGACCACTTCTGGCTGGTGTTCCTGACCGCCACTCTCTCCCTTATCCTGGAGGAGACGGCCATCCATGTGGGAGCGGCGGTGGGCCTGTTGATCACGGACTCCGACAGTTGGGGAGAGTGGGCTGGAGGTACGCTCGCCGCCTCGTTTGCCACGCCATTGGCCGCTCTGGCGACCTCGGTAACGTATCAGCGTCTCGCCACGCGTGGAGCCTCCAGAGTCGTCAAGGATCGTTGACTTCTTGCGTACGGGTTGGGGTGGGCGGGCCTGAGTTCCAGTTTCCATCGCTTCTGCTGTCGTTCTTAACAATTGCAAACCAAGAGTGTGTAAGCAAGCAGCCTGGATTCGCCGGATCAGACCTCCCGATTCGGCTGTCGGTCTCGTGTACGGAAGGCCAAGACGATGAGCGTCAAGCCCACCAATATCGCGAATATTCCAATGACGGGCGCCAGAGAGTGCAGATCCGAGTCCGCCAGCGCGGCAAGGAGCACGCCGAACAGTACCGATAGCGCGCCGCTGCCGGCGAGCAGCCACCCATTTTCCACATCACCACGCAGCATGATCGCGGTAGTTATCTTGAGGATGCCGGTCGCGAGGGCCCACGCCACGATGACGTAGAGCAGCCCGCTTGCGGTCAGCCCGGTCCAGAAAAGGACAAGTAGACCGGCGACGACGCTCGCCGTTCCTTCGAGCAGGGGAAGCCACGTTCGCGCGCCTCGCTCGGGGGTCCTGAGCGCTGGCACGAGCAGGATTGCCCCATCCACCACGGCATAGATGCCGAAAAGCAGGGCGAGCACGGCGAGGACAACGCTTGGCCAGAAGAGGATCACGAGACCAAATAGCAGCGCGGCTAGTCCACGCAGAGCCAGTACTCGCCAGTTGGCGGCAAAGGCGCTCAACCTCTGCCTGTAGCGTATCTCGTTGCTCATGTCTACGTCCCAATCCTGAGTGCTACTTGACGTTTCATCGAGAGCAAGCCGTGTTCAGCGACCCCGGCCGCCACCGGACCGGTCGTTCCCGTCTCTAGAACGTTCCCCTGGTCGCCCAACCGCAGTGCCCATGGCGCCGATCGTGAAAGCGGCCGCCGTACCAGATACCACCCCTACTAGGACGCCTCGTGCGACGCCGCCAGTCGCCCATAACACGCCCAGGCTCACGAGCAAGGTCACGACTACGAAAGCTATCGTGGACAAGATCAAGGTACCTGCGATCCGGGCGATCATTCCGTTTTCTCCCCTTTCTCTCTGCACCCCTTTACCCAAGATGAGCCAGATGAGCCTTGGGCTCCCCGCAAGTGAAGCGCGTGTGACAGTGGGGGTGTGTTCGATGGCTCAGGAGGAACACCTCAACTAGTTCTGCTGGTTTCTCACCCACAGCGGACTCCCGCTAACCAGGTTTCAGTCCCACACTAAGGTGGGACTGAAACGAGGCTCCCGACCTGAATGGCACCTTTCCGTTCGTGACGGTCTTCGCGTCGGATCGGGCAGCGGATTGGTCGCTCCGAGGCAATCTCCCCAGAAATCTAGTTGTGCCTCTCTACCCCCCGCTAGTCGGAACCCTCTCCTCTTCGCTCAGCCGCTGGGAGGAAATCCCTTGCTGACCTCGGACGTACTCGGCGACGTCGGCAAGCGCCTTCAGAGCCTCCCCGAGAGCTATAGGCCAGCTGGCGAAAAGTGCGGCCAAGGGGCCACCGATAAGGAGGATCGCCAGTAATTGCCAGAAGCTGTCAGCCCCTATCGAGGCGAGGATCACCCCTATCGCGACGAAGATGACGCCCGCAAGCCCGACAGCGTACAGTACCGTCGACCATAGCCTGAGCGCCCCGTAATCTCTGCTCATCTTTCTTCCTTTCCTCGTGCCGCTAGCCCTACCTGGGCAAAACAAACGGCGGTGAGTAACTATTGAGGCCGATACGGGCTGGTGCACCTCCTTGTTTTCCTGCGGCGAGTCTTCTACCCGCGTATGGCAATCTACTCTCGTCGCAGGAAGGTGCGCATCGCCCATCGAAAGGTTTCCCCTAGGGGATTTTCGTCTGAAGAGGATGACGTACTGGCTCACCGAGGCGTAGGCTCATAGAGCGTTGCCACAAGCGGCGGGAAACAGCAACAGGGTCGAAAGGACGCAGCGATGAACCGCTACCCAGATATCGGGGAGCACGGCCTGATCGGTGACCTGCAGACGGCGGCCCTCGTAAGTACCGACGGCACCATCGATTGGATGTGCTGTCCTCGTTTCGACTCCCCGAGCATCTTCGCGTCCTTGCTGGACCACGACCGCGGCGGGCACTTCCGCATCAGCCCAGACCGGGACGACTACGTGAGCCGGCAGCTGTATTTGCCCGACACCGCGATCTTGATCACGCGGTTCATGACGCCCGAGGGGGTTGGCGAGGTGGTCGACTTCATGCCGGTAGTCGAGGGCGAGGCTACCGATTGCCACCGGCTGGTGCGGCTCCTGCGCGTGGTGCGCGGCACGATGCGCTTCCGGATGGAGATACAGCCGCGATTCGACTACGGGCGAAAGTCGCACGAACTGCATCTCTCTGAAGCAGGGGCGCTTTTCGTCTCCGACGACCTCACCCTGACGCTGCACCGCGCCGATATTCCGGGCCGGTCTCTGCACGAGCAAGGGAGCTCACTGGACCGAGACGGCGATGGGCTCCGCATCACCAAGTCGATGAGAGAAGGAGGGGTCGCGGGGGTGGTGTTGGAGTCTGCGGGGGATCCGCCCAGATCGGTGCACCTTCAGGAGTTGTTGGAGCTCTTCAATGACACAGTGCGCTTCTGGCGTGGTTGGCTCTACCGCTCGACGTACAACGGCCGTTGGAAGGAGCGGATAAACCGCTCGGCGATGACGCTCAAGCTGATGACCTTTGCTCCGACTGGTGGGCTGGTCGCCGCCCCGACGGCCGCCCTCCCGGAACAGGTGGGCGGAGAGCGCAACTGGGACTACCGCTACACCTGGATCCGCGACGCCTCATTCTCCGTCCACGCGCTGCTCGGGCTCGGCTACACAGATGAGGCCGCCGCCTTCGGCGGCTGGCTCAGGGACCGGATTGGAGAGCAAGCGGGCGGCGCCTCTGGGCCGCTGAAGGTCATGTACCGGGTCGACGGCTCTTCGGACCTGGAGGAAGTGATTCTCGACCATCTCGAAGGCTACCGTGGGTCACGTCCGGTTCGGATCGGCAACGGCGCGGCCGATCAACTGCAGCTCGACATATACGGCGAGGCGATGGACTCCATCTATCTCGCCGACGCCCATAGCCTGCAGGTGGGGCACGAAGGCTGGACCCAGCTCGCGGACATGATCGACTGGCTCTGCGAGCACTGGGATCAGCCCGAGGAGGGTATCTGGGAGACCCGAGGAGGCCGCCAGCAGTTCACCTACGGCCGGTTGATGTCGTGGGTGGCGCTCGATCGTGCCGTTCGCCTTGCTCGAGACCGAGGACGGCCGGCCGACCTCTCCCGGTGGATGCCCGAGCGGGACCGAATCTACAAGGAGATCATGCAGCGCGGGTGGAACCCCAAGCGCGAGGCCTTCATCCAGAACTACGCCAACGACGTCCTCGACGCATCCTTGCTGTTGATGCCGCTGGTTGGTTTCGTCGCACCGCGCGATCCTATGTGGCTCTCGACACTGAGAGCCATGGACCAGGAGCTAGTTTCCGACAGCCTCGTCTATCGCTACGACCCGAGCGCCTCGCCCGACGGTCTTCGCGGCACGGAGGGGACGTTCTCCATCTGCACGTTCTGGTATGTCGACGCGCTGGCTCGCTCGGGCCGGCTCGAAGAGGCGAGGTTGACGTTGGAGAAGATGAGCACGTACGCCAACCACCTAGGTCTCTACTCCGAGGAGATCGGGTTGACCGGCGAGCAGCTGGGCAACTTCCCGCAGGCGTTCAGTCACCTCGCGCACATCAACGCGGCGCTCAACCTCGATTTCCAACTAGACCACGGTGCTGGCCGAGTCGAGCCAGTGCTCCCGCATTGAAGAGGACCCGAATAGTGTCCTTTGCCGTCTGGGAGGTGTGCCGATCGCGTCCGTCCTCTCGCGCGAGCTTACGAGGCGCTCGCCGACTCGTAAGGAGGTTGTTAAGCTGCGGCAGCACGGGTTCCCTATCTAAGGGACAGAGAGCATCACGTCGCCGGCACTCAGACTGGCAATGCACAGATCATCCTGTGGTGAGTCGATAGGCAGGATTGGGTGACAGAAGGAGTAGAACGAGAAATAGATGATCTGGCGGCTTTCGGCAGCAACCCTATTCGGTCAGGCAGGCTTTCGGTATCTGAACCGGGCGGCGTGCATACGAGCGTAATCGATGAAGGCTCGGGGCGAGTCGCGTGCATCCTCCCAGCTTGTGTCGTCCGCGCTCATCTCGCTGTGAACCGTATTGACATAGAAGGAGATCACCCATGAACAACGTACGGCTACGAAACCCCTATGAGATCCCGCTCTACATCTTCAGCGTACTGGTGAACTTGTTGATCATCGCTATCATCCTGTCCAGAGTTCTGTTCTTGGGTTTCGTGAATACCCGCTCGCGGTGGTTCTATCGGTGGTCTACCGGTTTGTCCCTGACACCGAGGGGTCGTTTTGGGCTGCGACCCCCGGCGCTCTGTTCGCCGTGGTCGCGTGGGCGATCGCATCGCTGGGATTCTCGTTCTACCTGGGCAACTTCGCGGATCGCGGCCTTGCCTACGGCAGCCTCGGGACAGCTATAGGGTTGCTCTTCTACCTTTACCTCACCGCGTCGGTGGTGTTGTTGGGGGCTGAGATCAACGCGGCCATTTGCCGCTCACGTCGAGGACAAATCCCTAACGGGACCGCGGATACGGAAGTTTGGAAACCCCCAGCGCGAAGTTCGGGGAACAAGCCTTCCACGCGCTCGGGTGGATAAGGCAAGCGGTTTCAAAATCTCGACCGCGGGTTAAGAATATGGCGTCGCTATAGGAATGGCGAACGTGCCAACGATGGAGGTTATGCCCGGATGCCTGCGGTAAATGAGGTCAACGAACTGATCGGACGGTACCACAAGGCGCTGGATGAGTTCGTCAGGGGAAACCCGGAGCCCGTGAAGAACCTGTTCTCCCGTCGAGACGACGTGACCTTCGCGAACCCCTTGGTGGGCCTCCCCGCAAGTGGGTGGGAGCAGGTCGCCGAGGCCCTAGAGCATGCCTCGTCGCAGTTCGGGGAGGGCAGCGAGATCGTCGGTATCGAAAGCGTAGGTAAGTACGTAACCCCCGAGCTTGCCTACGTTACGGAGATCGAGCGGGCGAGGGCGAAGGTTAACGGAAGGGAGGACATCGCTCCGTTCGCTCTGCGGGTCACGATGGTCTTTAGGCCCGAAGGGGGTACCTGGAAGGTGGTGCATCGACACGCGGACCCTATAACCTCTCCTCAGCCCGCAGAGTGGGTGTTGCAGCAATAGCTCCACCGTCCGAACTCCTCTCATAGCCCCCCTCCCGTAAGCCAGAAACGCCTTCCTGTTCGACCGGGGCTACGCGGGCTTCCGAGAACCCCTCGGCCCGAGGTTCTGGGAACGACCCTGTTACGACTTTGGGTGAATAGGGAACGAGAAGGGTCAGAATCCCGAAGGGAAAACCTCGACCTTACCCTGCCCGTTGCTGCTCCGAACGCACGACCAACACGGGGCAGTGGGCGTGGCGCACCACCGAGTCGGAGACGCTTCCTATCAGTGCTCGTCTCATCCCGCCCAAGCCACGGCTCCCCATGACTATGAGTCCGGCGCCGAGTTCGTCGGCCAAATGGACGATGGCCTGATCGCGGCGTTCTCCGATCCTGAGGTGGGCTTCTTTGACACTCCCTCCCGCCTCTCGAACTTTTGCACCTGCTCGTCGAGAACCTTCTGGGCTTCTCCCTTTACCGCTTTGAGAGCTTGCTCGTACGTTTCGTAGCGCAGGCTAGCTTCGTGTATCTGGTAAACGGGGTCGGGGTTACCGCGTGCCACGCTGAGGATGTGCAATTCCGAGTTGGTGGCGTTGGCAAGGTCGGCGGCGGTGCTAGCGTCCAGCTGTGCCTCGCTGGACCCGTCTGTAGCCAACAGTACCTTGGTTGGGAAGATACTCATCTCGTCTTCCTCACTCGCCGTCGGGGGCCGTACTTTGGATGAGGCCTATAAGAAGCGAGCGGAGCGTTAGTCCTCATCGCCGCCCCCGTGCCACCACGGCGGCGACGATGAGGACTCCGAGTATCCCCCCCGCAACCCACGTGAACGCCGACGCCAGCCGATCCGGAAGGGGGTCGTGGGCCAGCGAGGCGCTCCACACCCCTAACAGGAACGCCGATACGAACACCACCACGCGGCGCCGCACCATGGTACTTATCCGCCCCTATCACACCACCCGGCTACCGCCGGTGCTATGACCGCGTACTCTGAAGGCCTGGATTATCAGCGTTACGCCCATGGCGAGCGTAAGAACGCCGATGACCCACGCAACAGCGAGCAGCCCCGCTCCGGGTAGGACGGCCAAGACTATGCCGAGAAGAATCCACAGCACGCCGCCCAAAGCCATCGTCCACTCGTTATCGATCTCCCGCCTCAGCAGGATAGCCCCCAGTATCCTCATGAGCCCGCCGAAGATGGCCCAGAACGAGAACACGTAGAGCACCACGACGGCGGCGAGGCCGGGCCAGAACAGGGCCACCAGACCAGCCAGGAGGCCGAGTACGCCCTCGGCCAGGAGCAGCCACCTGCGCGTCCCGCCGATGGACCTAAGTCCCGCGACGATCGCGAAGGCCCCATCGACGACGGCGAACGCGCCGTACAGGATGATCAGGACGGCGAGCGTGAGGCCAGGCCAAGCCACTGCCGCCAGGCCGATCAGGACGGCGGCGGTCCCCCGCACGGCGAGAGCCCACCAGTTCCCGGACACGGTCGGCAGCATGGACGAACGTTGCGCATGGTTCATACGGTTATCCTCCTGAGTAAGGGACTACGCTGGGGCGTACGGCTAGCTGAGCTCCCCGCCCACCACTATCCGGTAGGCCGTCTTGGTTCCCACGTGAATCCTTTGTTTGCCGCCTCTCTCCATTAACGTCCCCCCAGCGTAGCGCGTAGCAGAACGTACTGTCGTCCC
>Ga0126309_10000709_pt1 | contig 11133 bp, 12 predicted proteins | sample Plot56_FD_92541 | JGI IMG/M metagenome (GOLD analysis project Ga0126309, IMG submission 92541) | Serpentine soil microbial communities from UC McLaughlin Reserve, CA, USA - Plot56 | ecosystem: Environmental > Terrestrial > Soil > Grasslands | place: USA: UC McLaughlin Reserve, Lake County...
CGCTCCGCTCCCGGAAGCACGGCACCCGGCAGCGCAACCGCCACCGTCGCGCCCGCACCGAAGTTCCATGCGCCGCAGACGATCTGGCGCGCGTCGCCTTCTCCGACGTCGACCTGGCAGAGCTGGAGCCGGTCCGCGTTCGGGTGCTTGCCGGCCTCGAGCACCTTTCCGACGAGGAAGCGAGCCGTGTTGCCGTCGGCGGCCGGGACTCCGCGGTGAACGACACGATCGACCTCGCAGCTCGTGAAGACGAGTTTGCGCGCGAGCTCGTCGACGGGCCCGTCGAACGCGACGTACTCGCGGAGCCAGGAGACGGGGACGCGCATCAGAACTGCGAGAGGAAGCGGATGTCGTTCTCCCAGTACAGACGCAGATCGGGCACGCCGTGGCGTTCGGACGCGATCCGGTCGATTCCGAGCCCCCACGCGAAGCCCTGCCACTCGGCCGGGTCGTAGCCGACCGCCTCGAGCACGGCCGGGTCGACCTCCCCCGCGCCGCCCATCTCGATCCACCCCGAGTACTTGCAGACCGCGCAGCCGGGGCCGTCGCAGACGTAGCAGGTCATGTCGAACTCGACGGACGGCTCGGTGAACGGGAAGAAGCTCGTGCGCATGCGGATCTCGCGGCGTCCGCCGAAGATCGCCGTCGCGAACGCCTGCATCGTCCCGCGCAGATCGGCGAGCGTGATCGAGCGGTCGACCGCAAGCGCCTCGACCTGGTGGAACACCGGCGTGTGGGTCGCGTCGATCGTGTCGCGCCGGTACACGCGGCCGAGTGACGCGACGTAGACGGGCGGCTCGTGCGCCTCCATCGCACGGATCTGCGACGGCGAGGTGTGCGTGCGGAGCACCGTGTTGCCGTCGATGTAGAACGTGTCCTGCGGGTCGCGCGACGGGTGCGCCTCGGGCGTGTTCAGCGCCTCGAAGTTGTAGTAGACGGTGTCGACCTCGCGCCCGTCGAAGATCTCGTAGCCCATCCCGATGAAGACGTCCTCGATCCGCCTCCGCAGCTGCGTGAGCGGGTGGAGCGATCCGCGCGCGAGCTCCACGCCGGGCAGTGTCGGGTCGAACGTCGGATCGGCGCGAGGACGGTCGAGCTCCGCCTGCTTCGCGTCCAGCGCGGCCTCGAGGCGCGTGCGGAGCGTGTTCAGCGCCATGCCGCTCTCGCGGTCGCGGACGCCGCGGAGCGCCTGCTTCAGCTCGCTGCGCCGGCCGAGGTAGCGCACGCGGGCGGCGTCGAGGGCGTCCGGCGAATCGGCGGCGTCGATCGCGCCGAGCGCCGCGCGTTCGAGCGCCTGCACGTCCACGGCCGCGACTGTACTGGGTTTCTCCACGGTTCCTCCTCTCGACGGGTGTGGGTGGACGGCCTGCCGCCCCGACCCGATCCGGAGGAAACGTCCGCGCTAGCGCGACGCCCCGGGCTCGAGCCGGGGCCGCATAAACCGCTGTGCGCGCGTCGTCATCTCGACGCAGAATAGCGCCCGTGAGCTCGTACGACGCCTTCGCGCCGATCTACGACGAATGGGCGCGCGAGATGACGGCGGACGTGCCGTTCTCCGTCGAACTCGCTCGGGGTGCAGACGGCCCCGTCGTGGAGCTCGCGGTCGGAACGGGCCGAGTCGCGTCGGCCGTCGCGCGCGAGACCGGAAGGCGCGTGGTCGGCGTCGACTCGTCGCCGGCGATGCTCGAGCGGGCGCGCGCCACGGGCGCCGAGCTCGAGCTCCGGCGCGGCGACATGCGCGACTTCGCGCTCGACGAGCCCGCGGCGCTCGTCTACTGCCCGGCTCGATCGCTCCTCCACCTGCCGACGTGGGCCGACCGCCGCCGCGTCTTCGAGCGCGTCGCCGCGGCGCTGCGGCCGGGCGGCCGGTTCGCGTGGAACGTCTTCGGCTTCGATCATGCGCTCGCGGCGCGACTCGATGGGGCGCCTCAGGACGAACCCTTGCCGCACACGATCCCGTACGCCGTCGCCGACAACCGCGTCGACATCACGCTCGCGTCGGGCCCGGCCGTTTCGCTCTGGTGGGCGACGAAGAACGAATGGCTCGGGCTGATCGATGTGGCGGGCCTCGAGGTCGAGGCGGTCTACGGCCGCTTCGAGGACGAGCCGCTCACGGACGAGAGCCGGGAGTACGTCTTCGTCGCACGCAAGCCGTGAGCGGGTACGACGCGATCGCACGGTTGTACGACCCGTGGTCGGTGAGCGTGACCGAGGACGTGCAGTTCTACGTGGACCTCGCCGTGCGCGCCGGGGGCCCCGTCGTCGAGCTCGGGGTCGGCACCGGCCGGATCGCCGTTCCGACCGCGGCGGCGGGCGTCCGCGTGATCGGCGTCGACTCGTCGCCGGGGATGCTCGAGGTGTGTGCCGAGGCTGCCGCGGCCGCAGGCGTCGCGGGATCGGTCGACCTCCGCCTCGGCGACCTCGCGGACCCGCCCGTACGCGAGCGCGTGCCGCTCGTCACGTGTCCATTTCGCGCGTACCTGCACCTCCGCGACGACGACGCACGGCTCCGTGCTCTCCGCGCGGCGGGCGACCTCCTCCTCCCGGCGGGCCGCTTCGCGTTCGACGTGTTCGCACCGGGCGACGACGATATCGCCGAAACGCACGGCCGCTGGCTCGAGCGCGAGCCGGGCATCTTCGAACGCGCCGAGTGGGACACGCGGGCGCGCACGCTGACGCTGTCCGTTCGCGGCGAGAGCGGCGAGTCGACGTTGCAGCTCGGGTGGCTGTCGCCGCAGGAGTGGCGAACGTTGATCGAGGCGGCCGGGTTCGACGTCGAGGCGCACTACGGCTGGTTCGACCGCCGGCCATACACCGGTGGCGAAGACTCGGTCTGGATCGCCCGCCGCCCGCCCGAGTAGAGTCGCCCGGTGGCCTGGGTTCTCGTCGCCGTCGCGATCGCAGTGGTCGGCGCGCTGCTCCTGGTCACGTTCTACAACCGACTCGTGCGGCTCCGGAACCGCGTGGGCAACGCGTGGTCGCAGGTCGACGTGCAGCTCCGGCGCCGCTACGACCTGATCCCGAACCTCGTCGAGACCGTGAAGGGCTACGCGTCGCACGAGCGCGGCACCTTCGAGGAGGTGACGCGCGCCAGGACGCATGCGCAAGAAGCGCAGGGCGTCCAGCAGCAGGCCGAGGCCGAGAACGCGCTCACCGCGGCGATCGGCCGCCTGTTCGCCGTCGCGGAGGCGTATCCGGAGCTCCGCGCGAGCGAGAACTTCCGTCAGCTGCAGGCGCAACTCGAGGACACGGAGGACAAGATCCGCGTCGCGCGCCAGATCTACAACGACACCGTCCTCAGCTACGAGAACGCGCGTCAGACGGTCCCGACGAACGTCGTCGCCGGGATGTTCGGCTTCGAGCCGAGGCCGTTCTTCGAGATCGAGGAAGCCGCGCGGGAGGCGCCACGCGTGCAGTTCTGATCGCCGCGCTCGCGGCGCTCGTGCTCGCGGGTCCGGCGCAGGCGACATCGTTCACGCTCCCGGCCGCCGACGTGCAGGTGAACGTCGAGTCCGACGGAACGGTCGCGATCACGGAGAACATCATCTACGCGTTCGAGGGCGAGTTCAGCGGTGCGTACCGTGAGATCCCGCTCGAGGACGGACAGAGCATCGACGACGTCCACGTGAGCGAGGGGCGGCTCGCGTACAGGCCCGGCGGGTGCGCCGAGCTCGGCTGCTCGTCGCCGGCGGGAACGTTCGGAACCGCTTCCGGCGAGGGACAGATGCGGATCGTGTGGCATTTCCGCGCGGCGAGCGAGCTGCGGACGTTCACGATCGCGTACCGGTTCAGGCGCCTCGCGGTGGCGTACGACGACGTCGTCGATCTGAACGTGCGGCTGTGGGGAGACGAGTGGAAGCAGCGGCTCGAGCGGCTGACGTCGACGGTGAGCACGCAAGGGCCCGTGTCGCGCGCGTGGGGCCATCCGGTGACGGTCCGGGGCGACGTCGCGATCGACGGCAACCACGTGATCGTCCGCGCGCTCGACGTCCCGCCGCAGACGTTCGTCGAGGCGCGCGTGCTCTTCCCGCGCGAGTACCTCCAGGACACGTCGGGCGCCGTGGTCCGCGACGGCACCGCGTTCGAACGCATCGTCGCCGAGGAGGTCGGCGCCGCCGAGGACGCGGCGCGCGACCGCGAGCGGATCGACCGCGCGAAGCGGCACCCGCTCCCGATCCTCGCACTGCTCCTCCCGCTCGCCCTGCTGCCGGCGGGCGCGATCGCGTTCGTCGTCTACCGGCGCTTCGGGCGCGAGATCTCGACGGGCTACGACCGCGAATACGAGCAGGAGCCGCCGACCGAGCTGTCGCCGGCGCTCGTGCCGTCGCTGGTCGCGCAGCGCACGCGCGTCGGGTCGAACGAGTTCACCGCGACGTTGTTCGACCTGATCCGCCGCGGCGTCTACACGGCTCAGCCCGTCACGACGCAGCGCGCCGTCTGGGGCGGGCTCCGGCACGAAGACGTCGCCGATCTCGAGCTCACCCCCGGAACGCGCGATCGACTCGAGCCATGGGAGGACGACGTCGCCGACGTCGTGGACGACGTCCTCGACGGCGGCGCCGAGCGCCTGTCGGAGTTCCGCGGGCAGATCGAGGACAGGCGTGCCGTGCAGTCGGCGCGCTTCAAGTCGTTCAAGGATGCTGTCGGACACGAGGTCGCGACGAGCGGCTGGTTCAGCGACGCCGGCCTCGCCGCGCTGCTCCTGCCGGCGCTCGCGTTCGCGCTCCTGGGCGCGCTGCTCTGGGTGCTCGGACGGAGGCTGTACGAGCCGGTGTTCCCCTCGTGGACGTCGGTCGTCCTGATCGCGCTCGGCGTCTGCGCGTTCGTCAACGCGGGGCTGCTCGCGGTGTCGGCGTTCGCGGTTCCGATGTGGCGCCGGCGCACCTCCGACGCACAGGTCGAGGCGGAGCGTTGGGAGGCGTTCCGCCGCTACCTCGTCGATTTTCCGCGTCTGCAGGAGGCGCCGCCGGCGTCGCTCGAGCTCTGGGAGCGATTCCTCGTCTATGCGATCGCGTTCGGGATCGCGGAGCGGGTCCTCCAGGCTGCGCATCTGCTGATGCCCGAGGAGCTGCACAACGCGAGCTCGATCTACTGGATCAGCCCGACGGGCGACCTCGGGTCCGGCCCCAGCGCACTCGCGATCTCCGATCTCTCCGCCGGCTTCGGCTCGGCGCTCGCCCCCCCGAACAGCGGCGGCTCGGGCGGCGGCGGCGGCTTCTCCGGCGGAGGCGGCGGCGGAGGAGGCGGAGGCGGAGGCGGGGCGTGGTAGCCAAGTAACAGTCTGTTACTTGGTCGGGTTCGCCGTGCGCTGCGCTACGTCCCCCACCCGCTCCGCGGCGGCTCGCGGCGACCAGTCTCGTAGTGCCACGTCTCGCGCAGCTCCTCGCAGCGGCCGTCCGTCCCGAAGCGCAGGAACAGGATCCCGGGGAGCGTGACCTCCTCGCCGTCGGCGCGCAGCTGCGCCCACCACTCGACGGCCGCGCGCGCACCCGCCGCGACCGGCGTCCCGAAATCGATCACGACGTCCTGCTGTGTTCCGGTCGCCCACTCCCAGTACGCGCGGATGCCGTCGTGACCGACGTGCGGGTCGCGTAGCGGGTGCGAGCGGTAGACGGCGTCCTCGGTGAACAGGCTGACGACGCGCTCGGCGTCGGCGTCGCGCCACGCGCGGGCGTACTCGTCGAGCCACTCGTCGAGCGTCACCGGCGGCTCCACTCGTAGAGCGCGATCGCGCCCGCGACGGCGACGTTCAGCGATTCGGCCGCAGGCTCCTGCGGGATCGTCGCGAGCACCTCGCAGCGCCGCTCGACGTCCGGCGGCAACCCTTCGCGCTCGGAGCCGAGCACGAACGTGACCGTGTCGCGCGGATCGACGTCGGGAAGCGGAGTGCCTCCGCGCGCGACGAGGCCGACCCACGGCTGTGGTGCGTCGTCGAACGCTGCGATCGGGACGCGGAAGATCGCGCCTGCCGACGCACGGAGCGCTTTCGGCCCGGTCGGGTCCGCGCAGCCGGCCGAGAGCGCCAGCGACGCGCCGAAGGCGTCGGCCGTACGGATCAACGTGCCGATGTTGCCGGGGTCGACAACGCGCCAGAGCGCAAGCGCACACGGACGCGCACTGCTTTGCGGGAGATCCGCGTGCCGAAAGACGCCGACCACGCGCGGCGGGTGCGCGAGGTTCGACACCTCGGCCAGGACCTCCGCTGCGACCGACTCACCCGCGACGAACAGATCGACGGGCTCGATTCCCGCCGCGCGCGCAGCGTCGACGAGGTCCTCGCCCTCGCACACGAACAAGCCTTCGCGCTCGCGCTGAGCCCGCGAGGCGAGGCGCCGCACCAGGCGCAGCCGCGGGTTCGCGGCCGACGTGATCAGGTGCGCGCGAGTGCCGCTTTGGCCTGCTCGGCGATCGCGCCGAACGTCTCGGGCTCCGAGACCGCGAGATCCGCGAGCACCTTCCGGTCGAGCTCGATCTCCGCCTTCTTCAGCCCCGACATGAACTGGTTGTACGACAGGTCGTGCTGACGTGCGGCCGCATTGATCCGGATGATCCAGAGGCGCCGGAGCATCCGCTTCTTCGTCTTGCGGTCGCGATACGCGTAGACGAGCGACCTGTCGACCTGCTCCTTCGCCCGCCGGTAGCTGGAGTGCTTGAGCCCCCAGTACCCGCTCGCCTGCTCGAGGACCTTCCGGCGCTTCTTCCGCGCGTGGACCGATCGTTTGACGCGCGGCATCTAGAACGACCTCCCGAAGAGCTTCTTCACATTCTTGGCGTCGGCCGCGGAAAGCGGCTGATCCTGACGGAACGCGCGCTTACGCTTGGCGGACTTCTTCTCGAGGTTGTGGCTCTGCATCGCCTTGCGGCGCAGCAGCTTGCCGGTCCCCGAGATCTTGAACCGCTTCTTCGCTCCGCTGTGTGTCTTCTGCTTTGGCATTCGTCTTCTCTCCTGCGGTCTTCGCCTCGCCTGCGGTCTTCGTCGGGCCGAGCAGCATCGTCATGTTCCGACCCTCGAGGAGCGGCGCCTGCTCGACGATGCCCAGCTCCTTCACGTCCTCGGCGAGCCGCATCAGCAGGTCGCGCCCGCGCTCCGGGTGCTGCGTCTCGCGCCCCCTGAACATGATCGTGACCTTGACCTTGGCCCGCTGGTTCAGGAACCGCGCGACGTGGCCCTTCTTGGTCTCGTAGTCGTGGATCCCGATCTTCGGCCTGAGCTTGATCTCCTTGACGTTCACCTGGAGCTGATGCTTCCGCGCCAGCTTCGCCTTTTGTTCCTGCTCGTAGCGGTACTTGCTGTGGTCCATCACCCGCGCCACGGGCGGGTCGGCCTGGGCCGCGACGACGACCAGGTCGAGGTTCTTGCCCCACGCGACCTCGAGTGCTTCCTTCGTCGGCCTCACCCCGAGCTGCGACCCGTCCTCGTCGATCAGCCGCACGTTGGCCGTGCGGATGTTCTCGTTGACGAGATCGTTCCTCTGTGGCGGTGGACGCTCGGGCGCGAAACGGCGCCGGGGCCTCACAGGCAGTTCACCAAGCTCGCTTGCTCCTCCTCCTTCAACGACGAAAACCGCTGCACGCAGCGGCCCCGTTTCCCAACCCACAGGCGCGCGGCCTGCGACTCGGTTGAACCCGGGCGCGGCACTCGGCCGGCCGGGTGAGGAACGGGTCCGCTCCTGCTTTCAGAATCGCAGCGTAGCAAGCTCGCGGACGAAGTCCACGAGGCCCGCCTGATATTGCTCGCCGCCGCGGTCGCGGATCGAGAGCGACTCGTTCGATTCCTTGTCGCCGTAGACGATCGTCTTCGGGACCTTCTCGAGCTCGGCGTCGCGGATCCGCTTGCCGACGGTCTCGTCGCGGTCGTCGACGTCGGCGCGGAACCCTTCGCCTCGCAGCGCGCCCGCGACCTCGTGGGCCGCCTGACGGTGCGTCTCCCCGACGGGCAGCACCCGCACCTGCACCGGCGCGAGCCAGAAGGGGAACGCGCCGCCGTAGTGCTCGGTCAGGATTCCGATGAACCGCTCGAGCGACCCGAGGAGCGCGCGGTGGATGACGACCGGATGGTGCTCGCGGTTGTCGGCGCCCATGTACGTGAGCCCGAACTGCATCGGCATCTGGTAGTCGAGCTGGATCGTGCCCATCTGCCACGAGCGGCCGAGGACGTCCGTCATGTGCAGATCGATCTTCGGGCCGTAGAAGGTCCCTTCGCCCGGCGAGATCGCGTACTGCATCGCGTGCCGCTGCAACGCGGACTCGAGCGCTGCCTCGGCGTGGTCCCATTGCTCGTCCGTCCCCAGCCGCTTCTCGGGCCGCGTCGACAGCTCCGCGCGCGGGACGAGCCCGAACTGGTCGTAGAGGAAGCGCGCGAAGTCGATCATCGCGTCGATCTCGTCCTGGATCTGCTCCTCCGCCACGAACACGTGGGCGTCGTCCTGCGTGATGTGCCGCACGCGGAGCAGACCGTGCAGCGTCCCGCTCGGCTCGTCGCGGTGCAGCGTCGACGACTCGGCGTAGCGCAGGGGGAGGTCGCGGTACGACCGCAGCTGCGACCCGAAGAGCAGCATGTGCCCGGGGCAGTTCATCGGCTTCAGCGCGAACTGCTTGTCGCCCTCCTCGTGCGTCTGGACGAAGAAGATGTTCTCGGCGTAGTTGTCGTAGTGACCGGAGGTGACGTACGTCTCGACGTCGTACAGCAGCGGCGTCTTCACCTCGAGGTAGCCGCGCTTCACGTTCTCTCTCCGCCGCAGGTCCTCGAGCGTGTTCCAGATCACCATCCCCTTCGGGTGCCAGAACGGCGATCCCGGCGAGTGCTCGCTCAGGTGGAAGAGGTCGAGCTGCACGCCGACGCGCCGGTGGTCCCGCTTGCGCGCTTCCTCGAGCTGCGTGAGGTACGCGTCGAGGTCCTGCTGCGAGTAGAACGCCGTCCCGTAGATGCGCGTCAGCTGCTTGTTGTGCTCGTCGCCGCGCCAGTACGCGCCGGCGAGGCCCGTCAGCTTCACCGCGCGGATCGGCTTCGAGTTCTGGAGATGCGGGCCGCGGCACAGGTCCGTGAACTCGCCTTGCGTGTAGACCGAAATCGGGCCCTCCGCGGTGTCGACGAGCTCGACCTTGTACTGCTCGCCCTGCTCCGCGAAGTAGCGCTTCGCGTCGTCCGCGGAGAGCTCGCGTCGCGACCACTCCCGGCCCTCGTCCAGCTCGCGCTCGAGCTCAGCCTCGATCCGCTCGAGGTCCTCCTCGCGGATCGGCTCCGGGAACTCGAAGTCGTAGTAGAAGCCGTTCTCGATCGGCGGCCCGATCGCGATCTTCACGCCGGGGTAGAGACGTCGCACAGCCTCGGCGAGGAGGTGCGCGGTCGAGTGCCGCAGCACGTACAGCGCATCAGGGTCGGCCGCGTCCCGCGTCGTCAGGATCTGGATCCGCTGCCCGTCCTCGAGCGGGAGCCGCAGGTCTTGCACGCGCCCGTTCGAGCGCAGCAACACCGCTTGCTCAGCCAGTTTCGGCCCGATCGCGCGGGCGGCGTCGAGGCCCGACGCGCCGTCGGGAAGTTCCAGTTCCGACTCGTCGGGAAGGACGACCTTCATGTCGACCAAGGATACGGAACACCCTCGCGACGACGATCGGAACGACGAGGTCGCCGAGTCGCCCGTGCCGGACCCGACGGCCAAGGACACCGACGCCGCCGACGATCCGCAGGCAGATTGAGAGCGAGCGGCCGCGAAGGCGGCCGTCTTCAGCGGTTCTCGCGTCGCGGATCCGCGAGAGCGGGTCCGCGCCTGCGGATGAGATTCAACTCTCGGCGGCTGCGCGTAGCCGCTTCGGCGCGTTCAGCCAGTAGCTCTCGCGCAACCACTCGAGCGCGTGGTCGAGCGTCTCCGCGTCGGCGACGCGCGCCTGGATCCACCCATACCGGCCGACATACGGCGCGGGCACGACGAACGGCAACTGCAACGCGAGCGCTCGCTCCTCCGGCGTCACCTTGACGCTGAGTCGCACGTGTTGCGCAGGAGCGTCGGAAGACATCGCTGCGAACATCTTGTTGTTGGCCACTTTGAAAACAGGATGTCCCCACGGCGCGTCTTCGTACGCTTCCGGGAACGACAACGCGAGTGCGCGCAACCGTTGTTCGACGTACGCAACGTTCATGCACGGATTGTCGCTCGTTTGCACTACCCCTGGCACGGGAAACGCAAATGAGATAACAAGCGAGGAGGTCCGATGGGGAAAAGCATCCGTGACGCAATGACGAGCAACCCGCGCGGGGTCGGCAAGTCGACGACGGTCGTCGAGGCCGCACGGTTGATGAAGTCCGAGGACGTCGGTTCGCTTCCCGTCGTGGAAGGCGAACGCCTCGTCGGGATGGTGACGGATCGCGACATCGTTCTGCGTGTTGTCGCGGAAGGCAAGGACGCCAACGCGTCCACGGTCGGGGAGGTTGCGTCGAGCGATCTCGTCACGATCGATCCGCAGCAAGACCTCGACGAAGCGCTCCGCCTGATGGCGCAGCATCAGGTTCGACGCTTGCCCGTCGTAGAGGAAGACGGGCGGCTGGTTGGAATCTTGGCGCAAGCCGACGTCGCGCAGACCGGCGACGACAAGAAGACCGGCCAGGTGGTTCAGGAGATCTCGGAGTAGGAGGAGTAGATGTTCGAAGCAGACACAGTTGCGGCCGAAGAGGACTTCGGCACGCGAAATCGCACGAGCGGGTCTCGCTCGTCGAGCTCGAGAACACGCTCGACGAGCTCCCGCAGTAGCGGCACACGCAGCACGTCGTCACGCAGCAGATCCACGACCGGCGGCCGCTCGACCAGCGGGCGGAGCAGCTCGTCGAAGAGCGGTTCTGCATCGCGCTCGACGGGAACGCGCGCACGCTCGACCGGGACGCGCTCGACCGGCACGCGCTCGACCGGCACGCGCTCGACCGCAAAGCGTTCGACCGGCACACGCGCACGCTCCACGGCGGCGCGCTCCACCGGTACGGGGGCACGCTCGACTGGCACGCGCTCCACGGGCACGCGCTCCACAGGGACGCGCTCGACCGCCAAGCGCTCGACCGGCACACGCGCCCGCGCGACCACCACGCGCTCCACGGGCACGCGCTCCACGGGCACGCGCGCACGCGCGACGGGCACAGGCTCGACG
>Ga0126309_10000710_pt1 | contig 11132 bp, 11 predicted proteins | sample Plot56_FD_92541 | JGI IMG/M metagenome (GOLD analysis project Ga0126309, IMG submission 92541) | Serpentine soil microbial communities from UC McLaughlin Reserve, CA, USA - Plot56 | ecosystem: Environmental > Terrestrial > Soil > Grasslands | place: USA: UC McLaughlin Reserve, Lake County...
CCCGTCCGCCTGGACGACCTTGCCTCCGCCACCGGCCTCTCTGAAGGGGAGACCGCCGCCGCGCTGGGGAACCTCTCCGGGAGGTACTCCCCCGAGGGCTCGGGCATAGTGCTGCGCGCCGTGGCAGGCGGGCACCTGCTCTCGACGAACCCCGCCTGCGCCGAGGTCGTCGAGCGCTTCAGGGAGGAGGCCCGCCCCGCCCCGCTCTCAGGGGCGGCCCACGAGGTGCTCGCCTGCGCCCTCTACCTCGGCCCGCTGACCCGGGGGGCCGTCTCGCGGGTGAGGGGCGTGAACTCAGACGCGGTCGTCCGGAACCTGCTCGAGCGGAACCTCCTCTCCGAGGTCGGCGAGGACAGGGACGCGCCGGGAACCCCGGCCCTCCTCGCCGTTACGGACGACTTCCTCGCCGCCGCGGACGCCGGAAGCAGGGAGGACTTCCCCCCGCTCGACTCGCTCGTCTCGCCCGAGGAGCTCGCCCGCGTCCGCGAGCGGCTTACCTCCTCGGCCGAGGCCCGGCCCGAGGACGAGAAGGAAGGCTAGGTGCGGTTGCAGGCCTTTCTCGCCCGCGCGGGCGCAGCCCCGTCGAGGCGCAAGGCGGAAGCACTTATAGAGGCCGGCCGCGTCACCGTGAACGGCGGGCCCGCCCCTTTAGGCCTCTCCGTCTCCGGGGACGAGGAGATCTCCCTCGACGGACGCCCCGTGCTCCTCCCGGCAAGCCACTCCTACCTCGCCCTGAACAAACCGGCCGGCTACCTCACCACCCTCAAGGACGAGCCGGACAAGGACCGCCCGACGGTCGCGCACCTGATGCCAAACATCCCGGGCCTCGTCCCCGCCGGCCGCCTCGACGCCGAGACGACGGGGCTCCTGCTCCTCACCAACGACGGCCCCCTGGCCCACCGGATAACCCACCCATCGTCGGAGATCGAGAAAGAGTACGTCCTCACCCTGAAGAACCCCGTCGCCCCAGGCGCCCTGGAAGTCCTCGCCGCAGGCCCCGTACTCGAAGACGGCCCCATGGCCCCGCCGGCCGTCTCGACCCCCAGAGCCTCCCGACGCGAGACCACCATCCGCCTGACCATCCACGAGGGCCGTAACCGCATAATACGTCGAGCCTGCGCCGCCGTGGGCCTCGACCTGCTCGCTCTGCGCAGGGTGAGGGTCGGGCCGGTCCTCCTGGGTGACCTCCCCGAGGGCGGGCACCGCCCGCTGACGGAGAGGGAGTTGGGGGCGCTGCGGTGAGCCGGGTGGCCGGCTTGCCCGGCGCGGACTTCGGCGTCGAGGACGTAAGGGGCGAGTTCCCGGAGAAGTTGGAGATAGCCCCGCTCGGCCGCCCCGTGGACGCCGACGTCGCGGTTCCGGGCTCCAAGAGCGTCACGAACAGGGCATTGCTCGTCGCCGCGCTTGCCGACGGCGTCTCCACCATAGAGAACCCGCTCTTCGCCGACGACCCCTACTACCTTCTCGAGTCGCTGGCGCGCCTCGGTTTCGACGTCAGGGCCGACCTCGAGGCCGGCGAGGTGGAGATAGCGGGGAGGGCCGGCAGGATACCCCGCGGGGACGTGGAGGTCTTCGTCGGCAACGCGGGGACCGTTGCGCGCTTTTTGCCGCCCGCTCTGGCGCTCGGGCCCGGCCCCTACGCCGTCGACGGCGTGCCCCGGATGCGGGAGCGCCCGATAAAGGACCTCGTGGACGCGATGCGCGGGCTCGGGGCTGCCGTGGGGTACGCCGGCGCGGAGGGCCGGTTTCCAATCGTCGTGCGCGGGGGCGGGCTGCCGGGCGGCAGGACCGTAGTGCGTGGGGGCGGCAGCAGCCAGTTCGTCAGCGGATTGCTCATGGCCGCCCCCTACGCCGAAAGGGACGTAGCGCTCGAGGTCGAGGGCAGGGAGAGCTGGCCCTACGTCCGGATCACGCTCGACGTCATGCGAGGCTTCGGCGCAGACGTCGAGGCGGAGGAGGGCCTCGGGCGGCTGGCCGTGGCGCGAGGGCCATACCGGGCGCGCCGGTTCGGGGTCGAGCCGGACGCCTCGGCGGCGTCGTACTTCCTGGCGCTCGCCGCCGTCACGGGCGGACGCGTGCGGGTGCCGAACCTCGGCTCGGGATCTTCCCAGGGGGACCTGCGCTTCGTGGACGTGCTGGCGCGGATGGGGTGCGACGTCGACCTCGGCGAAGACCACGTCGAGGTCCGCGGGCCCGCGCGTCTGCGGGGCGTCGAGGTGGACATGGGCGCCTTCTCCGACACCATGATGACCCTTGCGGCCATAGCTCCCTTCGCCTCCTCGCCTACGACCATCTCCAACGTCGGCCACACCCGCCACCAGGAGACGGACCGCATCTCGGCCGTCGCCACGGAGCTCGCGCGCCTCGGGGTGCGGGTCGAGGAGAGAGAAGACGGTCTCCGCGTCCTGCCCGGGCCGCTGCGGCCGGCCGCGATAAAGACCTACGGGGATCACAGGATGGCGATGGCCTTCGCCGTGGCGGGCCTGGCCGCGCCCGCGCCGACGGTCACCATACAAGAGCCAGGCTGCGTGACGAAGACCTTTCCCGGGTACTTCCGCACGCTCGACGGGCTCCGATGAACGTCGAGGGCTTTCGGCTATACTCCTCTCGTCGATGAAGGGAATCCTCGTAACCATAGACGGGCCCGCGGGCAGCGGGAAGAGCTCCGTCGCGCGGCACGTCGCCGCGCGGCTCGGCGTGGTCAACCTCAACACGGGGGCCGCCTACAGGGCCGCGGCCCTGCTCGCCCTGCGCGAGGGCGCCGACCTCTCCGACGACGAGAAGCTCGCCGGCCTCGCGCGGCGGGTCGGCCTGGACCCTGAGGGCGCCAGCATCGACGGCGCCAGCGTGCCTGACCCCGACCTAAGGACGCCCGAGGTGGCCGCCGCGGCCTCCAGGGTCTCCGCCAGCGCAGGCCTGCGGGAGGTCCTGCTGCCCGTCCAGCGGGCCGCGGCCGACGCGGCGAGGGACGGGGGCGGGGCGGTGGTCGAGGGTCGGGACATAGGGACCGTGGTGCTGCCCGACGCGGAGCTTAAGGTCTTTCTGCTGGCCGACCCCGAGGAGCGGGCGCGCAGGAGGGCGCGCCAGACCGGGCGCGAGGGGGAGCTCGACCGCATAAGGGACGCCATCTCCCGCCGCGACCGCCAGGACTCCGAGCGGGAGCTGTCGCCGCTCAAGCCCGCCCCCGACGCCGTCGTGCTCGACACCACGGCGCTCTCCCTCGAGGAGGTAGTCTCGCGGGTGCTCGACATGGCGAGCGGCCTCAGGCGCGGGGCATGAGCGGGGCTAGCGCCTCGGATGCCTCGGGTGCCTCGGGCGCCTTCAAGGGCAGGAGCACGCCGCAGAGGATGTCCCGCAGGTACCACCTCTTCAGGCGGGCCATGATCCTGCTCTGCCGCGTCCTCTTCGGATTGACCATCAGCGGCATGGAGAAGGTGCCGAAGTCGGGGCCCCTCGTCGTGGCCGCCAACCACATCCAGTACCCGGACCCCGTGCTGGTGTGCATGGCGGTCCCGCGCCGCATGCAGTGGATGGCCAAGAAGCAGCTCTTCGAGCCCCCCTACACGAGGCTCTTCGAGTTTATAGGGTCGTTTCCCGTTGACCGGGAGGGCGGGGGGCGCGCCGGGGTTCGCACGGCGCTCCGGTTCCTCGCCGAGGGGTGGGCGCTCGGCATCTTCCCCGAGGGGACCCACAAGGACGACGGGACGGCCAGGGAGGCAAAGAGCGGGGCCGTCCTGCTCGCCATCCGGGGCGGCGCGCCTGTGGTGCCCGTCTTCGTCGGCAGGATACCCGGCCCCCTGGCCCGCCTGCGCGGGGAGCGCCTGCGCCTGATCGTCGGCGACCCGATCCGCCTGGACGAGAACCTGCGGGGCGGCGAGGCCTACCGCGAGGCCGCAGACGACGTCCTGCGGACCATCTACGCCCTGCCGAAGGGCGACGTACGATGACCCGCATGCCCGTCGTCGCCGTCGTCGGCGCGCCAAACGTCGGCAAGAGCTCCCTCATAAACCGAATACTGCGCCGCAGGAGCGCCGTCGTCTCGGACCAGCCCGGCACGACCCGCGACCGCTCGTACAACAGGGCAGAGTGGGCCGGCGCCGAGTTCGACCTCGTGGACACCGGCGGGATGGAGCCGCGGGCCAAGGTCGGCCTCGAGGCCCTCGTCACCCTCCAGGCGCGCGTCGCCGTCGAGGAGGCCGACGTGATCCTGCACCTCACCGACGCCCGCCTCGGCCCGACGGAGGCCGACGCAGCCGTCGCCCGCGAGCTGCGACGCTCCCGCGCCAGGGTGGTCCTCGCCGTCAACAAACTGGACAACCCCGACGACGACACCGAACGCCACCGCTTCTACGCTTTGGGCGAGGGGGAGCCGCACCCTGTCTCCGCGGTCCACGGCCTCGGCGTCGGCGACCTTCTCGACGCCGTCGTCGCCCGGTTGCCTGAGGTCGCGCCCGACGAGGGGCCCGAGCTGCCGAAGCTCGCCATCGTCGGCAGGCCGAACGTCGGCAAGAGCACCCTGCTCAACCGGCTCCTCGGCGCCGAGCGGGCCGTGGTCTCCGAGGTCGCCGGCACCACAACGGACGCGGTGGCGGGTGAAGTTGAGGTAGAGGTAGAAGGAGAGATCGAGCGGTATCTTCTGCTCGACACCGCGGGGGTTGGCAAGGGCATCAGGCGGGCGAGCGGGGTTCCGTACTACTCTTCTTTGCGGACGTCGGAGGCGATACGGCGCTCCGACGTTTCGTTGTTGCTTGTGGATGCGGTGGACGGGCTCGTGGCAGGGGACATGAGGGTGGCGCGCGAGATCCAGGAGGCCGGGCGGGCGTGCGGGGTCCTGATCAACAAGAGGGACCTCGTTTCGCCCGACCGCCTGCGTGAGGTCGAGGAGGGGATAGCGGCCCGCCTGACGGACCTCAAGCCGCGATTCCTGCCGATCTCGGCGCTGACGGGGGCCGGCGTCGACGAGATCCTGCCCTTCGCCTCGCGCATCAGGCGGTCCTACCGGATGCGGGCCACCACCCACGAGGTGGCCGAGTTCGTCAATGCGCTCGTGGACCGGACCTCGCCGCCCGGGGGCGTCAAGGTCCGGTACGCCACCCAGACGGGGACGGCGCCGCCGCGGTTCACCCTCTTCGCCAACCGCCCCGACGACCTGCCGGACAACTACCTGCGCTACGTCGAGAACGCGCTAAGGGAGCGCTACGACCTTTGGGGCGTGGCCGTCGGGATCAGGACCAGGAGCAGCCGTTAGCCGCGAGCGCCGGTCGGGTATGATGGTTGGGGAATCGCCAACCGGCGTGTCAGAGGGAGAAGTGGAGGCAGGATGCGTGGAGCCTGGTTTGTAGCGCCCGTGGACGGGGGCGCCCGATGAAGGCCGTCATCATGGCCGGGGGGCAGGGCACGCGCCTGAGGCCGCTGACGAGCGACCAGCCCAAGCCCATGATCCCGATAGCCAACCTGCCTTGCATGGAGCACATCGTCGGGCTCCTCAAGCGCCACGGCTTCGACGACATAAGCGTGACGCTGCAGTTCATGCCGGACGAGATTCGCGACTACTTCGGCGACGGCTCCGACTGGGGCGTCAAGATCGGCTACTCCGTCGAGGACGCGCCCGCGGGGACCGCCGGGTCTGTCAAGATGGCCGAGAAGCAGCTTGGCCTGGGGGACGAGCGGCTCCTGATCATCAGCGGCGACGCCCTCACGGACGCGGACCTCACGCGCCTCCTGAGCTTCCACGAGGAGAAGGGCTCCGAGGCCACGATGGTCCTGAAGAGCGTCGAGAACCCGCTCGATTTCGGGATAGTCATCCTCGAGGAGGACGGCAGGATCTCGCGCTTCCTCGAGAAGCCGGCGTGGGGCCAGGTCTTCTCGGACACCGTCAACACGGGCATCTACCTGCTCGAACCCTCCGTCATGGACGAGATACCGGAGGAGGGCGAGTACGACTTCTCAAAGGAGCTCTTCCCAAAGCTCCTCGAGGCCGGGCGGCCGATGTACGGCTACGTCACGGAGGACTACTGGGAGGACATAGGCAACCTCGAGCAGTTCGCCACGGCCCAGCGCGACGTGCTCGACGGCAAGGTCAAGGACGTAAGGCCCCCGGGGACGCGCCTCAGGGAGAACATCTTCGTCGGCCGACGGTCGCAGGTCTCCGACGAGGAGCTCGAGGGGCCCGTCGTGATAGGGGAGAACGCCCGCATCGACCCCGGGGCGAAGCTAAGCCCGTACACCGTTATCGCGGACAACGTGGTGGTCTCGGCGGGCGCCACCGTCGAGCGCAGCGTCGTCGCAGACGGGACGTACGTGGGCGAGGGGGCAGAGCTAATAGATACGCTCGTCGGCCGCAACTCCTACATCCAGTCGAGGGCCAGGATACTAGAGCGCAGCGCCCTCGGGGACGACGTGATAGTGGGCGAGGGCGCGACCATAGCACCGGACGTCAAGGTCTACCCGCACAAGACCATAGAGGCCGGCGCGAACGTCACCCAGTCCCTGATCTACGAGACCATGGGCCTGCGCACTATCTTCAAGGGCGGCGTCGTCACCGGCAAGTTCAACGTCAACCTCACACCGGAGTTCGTGACGCGCCTCTCCTCCTCTTTCGGCACAACCCTGGACCCCGGCGCCGTCGTCACCCTGGGCCGGGACTCCTCCCGCGCCGCCCAGGTCGCCAAGCGGGCGATGACCTCGGCCCTGCTCGGGACCGGGATAAACATCCGCGACCTGAGGGCCGCCCACGCCGGCGTCGTGCGCCACGACGTGCTCTCGGGGCGCTCGTCGGCAGGGGCCCACGTGCGGGCGGGCGCCGACCCTGACGATGTGGAGATCCTGTTCTTCGCCTCCGAGGCGACGCCCATGACCGAGGGCGAACAGCGCTCGGTGGAGAAGGCGTTCGTGCGCGAGGAGTACCGCAGGGCCCACGGCGAGGACATAGGGGAGTTGATCTACCCCGGCCGCGTCGTCGAGCAGTTCGTCGAGCGCCTGGAACGCGTCGTCGACCGCGAGAAGACCTCCGGCGCCACCATAGTCGTGGACTTCTACGGCGGGGTCGCCGGCCTCGTCGCCAGCAGCGTCTTCTCGCGCCTGGGCGTGGGCGCCGTCGTGATGGAAGGCTTCGCCAACGCCAACGTCGTGAGCAGCGGCGCCGGGGCGGACATACAGGAGAGCATAGACCGGGTCGCGCGCATAGTACCTACCGTGGGGGCGGCCTTCGGCGCCGTGGTAGGACCCGAGGCCGAGGTGGTACGTTTCGTCGACGACGAGGGCCGGCTCGTGCCCGACGACGTTATGCTCGCGTGCCTGATACGGGCTACCCGTCCCCGCAAGGCCGTCTTCCCGATAAACCTCAGCACCGCCTACAGGAGGCTCACCGAAGAGGGCGGGGGCACCGTCGAGATCAGCCGCACCGGCATAGGCAGCCTCGCCACAAAGGCCGCCAACTCGCGCGCGGACATAGCCTCCCTTGCCGACGGCCGCTACATCTTCCCCGCGTTCCTCCCCGCCCCCGACTGCTTCATGACCATAGCCCGGGCGCTTGAGGCCTTCCGCTCTGAGCCACTCTCTGCCCTCAGGCGGGGCTTCGACGACTCGTTCGGCGAGGTGTACCGCGAGCGCCTGGAGTGCCCGTGGACGGCCAAGGGGCGCGTGATGCGCGGCCTGGCCGAGAGGTTCGGCGGCGACCCCGACGCCATCCTTACCGAGGGCGTGCGCCTCAGCGTCGACGGCGGCGGGTGGGTTCTCATGCTCCCGGACCCGGACAACCCCGTCTTCTACGTCTACGCCGAGCCGGGGGACGGCGGCGACCCGCGCGCCCTCGCCGACGAGTACGCCGACCTCGTCCGCTCCCTCATAGAAGAAGGCGCGACGGCAGAAACCTCAAGCTGACATTGCGCTTCAGGTTGAGACCCCGCTATACTAGCCCTCGTGCCAGATAAGCCCTCAGCGCCGTCAGACGGCTTCGACTGGGAGTCGTCCGAGGACCTCACGGCCCTCCCCGAGCCCGAGCTCGGGGAGCTTCTTGCGCGCGTCCTAGAGGAGGAGCGGCTGGCCGAGTACAGGCGCGAGCTGTTGCGGGGCAGGGCCAACCTGATCAGGGCTGAGCTCGCCGGGCGCGGGGTCGCCTCCCTATCCACGGAGGATCTCGCGCGGGTGCTGCTCGGCGAGGCGGGTGAGGGGTGGCGCGCGTGATGGTCTGCCCGAACTGCGCGGCCGAGATCTCGCCCAAGATGAGGTTCTGCGCCGAGTGCGGCATGAAGCTCGACGCCGGCCAGAGCACCGTCTCCTTCGCGCCGAGCTTCGGGGACGAGTCCGAGGGGCACACGCCCTCGGGCCCCGAGACGGGGGTCGCCTCGCTCATAGAGCTCGACCAGGTCGAGGGCACGGCCGGCCGGCGCATGCACGACATAGACGAGGAGGTCGTCACCGTCGGCCGCGGCCAGGAGAGCAGCATCTTCCTCGACGACGTCACCGTCAGCCGCAAGCACGCCGAGATCCTGCGCGGCGAGCGGGGGTTCCTTATCCGGGACGTGGGCAGCCTCAACGGCACCTACGTCAACAGGGTGAGGGTCGACTCCGTGGACCTGCGCAACGGGGACGAGATACAGGTGGGAAAGTACCGGTTCAGGTTCGTGCTCGCCTAAAAAGGGGACCCCGGAACACCCGGGAGGGCGGCACCGAGCGCACTATGGAGAGGATGGGAGCGGACCACGTGGAGAACGGAGACGTAAACCAGAGAAGGTGGAACGACCCAACGAGGGACGACCCTCTTAGGGACGAACCCGAGCCCGCGCGGGGCGAGGAAGCCCCCCCGGAAGACGGGACGCTCGGCGTCCCGCCAGCCGAGGAGCCCGTCCCTGACCCGGGGCAGAGGATGCGGGGGAGGGGCGGCTCCAAGGACAGCTACACCATAGGCGAGGTCGTCGAGCGCCTCAGGCCCGAGTTCCCCACGCTCTCGGTGAGCAAGATCCGGTACCTGGAGCGCCGGCGCCTGATCAACCTTACCCGCACCCGCGGCGGATACCGCCTCTTCTCCGGCCAGGACATCGAGCTCCTCAAGTACATCCTCACCCTCCAGGACAAGGAATACCTCCCCCTCAAGGTGATAAAGAAGCGCATCGAGGGCGGCGGCGGCATCTCCGCGGGCGGCGACTCGGCGGGCGACCTCTCGCGCGTACTCGAGGACAGGACCTACACCCGCGAAGAGCTCGCCGACACCCTGGAGACGGAGACCCGCTTCGTCGACGAGCTCGTGACGGTCGGCGTGATCGGGCGCACCGGCGAGCTCACCCAGCGCGACGCCGAGATCGCGCGCATGGCCCTCGAGATGGCCAAGTACTCGATCCAACCACGCCACCTGCGCGGCATAATGGCGGCCGTGGACCGGGAGGCCGCCCTCTTCAAGCAGGTGGTGAACCCCGAGCTGCGCAGCGGCGACGAGGGAAGGGTCGCGGAAGCGGTGAACAAGGCAAGGCACCTTGCCTCGGTCGACTCCCGCATGAAGGAGCTGATGATGGCCAACGTGATCGACTCCTTCGCCCCCTGAGGATGCCAGCCCGAGAGGACGCCCTTGAGACGGTCCGGGCCCGCATCCGCACCGTCCCCGACTTCCCCAAGCCCGGCATCTCCTACAAGGACATAACCCCCCTCATCGAGGACGGCCCGGCCCTCCACGCGGCCACGGACGCCCTCCACGCGGCCACGGACCACCTCGGCTACGACCACATACTCTCCGCCGAGGCCCGCGGCTTCGTCTTCGGCACCGCCCTCGCCTACAGGGCCAAGAAGGGCCTGGTCCTCGCTCGCAAACCGAACAAGCTCCCGCGGGAGACGATCTCGGCCACCTACGACCTCGAGTACGGCACGGACACGCTCGAAGCCCACGCCGACTCGATCCGCGAGGGGGCGCGCGTCCTCGTTGCCGACGATCTCCTCGCCACCGGAGGCACGGCCCGCGCCATGTGCGACCTCGTCGAGAACGCCGGCGGTACCGTGGCCGGCGTCGCCTTCCTCATAGAGCTCGGCTACCTCGACGGCCGCGCCCGCCTCGCCCCCTACGAGGTCGTCTCCCTGATAACCTACGCCACCCCCGATGACTGAACTCCCGATCCCCGCCCGGGATCCCACCCCAGCCCCAAACCTCCCCGCGCCGGCCTCCCCCAAGGCCGACCGCCTGATCGCCCTCTACCTCAGGACCCTGACCAGCCCCCAGACGATAAGAACCTATAATACAGAGATACGGCTGTTCGTTGCGTACACGGTGGGGGAGTTAGGAAAGGACCTCTCCGGGCTAACGGCCGAGGACGTCTCGCTCTACAGGGAGCACCTGATAAACGGCTACGCGGCGGCGACGGCGGCCAAGAAGCTCGCCGTGCTGCGGCGGTTTTTGATCTTCACGTTCATGACCGGCGCAACCAGCGTCAACCCCGAGGCCCTGCGCTTCTTCGCCAAGAGCCCGCGCGTCCGCCAGGACCCTGCCTACAACGTCCTCACGGAGGACGAGCTCCAGCGTATGCTCAACGCGGCCCGCGCCGACAACTACCGCGACTACGTGATGCTTGCCGTCATGGCCGGCTGCGGCCTTCGCGAGGCCGAGGTGGTGGGGTTAAAGCTCTCGGACTTCCAGGACGCTGGCAACGACGCCGTCATGCTGCGCGTGCTCGGCAAGGGAGACAAGATCCGCAACGTCCCGATCTCGCCAGACCTCTGGCGCCTCGTCCAGCGCTACGTCCTCCTCTCGGGCCGCAGCCTCAACTCCCATGCCGACTCCCGAAAACCCCTCCTGACCTCCCGCATCGGCAAGGACAAGCCCCTGACGACCCGCTCCGTCCAGAACATAGTAAAAAAGTACGTCCGGGCAGCCGGCATAACCAAGCCCATAAGCCCGCACTCCATCCGCCACACCGTAGGCACCAACATGGCAGTAAACGAGGCCCCTCTCCTCGTCATCCAGCAGTTTCTCGGTCACTCCGACCCCAAAACCACCATGCGCTACATCCGCCGCGCCGAAGAGCTCGCCAGCAAGGCATATCAATATAATACCCTTCCGATCTAGGAATAATATGGCAGGCACCAGATCAAGCACGGAACTGATAAAGCCGATGATAACCAGCCGAGTGCTGACGCCGGTCCAGATCGGC
>Ga0126309_10000711_pt1 | contig 11123 bp, 11 predicted proteins | sample Plot56_FD_92541 | JGI IMG/M metagenome (GOLD analysis project Ga0126309, IMG submission 92541) | Serpentine soil microbial communities from UC McLaughlin Reserve, CA, USA - Plot56 | ecosystem: Environmental > Terrestrial > Soil > Grasslands | place: USA: UC McLaughlin Reserve, Lake County...
ATCATCATCGGGACGCGCAGCCAGTTCGCCATTCCGGACACGAACATGTGGTGCGCCCACACCGAGAACCCGAGGATCAGGATCGCGACGAGCGAGAGCGCCATCAGCCGGTAACCGAAGATCGGCTTCCGCGAGAAGGTCGAGATGACCTCGGAGATGATCCCGAACCCGGGCAGGATCATGATGTAGACGGCCGGATGCGAGTAGAACCAGAAGATGTGCTGGTACCCGAGCGGGTAGCCGCCTTCGGCGACGTGAAAGAAGTTCGTGTGCAGGACGCGGTCGAACATGACGAAGAACTGCGAGCCGGCGATGAACGGTGTGGCCAGCACGACGAGCAGTGACGTCGTGAAGTTCGCCCAGACGAGCAGCGGCATGCGCCAGAACGTCATTCCGGGCGCGCGCATGGTGATGATCGTCACCAGGAAGTTGAGGGCGGTCATGATCGACGACGCGCCGGCCCACTGGACGGCCATCGAGAAGAAGACGTTGCCGTACGGCTGCGTGTCCGAAAGCGGCACGTAGTTCGTCCAGCCCGCGGCGAAGCCCGGCACGAGGAAGCTCGAGAGCATCATCACCCCGGCGATCGGCAGCAGCCAGTACGAGAGGGCGTTCAGCCGCGGGAACGCCATGTCCGGCGCGCCGATCATCAGCGGCAGGACGTAGTTCGCGAGTCCGGCGAACGCCGGGATCACGAACAGGAAGATCATCAGCGAGGCGTGGACCGAGAAGAACTGGTTGTAGGTCTCCGTATCCGAGACCTGCATCCCGGGCTTCGCCAGCTCCGCGCGGACGAGCATCGCCAACAGCCCGCCGGCGAGGAAGAAGAAGATCGTCGTCGAGACGTACTGGACCCCGATCACCTTGTGGTCGGTGTTGACCCGGAAGTAGTCCGTCCAGTACCGCGCGCCGTGACCCGAGTGGTCCTCGGCCCGGGTCGGCCGGCCCGAGAGGTAGTACAGCCAGTAGTCGAAGGCGCCGAGCCCGGAGAGGAAGCCGATCGGGGCGGCCGTCAACGCGCCGACGACGACGATCGGCTCCGCGTCCCAGATCGGGTCGTAGCCGCCGAGCCAGCGGAAGAAGACGACGATCCCGCTGCCGAGGCAGAAGAAGAGCGGGGTCATCCAGATCGCGCGCGGCCACCCGGCGCCGAGCAGCCAGCGGCGCCAGCCCGTGCGCTGCGGCGCCGGCGGCGCGTACTGCTGGGTTGCGTGCTCGGTGTCCACCTGGGTCACCGGCTGCCTCCTCCCCGACTCGATCGGACGAGATATTGCACGAGCGCGTCGAGCTGCTCCTTCGGCAGATTCGCGTACGTCTTCGGCATCACGCCGGCCGGGTAGCCCTTCTGCACGTACGCGTCCGGGCTCACGATCGATTCGCGGACGAACGCCTCGAGCGGCTTACCGGCCTCCCGGGCCTCCTGCGGAAGCTTGTCGAGGTCGGGCCCTGTCGTGCCGGTCGCGCTCGCCGCCTTCAGCGTATGGCAGCTGCCGCAGCCGTTCTGCGTGAACACCGCCTGGCCGGCGTTCCCCCCGCCCGAGGTCTGCTTGCCCGCCTCCGCCTTCCATTTGGCGAAGTCGGCCGGGCTGGAGACGATCGCTGCGGCGCGCATCGTCGAGTGGCCGAGCCCGCAGAGCTCCGTGCAGAGAACCTCGTACTGCCCGACCTTCGTGGGCGTGATCACGAGCGTCGTCACCTGTCCCGGGAGGAGGTCCTGCTTCTGGCGGAACTCGGGCACCCAGAAGGAGTGGATCACGTCGTCGGCCCTCATCCGGAGATGAACCGGGACGCGGAGCGGCAGGTGGAGCTGGCCGGAGGTCAGGCAGCGAGCCCGCACCGACTCGTTGTCGCACTCGAGCGTGTCCTCGCCCGGGTCGGGCGCGTTCGCCGGGGGGTACATGAACTGCCACGCGAACTGACGACCGACGACGTTGACCACCATCGCGTTGTCGGGAACCTTCTCGTTCCTGGCCAGCGCGACCGCGCTCACGATTCCCATCGCGGCCACGAGGATGAAGGGCACGACCGTCCAGGCGATCTCGATGCCGGTGTGGCCGTGGATCGGGAGGCCGTCGGTGTCGTCGTCGGGAGGGGCCCGGAACTTGAGCACCGAGTAGACGGCGATCGACGCGACGACCGAGAACACGGCGATGCAAATCGCCGTGACGAACCAGAAGACGAAGTCGATCTCCTCGGCCTGGTCGGACGCGGAGTCGGGCAGCCACGGAATCAGGACGGCGACCGCCGTCGCGCCCAGACCGAGCACGATTCCGAGAACGACGAGGCGAACGATCGCTCCCCTGCGCACCGACTCGCGAGCCTAGTCGAAGCCGGGTTCACAAGCACTCGTAACGAATGCGACGGGGATTAGCCCGGGCCTCTCCCGGGTACCACCCTCCCGCGGGGGGAACTGAAACCTAAGGAGGCACTACGTGGGAATCGGAGTCAGCATCTTCCTGATCGCGCTGGGGGCGATCCTGGCCTTCGCCGTCAATGCGGAGGTATCCGGCATCGACGTGCAGACGGTCGGTTGGATCCTGCTCGCCGTCGGCATCATCGGGATCATCCTTTCGATGATCTTCTGGTCGTCGTGGGGCGGCTGGGGCGGCGCACGGCGTCGCACGTACGCCGAGGACGGCCCCGCGGCCGGTCCTCCGTACTAGGCAGGACCCCCGGGGGGCGGCTCCGTGCCGTCCCCCGGATCGCGCGCCGCCACGGGCAGCTCGAACGCAAACGTGGAGCCCTCGCCTTCGCGTGAGTGGACCCAGACCGGTGCCGCCGATTCGCGGCGGAGGTCCGGGTCGACGCGGTAGAACTTCTCGAAGATCCGTCGCTGGTCGACGACGGGGATGCCGAGGCCCTCGTCGTGCACCGAGAAGCGGACCGCGTTGCCGCGTGCGGCCAGGCGCACCTCGATCACGCCGCCGTCCGGCGAGTACTTCGACGCGTTGTCGAGCAGGTTCGCGCGCAGTTCCGAGCCTATCCCGGTGTCAGGGCTCAGGCCAGCGCCGAGAGCGGATCGACGGCTGCGCCTCGCACCCGGACCTCGAAATGGAGATGCGGGCCCGTGACGCGGCCGCTGGCCCCGGCGAGCCCGATCACAGCTCCACTCGGAACACGCCGGCCGACCCGGACGCGCGTGGCCGACAGATGCGCGTACCAGGTCCGCACGCCGCGTCCGTGGTCGATCACGACGACGGTCCCCCAGCGGCCGCCGAGCGGTCCCGCGTGCGTCACCCGACCCGCGGCCGCGGCGAACACCGGCGCACCCTTAGCAAGCGGGTAGTCGAGGCCGCTGTGGAAGCGGTTCCCGCGCGGTCCGAAGCCGTCCGTCGGAGCAAGCGCGCACGGCGCAGCGAGCCTGATCGGAGAACGCGGCAGCCGCGCGCGCAGAGCGGTGAACGTCGCGGGGCCGGCTTGCCCGTCCGCGCCGAGGCCGGCCCGGCGCTGGAACCGCCGCAGCGCCGCGTCCGTGCCCGGACCGAACCTGCCGTCGAGCCTTCCCGACGGGAAGCCGTGCCAGGCGAGCAGGAACTGGAGCGACGCGACATCCCAGCCTGACGTCCCCGCCCGCAGGATCCTTCGCCCGAGCGGTGCGCGCCCGAGCGCCTCCCGCGTCCGCCGGCCGAGCAGGCCGTCGGCGGCAAGGCCGCGCCGCGCCTGGAACCGGCGAACGGCCGTCAGTGTGCCCGGACCGAACGCGCCGTCGACGGGCCCCACGTACAGGCCGCGGGCCTTCAGCGTGACCTGGAGCGCGGCGACGTCGGCATCGCCGACGGCATGTGCTGCCAATGGGAAAGCCCACGCCGAGACGACGACTGCCGCAAGACTGATCCATCGCCGCATTCGCCTCCCCCAATCCGTCGCTCGCACGCGGACTCAAGTCAGAGGATGCGCCGAAACCAGAGTCGATGCAAGCCGGCGGCTATGCGAGCCAGGGCGAGAGGAAGCGCTGGATGTCCCGGCAGCCACGGGGCGCCTCGAGACGAGCGCGGACCTGGTTCCCCTCGACCACGTAGAGCGTCGGCACGGTCTCGAGATGGAAGCGCTCGGCGAGATCGGGACGCTCCTCGCGGTCGACGCGGTAGACCTTGAAGGTCTCGTGATTCCTGCGCTGCTGGAGCACCTGGGCGAGGAACCCGTCGACCCGACGGCAGCGCCCAGACTCGTTCGAGTAGAAGAACACCAACCGTGGCTTCACGATCGGGAGCGCGGCGACGCTCACCGGACCGCCACCCCGCGGCGCTCGACGACCACGTAGTGGCCGTTCGCCTCGATCACCTGCTCGATGTCGGGCAGCTCATGACCCTTGAGGACGACGAAGTGGGCCGGGTGCGAGCGGATCCGCGAGTAGTCGTCCGTCTCGACGAGGACCTGCGAGGTACAGGTGACGTTCCCGCATTCGCAGACGAAGGCGAGGCTCAAGCCGTCGTCGGCCGGATGCGAGCCGAACTCCTCCGTCAGCGAGTAGATGCGCTCGTTGACGTCGCGAAACAGCGCGTGGTTCCGCGCAACGCGGTGATCGCGGGACATGTTCACCGGGCTGCGACCTTCGGGAGCGGATAGCGGGCGATCGACTCGAGCGCGTCGCGGAGGGTCGGATGGCAGCGCAGGACGCGCTCCAGCCCCGTGATCTCGATGATCCGGACGATCCGCCGGTCGTCGCAGACGATCGCGAAGACGCCGCCCCGCGCGTCGACGCGCTTCGACATCTCGACCAGCAGACCCAATGCCGCCGAGTCGAGGAAGGGAACGCCGACGAGGTCGACGACGACCTCCCGCCCGCCGTCGCCGACGATCCGGCCGAGCTCATCGCGCAAGGCCGGCACGGTCGCGACGTCGAGCTCACCCGTAACCGTCACCACATGGGCGTCTCGACCCAGATATGCGGACGTCAGCGTGAAATCGTCGGGCACGCAGTCAACGTACCCGGGCACTTCCCAGTGCCGTCTAAGCGGTCTCTGTAGAAGTACTCACACAGACTTATACGGGGACGAGCCTGTAGCCGATCCCGCGGACGGTCAGGATCCGTTGCGGCTCGTCGGGCGCGTCCTCGAGCTTACGCCTGAGGTTCGAGATGTGGATGTCGCACGCACGCTCGTCGCCGACGTACGAGCTCTCCCAGAGATGCTGCATGATCTCGCGCCGGCTGTAGGCGCGCTCGGGCTCCTCGGCGAGCAACGCCAGCAGCCGGAACTCCGAGGGCGTCAGCTGCACTTCGCCGCCTGCGAGCGAAACCTTGTGCCTGGTCAGGTCGAGCGTGAGCGATCCCACTCGCTTGAAGGCGTAGCCTCGGCCGGCCCGATCGAGCTCCCGGCGCCGGAGCAGGGCCCGCACGCGGCTGACGAGCTCGGCGATCGAGAACGGCTTCGTGACGTAGTCGTCGGCGCCGATCTCGAGACCGAGGACGCGGTCGACCTCGGCATCCTTCGCGGTCAGCATCACGATCGGGACGTCGCTTTCGGCACGCAGCCGGCGACAGACCTCGGTGCCCGAGAGCCTCGGCAGCATCAGGTCGAGCACGACCAGGTCGAACGTCTCGTCGAGCGCGGCCGACAGCGCCTCCTCGCCGTCCGCACGGCTCGCGACCTCGTAGCCCTCGCCCTCGAGCGCGTACGCAACCGCGTCCACGATCGCCGGCTCGTCGTCGACGACGAGGATGCGCTCGCTCACCGCCGCCTCACCATCGCGGCCGGCAACGTGACGACGATGCGGGTTCCTGCGTCGCTCGACTCGATCTCGAGCTCGCCGTGGAGTGCGCGCACCGCCTCCCCTGCGATTGCGAGGCCGAGGCCGAAGCCCTCGCCCTGCACGGCCGGATCGCGATAGAACCGCTCGAAGCTCCCGCCTGTCGGCAGGTCGGCGCCGGGCCCCGTATCGCTCACGACGATGCGCACGTGCTGCCCTGCGCGCTCGGCACAGAGGACGATCTCGCCCTCGACGGTGTACTTCGCCGCATTCTCTGCGAAGTTCCCGATCGCCTGCTCGAGCAGGTCGCGGTTGGCGATTGCGGCGAGCGTGAACGGACAATCGAGCGTCAGCTTGATTCCCCCTGCCGGCCGCAGCCCGCGGGCGACGCCGGCAAGCAAGGGGCGAAGCGGGACGACCTCGACGGCAGGCACCTCCGCCAGCGCCTGCGCGCGAGCCAGGAGCAGGAGGGCTCGGGTCAGGCGAACGAGGCGGTCGCACTGGCGGTCGAGATGGGCGAGGAAGCGGTCGCGTGCCTCGGGATCCTCCTTCGCTCCGCCCTGCAGAACCTCGATCGCGCTTGCGATGGCCGACACGGGCGTCCGAAGCTGGTGAGCCGCATTCGCCACGAAGTCGCGTTCCGCGCGCTGGCGGCGCTCGTGCGCCGTCACGTCCGCGATCACGAGCAAGGCGTCGCCGGAAGCGTCCGGCGGCAGGGCGAGCACGTCGTACGCAAGTTGCCCGTGGTCGAGCGTCGCGCGGGCCTCGGCCGGATCGGCGCGGTGCTCGAACATGCGGGCTGCAATCGTGCAGAGCGAGGGCTCCGGCCACGGATCGACGAGGGTGCTCTCGACCAGCGTCCCTTCATGCCCCAGCAGGTCGGTCGCGGCGGAGTTCGCATACGTCACCCGCAACGACGAGTTCACGGAGACGACGGCGTAGTGGAGGCGATCCAGCAACGCCGACAGACGGGTCCGCTGCAACGTGTGCGCCGACGCAAGCTCGGCGCGCTCGGCCGTTTGCGCCGCCGACATCGACGCCGGCGGCGGCTCGGCGAGCGACCAGCGGATCGCCTTGTCCGCTCCCGCGCCCGGTCCGACGGCCTGGACGAGTAGACGCGTCCGGCCGCCGTCGACCTGGATGAACGGAACCTCGTCCTGCCAGCGGACGCCCTGCGCCGCCTCCCTGACCAGCGCGCGGAACGGCGCACGGCGTTCGGGGCCGACGAGCGCAGCGAGAGGCTTCCCTCGCAGGAACCGGGCCTCACGTCCCAGAAGCTCGGCGGCCATCCGGTTGAGCTCGCGCACGACGCCGTCCGAATCGCTGACGACGTAGCCGACCGGGGCCAGATCGAACAGCGACGCGTAGCGCTCCCGCTCGGCGTCGAGGCGGTCGCGAGTCGCGCGCAGCTCCTCGTTCTGGACACGTAGCTCTTCTTCGATGATCCGCAGCTCCTCGACCGTCGACTCGAGCTCGCGGACGAGCGTCCCGTGGTCAGCGGGCTCCGCCTCCCCCAGGCGTGCTTCGAGCCGATCCGATAGCCGCTCGGGCGCCGAGCTCATCGGGCTTCCATCAGCAGGATCGCGCCTGCCGGCTCGCCGGTCGGCGACAGCAGCGGCGTCGCGAGCACACCGCAGGTGATCGACTTTCCGCGTCGGTTCACGGCCGCGACCTCGACCTCGCTGCGCTCGCCTGCAAGCGCCGCGCGGAGCGGCTTGTGCAACTCCTCGAGCGGGAGGCCGATATCCAGGTTCATCAGGTGCTGGCCCTGCGCCTCCTCCGGCTGGACGCCCCACAGATCTGCGGCCGCCTCGTTCCACACGTCGATGGTGAAGTCGGCGTCGATGACGACGATCCCCGAGCCGAGGCTCGTCACGATCCCGGTCAGCAGCGCGTTCGTCTCGTTGAGCTCGTCCGTGCGCATCCGGATCTCGTCGTTGATCGTCTCGAGCTCCTCGTTCGTGGACTGCATCTCCTCGTTCATCGTCTCGAGCTCTTCGTTCGTCGACTGCAGCTCCTCGTTCGTCGTCTCGAGCTCTTCGTTCGTCGACTGCAGCTCCTCGTTCGTCGTCTCGAGCTCCTCGACCGCGGACTGCAGCTCCTCGTACGCGGCCTCCATCTCCTTGCGCGCCTGCTCGGTCTCCTCCTTGAGCTTGTGGTACCGGGTGACGTCCTGGAAGCTCACCGTTGAGCCGAGCTCGTTCCCGTCCCCCGCGACGAGCGGAGTCACGTTGACGTCCAGATAGCGCATCTCGCCGTCGGCCATCCACTCGACCTCCCGGACCGTCACCGGGCGGCGTTCCATGTGCACTTCGTCCAGCCGCGAGCGGAGGTCGAGCGGGCGGTACGACACCTCGAGCTCGTGGAACGGCTTGCCCAGATCGGCCTGCGTGAGACCGAACGCGAGACGCGCCTGGAGGTTCGCCCGCGCGAGAGTGCCTCGGGAGTCGAGGATGATCTGGGGAACGGGCGCCTGGTGGAGGCCGGCGTCGCCGAACTCGCCGTCGAGGGCGAGAGGAAGAGCGTTCCGCCCATCGCTCCACAGCTCGCGAACGTGAGTTCGTGACCTCGAGCCAGGCGCGCGGGCGAAGACGCGCCGTTTCAGGTCGATCGGGACGAACAGCTTCGAGCGGGTGACGAGCGCCTCCGACTTGCCGAGGAACAGGTAGCCCTCGTCGTTCAGGGCGAAATGGAAGTTCGCGATGATCCGGTTCTGCGTCGCGGCGTCGAAGTACATGAGCGTGTTGCGGCAGACGAGCAGGTCGACGCGCGAGATCGGCGGGTCCTGGATCACGTCGTGCCGGCCGAAGATCACGGCCCGGCGCAGCTGCTTGCGAACCGCGTACCGCCCGTCGTAGTGCTCGAAGTAGCGGTCGCGAAGCTCGTCGGGGACCTCCTCGAGCGATTTCGCGGAGTACGTCGCATGGCGACCGTTCGCGAGCGCGTGCTCGTCGACGTCGGTCGCGTAGATCTTGACGCGCTCTCGAAACACGCTCTCGCCCAACGCCTCGAGCAGGAGGACGCCGGTCGTGTATGCCTCTTCGCCGGTCGCGCAGCCGGCCGACCACACCCTGATGTCGGACTCGTCGCCCTTGTCGTCGATGACGCGCGGCACGATCTCCTTCGCGAGGTACTCCCACGCGGGCGGATCGCGGAAGAACGCGGTGACGTTGATCAGGATCGTGTCGAAGAGCTCGGCGAACTCGTCCGGGTCGTCCTCGAGGCGCCGCCGGTAGTCCCCGTAGTCGCGTACGCCGAGCGTCTGCATCCGGCGCTCGAAGCGCCGCGTCAGACTCGGGCGCTTGTACCCCGTGAAGTCGAACCCGCGGTTCTCCTTCACGAAGAGCAGAAGGTCTTCGAACTCCTGGCTTGTCTCGGTCGTCATGCGCCCCTTGCGGACGGTTGTCCCGTCCACGTTAGCGCGCGTCCGAAGCAGCCTGCTTGACGTCGACCGTGAGCTCGGGGAGCGCCTCGAGGTGCCCGATCACGCTTCGAATCCGCTCTGCGTCCGCCTCCGCTCGCCGCGCCTGATCCTCCAGCCGCCTGGTCGAGTGCACCGCTCGCATCCGGCGTGCGACCCGGCGTGCCATCGTCGCGCGCTCCTGTAGAGCCCTGACCGCCGTCCACAGCGACCGCTCCAGGTCGCCGGCCTGCTGGGTCAGGACGCTTGCGGCCGAGTAGGAGTGCCCGACGTGGCAGCGGAACCGAACGAGCCCGCCTTCTGTCACGTCCCACAGCGCGCCGCCGCACTCCGGGCAGGTCAGCGCCGTGGGAGGCCCGAGCTCGTTGGTCGCCTCCTCGATCGAGTCGTACTCCATGTGCGTGTCCTCCATCGACTCCTCCCGTAGTACCGGTCCCGCACCGCGTGCAATCTCGGCGATCAGATCGCCGATCTCCGCAATCCGTAGGCAGTGCTGTGGATCCGCGTGGGAGCGCGCATTCGCAGGCATGTCCGGGTAGATGGCCTCGTCCGGGTCCTGCACGACTGCGAGGCCGCCCCTGGCCTTGATCGTGCGTAGACCCGCGCTCCCGTCGTCGAGAGTGCCCGACAGGACGACGCCCATCACTCGCGCCCCGTACGCCGCCGCCGCCGACCGGAACAGCGTGTCGACCGCGGGGCGGTGGCCGTTCTCGCGCGGCCCGCGGACGACGCGCACCGTTCCCGCTTCGAGCAGCATGTGGAAGTCGGGCGGCGCGACGTAGATACGGCCCGCCACCACCGGCTCGCGATCGGACGCATGCTTCGCGGGCAATCGCCCTGCGCGGTCGAGGATGTCGGGCAGGACGCTGGTGTCCGTCGGCGGGATGTGCAGGACCACGAACACCGCCGCGGGCAGCTCGCGAGGCAGCGTCTCGGCGAGCTTTCGAAGCGCCTCGACGCCTCCGGCCGAAGCGCCGACCACGACGATGTCCCGCCCCGCGACCTCTTCGGGGACGGACAGCCGAGCTTCAGCCGGTTCTGCGCCCGTGAGAACCGCCTCTCTGCGATTTTGTGGGCCCATCGATGATAACTCCCGCAGTCTTCCCTTCCAGGTCCGCGGCTAACTCCTGGTGGCGCGACGGGGTCCTCTACCAGGTCTACGTCCGCTCCTTCGCCGACTCGAACGGCGACGGCGTCGGCGACCTCCCCGGGCTGACCGGGCGGCTGGATCACCTCGCGTGGCTCGGGGTCGAGGGAATCTGGCTGAGCCCCACGATGCCTTCCCCGAACGCCGACTGGGGCTACGACGTCGCCGACTACACGGACGTCGATCCCGAGCTGGGGACGCTCGCCGACCTCGATCGGCTGATCGCGGAGGCCGGCCGGCGGAAGATGCGGGTGCTGCTCGACCTCGTCCCGAACCACACGTCGGACCGACATCTCTGGTTTCTCGACGCGAGGGCGGCGCGCGGCGCCGAGCGGCGCGATTGGTACGTGTGGGCCGACCCCGGCGCCGCCGGCGGGCCGCCGAACGACTGGCCGAGCGCCTTCGGCGGGCCTGCATGGACGCTCGACAGGGCCACGGGTCAGTACTACCTGCACCAGTTCCTCCCCGAGCAGCCGGACCTGAACTGGTGGAACGACGACGTCCGCGAAGCGTTCGACGCGATCCTCCGGTTCTGGTTCGAGCGGGGAGTCGCCGGGTTCCGGATCGACGTCGCCCACTCGATCGTGAAGGACCCCGAGCTGCGGTCGCTCGACACGCACCCCGGCGTCCACGACGTGCTGCGCCGGTGGCGGAAGCTCGCGGACGCGGAGCAGCCGCGCCGGATCCTGCTGGGGGAGACGCACGTCCGCGAGGTCGAGCGTATGGCCGCCTTCTACGGGACGGGCGAAGACGAGCTGCACCTGGCGTTCAACTTCCCGTTCGTCTATGCCGACTTCGACGCGCGACTGGCCGGCGTGGTCGCCGAGACCGAGGCGCTCCTGCCGCAGACCGCGTGGCCGGTGTGGA
>Ga0126309_10000712_pt1 | contig 11122 bp, 13 predicted proteins | sample Plot56_FD_92541 | JGI IMG/M metagenome (GOLD analysis project Ga0126309, IMG submission 92541) | Serpentine soil microbial communities from UC McLaughlin Reserve, CA, USA - Plot56 | ecosystem: Environmental > Terrestrial > Soil > Grasslands | place: USA: UC McLaughlin Reserve, Lake County...
CGAAGGAGGTCGGCCGTAACCCGAAGGTCGTGGGGTACGACCATTCCTTCGGGCCGAGCGCCTCGTACTACGCCTGGGAGGCGGCCGGCAGGCCGGTCCACGGCGTGCGCAGGGCGTGAACTGGGCCGACAGCGCTCCCCTTACGCTGGGCGTCGAGGAGGAGCTGATGATCCTCGACGCGGAGACGCTCGAGCTCGCGCCGCGCGTGCAGACGTTCCTCGGCACCGAAGGTTTCAAGACGGAGCTCTTCGCGACGATGCTGGAGCTCTACACGCCGGTCTGCCGCACGCCTGACGAGGCGGGAGAGGCACTGCGGCGGCTCCGCGCCACCGCCGCCGACGTCGCCGAGGCGAACGGTCTACGCGTGGCCGCCTCCGGCTCCCATCCGATCAGCGACCCGGAGACACAGGAGATCGTCGACGAGCCCCGCTACCGCGAGTTCGTCGAGTACGCCGGCGTCAGCGCACGGAGGCAGGGAGTCCACGGGTTGCATGTGCACGTCGGGATGCCCGACCTTTCCACCTGCCTCCGGGTCATGGAAGGAGCGCTCCCGTGGCTGCCGGCCGTGCTCGCGGTATCCGCGAACTCGCCGTACCTCTCGGGCCGCGCGACGGGCCACATGTCGAACCGCGCCGAGGTGCTGGCCCAGCTTCCGCGGCACGGCCCTCCGCCGGTCGACTGGGAGGGCGCCGTAGAGCGGATGGTGAGCCTCGGGATCGTCTCCGACTCGAACGCGCTCTGGTGGGACGTGCGTCCGAGCCCGAGGTTCGGGACGCTCGAGTTCCGCATCGCGGATCAGCCGACCGAGCTGGAGAGGTCGGTGGCAATCGTGGCTCTGCTCCAGTCCCTGTGCGAGCGCCTGCTCGATCAGGCGGACGGGCGGCCGGCCGAGCGGACGCTCTACGAGGAGGCCCGCTGGGCGGCGGCGCACTACGGCCCGCGGGCGCGGCTGCCTCATCCGAACGGCGATCGGCTGGTCGGCGTTGCGGAGCTGGTCGCGGAGCTTCATTGGCCGTTCGACGGCGACCGCTGCGAAGGCGATCGCCAGCTCGAGCTCGGCCTCGAGGCGGTCTGCGCCGACCTCGTGGAGCGGACGGTACGGTAGGCGGCATGGCCCTCCAGACCGAGACGCTCGAGGTGAACGGCATCCGCTGCGAGCGGTGCGTGATGAGGCTCGCGGCCGCCCTCCAGGGCCACGACGGCCTCGAGCAGGCGAACGCGAACCTAGTCGGGCAGGTGACGCTGACCTGGGACGAGGGCCGGACGAGCCGCGGCGAGCTCGTCTCCCTTCTGGCGCAGGCGGGCTTCCGCGAGCGGGAATAGCACCCTTGTGACGCGCGTTGCAACCTCCGGAAAGGCGCTGCTAGGGTCGTGAGCGTGAGCGAGACGACTCCCGACACCGACGCACGCCGTATCGCCAGAGAAGCACGCGACCGCGTGCGTTTCGAGGAGGAGGCGCTCGACCTTGCAGATCAGGTCTATCGAGTCGCGCGGCACATGGTCAACTCGCGCGAGGAGGCCGAGGACCTCGTCCAAGAGGCCTACGCCCGCGCGTTCCGAAGCTGGAAGCAGTTCACGCCCGGAACGAACCTCCGCGCCTGGCTCCTCCGCATCCTCACGAACATCAACATCGACCGCGGCCGCAAGCTCCAGCGCACGCCCGACATGCAGTCCCTCGAGGCGGGCGACTACTACCTCTTCGAGAAGCTCGAGGACTCCGGCGGCGAGATCACGGACGAGGAGCGCGTCGACGAGCGGCTCTCCCAGGACTCGATCGTGGACGCACTCTCCGAGGTCCCACACGACTTCCGCGACGTGATCGTGCTCGTGGACATCGGCGACTTCAGCTACGCCGAGGCCGCGCAGATCCTCGACATCCCGGTCGGAACCGTCATGTCCCGGCTGCATCGCGGCCGGCGTATCCTGAAACGGCAATTGGCCGAGGAGGCCGTCGCTGATGTGTGATTGCCAGGAGTGCGAACAGTTCCTCCAGCCCTACCTCGACCGGCAGCTGACGCAGGCCGAGGTGCTGGAGGCGGAGACGCATCTCGACGAGTGCTCGTACTGCCGGCGCGCGTACCACTTCGAGGAGAAGCTGCGGATGTACGTCCGGCGCGCGGCCAGCGAGCCGATGCGGCCTGAGCTCAAGCAGAAGCTCGCGGCCCTACGCATCTCCCTCTAGCGAAGCGGATGGAGTTCGAGTGAGGAAGGCTTGACGGCGAACCTCGAGCGCGCGTTCGTCGACCGGCCGGAGGAGCTCGAGCCGGAGCTACGCAAGGCGCTGGTCGTCGGCCGGCCGATCGCCGACGCGTAGGTCCTCGGGATAGTCGACGTCGCCCGGAGGCTCGAGGTCGTCGCAGGGCACTAGTACCGCGGGCAGGTCGCGCGCCCCCGCGTCCGGGACGCGCTCCCACGCTGCGCGCGCCAGGAGGACAGGGTGCAGCCGGACGCCGCCGTACGTCGCCGCCACGACCTCCGCGCCTGCTTCCCGCCACGCCTCGATCACGCGGTCGACCGCCTCCGGCGCCAGCCGCGGGCCGTCCGCGAGGAGGACGACGGCCGCCGCGGCCTCCTGCGGCAGCGCCCGCAGCCCACAGCGCAGGGACGCACCGATCCCGCGCTCCCACTCCCTGCAGTCCACGGTGCGCGCGTCACTCTCGACCTCGTGAGCGCCGAGCACGACGACCACGTCCTCGACGGCGCTTGCGCGCACCCGCTCGAGCACTTCCGGCAGCAGGAGCCGTTGCTTGGGCGAGCCGAACCGCGTGGCGGCTCCCGCCGCCAGCACGACGGCGCAGATCAACCCGTCTCGAGCGTCATGTGCTCGATCGTCACCGGCCGTCGCGGCAACTCGGTGGCGCGATTGCCGAGCGCCTCGATGCGCCCCACGACGTCCATCCCTTCGGTCACCGACCCGATGACGGCGTAGTCGGGGGGAAGCGGGGCGTCCTTCGTGACGACGAAGAACTGGCTGCCCGCGGCGCCGGGTGGCTCCGCCGCAGACTTCGCCATCGCCACCGCCCCGCGCGGATACGTCGTTGCAGCGGCCGGCGTGTCCACGGTGCTGTACCCCGGCCCGCCGGTGCCCGTTCCCGTCGGGTCGCCGCCCTGGATGACGAAGCCCGGGACGATGCGGTGGAAGCTCGTGCCGTCGAAGAAACCGATCTTCGCGAGCTCCGCGAACGAGGCCGCGGCGTGCGGGGCCGCGCGCGGATCGAGCGTGATCGTGAACGTGCCGCAGCTCGTCTCGACGCGCACCCTTTGCTTCGCCCCCGCCGGCAGCAGCTTCGCCGGCGGCTCGAGCGTCCCGTTCGGCTTCGCCTTCGGCGCAGCTACCTGGCGGCAGCCGCCGGGAGCCTCATCCGAAGCCGACTCGTTGTCGTCTCCGCCGCAGCCCGCGAGCGCGAGGGCGACGAGCAGCCAGGCGACGCGCTTCACGGCGCGACTGCGGCGAGCGCGCGCCGCACGAGCACGCGCGCGATGTCGAGCTTGTACGCGGTGCCGGGCAGCGGCGTCGCGGCGTCGAGATCGGCCTCGGACGCGATCTCCCACGGAACGGGCGCAACGCCCGAGAGCGCGAGCCGCACACCGGCGGCGCGCGCCGCAGCCACGCCGACGATCGGGAACGACCAGCGCCTGCGGTCCATCGCCTTCAGGTAGACGCTCGCCTCCGGCGCCGGGACCTCCAGCTCGACGATCAGCTCGCCGGGCTCGAGCGTCGTCGTCCGCCGGTCGTCCGCGGTCGGCAGCCGGTAGAGCTCTGCGACCGGCAGCTCCCGCGAGTTCGTCCGCACGGTTGCCCCGAGCGCGAGGAGCGCAGCGGCGGGATCGGACGGATGCGCGGAGGCGCAGAAGTCGTTCGCGAAGACGGCATGCTCGCGGTGGACGCCCTCGGCGGCGTGGCAGCGATCGCCGCCGTGGAGCCGGCATGGGAAGTCGAGCCGCCAGTACCAGCAGCGCGTCGCTTGGAGCAGGTTGCCGCCGATCGTCCCCATCGCGCGCAGCTGCGGCGACGCGGCCAGCCGGCAGGCCTCCCGCAGCGCGGCCGGGATCTCCGGGTCGACCTCGAGCTCGGCGAGCGTCGTCCCGGCGCCGATGAGCGTGCGGTAGATGCCGCGCGGAACGGCGTCTGCCACGTGAACGAGCCGATCCGCGCGAACCAGCCCGTCCCTGAGCAGCGGGACGAGCTCCGTCCCGCCCGCGAGCGCGACCGATCCCCCTTCCGAGGCACCGTCGAGCGCGGCGACGGCGTCCTCGAGCGAACTAGGCCGCAGGAGCTCCAATGCCCTCCTGCCGGCGCTCCCGCGCCTCGCGCAGCGCCCGCAGCATCTCCTCGCGCGTCACCGGCACCGAGCGCACGTCTGCGCCCGTGGCGTCGCGAATCGCGTTGGCGATCGCGGCCGCCGTCGGGATGATCGGCGGCTCGCCGAGCCCCTTCGAACCGAGGTTCGTGAGGTGCACGTCGGGCTCGTCGACGAACTCCGCCACGATGTCCGGCACGTCCGCGATCGTCGGCATGCGGTAGGCGTCGAGCGTCTGCGTCAGCACCGTTCCCGTGAGCGGATCGATCAGCCGTTCCTCCGAGAGCGTGTGCCCGATCGCCTGGACGATCCCACCCTCGACCTGGCTGCGCGCGCCAAGCGGGTTGACGATGCGGCCAACGTCGTGGATCGCGGCCACGCGCTCGACGTGCACCTCGCCCGTCTCGACGTCCACGGCGACCTCGGCGACCTGCACGCCGAACGTGAGCACGCGCATGCCCGTCGGGTTGGGGCCGCGGGCGCCCTTGCCGAGGATCTGCCCGTCCCCTAGCAGCTCGCAGATCTGGCCGAGCGGCCACGAGCCGCCGTCCCGCGAGACGATCTGGCCTCCCTTGAGCGAGAGCACGCGCTGCTCCTTGTCGAACCGCTGCGCCGCCAGCTCGAGGATCTGCCGCGCCGCGTCCGCCGCCGCCGAGCGCACGGCGGGGCCCATGCTCGGCAGCGTCGAGGAGCCGGCGGAGATCGAGGCGTACGGGCCGCGGGCGGAGTCCCCGAGCACGACCTCGACGCGGTCGAGCGGGAGCCCCAGCTCCTCGGCGGCGATCTGAGCCATCGCGGTCCGAGTGCCGGTGCCGATGTCCTGCATCGCGGTGACCACCGTGGCGCGGCCGTCCTTCCCGATGCGCACCCACGCGTACGAGGGCGGCCCGCCTCCGCCGAACCAGACCTGGCTCGCCATCCCGACGCCGCGCTTCCACGAGCCCTCGCTCCGCGCGCGCGTGTCGTGCCGCCGCTCCCAGTGCTTCTCGGCCAGCCCGTAGCACTCCATCAGGTGCTTCGACGAGTACGAGCGCCCCTCTGGGTCGGCGTCCAGGTGGTTGATCCGGCGCAGCTCCAGCGGGTCGAGCTCGAGCTTCGCCGCCAGCTCGTCGAGCAGGCACTCGAGCCCGAATGTGCCCTCGACGAACCCGGGGGCGCGGAAGGCGGCGTTCGGCGGCGAGTTCAGCTTCGCGCCGTGCTCGACGATCCGGACGTTGTCGCAGTCGTAGAGGTACTGCATCGGCCCGCCGGTCATCGGCGAGAAGCCGGACCAGCCGACCGCGTTGACGAATTCGCCTCCGAGGGCGGTCAGCGTCCCGTCGGCCTTCGCGCCGCCGACGAGCCGCTGGATGGTCGCGTTGCGGTTGCCGGTCGCGCTGTTCTCCTCGCGGCGGGTGAGCGCGCACTTCACGGGCCGTCCACTCCGCTTCGCGAGCTCGGCGCCGATGTACGTGTAGTCGCCGGGCCCGTTCTTCGAGCCGAAGCCGCCGCCCATGAACTCGCAGACGACGCGCACGTCGTCCGGGTTCAGCCCGAGCTGCTTCGCAAGCGACTCGCGCACGCCCCAGATGAACTGCGTCGAGATCCAGACGTCGAGCTTGCCGTCGCCGTGCCAGTGAGAGATCGATTGGTGCGTCTCCATGCAGTTGTGGAGGACGGTCTGCGTGCGGTATTCGGCCTCCACCACGACGTCGGCCTCCGCGAGCCCGCGCTCGAGGTCTCCGCGCTCGTAGCGGCGGGGCTCCTCGACGAGCTCCCCGCGCGCGACCGCGTCGTCCGCGTCGAGCAGCGGCTCGAGCTCCTCCCAGTCGACCTCGATCAGCTCGAGCGCGGCGCGTGCTTGCCGGAAAGTGTCGGCGGCGATTGCCGCGACGGGCTGGCCGGGGTAGGACGGCTCGTCCGTCAGAACGTGGACGTCGCCCGGCCCGACGACGCCGCGCACACCCGGAGCCGCGCGCGCCGGGTCCACATCGATGCGCTTGACGCGGGCGCGCGCGAACGGGCTGCGGAGCACGGCCGCGTGGAGCATCCCGTTGAGGCGGAGGTCCGCGGTGTACGGCGCCTCGCCGCGCGCGCGGTCGTAGCCGTCCTTGCGCTGCGCGTCGCGCCCGACGATCTCGAGCGGCCCCGCCGGCCACTGGTCGAGGACGTCCTCCTCGACGACCACCCAGGTCTCCTCGTAGCGGCCCTCGACCTCTTTCTCGGTCTTGATCAGTCGCGCCAAGTCAGGATCGCCTCCTCGATTCTGGGATACGCGCCGCAGCGACAGATGTTCCCGGCCATGTGATGCCTGATCTCCTCGCGGCTCGGCGAGGGAACGGCCTGGACGAGCGCCGACGCCGAGACGATCTGGCCCGGCGTGCAGAAGCCGCACTGGAGGGCATCGGAGCGGACGAACGCGTCCACGAGCGGGTGGTCGCGCAGGCCCTCGATCGTCGTCACCTCCCGCTCGCCGACGGTGTGGACGAGCGTGATGCACGAGAGCACCGGCACGCCATCGAGCAGGACGGTGCACGCGCCGCAGTGACCCTCCCCGCAGGCGATCTTCGTCCCCGTGAGGCCGAGCTCTCCGCGCAGCACGTCCAGCAGCGTCGCTCCCACCTCGGCTCGGCTCTCGTAGCGCTGCCCGTTGATGAACAGCTCAGGCACCGGCGGTCACCGCCAGGATGTCCGCCAGGTGGACGAGTCGAAACGTGACGCGCGCCGCGACCATCTTCTCGCCTTCCTCGTCGAGCTCAGGCAGCGAGCGCCAGATGTCGCGCGCCGCCAGCAGCAGCTCCTTGATCTGCTCGGTCTGGAGCCGGTGCCCGCCGTTCGGCTCGTAGCACGCGTTGAGCGCGAGCCCGAGCACGCCGACAGTGTCCGTCTGGCGCGTCCAGAGCAGCGGCGTCGCCATGGACAGGTACTGGTGGATGCGGGCGAACGTGAGCGGCTGGGAGAACGTCTCGCCGCCGGTGGGGGTGGTCGGGTCCGCGGGAGGCTCGCCGGCTGCGATGCGCGCCGCGTTGTCCCACAGCATCGCCCGCAGGCGGCGCTCGTCGAAGCCGGCGAGCTTCGCCGCCTTCACCGAGAGAAGGAGGGCCGCCGGCTGCTGTCCGTACGGGTAGTCGGACGCGTAGAGGATCTGCTCGGGCGGGACGAGCCGGAAGAGGTCGAGGAGGTCGAGCGGGCTCCAGACGGAGGTGTCGAAGAAGACGCCCGCCTTGCCGCCCAGGAGCCCTGCGAGCCCGGCGAGGTCGGCGATCCCGGCGTGCGCGACGATCAGCTGGACCGTCGGATACTTCTCCACGAGCCGCGCGAGGTCGTTCGCGATCGGCGGGAGCCCGCGGCCGCCGTGGATGAGGATCGGCACGTTCCGCTCGGCCGCAATGCCGAAGACGGGCGCCAGCCGCTCGTCCGTGAGCATGAACTTCTGCGCCCGCGGATGGAGCTTGATGCCGCGCGCTCCGAGGTCGAGGCAGCGCGCGGCCTCGCCGATCGGGTCGTGCGTGAGGTCGAGCCGCACGAACGGGATGAGTCGGCCGTCCGACCGGCCGGCGTACTCGAGCGTCCGGTCGTTCGGCGCCTGGAACCCCGGCTCGCGGTCGGGCTCGTCCAGGCAGAACATGAACGCCCGCTTCGTGCCGTAGCGCTCCATGACGGCGAGCAGCTCGTCGAAGCGCCCGTTCATGCCGTCGATGTCGGTACCCAGATGGGTGTGGGCGTCGAAGATCTCGGCACCGCGCGGCAGGTCGCGACGCAGCTCGTCCTCGTAGCTTGCGATCAGCTGCTGGGCTCGCTCGAGCGGCTGCTCCATCCTCCTGAGTCTATGTATCCGGTGTCGCCTCGACGTACTCTGAAAGCGTGCGCCGCCTGCCGCTCGTCGCGCTGATCCTGCTCGTCTCCGCGTGCGGCGGAAACGGCAGCGGCGGCTCGGCGGCGCCTCATCACGAGGCCACCGGCGCGCAGGTCTTCACCCTCGCGGGCTGCGGCGACTGCCATACCCTCGCCGCGGCCGGCTCCAAGGGAACGATCGGGCCGAATCTCGACCAGCTCAGGCCGAGCCGCGGCCGCGTCGTCGACCAGGTCGTGCAGGGCGGGGGCGGGATGCCGTCCTTCGCGGGGTCGCTCTCCCGCGACGAGATCGACGTCGTGGCCGAGTACGTCGCGGACTCGTCGGGCGCCGGCCTCGCGGCCTCCCAGGGCGACGCCTTCAAGCCGGACGGAACGACGCTCGCCGACTGCGCCGGCGCCGAGGCGACCTGCTACCTCCAAGCCTTCGGCAACGTCGCCTACCGGCAGGGCCCCAAGGTCGCGCTCCGCCGCTTTGCGGAGGCGATTCGCACGAATCCGACCGTCGAGGCGAGCTGCCACCCGATCGCGCACACGATCGGGGCGGGTGCGCTGAAGCGCTTCCGCGGCGACGTCGGCCGGGCGATGGCCGATGGCCAGGCCACCTGCGGGTCGGGCTACTACCACGGGCTGCTCGAGTGGAAGCTCGCCGGGCTCCCGGAGAACGAGGTGGCGGGAGTGGCGAAGACGGTCTGCAACGACACCCGCGCCAAGAGCCAGTTCATCTACTACCAGTGCGTCCACGGCCTCGGCCACGGGTTCATGCTCTACACACGCTACGACCTCCCGGGCGCGCTCGGCCTTTGCCATCGCCTCACGAGCCGGTTCGACCAGGTCTCGTGCACCGGCGGCGTCTTCATGGAGAACCAGCAGTCGTCCTATGGCGCACGCTCGACCTGGCTGAAGGAGGACGACCTGCTCTACCCGTGCGACAGCGACGTCGTGCGCGACCAGGACAAGCTCTACTGCTACCTGCTCGCGACGTCCTACGTGCTCCCGAAGGTCGGCGGCGACTGGGCCAAGGTCGCCGGCTGGTGCCGCAAGGCCGACCGGGCGTACGTCGCGACCTGCTTCCAGTCGCTGGGGCGGGATGCCTCCGGCTCCTCGCGCCAGCAGCCCGCCGGCATCCTCCGCATCTGCCGTCACGCGCGGCCCGACCAGGAGGGCGAGTGCCTCTTCGGCGCCGCCCGCGACATCCTCAACAACGACGCGACCGACCTGCGCGGGCGGAAGCTCTGCGAGTCCGTCCCTGCGGAGCACCGGTCGTACTGCTTCTACGGCCTCGGCTCGATCCTGGGGACCGTCTACGCGACGCATGAGGAGCGCGTGCACGCCTGCATCCGCTTCGCGCGGCCGGCCGACCGCCCCGACTGCGAGCGCGGCGCCGGGGCGGCCGACTAGGATTCTGCTCCCGTGCCGGACGTCCTCATCCACGGCGACACCTTCCGCTCGCCCGAGCAGCGGCACGAGGTCCCCATCGCCATTCCGGACCCATTCCTCTACGCGGAGACGAACGGGTCACGCCACGCCTTCGTCTCGGCGCTCGAGTACGAGCGCGTGCGGGCCGTGGACGGCGTCGAGGCGCACGCCCTCGAGGAGCTCGGGGTGGACGAGCTGCTGGCCCAGGGCATGCGGCGCGACGACGCCGAGCTCGAGGTCTGCGTGCGGGCCTGCACGGAGCTCGGGATCCGCGAGGCGCTCGTGCCGTGGAGCTTCCCGCTGGCCGTGGCCGAGCGGCTGCGGGCGGAAGGCATAGCAATCCGTCCCGAGCGCGAGCTCTTTGCTCGGCGCCGGCGGGTCAAATCCGAGTCCGAGCTCGCCGGGATCCGGCGCGCACAGCGGGCGTCGGAGGCCGGGATGCGGGCCGCGAAGGAGCTGCTCGGCGAAGGAGTGACCTGCGAGGAGGTGCGCGCTGCGATCGAGCGGATCTTCATCGAGCACGGTGTCTTCGCCGACGAGATCATCGTCTCCCACGGCGCGCAGAGCGCGATCGGCCACGAGATCGGCTCGGGCCCGATCGCCGCGGGAGAATCGGTGGTCATCGACCTCTTCCCACGCGACCGCGAGAGCGGGTGCTACGCGGACATGACGCGAACGTTCGTCGTCGGCGAGCCTTCGGACGAGCTCCTGGAGTGGCATCGACTCTGCAAGGAGTGCCTCGAACTCGCGCTCGACGCGATCCGCCCGGGCGTCGCCGGCTCCGAGCTGCACCGGCTCGTGTGCGACCTCTTCCACGAGCACGGCTACGCGACGCAGCTGTCGAAGCAGCCGGGCGAGGTGCTGTCGAGCGGCTTCTTCCACTCGCTCGGCCACGGCGTCGGGCTCGAGGTGCACGAGGCGCCGGGGCTCGGTCGCAGCGGCGAGGAGCTCGTCGCGGGCGACGTGGTCGCAGTCGAGCCTGGGCTCTACCGCGCCGGCGTCGGCGGCTGCCGGCTCGAGGACCTCGTCCTCGTCACCGAGGACGGCCACGAGAACCTCACGGATTTCCCGTACGACCTTTAGCGCGACTCGTTTCAAGCCGCACCTGCTGAGGAAAAGTGAGGACTGTCACAGCCGCCGTCGGGACGGCTGCTCTCTCACAGGGGGGTTCGAGATGGAAACGAGGGGGATCGAGACGCGAGTTCCCGTCGAGGCGCCGACCGCCAGGCCCGAGCCTGACACGGTCGACCTCGACCTCGACGAGCGCGATGCGGCGCTCGAGCGGCTCGCGGGCCGGCGCAATCGCGTCGCGCTGACGCTGACCGCCGGGATGCTCGTCGTCTACTTCGGCTTCGTCCTGCTGATCGCATTCGACAAGGCGCTGCTCGGCCGGATCCTTGCGGACGGGCTCAGCCTCGGCATCCTGCTCGGCGTCGTCGTCGTGCTCTCCACGTGGGCGTTGACCTGGATCTACGTCCGCTGGGCGAACCGCACGTACGAGCCCGAGCTCGAGCAGCTCAGGAGGTAGGCCATGCTGATCGCGAAGTTCACACCCGGCGAGCCCAACACGC
>Ga0126309_10000713_pt1 | contig 11119 bp, 10 predicted proteins | sample Plot56_FD_92541 | JGI IMG/M metagenome (GOLD analysis project Ga0126309, IMG submission 92541) | Serpentine soil microbial communities from UC McLaughlin Reserve, CA, USA - Plot56 | ecosystem: Environmental > Terrestrial > Soil > Grasslands | place: USA: UC McLaughlin Reserve, Lake County...
CCCTCCGGTGGGATCGTGCCGCCGACAAGCTCAGGCTCGACCCGGAAGATGACGATGTTGGTCTGCACGGTCGCGGGATCGATCCCGATCCCGGGGACCTCGGCCAGGGCGCGGCCGAGCCGTGCGGCCTTGCCGTGGTCGTCGGCAAGGCGGCCCGGGCCCTTGCGCAATGCGATGAGCCCCGCCGCGGCGATGCAGCCCACCTGGCGCATGCCGCCGCCGAACATCTTGCGCACCCGCCGGGCTTCGCGGATGAAGTCGCGGGAGCCGCAGAGGAGCGAGCCCACCGGCGCTCCCAGGCTCTTCGACAGGCAGAACATCAAGGAATCGAATCCCGCGGCGAGCGCCGCCGCCGTGGTGCCCAGGGCGACCGCGGCGTTGAAGATGCGGGCGCCGTCGCAATGGGTGGGTAGCCCGTGCCGCTGCGCCACGTCCAGGATCCGCTCCAGACGCGGCCGGTCGTAGAGCGTTCCGCACCCCATGTTGTGTGTGTTCTCGACCGTGATCACCCCGGTGCGCGCGTGGTAGGTCACGTCCTTGACCACCGCCGCCTCGACCGCCACCGGGTCGAGCAGGCCGCGGGGCGAGACGATCGGGCAAGGCATCAGACCGGAGAGCGCGGCCATGGCGCCCATCTCATAGAGAAGGACGTGGCTCGCGGCATCGCAGATCACCTCTTCGCCGCGCGCGCCATGAAGATGAAGGGCGATCTGGTTGCCCATGGTCCCCGAGGGGACGAACAGCCCGGCCTCCATGCCCACCGCCGCCGCGGATTCTTCTTCGAGGAGCCGCACCGTGGGGTCTTCACCATAGACGTCGTCTCCGACCTCGGCCTGGGCCATGGCCCGGCGCATCTCCTCATCGGGGAGAGTCACCGTGTCGGAGCGCAGATCGATCCGATCCTGTTTCATGTCGTTCCTCACTTCAAAGACCAAAGGCGACGCGCACCGCTCCCTGGACCACGTCGGCCTTCTCGACCTCGACGGTGATCTTGGGGAGGAGCAGGTTGAGCGTGATGCCGCCGTAGACCACGCCGCGCGTCTGGCTGTCCTCGAACGTTCTTCCCAGGCTGGATTCCAGGCTTCCTTCGCTGCGTACGATCCCCGCCCCCACGTAGGGCGTGAGCACCGTGAACCCCTTGCTGAAGAGAAGCTCGGCGCCGTACTGGTCGAGGTCGTACACGTCGGAGCCCATGGACCGCGTGCCCGTAAGGCGCAGGGAGAGCGCCGGCGCGAGGAGGCCGCCTTCGAGGATCGCCCACTGGAGGTCGGCTGAGACCAGATCGATATCCGTCTCCAGCGCGCGCCCATAGGAGACGCCGATGTTGATGCCGGCCGGCAGCCCCTTGCGCGCGCCGACCCGGACGACGGCGAGCACGTCACCGGTCAGGTCGTCGTCGAGGACGGTGCCGACGAAATCCTCGTCGCCGAAATCCCGGTCCACCGCCGCGTCCGCATACACGTCGAAGCCGATCAGCCCGAGAGGCGCCGCGCCGTGCCGGGGATAGTGATAGGCGGCCATGGCGAAGCGGCGGTTGAACTCACGGAAGTCCGCTTCCGGAGCGTCCGGACGGACATCCGCCGCGAGAGCGGGGAGGGCGGTGGCGAGAAAGACGAAGACGATCAGAAAGAGCTTTTCTCCCCTCTCCCGCTTGCGGGAGAGGGGCCGGGGGTGAGGGTTTCTACGCATTCTCAGATCCTCCCACGTATTCCGCGAGCAACTCGTTCAGCAGCCCCACCTCGCCCGTCTCCACCGTCTCCGCGACCGCGTCGCGGCTCGCCGGGTCGAGCGGCAGCACGGCGAGGTTCCCCTCGTCGGCCACGGCCTCTACATCGTAATGGGTTTCGTCGATCCAGCGGGCATCGCGGAAGTACGCCTGCCCCTGCTCCTCGGAGCGGCCGAGGCGCAGCCAGAGCTCGGCGATGAGGGCGAGGACGCCGCCGATCCGGCGATTTTCGATGCGCAGCACCGGCGAGCGCGGCAGGGGGCGTGGCAGGAAGGGGGCGAGGCCGTGCCGTTGCGCGACGCGGGCGAACGCCCGCTCGGACGGCGGCTCCCGGTGGAACAGGGCCTCGAAGAGCTCCTCCTCGTTCTCCTCCGTCCCCCACCGCTCGGCCAGGCGCCGCCGGTCCGACGGGGAGAGATCCGGCGCCACGGCCTGGACGCAGCGGACGCCGGCCGCGGCCAGACGGGCGCACCCCTCGTCCCAGAGCGCCGGATCGTCGGTCAGCCCGGGGATCAGGGCCCACGCGGCGGTCCCCCCGCTCGGTACCTTGTCCAGGCGCTCGAAGTCCCGGGCGAGCAGCGCCGGGAACAGATCGAAGACGAAGGCGACGCCGCTCACGCTCGGCACGGTCGACTCCTCGCCCGGGAAGAGCTGGACGACCACCGGCGTGCCGTCGACCAGCCGCGAGCTCGCCAGCTTGTCGCGGGCCGCGGCCCGGCGGGTCGGCACCGGAGGGAGATAGAGGACGTCGTCGAGCGGCTCCTGGACGAGGAGCCCGAAGACGTTGGCGCCGGCCGCGGCCTTCTGCGCCGCCGCCCTCCCCCACTCCCCGAGCCGTCCCTCGGCGAGATGGACCCAAGGCTGCTCCGGGGATTCCCAGGCGCGCGGCACGTACCGGATCCAGAAACGGCCGGCTTCCGGGAGCAGAGCGGCCGGCCGGAGCGGACGGGAGATCTCGGCGGCGCGGCTCACGTGGATGCCGGGACGCGCTCCGGCGCCGCCGGGACGAGCCCGCGGACGGCGAGCATCCGGTGCATGTACTTGGCGAGGATGTCGACCTCCAGGTTCACCTGGTCCCCAGGCTGGAGACGCGAGAGCGTGGTGACCTCGAGGGTGTGGGGGATGAGCGCCACCTCGAAATAATTGGGTACAGGCGCCGGGCCGAGCGCCGACACGGTCAGGCTGACGCCGTCGAGGCACACCGAGCCCTTCTCGACGACGAACGACTCCTGGCCGGGCGGGATGGCGAAGGCGAGCACGCGGTGGTCCGTCAGGTCGCGCCGGTCGACCACATGGGTGACGCCGTCCACGTGTCCCTGCACCCAATGTCCGCCCAGTGCATCGCCCACGCGCAGGGCCGTCTCCAGGTTGATCCGGTCCCCGCGGCGCAAAGCGCCCAGAGTGGTGCGCGCCATGGTCTCGGGCGAGAGCTCGACGATCGAGCCCAGGGGCGGGTCGCCGTCGAGCTCGGTGATCGTCAGGCAGACGCCGTTCACGGCCAGGCTCGCGCCGATCTCCAGGCGCCGGCCCAGGTCGGCGCTGTGGCCGATCGCCAGACGGACGCCTCCCTGCCCCGAGGGCATGGGGTCGTCGGTCAGGCGCCCACTCTCTTGCACAATTCCGGTAAACATCCCTTGCGGTATCCCGTCAGGATCAGATCGCCGCCGCGCGTCCGGGCGGTCAGGTCATCGAGGCGCGCCGCCTCGGCGAGCGCGGCGAAGCCGGAACCGCCGAGCGGGCCCGGCGCGGTCCGGCCACCGAGGAGGAGCGGCGCGCAGTCGACCATCACCCGGTCGAAGCAGCCGCTCCCGACGAAGCTCGCGTGGATCTCGCCGCCGCCTTCGACCAGCACGCTGCGCACGCCGCGCTCATACAGATCGGCGAGCACCGCCGCCGGCTCCACGGCAGGCAGGAGGACCACCTCGCTCCCCTTCTCCTCCAGAGCCTGTCGCCGTGCCGCGTCGTCGGCTTGAGCATATATCAGCACGGGACCCGGCACCGCGAAGAGCCGCGCCTCCGGCGGTGTGCGCAGGCGCCGGTCCATGATCACCCGCACGTTGGCGCCCGCGGCCAGCCCAAGCCGGCGGTCGAGGCGCGGATCGTCCGCCAGCACCGTGCCGCTCCCCACGAGGATTGCGTCGTGCTCCTCGCGCAGAGCGAGTGCCCACCGGCGCCCAGCCGGCGAGGAGATCCACTGGCTTTGCCCGGTCGCGGTGGCGATCCGTCCATCCAGGCTCATGGCCCATTTGAGAGTGACCGCCGGACGGCCGAGCGCCGCCGCGACGAGGAAGCGGAGGTTGAGCCGCACGGCCTCCTCGGCGAGGACTCCGGTCTCGACCTCCATACCGGCCTCGCGGAGCTTCGCGAAGCCCCGGCCGGAGACCCGCGGGTCGGGATCGCCATGGCAGGCGACGACTCGGGCGATGCCCGCCGCGAGGACCGCGTCCACGCACGGAGGCGTGCGGCCGAAGTGCGAGCAGGGCTCCAGCGTGACGTAGAGGGTCGCTCCCCGTGCGCGGTCGCCGGCCTCGCGGAGCGCCTCGACCTCGGCGTGCGGGCCTCCGACCTGACGGTGCCAGCCGCTGCCCACGACGACCTCATCCTCGCGCACGATAAGCGCACCGACCATGGGGTTGGGCGAGGTGCGGTAGCGGCCGCGGGCGGCGAGGCGCAGCGCTTGGCGGAGGGCTTCAGCCGAGGAGAGCAGCGGCGAACTCCCGGGGGCGGAATTCGACCATGTCGTCAGCCTTCTCGCCGACGCCGAGGTAGAGGAGGGGGAGCTTGAGCTCCTTGGCGATGGCGACCGCCATGCCGCCCTTGGCCGTGCCGTCCATCTTGGCGAGCAGCACGCCGTCGATCGGTATCACCTGGCTGAAGGTGCGGGCCTGGGTGAGGGCGTTCTGGCCGGTGGTGGCGTCGAGCACCAGGATCGTCTGCTTCTGCCAATCCTTCGCCTCGCGGTCGATGACCCGGCGCACCTTGCCGAGCTCGGCCATGAGGTGGTCTTTGGTGTGAAGGCGGCCGGCGGTGTCGATGATCAGCCGGTCGGCGTTGCGCGCCCGCGCCGCATGGATCGCGTCATAGATCACGGCTCCGGGGTCCGCCCCCTGCCCTTGCCGGACCACCTCGACGCCGAGGCGCTCGCCCCAGAGCGCGAGCTGCTCGATGGCCGCGGCGCGGAACGTGTCGCCGGCGGCGAGCACCACCCGCTGCCCTTCCTGCTGCGCGCGGCAGGTGAGCTTGGCGATCGAAGTGGTCTTCCCCACGCCGTTGACGCCCACGACCAGGGTCAGGAGCGGACCGCGGCCGAACCGGCGCGGCACCGGAGCGTCGCGCAGGATCTCGGCGATCTCGTCGGACAGGATCTTGCGCAGGCGCTGGGTGCTCTCCACCTGCTCCTTGAGGGCATTCGTCCGCAAGCGCTCCACCAGGTCGAGCGAGGTCTCGACGCCGAGGTCGGCGCTGATCAGGACTTCTTCGAGATATTCGAACGTGCGCTCGTCGAGGGTGACCTTCCCCTGCATCGCCGAGCTCATCTTCTCGATGATCTCGGTATGAGTCATGAAGAGGCCCCGCTTCAGCTTCTTGAGGAAGCCTCCCTGCTCGGTCTCCTCCTCGGGAAGGCGGGTCTCGGGTGCGAGCTCGAGGATGTCGTTCTTGGGGTCGTTCTCAGCCATACGGGGCCATCATAGCAGCCCCCCACCCGGCCCTACGTGAACAATTCCCGGGTGAGCTGCGCGGCCGCTTCGACCATCGTGGCCCGGGCGTGGGCGACGAGCGCCGGGTGGCGCTGGACGAGCACCAGGTAATAGCCGTCGGGGAGAGGCATGGCGTAGATATGGACCACCTTCTTCTCGACGTGGATCAGCTGGGGCGTGCCCGATTCGGTGCTGGTGAGGACCTTCTCGAGCTGGCGGAGATAGATCCCGAGGTAGGCGCCCACCACCCGCATCTGGTAGGGGGTGTAGCCGGCGCACGCGAGATCCACGGTCTCGCCGTTGTCATCCAGAAACAGGGCGCCGAGCGCCTGGTCGTTGTTGGCCAGCAGGTTGGCGAGGACGTATTGGAACATCGGGCTCCCTGGGTTGTTCGGATTCCAGTCGGATTCCAGCTACCGCGGCCCCGCGGCGCGCGCGGGCTCTTCCACCTGCTCTTCCTCGTAACGCCCGCCCAGGGACTCGCACGCGGCGCGCACTTCGCCCGCCTCGAAGGCACGCAGGAAGGCGGTCACGATCTTGGCGTCGAAACGGCTCCCGGTGAGGCGGGTGATCGTCTCGACGGCGAACTGCAGGCTGTAGGCTTTCTGATAGGGCCGGTTGGTCGTGATGGCATCGAAGGTGTCGGCCACGCCCACGATGCGGGCGTAGAGCGGAATCTGCTCGCCCCTGAGGCCGTCGGGATAGCCGCGGCCGTTCCAGGCCTCGTGATGCGACCGGATGGCCGGGATCATCTCGCGGATCTGCTCGATCGGCGTCATGATCTCGGCCCCGATCACCGTGTGCGCCTTCATCTGGTCGAACTCTTCATCCGAGAGCTTGCCCGCCTTGCGCAGGACCTGGTCCTCGACGCCGATCTTGCCGACGTCGTGGAGCAGCGCGCCGATCCAGATCTTGTGCTGGACGTCCTCGGGCAGGCCCAGGGAGCGGGCGATCACCCGGCTGACCGCCGCCACCCGCTCGGAGTGGCCGCGGGTGTAGGGGTCCTTCGCGTCGATCGCCGCGACGAACGCGCGCAGGGAGCCGATGAACAGGTCGCGGTTAACCTGGGCCGCCTGGCGGAGCTGCTGGACGTAGCGCCCGACGTGACTGCTCATCTGGTTGAAGTCTTCGGCGAGATCGGCGAACTCGAAGGAGAGCCCCTTCATGTCCACCCGGCCGTCGAACTTGCCGGCGGCGATCTCGTGCGCCGTCTCGGTCAGGCGCTGGATGGGGCGGCTGACCCAGCGCGCCGCCACGAAGGCCAACAAGAACGAGACGCCGACGATCAGCGCCGACGCGACGACCAGGTTCCAGATCATCCGGTCGACCGCGGCGAAGGCTGCCGCGAGAGGCTTCTGGACGATCAGGACCCAGCCGCTCTCCTTGATCGCGCTGACCTGCGCCAGGACTTCCGAGGGGCCGTCCTGGGTTGGCATGACGTACTCCTGGGTCATGCCGGCGGCGGGCGCGGCGAGGAGGGACTGGAGCTGATCTTGCTGATGGAGGAGCGCGTCCCGCATCACAGAATTCAAGCCGTCCCACCACAGCATCGTGCCCTCGCGGGTCATCAGGTAGGCGCCGACGCCCTGATCCGCGTCCCTCTGCAGAGCCTCCAGGGGCAGGAACTGGAAAAGGGCCTCGACGATGAGCTGAGGAGCCCCACCTTGCGCTCCGGAGACCGGCACGGCCAAGGCCACCTGCGGCAGCTCGCGCGGCCCGCGGTCGAGGAACTGGTAGGCCGGCGCTTTCGTGGTCCGCGCCTGCTCCATCGCGGATTTCAGGATTCCACGCGCCTTGTCGTTCAGCTCCCCGCGGGCGAGCCACGGCCCGTCGCCCTGCAGGCTCGACACCCGCAAGGCGATCAACGGCGTCCCCTGCTCCTGGCTCTGGCGCAGGAAGCTCTGGAGGACCTCGTTGACCCAGGGCTCGAGCAGACGCTCCTCGACGACGGGCGACCCCGGGGCCAGCAGGAGGCCGGTCCCGAGCTGGTCGAGGCGCTGGCGGAGGCCTCCCAGGTAGACGTCGACGTCGCGGGACAGATCGCCCGCGCGGCGGATCAGGTTCTCGCGCTCGGCGTCGCGCAGGACCTGCTGGCTCTGGGGGATCAGCATGGCGCTGCTGATGGCGAGCGGAATGATGCCCGACAGCAGCAACACGATCAGGAGGACGTGGCGCAGCTTCAGACGACGCAGGATGGATCGTCGGTTCGTCATGAAAAAGCGGCCGGCGCGCTGTCAACCCAAGTTGGGTTCGGATTCGGCACGGTGCCCGCGAGTATACCCGATCCGGAACACTTATGCTGCAAAAGGATCGCGCAGAAATTCGCGGAGATCCGCGGCGACCTCCTCCCAGGGGATGCCGGAGGTCATCCGCCCCTCTCCCAGGCGGGCCGGAAGCACCCAGACGAGGCCGCTCTCCCGCGCTTTTTTGTCCCGCGACATGTGGGCGATCAGCTCCGCCGGATCGAGGGGCGGCAAGGGCGGCAGGCCCAAATGGCCGAGGAGGGAGCGCAGGCGGCCGGAGAGCTCCGGGGCCAGCCCGCGCCGTCCGGCGAGGCGCAGCGCGAAGAGGATGCCGTAGCCCACCGCCTCGCCGTGCCGCAGTCCGGCATAGGCGCAGGAGGTCTCGATCGCATGGCCCAGGGTGTGGCCGAAGTTGAGGAGGCGCCGGTCCCCTTGCTCGTCCGGGTCGCGCTCCACCACACCGATCTTGGCGGCGGCCGCGCCGGCCACGACCGGTCCAAGGACGGCTGCATCCCCGGCGAGGAGAGCATCGAGATCCGCCTCGACCCGCGCGAGCAGCTCCGGATCGAGCAGAGCCGCCATCTTGATCACCTCGACGAGCCCGGAGCGCAGCTCCTCGCGCGGGAGCGTCGGCAGGACCGAGGTGTCGCAGACGACCATCGCCGGGTGATGGAACAGGCCCACGGTGTTCTTCCCGCCGGGCAGGTCGACCCCGGTCTTCCCGCCGATCGAGGCATCCACCTGGGCCAGCAGGGTCGTGGGGATCTGGACGAATTCGAGGCCGCGCAGAAAGCAGCCGGCCGTGAAGCCCGCGAGGTCCCCGACGCTGCCGCCGCCGAAGGCGACGACCCGGCTGTCGCGCTTGCCCCCGGCGACGAGCATCTCGTTCCACAGCCGCCCGGCCGTGTCCACGCTCTTCGCCGGCTCGCCGTCCTCCACTTCCAGCACCACCCACCGCGCCGCCTCCGCGCGCAGCGGCTCCAGGCGGGAGCCATGCAGAGCGAGGATCGGAGCCGAGCTGATGACGAAGACGGTCCGCCCCTGAAGCCAGGGGATCAGATCAGGCCGGGCGGTGGAGAGAGCGTCCTCGCCAACCAGGACGGGGGTCGTCCCGGTTGGGTGCTTCAGGGAGAGGGCGCGGAAGAAGGCGGTGGTCATAGAGAGGCGAAGTAGAACCTGTTCCGGTGCGGCTCGACAGCAAAGCGGATGCGGTCGAGAGCGCCTTCGTAACCGAGGAAGTTGCCGCCGGCCCAGTCGGGGCAGAGAAACATCAGGACTTCGACCTCCAAGTCCTCGCCATCGTCCGCGACGATCTGAAGGCGTCCCTGCCCAAGGGTGCCTTTGAAGCGCCCCAGCCTCGAATCAATCGAGACGCCCTCTCGGAGGACATCCACGTGATCCCGAAGCGCCTCTCCGATCGCTGGCTCGAAGATACACCATGGGGCAGCTGTGTCGACCATGGCCAGGACCGGAGTCGGCCAGATCCCGGGAAAGACCTTTACATGAATCCGTGGTCCCGCCTGCGGGAAGCCAGGCTCCGGACCATCGTGGAAACGCGTGACCCCCGTCGCGAAAGGGGTTCCGCTTATCTCGAACAGGATAGGTGACAAGGCTCAGTGAATGTGATGGACGAGCGGTGGATCTTCCGGATCGATGGGCTCGATCTTCTCCAGAAGCTCATCCAACGTCGGCGCCGAAGTCAAAAACCCGTCTCCATTGAGGGCAACCCACTCGCCCCGATGGTGGCTCTCGTTCTCGTCCAGCCAACGGTACGCCTTCTCATGGCTCACCCTCTTCCTGCCGTTGCTCGAGACGGTTCTCGCCGGAGGAAGAGTCAGGAGACGGCACAGTCGCTCAAGCTCCAGATGATTTGGATACCGGCGATGCCCTTCGGCAGCGATCCACTGCGCGCGAGTCGGGCTGGCATGGTCCAGCAGGGCATAGACAGCCGCTAGAAACTCCTCAGGCGTCGAAGGCCCCTGCCCAGGAGCCTTCTCCTCGACCACAGGAACCGGTTCTTCGATCCGTCGTGCGTGCCGGGCGCTCATCGCGTTCCTCCGTCACGCTCTAGTTTACATCATCGCGCGTCTCACGGGCACCCTCGCAAGGAACTCAGCTCCCTTCCTTCTTCTCCTCGATCTCCTCGGCGACCTGCACCCCCAGCTCTCTCAGCTGCTTCGGATCCACTTCCGACGGCGCGTCGGTCATCAGGTCAGTGGCCGAAGCGGTCTTCGGAAAGGCGATCACCTCGCGGAGCGAGGAAGCCCCGGCGAGCACCATGGCGAGACGGTCGAGGCCCAGGGCGATGCCGCCGTGAGGGGGCGCGCCGTAGCGCAGAGCGTCCAGGAAGAAGCCGAAGCGCGCCTTCGCCTCCTCCGGACCGATCCCGAGCACGTTGAAGACCCGGCTCTGCATCTCCGAATCGTGCATACGGATCGATCCGCCGCCCAATTCGAGACCGTCGAGGACCACGTCATACGCGCGGGCGCGCACCGATCCGGGATCGCTCTCCAGCCGGTCCAGGTCCCGCGGGTCCGGGCTGGTGAAGGGGTGGTGCATGGCGAACCAGCGCTTCTCTCCCTCGTCCCATTCGAACGTGGGGAACTCGGTGACCCACAGGAAGGCGTGCTTTCCTTCGGGGATCAGGCCATAGCTCTTTGCCAGCTCCAGACGCAGCGTGCCGAGCGCCGTGGCCGCGACCGGCTCCTTCGCGGCTACGATCAGGGCGAGACCTCCCTCCTCCAATCCGAGATCCTCGGCCACGCCTTCGAGCTCCGCCTGGGTCAGCGCGTTCTTCACCTGGAAGGTCAGCTCGCCGTTCTTGCGCCGCAAGGTCAGCACGCCGGCCGCGCCGCTGCGGCGAGCGATCTCCACCCAGCCATCCACCTGCTTGCGGCTCGCCTCGGCCGCGCCCGGAACCGCGAAGGCGCGCACCACGCCGCCGGACGCCACCGTCTCCTGGAAACCCCGGAAGCCACTCTCCTTCAGACGTTCCGAAAGGTCCACGATCTCCAGCTCGAAACGGAGGTCGGGCCGGTCGCTGCCGTAGCGCGCCATGGCCTTGGCGTAGGTCATCCGCGGAAACGGTACCGGCGGCTCAATGCCGCCGAGCGGGAAGATGCGCGTGAAAAGCCCCTCGATGAGAGAGTAGATCTCCTCCTCCGAAGGGAAGCTCATCTCCAGGTCCACCTGCGTGAACTCGGGCTGGCGGTCGGCGCGCAGGTCCTCGTCGCGGAAGCAACGGGCGATCTGGATGTACTTTTCGAAGCCCGCCACCATCAGGATCTGCTTGAAGAGTTGCGGCGACTGCGGCAGGGCGTAGAAGCTGCCGCGGTGCACCCGCGAGGGGACCAGATAGTCGCGCGCGCCCTCCGGCGTCGAGCGCGTGAGGATCGGCGTCTCCACGTCCAGGAAGCCCTGCTCGTGGAAGTAGTTGCGGACCTCGTGCGTCA
>Ga0126309_10000714_pt1 | contig 11116 bp, 10 predicted proteins | sample Plot56_FD_92541 | JGI IMG/M metagenome (GOLD analysis project Ga0126309, IMG submission 92541) | Serpentine soil microbial communities from UC McLaughlin Reserve, CA, USA - Plot56 | ecosystem: Environmental > Terrestrial > Soil > Grasslands | place: USA: UC McLaughlin Reserve, Lake County...
AACGGGACCTCGTAGACGCCGGGGCGTGCGACGTTGCCGGAGAGACAGAAGAGCTTCGGCCCCGTCGATGCATCGGTCCCGATGCCCCCGAATGCGGCCCCGCCGTCGGCGAGGATGAGCGGCACGTTGACGAGCGTCTCCACGTTGTTCACGGCAGTCGGCTTGCCGAACAGCCCGACCTCGACCGGGAACGGCGGCTTGTTCCTCGGCTCGCCGCGCTTGCCCTCGATCGACTCGAAGAGCGCGGTCTCCTCGCCGCAGATGTAGGCGCCCGCGCCGCGGCGGATCTCGATGTCGAAGCCGAACCCCGAGCCGCGGATGTCGGGCCCGAGCAGGCCGTCGTCGCGGGCGCTCGCGATGGCGAGCGACATCCGGCGCTCCGCGAGCGGGTACTCGCCGCGGAGGTACAGGTAGCCGCGCGAGGCACCAACCGCGAACGCAGCGATCGTCATCGATTCGACGACCGCGAACGGGTCGTGCTCCATGAGCACCCGATCCTTGAAGGTGCCGGGCTCGGATTCGTCGGCGTTGCACACGAGGTAGTGCGGCTGCGCCGGTGCCGCGGCGACCGCGGCCCATTTGCGTCCTGTGGGGAACGCCGCGCCGCCGCGGCCGACGAGCTTCGAGGCGGTCACTTCGTCGACGACCGCGGCCGGGCCGATTCGGAGTGCTCGTTCGAGGGCTCGGTAGCCGCCGTTGGCGCGGTAATCGGACAGGCGTTCCGGATTCGCGACGCCGGCGCGGGCGAGCAGGCGGAGCCCCGCGGAGCCGGCCTGCGGGACGGCGGCACGAGCATCCGCAGCGTTCTCGCGCTCGTCGCCGGCTCGCAGCCGGCGTGCGATCCCGACGGCATCGACGGGGCCGATCGCCGTCGAGCGCGGCTCCTCCCCGGCGATCGTCACGAGGGCCGCGGGCGCGCGCTCGCACAGTCCGAGGCACGGGCTGCGGAGCCAGGTCGCGGCCCGGTCGGCGGTTGCGGCGACCGCGTCGCCGGCCGGTCCGACGGTTCTTTCGAGGTCCCGTACAACGTCCTCCGCGCCTGCCAGCCCGCAGGCGAGGTCGTCACAGACGTGGGCCACGATCGGTGGCCGCGGCGTCGTCGCGAACAGCGCGTAGAACGTGGCGACGCCCCAGGCCTCCGCCGGCGGCACCGTGAGCCGGCGGCACACGTAGTTGATCGCCGGCTGGCTGATCCAGCCGATCCGGGACTGCACGGCGTGGAGTGCCGGGATCAGGAGGTCGCGGCGGGCGCGCGCCGCGTGGCCTCCGCGCGCCGCATGCGCGTCCACCGGCCGAGTACGCGCCCCGCCGACCCAGCTCGACTCCGGCGGCCCGAGGACGGCGTCCACCGCCGCGCGCTCTGCGGGGCTGGCGAGCGGCCCGATCACGTGGAGGTCCATTCGCCCGGAGTGTAGTCACCCGACGCGGGACGCGGGCTCCGCGGCGCCTCGCACAGAACGGTGCGCGCAAAGCATCGCAAGGCACACGGCCGCACCCGATGTCACCCGCGTGCAATCCCGGCGCCCCAATTTTCGGTACTCCCTGTCACGTCGCGGCCACGAGCATCCCGCCAATGCTTCTCCTCGCTCACGGCGTGGGGGCGCGCACTTGTGCGACCCAGCCGGCGAGGTCGTGACCCGGTCCCTGGGGGTAGTCGCGGCGCTCCTCGTTGCCGCGATCGTCTCGCTGTCGGCGGCGACCCTCTCGGTCGGCCGGCAGCCGACGGCGGACCCGTCGATCGACCCGCATCAGTTCACCGCGATCCTCCCGGCCGCGACGCCGTCGCCGGAACCTGTGTCGTCGCGGCCGCCCGGCGCCCCGATCGGCGACTTCGCCGACGACCAGTCGTTCCCGCCGCGCGTCGCGCCCGTCGTTCGCGCGCCGGTGGGGGCGCTTCCGATCCCGACCCGCGCCCCCGTCCGAACGAACCCGGTCGTCGTCAAGCCGCGGACGAGCACGACGACTTCAACCGCGGCGGCGACTGGCAGCCACCGCGTCAGCGGCCGCGCGAGCTGGTACTGCAAGCCGGGCGTCAGCGCGTGCACGAGCGGCTACACCGGCGGGATGTACGCGGCCGCGGGCTCGGAGATCAGGATCGGCAACTGGCGCGGCCGCATCGTGACCGTCTGCGGCAACGGCCGCTGTATCCGCGTCAAGCTGATCGACTGGTGCGCGTGCGCGGGCTCGCGGATCATCGACCTCTACAACGACGCGTTCAGCCGCCTCGCGTCGCCGTCGATCGGGACGCTCGCCGTCACCGTCAGCTGGTAGCGGCCGCCGCCTCGCCCGCCTCGTCGCGACCGCGCAGGAGCGAGATCCGGAACGGCCGGAGCTCGCCACGCGCGTAGCCGCCGGCGATCACCGGATCCTCGTCCATGATCCGCCGCGCCGCGGCTTCGTCGGGCGCCTCGAAGATCGCAATCCCGGTGTTGTGCTCGCCGAGCGTCGGACCGACGAGAACGATCACGCCCTCCGCGAGAAGCCGCTCGAAGCGCTCAAAGTGAACGGCCCAGACGGCCTGCTCCTCGTCCGTCATCGTCGCCGCGAAGTCGTCGCGCGGCGGATGGATGAAGTAGATCCACTCGGCCATCGCGGGATTATCTCGCGGCGACGCCGTCGCCCTTGGGCAGCTTCTCGATCCGGATCGCGGTCGCCTTGAACTCGGCCGTGCCCGACTTCGGGTCCGTCGCGTCGATCGTCAGCAGGTTCGTCGCGACGTCGTCCTGGAAGTGGAGTGTCATGAACGTCAGCCCGGGCCGGAGGGACGGGTCGATCCTTGCCGCCACGTCGACCTGGCCGCGACGCGAGATCACCCTGACGCGCTCGCCATCCGCAATCTCGTGCGTGGTCGCGTCCTCCGGCGAGATGTCGAGCGACTCGCCGCGCCGCAGCGGCGAGGTGTAGCCAGCGGTCTGCACCCCGGTGTTGTACGAGTCGAGACGTCGTCCCGTCGTCAGCCGGATCGGGAAGTCCTCGTCGAGCTTGTCGACCGGCGGATCGTGGTCGACGGCGACGAACGGCACGCGGTTGCCGGGGACCGGGTCCTCCCACAGCCGTGAGTGGAGGAACAGCTCGCCGGGATGCTCCTCGTCGTAGCACGGCCACTGGAGCCCGCCGAGCTCCTCGAGCCGCGCGTACGACATCCCGGCGTGGACGGGCGACAGCGCGCGGACTTCGTCCCACGTCGCCTCGGCGGAGGCCGGCCCCCAATCGGCGCCCATCCGGCGCGCCAGCTCGTAGACGATCCACAGGTCGTCCCGCGCGTCGCCCGGCGGGTCGAGCGCCTTCCGCACCCGCTGCACCCGCCGCTCCGAGTTCGTTACCGTGCCCTCGCTCTCGGCCCACGACGCGGACGCCGGAAGGACGATGTCGGCGAGCTCGGCCGTCTTCGTCAGGAAGATGTCCTGGACGACCATGAAGTCGCGGGTCGAGAGGAGGTGCTTCGCGCGCTTCTGGTCCGCCTCGCTCTGGACCGGGTTCTCGCCGATGACGTAGAGCGCCTGGAGCTCGCCGCGCTCCATCGCGTCGAACATCCCCGACAGATGGAGGCCGCGCTTCGGCGGCACGGTGACGCCCCACAGCGCATCGAACTTCGCACGCAGCTCGTCGTTCTCGACGTGCTGGAACCCGGTCAGCCGATCCGGCAGCGCGCCCATGTCGCCGCCGCCCTGGACGTTGTTCTGGCCACGGAGCGGGTTGACGCCACTGCCGTACTTCCCGACGTGCCCGGTCAGGAGGACAAGGTCGATCAGGGCCACGACGTTGTCGACGGCGTTGTGGTGCTCGGTGATCCCGAGCGTCCAGCAGATCATCGCCCGGTCGGCGGTCGCGAACGCGTGGGCGAGATCGCGGATTGCGTCCGCCGGCACGCCCGTCTCGCGCTCGGCGTACTCGAGGCTGTACGGCTCGACCTTCGCCCGATACGCCTCGAAGTCCGAGGTCGCCCGCTCGATGAACTCGCGGTTCTCGAGGCCGGCCGCGATGATCTCGCGCCCGACGGCGTTGGCGAGGGCGATGTCGGACCCCACGTCGAGCCCGAGCCAAACGTCGGCCCACTCCGCCGAGCTCGTCCGCCGCGGATCGACCGCGTACAGCCGCGCGCCGTTGCGGACGCCGCGGAGGAGGTGGTGGAAGAAGATCGGATGCGTCTCGCGGGCATTGCTGCCCCACAGGACGATCAGGTCCGTCTCTTCGGCCTCACGGTATGAACTTGTGCCGCCACCGGCACCGAACACGGTCGCCAGACCGGCGACGCTCGGGGCGTGTCAGGTGCGGTTGCAGCTGTCGATGTTGTTGCTGCCCAGCACGGCCCGGCTGAACTTCTGCGCCGCGAAGTTGACCTCGTTGGTCGCCTTCGAGCAACTGAAGACACCGAACGTCGTCGGTCCGTGGGCGGCCTTCGCCGCCTGGAACCCGGCAACGGTCCGGTCGAGGGCCTCGTCCCAGCTCGCCGGGCGGAGCGGACCGCCCTTCGAGTCCCGGACGAGCGGCTGGGTCAGTCGAACGTAGCTCTTCGGCACGAGTGCCTCCTGCGGAACGACGACCGGCCGAGTGTACCGCCGCGTGTCACACGAGGGCGACGCCCTCGCCGGGCTCGACACGCCCGATCCACCACCGTTCGACGCCGGCCTCCGCGAGGCCGGCGTCGACTCGTGCCACTGCGTCGAGGGGAACCGACGCGAGCAGGCCGCCAGACGTCTGCGGATCGTGGGCGATCGTGAGCGCCTCCGGTGCGACCGACCCGACGGTCAGCGACGGGCCGACGAAGCGGCGGTTGTGCGCAGCCCCCCCGGTCTCGACGCCGGCGCGGGCAAGGTTCAGTGCGCCGGGCAGCACGGGCAACGAGCGGGCGTCGAACGTCAGCCTCGCGGCCGACGCGCGGGCCATCTCGAGTCCGTGGCCCAGGAGCCCGAACCCGGTCACGTCCGTCGCCGCGCGGACGCCCTCGCGCACGAGCACCTCCGATGCCGCCCGGTTCAGCGTCCGCATCTGGTGGACAACGGCGCCGAAGTCCTCGTCCGCGACCTTGCCTTGGCGGTGGCCGCTCACGAGGAGCCCCGTCCCGAGGCGCTTCGTCAACAGCAAGCGGTCGCCGGGCCGGGCCCCACCCTTCCGAAGCAACCGATCCGGGTGCGCGGCCCCGATGACGGCGAGTCCGTACTTCGGCTCCCTGTCGCGAATCGTATGCCCGCCGGCGAGCGTTCCGCCCGCCTCGCGCACCTTCGCGGCCGCTCCCTCGAAAACGGCCGCCAGCGTATTCCGCGGCAACTCCTCCGGGAATGCGGCGATCGACAGGGCGAACAGGACGCGGCCACCCATCGCAAAGACGTCGCTCAGCGCGTTCGCGGCGGCGATCTCGCCGAACAGCCGCGCGTCGTCGACGAGCGGCGGGAAGAAGTCGAGCGTCCCGATGATCGCGAGCTCCGGCGAGACGAGGTACGCGGCCGCGTCGTCGGGCGGCGTCAGCCCCGCGATCAGCTCGTCGGGCGCGACCAGCGCGCCCAATCCCGACAGCGCATCAGCGAGCAGATCGGCCCCCAGCTTTGCGGCACAGCCGCCGCAGTCGGTAAGGTCGGTCAGCCGGATGGGTGGAGCGTCCCCGAGTGTCGTCATCGGCCGATCATAGGTCCGTAGACTTCCGGCATGGCTCACACGCCCAGCGGGATCGCATATGACGTCGCCGGCCCTGAAACCGGCGGCGTGGCGCTCGTGCTCGTCCACGCCGGCATCGCGGATCGCCGGATGTGGGACGGCATCTGGCCGGCCGTGACCGCGTCTCGTCGAGTGCTGCGCGTCGACCTTCGAGGGTTCGGGGAGTCGACGGAACGACCGGCAGCCGCGCTCGACGCTGGCGCGGACCTCCTGGAGGCCGTCGCCGTAGCGGGGATCGGTCGCGCGCACCTCGTCGGCGCTTCGATGGGGGCAGGCGCCGTCGTGGGCGCGGCGCTGACGCAGCCCGACATCGCGGCATCCCTCGTGCTCGCTCCGCCGGGCGGCGACTTGTACGAGCGTCCGACGGATGAGCTCCGGGCGTTCTGGCGCGCGGAGGGCGAGGCGCTCGACCGCGGGGACCTCGACGCAGCCGTCGAGGCCAATCTCGTGACCTGGGTCGACGGCCGCGGACGATCGCCCGACGCCGTCGATGCGGGCGCCCGGCGGCGCATCGGCGACATGCAGCGGCGCGCGTTCGAGGTGACTGCCGACTGGGACGACGTCGAGGAGGCGACCTCCGACCCGCCGATCATCGAGCGCCTCGCCGAGATCCGCGTCCCCACCCTCGTGCTCGCCGGTGACCTCGACATCGACGCGGTCGACATCGCCGCCGCCAGGATCGCGCGCGATGTGCCGGGGTCGCGGGTCGTCCGCTGGTCGGGCGTGGCGCACCTCCCGTCGGTCGAGCGGCCCGCGGAGTTTGTCGAGCTGCTGGCGGATTGGATGAGCGAGGTCGAAGCCCGCTGATCGGCGGCTCGCGGGCGTCCCTGGGGCCTCAGAAAACTGCTTCGATTCCGTAGTTCGAAATCGAACGATCTCGAGCGTGCGCCAGGTCGCCGGCGGACGCTACGGCGGGCCGCCGACGCCGCCCGCGCTACCATCGAGCGGGAGCGGTTGGGTCCCGGTGGGCCCCCTGGTCTTCAAAACCTGTGGCGCGGCGCTCCGCGCAGCGTGGTGGGTTCGACTCCCATGCGCTCCCGCCACCTGTCGCCATCACGCCACCGCTTCGGGAGGACGATGGTCTCGACGTCACGACCGCGGCCACCGAGCGTCGAGCGGCTGCTCGCCGCGGTCGCGCCGCTGCTGGGTGATTCGGCGCCGGATCGCGATGCCGTCGTTGCCGCCGCGCGAGCCGTCATCGCCGACGAGCGGGCGGGCCTCGTCGAGAACGCTCGATCGCAGCCGCGACAGCTCGCCGATCTCGCGGAGGCCGTGGTGGCCCGGCTTCACGAAGCGGCAACGGGATCCTCCGCGGCGCCCGTGTCCGTCATCAACGCGACCGGCGTCATCGTCCACACGAACCTGGGCCGCGCGTCGTGGCCGCGCGAGGCGATCGAAGCGGCGCGGGCGGCCGCAGCGGAGCCGTTACTCCTCGAGCTCGATCGCCAGACGGGGCGTCGTGGCACTCGCTACCGGGCGGCCGAGGAGCTGCTCGTGGAGCTCACCCGAGCCGAGGACGCACTCGTCACCAACAACAACGCGGCCGCCGTCGCGCTGGCCGTCGCGCTCGCGGGCCGCGGCCGCGGCGTCGCCGTCTCGCGGGGCGAGCTCGTCGAGATCGGCGGCGAGGTGCGGATCCCGGACATCGTCCGCCGCGCCGGTGCGCGGCTGGTCGAGGTCGGCACCACGAACCGCACCCGTGCCGCGGACTTCGGCGGGCCGCTCGAATCCGGGCAGGCCAGCCTCGTCCTCCGCGTCCACCGATCGAACTTCCGGCAGGAGGGCTTCACGGAGGATCCCGATCCGGTCGAGGTGGCGAGGATCGCGCACGAGCACGGCGCTGTCGTCGTCGACGACCTCGGCAGCGGTGCGCTGCTCGACACCTCACGGTTCGGTCTCGCCCACGAGCCGCTGCCACGCGAACGGCTCGCCGCAGGGGCCGATGTCGTGACGTTCAGCGGCGACAAGCTCGTCGGCGGGCCGCAGGCGGGGTTCATCGTCGGGCGCAGCGACCTCGTCGCGCGCATTCGCCGCGATCCGCTCGCGCGCGCGATGCGACCGGACAAGGTCACGCTCGCGGCAGTGGCAGCGACGCTCGTCGTGTACCGCGGCGGCCGCGCGACGTCGGCGATTCCGGTGTGGCGAATGATCGCGGCGACGCCGTCGACGCTTCGCGAGCGGGCCGCCGCGATCGCGCGCGACGTCCCCGGAGCGCGGGTCGCTGCCATCGAGTCGACTGTCGGCGGCGGCTCGCTGCCGGGCGAGACGCTCCCGTCGTTCGGTGTCGCGCTCGACGGCCATGCCGAGCGGGTCGCGGCGGCGCTGCGGCGGGGGACGCCGTGCGTGGTCGGGCGGATCGTCGAGGGTTTCGTCGTGCTCGACGTCCGGACGATCGAGCCGGACCGCGACGGCGACGTCGTGGCGGCCGTACGAGCCGCGCTCGCGACCGTCGCATGACAGTCGTCATCGGGACAGCCGGACATATCGACCACGGCAAGACGACGCTGCTCCGTGCGCTGACCGGGATCGATGCCGACCGGCTTCCCGAGGAGCGCCGGCGCGGCATGACGATCGACGTCGGGTACGCGCACGCCGTGTACGACGATGGGACGGTCATCGACTTCGTCGATGTCCCGGGCCACGACCGGCTCGTGGGGAACATGCTCGTAGGCGCGGGCGAGATCGACGCGGCGATGGTCGTCGTCGCCGCAGATGACGGACCGCGCGCGCAGACGATCGAGCACCTCGAGCTGCTCGACGCGCTCGACATCCGTGACGGCGTGGCGGTCATCACGAAGGCCGACGCAGTCGGTGGGGAGCGCGCGGCTGGCGTCGCCGTGACCGTCGAGTCGCTTCTCGCCGCGACGACGCTTCGCGGCATCCCGGTCCGCGTCGTGTCGGGCTCGACCGGCGCGGGGATCGGCGAGCTTCGGGGGGCCATCGGGGAGCTCGCGACACGCTTTGCCCGCAGCGCGTCCGGCTCGCCTCGACTTGCGATCGACAGGGCCTTCGGCGTCCGTGGCCGCGGCGTGGTCGTGACCGGGACCCTTCGCGGGGCATCAATCCGCCCCGGCGGGACGCTCCGCCTCGAGCCCGGCGGACGGGACGCCAGGGTTCGCGAGGTCCAGGTCCACGGCAGCGCGGTCGATCGTGCCGAGCCGGGCCGAGTGGCGCTCAACCTCGCCGGGGTCGAGCTGCGGGACATCGAACGTGGGATGACGCTCGTCTCCGGCGCGCCCGACCGTGACGGCGTCCAGGTGACGGACAGGCTGCTCGTAGAGCTGCGCGCGGCCGCGAGGATCGCGACGCGCGAGCCGCGGCTGCCGGCGGACCGAAGCCGCCTCATGCTTCACGTCGGCACCGCGGCCGTGCCCGCGACTCTCGGGCGTCGTGGTCGCGCCGGCGTCCTCCTTGACGACGGCTCGGTGGCCGCGATCCTGCGCCTCGAGCGGCCCGTCGCGGTCGCCGCCGGCGACCGCTTCGTGCTCCGCCGGCCCTCTCCGCCGCGGACCGAGGCCGGCGGCCGCGTCCTCGACCCTTCCCCGCCCGCGGCCGCGGCGCGCCGCCGCGTGTCACCGGAGCGGATTCGCGCGCTCGCGTCCGCGACCGCCGGCAAGGAACGTGCCGCGGCGATCGTCGATCTCCACGGCGCCGTCGGGGAAGGGGGATCCGTGACGCTCGCGTCCGACATTCTCGTCGCGTCGATCGCCCGAGCCGTTGCGAGCGTCGAGGCGGCGCCGGTCGGCCTCGCGGAGCTGCGGCGAAACCTGACGGCGGGGCTGCGCCGGCAGACTGCGCTCGCGGAGCGCGACGCCGCGATCGCCGCGGACAGTGTGATCGAGGCCGCGGCGGCGAACGGCGCCATCGTCCGGGACGGCGACCGGGTCCGGAACCCGCGCGACACGGGCAGCGGCCCTTCAGCGTCCGTGGCCGCGGCGATGGACCGGCTGGAGGCGGCCCTGTCCGTGACCGCGCCGCCGCCCCTCGGCGACGCTGCCCGCGCCGCCGGGTGCCCGCCGGCCGGTGTCCGCGCCCTCGAGGCGGCGGAACGGATCGTCCGCGTCGACGACGACCTCGCCTGGTCCGCGGCCGCGTACCGCAATCTGGAGGCGACCGCGCTGAGTCTCGCCGCGCGCGAGCCACTCACCCCGGCCGCGTTCCGCGACGCGACCGGGACGAGCCGGAAGTACGTGATGGCGCTCCTCGACGATCTGGGCCGTCGCGCGGTGCTGCGGCGAACACCCGACGGGCACGTTCCCGGTCCGCGGGCACCGGCCACGACGGGATGAGCGGGCCGTCGATCGCGAGCCCCGGCGCGACGCTCCCCGCCGCGACGGCCATCGTCCTCGCCGGCGGACGTTCGTCGCGGTTCGGGCGCGACAAGCTCGCCGAGCCGGTCGGGGGTCGGCGCCTCCTCGACCACGCCGTCACCGCAGCGGCATCGGTCGCCCGCGAGGTTCTCGTCCTCGTGCCGCCGGTCGCCCCCGCGCCACCACTGCCCGCCGCGGACGCGCCGGTCGTCGTCGTCCGCGACCCCGAGCCCTTCGGTGGACCGCTCGTTGCCGTCCTCGCCGGCCTGGAGCGAGCTCGGGAATCGCTCGCGCTCGTCGTCGGTGGGGACATGCCGTCGCTGTCGAGCACTGTCCTCGCGGCGATGCTCCGGCGTCTCGATTCATCGGGCGCGGACGCCGTCGTGCTCGGCTACCGCGGACGTCCCGAGCCGCTGCCCGCGGCCTTCCGCGTCGGGGCCGCGACGCCGGCCGCCCGACGGCTCCTCGGATCCGGCGTCCGGAGTCTCCAGTCGCTCGCCGGAGCCCTTCGGACCGTCGAGCTCGCCGAGATGGAGTGGCGGTCACTCGATCCGGCCGCGGCGACGCTGCGGGACGTCGACCGTCCCGAGGACCTGCCGACGTGAATCGACAACGCCCGCCGGTGAGGGCGGGCGTTGTCGCGGGAGCGAGGATCGGAGCCGGGGAGGATCAGCTCCGCGTCGGGTAGTCGGCGAGAGCGGGAACGCCGAGCTTCGAGGCTTCCACGTCGGCCAGGCCGGCGAAGCCGGCGCGGATCGCGTGGAGCGCCGAGTCGAGCCCCGAGGCGAGACGGTTCGGAAGGCCCTGGCGAGACCGGAGCGAGTCGACGAGGCGCTGGTTGGCTGCCTCGGCTCTCATCTCCGCCTGCCGGTCGTTGGCGATCCGGAGTGCCTCATCGGCGGCGAACATTGCGTATGCGGTCATCGCTTGTCTCCTTCCTGTCGAGACGCCGGTCTGTGCCGGTGCCCGCAGGACGGAGAATGCCGCGCTGCAGCGGCGCGACCCACGGTCAAGCGACGGGAATTCGACTACGTCATCCGACGACGTATGAGGACGTCGTTCCGGCCGACGTCAGGGTCGATCCGCGCCTCGACCCGTCTGCTGCTGGAGCTCGTCGATGCGGCGCGAGGCGTCCGCCTTCGTGAGACCCGGAT
>Ga0126309_10000715_pt1 | contig 11113 bp, 9 predicted proteins | sample Plot56_FD_92541 | JGI IMG/M metagenome (GOLD analysis project Ga0126309, IMG submission 92541) | Serpentine soil microbial communities from UC McLaughlin Reserve, CA, USA - Plot56 | ecosystem: Environmental > Terrestrial > Soil > Grasslands | place: USA: UC McLaughlin Reserve, Lake County...
AGCCGATCGTAAAAGCCCCTTCGTCGGGCGCGGCGGAGCCGATCGTGAGCGCCGCGAGCAGGGCGGCGGCGACCTGGCCGCCGACCGCCCGACCCACCCGGCGGGTGACGATGTTGAGCGCGATCGCGACGCCGGTCTCGCCCGGTCGACGCCCTGGGCCACGAGCGTCGCCGCCGGGCCGATGGCGAAACCGAGGCCCACGCCGACGACGAACATGCCGAGCGCCACCTCCCACCGGCTCGTGTGCAGGAACCCGAGGCCGACCGCCCCGGCGGCGGTGAGCGAAAGCCCCGCCGCGAGCGCCACGCGCAGCGAGAAGCGCCGTGCGAGCCGGCCCGAGAGCGGGCCGGCCACGAGCTGGCCGATGGCGTTCGGGAGCAGCAGGAGGCCCGTCTCGAGCGCGTCGGCGCCGAAGCCGTAGCCAGCGCGTCCGGGGGCAGCCTCGACCAGGTGCGGGACGAGGAAGAGGATCCCGAACAATACGTACCCGAGCAGGAGCGTCGTAAGGTTGGCAAAGAGCACCGGCCGGCGCGTGAGCGAACGCAGGTCGACGAGCGGCTGCGGTAACCGCAGCTCGCGGCCCACCCACAGGGCGAGCGCCGCCACCCCCGCTGCGGCGAGGCCGAGCGTGGGCGCCGAAATCCACCCCCAGCGCTCGCCCTCGGTGATGGGGACGAGCACGGCGGCGAGCCCGCCTCCCAGCAGCGCCGCTCCCAGGATGTCAAGGCGGGCACGGTTACGGACCGGTGAGCGCGGGACGAACAGCCGCACGAGCACGGCCGCGGCCCCCACGACGACCGCCCCCGCCCAGAACACCGCCCGCCACGAGAGCGCGTCGACGAGGAAGCCCGTGCCTCCGAGTCCGAGCGCGCCGCCGAGCCCGAAGGCCCCGGTTAGCCACCCCATCGCCGTGCCCAAGCCTTCTACGGGGAACTCGTCGCGGGCCACCGACTGGGCGAGGGGGAAGACCGCCCCACCCAGCCCCTGGAGCGAGCGGAAGGCGATCAGCCACCCGATGCTCGGCGCGAGCGCCGCCCCGAGCGACCCGAGGAGGAAGGCCCCAAGCGCCACGAGGATGAGCCGCCGCTTGCCGAAGCGGTCGCCGAGCTTGCCAAGCAGCGGCGCGAACACCGACGCGACCACGAGGTAGCCCGTGAGGAGCCACGCGCTCAGGCGCGTCGAGGCCGCGAGGTCGACCTCAATGGTCGGGAGCGCGGGGACCACTGCGGTCTGCTGGAAGGCGAACGCCGTCGTGCCGATGACGAGCGCGGCGAGCGCCGCGAGGTAGCGGTGGCGATCGCCGTGCGCGCGGCGCCGGACGCGTCCGCCCGCTCGCCGGCGGCCATCGAGGTTGGTGGTCACTGCCCGAGGTTAGTGGGGCGCCGGGCTGGCCCGAGGCCCATGCTCGAATGGCAGCGGCATGCTCTCCCGTTTGGACGTCCTCGCCCTCAAGCTCCTGCTTGCGCCGCCTCGTGGTGCTCGCCTCGCTGTTCGCTCGCCGGTTCGGCCTCCGGTGGGGGGCGTGGTCGGAGGGCGTGGTTTAATCGTGCTAGTCCTGACGGCCACCCACGGGCGTCACTTCGGCGCGGACGCGACACGCCGCGTGCTTGGTTTCGCCTCCCTGGCGGCGTACGTCCTCGTCTACGGCCTGCTGTGTCGGCAGCTGGTCCTGGAAGCTCGCCCTGTCAATCGGTTTGGGCAGCTTTCTTGATGCTGACGGAGGCCGCGGAGCGGCGTCGCGTGAGCATCCTCGCGAGCCTCGGGCTCACCGCGTCGAGCTTTGCCCTATCGCAACTTGAAGCCCTCGCCGGTGAGCCGTCCGATGTCGTTCGTGAAGCCGATCACGAACAGGACCATGACGAGCATGAAGCCGACGACCCCGGCGCGCTCCATCACGCTGAACGGCACGGGCCGCCGGCGCACCTTCTCGACGATTGCCCAGAAGATGTGGCCGCCGTCCAGGGGAAGGAACGGGAACAGGTTGACGACGGCGAGGCCGAGCGAGATCACGCCGAGGATGCCTACAACCGACGCCGCGTCGTCGAGGATGGTCTGGCGCGTGATCTCGTACGAGCCGACGATTCCTGTGATTTCCTTGCGCTTCTCGGCATCGAAGAGCCGGAGCGGGAGCTTGATTGTCTCCCACGTGATGTAGGTGAAGCGGTCCGCGGTCAGGGCGAGCGCCTGGCGGAAGGGAAGGGTTTCGCGCGGCCCGCGCGCGTAGGCGAAGCCGAGCCGGGTGCGCTTGGCCGCCGGGTCGTAGATCGGGCGCGTGCTCACCTCGCGGCGCTTGCCGTCGCGCTCGACCAGCAAGGTCACGGGCTTTGTGGCCCGGCAACGTGGGCGCGGCGGCTGCTCGGCGCAGCGGTTGTGGGCGATCGCCTTCGAGAGCTGCTCGGGCGCACCCCGCTTGCCGTCGACCGCGACGATGCGGTCGCCGGGCTTGAGCGCGCTCGCCGCAGGATAGCCCCCCTCGATAGTGCCCACCCGGTTGCTCACCGTCTCGGGCCCGATTCCCGCGAAGAGGACGAGCAGGAGGACGAAGGCGAGCACGAAGTTGACGAGCGGGCCCGCGGCGATCACCGTGATCCGCTTCCACACCGGCTGCGAGTAGTAGGCCCGCGTGCGCACCTCGTCGGGGAGGTGCTCGTCCGGGCTCATCCCGCTGATCTTTACGTAGCCGCCTGCGGGGATCGCCCCGAGCGCGTACTCGGTCTCCCCCACCTTCTTGCGCAGGAGCAGCGGCGGGAAGAAGAGCGCGAACCGCTCGACGCGCATCGCCACCGCCTTGGCCGCCGTGAAGTGGCCGAGCTCGTGGAGGACGATCAGGACGATGAAGCCGAGCGCCGCGCCGACGATGGCGACGAGGGTCACGCCGGCACCCCCTGGGCCTCGACGAGCTCGGCGGCGCGGGCGCGGGCGGCGCCGTCGGCGGCGAGCAGGGCGTCGAAGTGTCCGACCGGCTCGGCGGGCAGCGCCGCGAGCGCGCGCTCGACGAGGCGCGCGATCCCCGGGAAGGGGAGCCGGCCGGCGAGGAAGGCCTCGACCGCGACCTCGTTGGCGGCGTTCAGGGTGCACGGCGCGGTCCCGCCCGCGGCCGCCGCCGCGCGTGCGAGGGCCAGGCACGGGAACACCTCGAGGTCCGGCGCCTCGAAGGTGAGCGAGCCGACCTCGGTCAGGTCGAGCGGGCGGACCCGGACGTCGGCGCGCTCGGGCTCGTGCAGGGCGTAGGCGATCGGGACGCGCATGTCGGGGTGGCCGAGGTGGGCGAGCGCCGCGCCGTCGGCCAGCGTGACGAGCGCGTGCACGATCGACTGCGGGTGGACGACCACGTCGATGCGCTCGGGCGGGACGCCGAACAGGCGCATGGCCTCGATCACCTCGAGGCCCTTGTTCATGAGCGTGGCCGAGTCGACCGTGACCTTCCCGCCCATGTCCCAGGTGGGGTGTGCAAGCGCCTCCTGCGGGGTGACGTCCCCGAGCTCGCTCACCGAGCGACCGCGGAAGGGCCCGCCGGAGGCCGTGAGCACGAGGCGCTCGACCGCCCCGGGAGGTTCGTTGCGCACGAGCTGCCACAACGCCGAGTGCTCGGAGTCGACGGGGACGATGCGCGCGTTGGTTGCCTCGGCAAGCTGGGTCACGAGCTCGCCGCCGACCACGAGGCTCTCCTTGTTGGCGAGCGCGAGGTCGATCCCCTCGGCGAGGGCGGCCACCGTCGGCCCGAGGCCCGCCGAGCCGACGAGCGCGTTCAGGACGATTTCGCAGTCGGTGCCCGCTATGAGCTCGATGACACCCTCGGAGCCGGCGAGCACGGTGCCCTTGGGCCATGCCTCGGCGGTGCGCGCCGCCGCGCGCGCGTCGGTCACCGCGACGCGCTCGACGCCGAGGCGGCGCGCCTGCTCGACGAGCGCCTCCCAGCTCGAACGCGCGGCGAGGCCGACGACCTCGAGCTCGTCGCTGCGCTCGACCACGTCGATCGCCTGCTCGCCGATCGACCCGGTCGAGCCGAGGATGAGGACCCGCTTCACCGAGGGGAGTCTAGGTGGGAGGACAACGCTCGCGGCGACCTTCGCTCCGAGGCGCGACGGCGCGCTCTACCGCGAGCCGCGGCCGACGCCCTCCCCCAGCCGCTCCACGAGCTGCAGGCACAGCCGCGCCGCATCGGCCACCCGCGCGTAGTTCACGCGGTCGGGGGTGTCGGTCGGCCAGTGGTACTCGGTCGGCACCTTGTACTCGTCGACCGACCCGAGCGAGGCGCACGGGTAGCCGGCGCGCAACGCGACCACCCCATCGGTCGCGTTGCGGAAGCGCAGCCCGCGGTAGAGCTCGACGCCCGCCTCCTCGGCGCAGTGCTGCAGGAGGTTGCGCACCTCGCTCGGGTAGTCCTTTAGCTTCAGCATCCCCTCCCCCTCGATCAAGGCGAGCCGCGGCGAGCCGAGCGTGTCGAGGCAGATGACGTGCGTGCGCTCGGGCGGCAGCGAGTCGAAGTGGCGTGCGGCGAACGCGCGCATGCCCTCTTGGTGCGACTCCTCAGCGCCCGCGGAGAGGAGCAGCACGCGGAGGCCGGGAGGCGGGCCGCCGGCCTGCTGAAGTGCCCGGACGAGCGACAGCAGCACCGCCACGCCGGTCAGGTTGTCGTTAGCTCCAGGCACCGTGGCGCGGAGGCCGATGTCGATCATGGCGGCGGCGTAGCCCGCCGACACCGCGGTTCCCAGAAGCCGCAGTCCGGGCCACCCGAGCAGCGACCCGACCGCCGTCGCGGCGGGCCCCGCGACCGCGCCCCACAGGAGCGGCGGGCTCGTCTCGATTCGCCCGAGCGTGCGCGGGAAGCGGCGAAAGAGCGCCCGCCCCAGCTCGGGGTGGAAGATGAGGCCCGAGTGCGCCGCGTCGTGGTGCGCGGTGATGAGCACCGTGCGCTCTGCCTCAGGGTCGCCGATCTCGGCGACCACGTTGGCGGTCTCGCGCTTGGGAAGCAGGTGGCGGCGGAACCAGCGCGAGCCCCCGCCGAGGTCGTCGGCCACCGCCGTGGCCGCGAAGGCGGCGAGCGCCGCGCCGGCGAGCCGGGCAGCGAGGCCTCCGCGGCCCGCGAGCAGCCCGCCGGCGGTCGCGAGCGCCACCGGCAGCCCGGTAGGCCACCAGTGGGTGCCGTGCACGGTCTCGCGTTCGATGCTCACCCGAAGGCGGAGCTCGCGCAGCTCACCGGCGATGAGCTCGGCCGCGGCGAGCTCCCCGGGCGAGGCGGAGGGGCGGTCGAGCGCGGCGAGCCGCGCGATGCGGTCGTGGAGCTCGTGCTCGGAGAGGAGGGCCGCCTCGGCGTCCGAGGCCAGGGTCATCGGATCACACTCGCGGGGAGGATCGCCAGGCTCACGTAGTACGCCACGGGCACGCTGAAGAACACCGCGTCGAGGCGGTCGAGGACCCCGCCGTGCGGCCCCAAGAGTCCACCGGTGTCCTTGACCTCGAGGTCGCGCTTGATGAGCGACTCGAACAGGTCGCCGACCGGCGCGGCGACGGTTACCGCGAGCCCGATGAGGATCGCATGGGCCGCGCTCATGAACTCCTGGTAGGCGGCCTCGAACGCCCACACCGCGAACGTGCCGACAAGGATGCCGGCGATCAGACCCTCCCACGTCTTGTTCGGCGAGACGCGCGGCGCGAGCTTGCGCCGCCCCCACGCCTTACCGACTGAATAGGCCGCGCTGTCGCCGATGAACGTCCCGATCAGTGCGTCGACGAGCAGCGCGCCACCGTGGGGGAGCTCGCGCAGGAGCACGGCGTGTGCGAGCGGGAGGCCGACCCACAGTACACCGAACAGCGTGATCGCCACCGCCCACGCGACGTGGTCGCGCCAGGGGCGCGCGACCGCGATCGCGTAGGTGACCGGAAAGGCCGCCGCGAGGGCGAGCACGACGTGGAAATGCGTCCCGAAGAGGGCGCCGAGCACCACCCCCAACAGGGCGAGGAAGCCGGCCACGTCGACTGGTCGCACCGAGCGCGTGAGCGTGTACCACTCGTGCAGCGCGAGGATGCCGAGCACGGAGATCCCGAGCGCGAACACGAGCCCGCCCTCGGCGATGATGAAGATCCCGAACGCCGCCGGAAGCAGCGCCCACAGGACGCGTGCGCGCAGCTCGCCGTCACGTCCGGAGGGCTGGCGTCCCTCGCGCCGACGCGAGCGCCCGCGCGCCGCCGCCCGCTCGGCCGCGGCCGAGCGCGACCGCCCGCGCCGCCGGTCCCGGCCCCGCGTCCGCCTGCGATCGCGCTCAGCCATCGCCTAGCGCGCCCCGAAGCGGCGCTCGCGCGCCGCGTAGTCCTCGAGCGCCCGCGCGAGCTCGTCGCGGTCGAAGTCGGGCCACAGCGCGTCCGAGAACACGAGTTCCGAGTACGCCGACTGCCACAGCAGGTAGTTCGACAGCCGCCGCTCCCCGCTCGTGCGGATGAGCAGGTCGGGGTCGGTCATGTCCGGCGCGTACAGGCACCGGCGGAAGTCCTCCTCTCCCCCACCGCCAAAGCGCCGCGCCGCGTCGACGATCTCCGCACGCCCACCGTAGTTGAAGGCGACGAACAGGGCCATGCGCTCGTTGCCCGCGGTTCGCTCCTCGGCCCACTCCATCCGCTCGAGCAGCTCGTCCGAGACGCCCCCGCGCCGGCCCATGAAGCGTATGCGCACACCCTCCTCGTCGAGCTCGGGCGTCTCCGACTCGATCAGGTCGGCGAACAGCGCCATCAGCCCCTCGACCTCGACGCGCGGGCGGCTCCAGTTCTCGGTCGAGAACGCGTACACGGTGAGCTCGCGCAGCCCGAGCTCTACCGCGTGGTGCACGGTGCGCTTGAGCGCCTGGGCGCCCTCCCGGTGGCCCTCGAGCACGGACAAACCGCGCTGCTCTGCCCAGCGGGCGTTCCCGTCCATGATGATCGCGACGTGGCGAGCGGCCAAGGGGAGATGGCGGTCCGGCGGGGCGTCGCCAAGAGGCGAGGGCTTCCCTCAGACCTCGAGGATCTCTTGTTCCTTGCGGGCGAGCGCCTCGTCGATCTCCCCGACACCCTCGTCGGTGAGGTGCTGGAGCTCGGTCTCCGCGCGGTGCTCCTCGTCGGAGCCGACCTCGCCCTCGCCCTTGAGCTCGCGCAGGTCGTGCATGACCCCGCGGCGGATGTTGCGCACGGCGACGCGCCCCTCCTCGGCGATCCCGCGCACCACGCGCACGAGTTCCCGCCGACGCTCCTCGGTGAGCTCGGGCAGGGTGAGGCGGATCAGGTTGCCGTCGTTCGAGGGCGTGAGCCCGAGCCCGGACTCCATGATCGCCTTCTCGATCTGCTTGATCGCGCTCTTGTCGTAGGGAGTGATGGTGAGCAGGTGCGCCTCGCTCGCGGAGATGTTGGCGAGCTGGCGGAGCGGCGTCTGGGTCCCGTAGTACTCGACGGTCACGCGGTCGAGCAGCGCGGGCGAAGCGCGCCCGGTGCGCACGGTGGCGAACTCGTGGCGAGTCGACTCGACCGACTTGTGCATGCGCTCGCGGGCGTCGGCGAGGAGCTCGGTGACGAGCTCGCTCGTCATGTCGACACCGTGGTCCCCACGCGCTCGCCGCAGACTAGCCGGTCAATGTTGCGCTCGTCGTCCATGTTGAACACGTGGATCGGAAGGCCGTTGTCCATGCACAGCGAGAGCGCCGTCGAGTCCATGACCTGGAGCCGGCGCTCGATCGCCTCGCGGTGGGAGATCTCCGCGAGGAAGCGCGCCTCGGGGCTCTCGAGGGGGTCGGCGTCGTACACGCCCTCGACCCCGTTCTTGGCCATGAGGATGGCCTCGGCGTGGATCTCGAGCGCACGCAGTGCGGCGGCCGTGTCCGTGGTGAAGAAGGGGTTGCCGGTGCCCGCGGCGAAAATGACGATCCGTCCCTTCTCGAGGTGGCGCATCGCGCGACGGCGGATGTAGGGCTCGGCCACCTCGGAGATCGTGATCGCCGACTGCACGCGTGTGTCCGCGCCAATCTTCTCGAGCGCGTCCTGGAGGGCGAGCGCGTTGAGCACCGTGGCGAGCATGCCCATGTAGTCGCCGGTCGCCCGGTCCATGCCGCCGGCCGCCGCGCCCAGGCCGCGGTAGACGTTCCCCCCCCCGACCACGATCGCTACCTCGACGCTGCGGTCGGCAACGCGCTTGACCTGCTCGGCGATCGCGGCGATCCGCTGCGGGTCGGCGCCGTAGGCGAGCGATCCCATGAGCGCCTCGCCCGAGAGCTTGAGGAGGATGCGGGAGAAGGCGGGAGCGCGCCCGTCGGGGCCGCCGCCGTTGCCGTCCCCCGAGGTCGCCACGGGCGCTCGCGCTACTCCTCGCCGACCTGAAAGCGCGCGAAGCGGCGGATGACCACATTTTCGCCGGTCCGCGACGCGGTCTCCGCGCGCAGCTCCTCGATCGTCTTGCCCTCGTGCTTGTCGGCGTTCACGTGCGCTTGGTTCAGCAGGACGACCTCCTCGAGCCACTTGCGCATCCGGCCCTCGGCGACCTTGGAGCGCACGTGCTCGGGCTTGTCCGAGGCCTGCTCGACGAAGATCCGCATCTCGGCCTCGCGCGCGTCCTCGGGGACGGCCTCCTCGGATACGTACAGGGGCGCGGCCGCTGCGATGTGCAGCGCCACGTCGCGGGCGAAGTCCCGGAAGTCCTGGTTGCGGGCCACGAAGTCGGTCTCGCAGTTGATCTCGACGACCGCGCCGATCTTGCCAGTAGCGTGGACGTAGCTCTGGACGACGCCCTCGGTGGCGGCGCGCCCGCCGCGCTTGGCGGCCTGGGCCTGACCGCGCACGCGCAGGAGCTCGACGGCCTGGTCGACGTTGCCGCCCGCCTCCTCGAGCGCGCGCTTGCAGTCCATCATGCCGGCGCCCGTGCGCTCGCGAAGCGACTTGACGTCGCCGGCGGAGATGCTGGTGGTCACGTGCGGGCCTCCTGGGGCTGGCTGTCCTCGGAACGGTCCTCGGGGGCCTTCTCGGCCTGCGCGGCCTCGGCGGGGGCGGCCGTGTTCGTCGCTTGGCCGGGCGTCGACTGCTCGCTCGCGCCGGCGGGCGAGGCCTGCGCCGGCGCGCGACCGCCACCCTCGGCGGACTGCGACTGGTCGGTGCCGGCGGCCTGGGCGACCGTGCTGTCGACGTCGACCTCGGGGCTCGGCCCCTCGGTCTCGGCCTGGCGGCGGGCCTCTTCCTCTTCGGCCTGACGCCGGCGCTCCTCCTCCTCGCGGCGGCGCTGCTCCTCGGCCTCGCGCCGCGCGCGCTCCTCCTCGTCGCGGAAGCGGCTCGCGTTCTCGTGCACGGTCTCCCCCAGCGCCTCGATGACCAGCCGGCACGAGCGGATCGCGTCGTCGTTGCCGGGGATCGGGTAGGCCACCGGGCTCGGATCAGTGTTCGAGTCGCAGATGGCGATGATCGGCAGGCCGAGCCGCTCGGCCTCGCGCACGGCGATCGCCTCGGTCTTGAGGTCGACGATGAACACCGCGTCGGGCACGCGCTGCATGTCGCGCACGCCCCCGAGGTTCGTCTCGAGCTTGGCGAGCTCGGCCTCGGCGGCGATGCGCTCGCGGACCGGTAGGAGGTCGAGCGTGCCGTCCTCGCGCCACCCGCTCAGTTGGTCCAGGCGCTCGATGCGTCTGGAGATCGTCCCGAAGTTCGTAAGCAGGCCGCCGAGCCACCGCTGGTCGACATAAGGCATCCCAGCCGAGGAGGCGACCTCGCGGACCGTGTCGCTCGCCTGCTTCTTTGTGCCGACGAATAGGATCGTCCCGCCGCGGCCGGCCACCGAGCCGGCGAACTCGCGCGCCTTGTCGAGCAGGCGCTGGGTCTTCTGAAGGTCGATGATGTGGATGCCGCCGCGCTCGCCGAAGATGTAGCGGCGCATGCGCGGGTTCCACCGCCGCGTCTGGTGGCCGAAGTGGACTCCGGCCTCGAGCAGCTCCTTTATCCCTACGTCGGGCACGTCGGTTCCTTCCCTTGCTTGCGGTACGTGCCCGCCGGGGCGTGTCGCGGGACCCGGGCGATGGCTCGCCCGGGCAGGGCCACGGCGTCTCCGGCGGGGTAGCGGTTGCGGTTCGCGCGCGGAGGATAGGGCACGGTGGCGGGCGGCCGCGGGTCAGCGGTCCCGGCGCTCGCGCGGTGTGTCCCACCCGCTCGGGCGCGGGCTCGCCCTCAGGCCGCCGGCTCGCTCCGTGCGCGCCCGAGCGCTCGCCTCAGGGCCTCGGGTAGCGGCGACTCGAAGGCGAGCGGCTCACCAGTGAGGGGGTGCGCGAAGGCCAGGCGCGCGGAGTGGAGGAACTGGCGCTCGACGCCGAGGCGGCGCCCGCACTCGCCACCTCCGTAGCGGACGTCGCCGCACACGGGGTGGCCGATGGCCGCGAGGTGGACGCGGATCTGATGCGTGCGCCCGGTCTCGAGCTCGAGCTCGAGCAGGGCGGTGCGAGTGAGCGCCTCGCGCACCGTGAAGTGCGTGCGCGCGGTGCGCGGGCGATCGGTGTCGGTCGATACGCGCGTCCGATCGGAGCGCCCACGGCCGACCGGCGCGTCGACCGTCCCCCTGCGTGCATCCGGGACGCCCTCTACGAGCGCGAGGTACTCTCGGCGCAAGGCACGCCGGCGGAGCTCGGCGGTGAGTGCCTCATATGCCCGCTCCGAGCGGGCGAGCACGAGCAGGCCGGAGGTGCCGCGGTCGAGACGGTGGACAACACCGCGTCGCTCGGGCGGGCCGCCGGCCGTGCGCCCCGCGAGCGCCTGCGCGAGCGTTCCGCGCTCGTGGCCGTGGCCGGGATGCACGACAATGCCCGCCGGCTTGTTGACCACAAGCAGGTCGTCATCCTCATGAACGAGCGTGTAAGGCACGCCGCCCACCTGCCCCTCGTTGCCGTTCTCGTCGAGTTCTTCGCCGGCCTCCGCGAGTTCCACCTCGATGCGCTCGCCCGCCACGACGCGGTGGCTCTTGGGTCGGGCGCGTCCGTCCACGCGCGCTCGTCCGCGCGCGATCAGCGCCTGCGCGGCCGCGCGCGCCCCGACCGCGGGGAGCTCGGCGAGCAGGGCGTCTAGGCGGACGCCCGCCGCCGCGTCGGGAACGGTGAGCTCGAGGCGCGCGGTGCGCGGGGTC
>Ga0126309_10000716_pt1 | contig 11107 bp, 9 predicted proteins | sample Plot56_FD_92541 | JGI IMG/M metagenome (GOLD analysis project Ga0126309, IMG submission 92541) | Serpentine soil microbial communities from UC McLaughlin Reserve, CA, USA - Plot56 | ecosystem: Environmental > Terrestrial > Soil > Grasslands | place: USA: UC McLaughlin Reserve, Lake County...
GGACGCACGGCTCGGCGGAGCAGCGGCGCCGGTGGTTCAGCCGCGGCTACGAAAACGGCAAGCCGGCCGCCTGCGACACCTTCTCGGGGTCGATCTAGCCCGGCAAACCGCAAGACGGAGCGCGCCCGCGCATCTACTCCTCGAACCGGGAAAGGCGCGCGGGCATGCGGCCTCGCGTGGCCTTCCCCGGTCGGTTTGAACTTCGCCTCCGGCGGTGAGTCCAACGTACGGGGGGCGTCCGGCCGGGGCCGCAACGGCTGGGGCGCCCCTCTTCTCTTCGGATCCGCCGCGCGCGCTAGTCCGCGGCGTCCACCAGCGAAACACCCCGCTGAGCCCGGACGAACGGATCGATGTGGCGCGCCGTGAGCTCCTCGGGCCAGTCGCGCGGATAGTCGCCCAGGCTCTGTCGTTGGCCGCCCGGGATGCAGAGCTCGACCGAGATGCGTCCGTCCGCGACGGTGACGAGGTTGTAGGCCGGGCTGGGAAAGCCGCGGGTGCGGAGCGTCGAGACCGTCCCGGAGTGGACGAGCAGCATCCCTGCGACCGGCCAGACGTACGGCACGTGGCGGTGGCCCGCGAGGACGAGGTCGACGCTGCACTTCCGCAGCAGCGAGAGCACGTCGCCCGCGTCGCGCACCTGGTTCCGCTCGCGGCCGGTGCCGGGGATCGGCATCAGGTGGTGGTGGCAGACGAACACGCGCAGGCCGGCATCGCCCGCGAAGCCCTCCTCGATCCAGCCGTAGTGCTCGCGCCCGATCTCGCCCTCGTCGAGGTCGGGCTTCGTCGAGTCGACCGCGACGAGCGCCAGGTCGAGGCCGCCGCACGAGTCCCGCAGGCGGGAGTCGCGGCCGCCGAAGGTGTCCTCGAAGTGGAGGTAGCCGACATTGCGCGCGTCGTGGTTGCCGGGGACGCGAACGATGTCCGCGGAGCCGGCGAGGGCCGAGAGCTCCTCGGCGGCGACGGGATACTGGTCCGGGAAGCCGTCGTCGGTCAGGTCGCCGGCGACCACGACGAGGTCGGCACCCGCGTCGTTGATCTCCGCGATCGCCGTCCGCAGGAGCTCCTCGCGGTAACGCGAGCCGCCTACATGGAGGTCCGAGATCTGCGCTATCAGCACGCCGCGGAGTCTTACCGATCGATCAGGATCGCGCTCGCCCGCGCCCTGCGAGCAGATCGTCCACGCACTTTGCGGACACCACCCGGACACAAAGGTGGCGCCAGACCGATGAGTTCCGGCAGTCTGGTACGTCAGAGAGTGGAGACAGCGAGCAACCAGACGAGGAGAGCCGAATGACTGACGCCGCCACCCCCCAGGGCGACCGCGAGAGACGCTTGGCCCACGAACGCCTCTCGACCGGAGGGCTCGCCCGCTGGATGCGCACCTGCGCAACCCATCCGTGGCGTGTCGTCGCGGCCTGGGGCGGCATCATCGCCGCGCTCATCGTTCTCGTCTTCGCGTTCGGCGGCGGCCTGGAGGACAAGTTCGAGATCCCGGGGTCGGACACCCAGCGGGCAACCGACCTGATCAAGGAGGAGTTCTCCTCCGAGCAGGGCGCCGTCCTCAACCTCGTCTTCGCCGCCCCGGCGGGGCAGCGACTGGACACGCCCGAGCGCAAGCAGGCGATCAACGCCGCGATCGCGAAGCTCAAGAAGGGCGAGTTCGAGCCCACCGACGACAGGGCCGGGATCGAGAGCGTCGGCGATCCGTTCAGCAAGAACACGTTCTCCGACGACGGGCGCATCGCCTACGCCGAGGCGCAGTTCTCCGAGACGATCGAGACGGAGGACCGCGATCAGGTCGTAGCCGTGGAGGACACGATTCGCAATGCAGTCGCGCCGGCCGGCGTCACGGCGGAGTTCAACGGCGATGCGGAGTTCCCGCCGATCGAGCAGGGCACGCAGGAGCTGCTTGGATTGCTGGCCGCGCTGATCGTCATGCTCGTCGTCTTCCGCACGTTCGCGGCGGCGTCGATCCCGCTGGCGCTGGCGATCGTCGCGGTCGGTACGGCATTCGTCCTGCTCTTCATAATCGCCGGCTTCACCGACATCAACACGATCACGCCGCTGCTCGTGTCGATGATCGGCATCGGCGTCGGCATCGACTACTCGCTGTTCATCGTCACGCGCTTCAGGCAGTTCCTCCACGAGGGGATTTCGCCGGCGGACGCGGCGGCCGAGGCCGGTGCCTCAGCCGGGCGTGCCGTGATCTTCGCCGGGCTGACCGTCGCGATCTCGGTGAGCGGGCTCGCCTTCTTCGGCCTCGACTTCGTGACGAAGCTGGGCATCGGCTCGGCGCTCGGCGTGCTGACGACGGTGCTGATCGCGAACTCCCTCCTGATTGCGGTGCTGGCGAAGCTCGGCCACAAGGTCGACCGGCTCAAGGTTCCGTTCCTCAGGCAGATCGACGACTCCGAGGCGGCGCGCGAGCGGACGCTGATCGCACGGTGGGGTCGGTTCACGACCGCGCACGCCAGGCCGGTCTTCGTGATCGTGTTGCTCGTGTCGCTCGCTCTCGCCGGGACGTCCGCGCTCGTGCGGCTCGGCGCATCGGACCAGGGCACGCAGCCCACCAACCAGACCGCGCGCCGCGCCTACGACCTGCTCGCAGAGGGCTTCGGGCCGGGCTTCAACGGCCCGATCCCGATCGTCGTGGACGTCAACGGAGACCAGCAGGCGCCGCAGCGGGTCTACGACGGCGCTCGCAACCTCGACGACGTCGCGTCGGCGAGCGAGCCGCAGTTCAACGACCCGAAGACGGTGGCGATCGTCTTCGTGACCCCCGACCCCGCGCCGCAGGACGAGAAGACCGAGCAGCTGGTCGACCGTCTGCGCAACGACGTCGTGCCGGCGGCGACGCAGGGGAGCCAGGCCAAGGCCTACGTGTCGGGCCTGAACGCGGCGTTCATCGACATCGCCCACCGGATCATGGAGCGGCTGCCTCTCTTCCTGCTCTACATCGTCGGCGTGACGTTCCTCGTGCTCGCGATGGCGTTCCGGTCGATCGTGGTCGCGCTCACGGCCTCGGTCGCGACGATCCTGTCCGCCTTCGTCGGGTTCGGCGTGCTGACCCTGGTGATCCAGGAGGGCCACGGGATGAACCTCACTGGGCTCGACCGGACCGGTCCGATCGAGACGTTCGTCCCGCCGATCGCGTTCGCGATCCTCTTCGGCCTGTCGATGGATTACATGGTCTTCCTCACGAGCCGCATCCGCGAGGAGCATGTCCACGGCCTGACGACCCGGGAGGCGGTCGAGCACGGCATCGCGGCGATCGGTCGCGTCGTGGTCGCCGCGGCGATCATCATGGGCACGGTCTTCACGGCGTTCATCCTCACCTCCGACCGCATCTCGAAGGAGTTCGGCCTCCTCCTGGCCGTCGCGATCCTCACCGACGCGCTCGTGGTGAAGATGACGCTGATCCCCGCGTTCTTCACGCTCATGCGTGAGAAGACGTGGTACATCCCCGGCTGGCTCGACCGTGTGCTGCCGGACATCACGATCGAGCCGCCGCACGAGCGGGAGGAGCCGTCTCCGGTCGGCGCGGAGCGTCCCGTCGAGGCCTAAGGGCCACCGTCTGCTACTAGACGGGGCATGGTGATCGAGGTCGACACGGACAGCTTCGAGCGCGAAGTGATCGAGCGCTCCGCCGAGGCTCCTGTCGTCGTGGACTTCTGGGCCGAGTGGTGCGGGCCGTGCCGAATGCTCGGCCCGGTGCTCGAGCGCGAGGCCGAGGCGCGCGACGTCGTCGTGGCGAAGGTCGACGTCGACGCGAACCAGGAGCTGGCCGACCGCTACTCGGTGCGCGGGATCCCCGCCGTCAAGGCGTTCACGAACGGTCACGTGACGGCAGAGTTCACGGGCGCACTCCCGCCGCCGGCCGTCGCGCAGTTCCTGGACGAGCTGACCGCGCCCTCGGAGGCCGCGCGCCTCGCCGACGAGCTGCGTGTCGAGGGCGAGTGGCCCGACGTGGTAGAGGCGGTCGAGGAGCAGGACTACGACCGCGCGTTCGAGCTCCTGCTCGAGCGCCTCGGCGAGGCGGAGCCGGACGAACGCGACCGGATTCGCCGCCTGATGGTCGCGCTGTTCCGCGATCTCGGCCAGGAGCACCCGAGCACGGAGCGGTATCGCCGCCGGCTCGCGGCCGCTCTCTACTGACCGGCGAGCAACGCGCCGACGTACCACTCGTCGAGCGGGTCGAAGACGTCGTAGGCCTGGCCGACCACGGCGATCTCCTCGAGCGGGTGCGGGCAGATCACCTCGTCGGCCTCGCCTCCGACGCGTACGAGCCCGTCGACCTGGCCGACAGGCGTCGCGGCGACGAGGAGGGAGACGTCCGCGGCCCGGGCCCAGCGGCACGCCGCGGCGAGCGTGAGCCCCGTGATCAGACCGTCGTCCACGACGACGACGACACGGCCGGCCACGGGCAGCGTCTCGTGCTCGAGCCTCGTCTCGAGCGCGGCAGCCGCGCGGCGCGCCCGCTCGACGACGGGTGCGGCCTCCTCCTCGGACACGCCGTGGAGGTACGGAGGCCCGTGAGCCGTGACCGCGCCGAGCCGCAGGCCCCGGGCGTTGACGCGCTCGACGTCGATCGCGGTCAGCGGCGCGGCAAGCCTGCGCGCGACCTCGACCGCAACGGCGACGCCGCCGCGCGCCACGCCGACCACGATCGGGTCGTCGAGCTCGTGCTCGGCCACCGTTTCCGCCAGCACGCGCCCGGCCCCCTCGCGGTCGCGGAACAGCGGCTCCATCCAGGGCACGAGACGCACCGCTTGATGATTGACAACGTGTTCGCGTCCCTGCGACGGTTCGTGCCCGCATGGCGACGAAGCGATGGTCCTTCCGCTACCGGGCGCACAACCGAGCGCCGCGGCCCGCGATCGTCCTGGTTCCGGACCAGTACGGGCCGAACCGGCCGAGCCCGCCGCTGCCGCTCGTCATCTCGCCGCACGGGAGGGGCGTCCGCCCGGGCCTCAACGCCGATCTCTGGGGCGACCTGCCGGACATCGGCAACTTCGCCGTCGTCTGCCCGGGCGGGATGGGACGCCGCCTCCCGCTGCACTCGTGGGGCTACAAGGGGCAGATCTCTGATCTGGCGCGGATGCCCGGCACCACGCGCGCCGGGCTTCCGTGGCTGCGGATCGACACCGACCGCATCTACGCGCTCGGCGGCAGCATGGGCGGCCACGAGACGCTGCTCCTGCTCGGTCAGTACCCAAAGGTGCTCGCGGGCGCCGTCGCGATGGACCCCGTGACGAACTTCTACCGGCGCTACTGGGACTTCGGGCTCGCCCCGAGGACGCGTGGGCTCCAGGTGCTGTCCCGCTTCGAGGTCGGCGGGACGCCGAAGACCAACCCGACCGCGTACGTCTTGCGCAGCCCGACGCACTGGATTCGCGACATCGCGAAATCCGGCGTTCCGCTCCAGCTCTGGTGGAGCCTCGCCGACCAGATCATCCTCGACCAGGTGCACCAGACCACGCACTTCTACGAGCAGCTGAAGAAGCTGAAGCCGAAGGGCAAGGTCGAGGCGATGACCGGCCACTGGAACCATTCGGCGGAGATGCGCCAGCAGATCCGGATCGCGCTCCGCTTCCTCGGCCTGCTCGACTGAGACGGATCAGACGGCCGGGTTCCGGATGCGCACGTCCGTGTCGTCGTGCGCCTCGTTGCCGGCGGCGTCCCAGACCCGCACACGCAGTCGGTAGCCGCCGTTCGGCAGCCGCGTCGTGTCCCAGTACGGGCGTGGAAACAGCCGGAACCAGTAGATCCCGTCGCAGCGGACGGTCTTGTGCAGGCGCATGCAGCCGTTCGCGGGCAGGTTCTGGTCGGTGCCGGGCGCGAAGTGCTGGCCTGCCGGGACGGTCAGCATCCGCTCGGAGCGGAAGACCTCGCGGTCGACGACGGCCCTTCCGGTCGCGTGGCTGAAGACGGTGACGGCGATCCGGAACGGGTGGTGCGGCGCCGCGAGCCACGGTAGCGCCGAGAACCAGCCGATGAACGACTGCGGGTCGTGGGTCTGTACCCGCACGTCGACCCGCCCGGAGAGGCGGCTCGGGTCGATCCGGCGACCGGCCGGCGGCAGGCGTGCGACCGGCGCAGCCGACCTGCGGCCCCACGCCGGCTCCGCGGGGACGTGGAAGCGAACCTCGCGGATCACCGGCGGCTCGCGGTCGACATACGGCCGCAGCTTGCCGCCCGGCCGTAATGGATTGACGATCAGCCGGCTGCCGTCGGGCTGAAAGACGAACTCGCCGAGGTGAACGTGCCAGCTGCCCTCCGTCGTCCAGCCGATCATCTGTCCGGCCTCGACGACGTCGCCTACGTGGACGCGCGCGTCGACGTGCTCGTAGCGGAAATGGCCGGCGTCGACGAGGCCGCGGGTGCCGCGCGGCGTCGCCGCGGTGACCTTTCCGCCCTCGATCGCGTGGACGCGATGGGTCCGTCCAGGCGGTGCGCCCCGGCCGGGAAGGTCGTCGCGGACGCCGATGTCGACGCCGTCGTGGTAGACGGCGCCGCGCCGGGGATCCGGCCTCGGGTCGAGGAACGCGCCGCGGATCGGATGCTGCCTGTGGAGCGGCAGGACCGGCCAGCCGCGCCAGTCGTCGTTGTAGCGCTGGACCGCGTCGAGCTGCCCCGGTACGCCTCGCGCGGCTCTAGCCACGCGGAAGTGGAGGAGCCACGTCGTCGCGCAGGGGAGCGCGCCTGGAACGACGCGTGTTCACCCAGGTCGCGCGCGGGTCGAAGATCCCCGGCAGGGCGGCGGTCAGCTCGTCCGTCCGCGCGGCCGTCTCCTCGAACACCTGCCAGCCGACGTCGAATGAGCGCTCCTCGCCGTCGTTGAAGGTCAGGTTCATGCCCGGTTCCGCCGCGTCCAGGGTCGCGCCGTAGACGAGGTCCTCCTTCATCGCCTCGACCATACGGTCGTCGAGGTCGTGGATGCGGCAGACGACCTTCTCGCGCAACTCTTCCAGCCCGAAGACGAGACGGATGGAGACGGTGTCGCCGAACTCGCGAACGAAGCGTGGACCCTCGTCGCGCAGCGGCACGGAAAGCTCGCGGAGCGCCTCGGTCTCGAGCTCGGGCCAGTCGGGTCGTTCGGATTCGTGGAGCACGACGACGCAGAGGCGTCCCGGCAGGTCGATCCACGTGAACCGGTCGTAGTGCCGATGCTCGGCATCGCAGTGGGGACACGGCATCTTGAGCAGCTCGCGGTCGAGGAGCTGCTCCTGGAAGGGAGGATGACGCGACGGATTCGCGCTCTCGATCGTCACGGCGAGGACATCCTCGCCACAGGCGCGGCACGGAATCTTGCGGAGATCCGTGATCGACATCTAGGGCGCGCCTCCGTTCGCGGGCCGCCACGAGCCGTCGTCCTCGACCTCGAGCGCCCACTCGAAAGACTCGTCGAGCTTGATTCGAATTCGGCCCGGCCGGCTCATCTCGTCGTCGGTCTTGACGCCTGCGACACGGGGAGACGGGTGTCGGCCACCGCCGGCCGACCACTCGGCGAGCGGCGCCGGCAGCGAGGCGGTGAGTTGACCCGCCGCGACCTCCGCGCCGGCCAGGAGATCGTCCGGGACGATTCCCGGCGGAAGCGCGTCGGCGGCCGACAAGAGCGGCACGAGGGTCGAGGGCGGAGCGGACCAGTCGACCTCCAAAGACGCCTTGTCGAGGGGGACGTAGACGGGGCCGAGCGACCAGAGATCGACGACGACCACGTCGGGGTGGCCGTCCAACGGACGTGGCTCGCCCGCGGGCACGGCCCGCGGAGCGCGGGCGCGGAGACGCGCGCCGTCTAGCGCCGCGACGAGCTGGTCGGCGGTCAACGCCGGGGGCGATTCGGCCGGCGTACCCGCTGGTCCGTCGAGCTGCTGCCCGCGGTTCTGGTAGCCCCACCGAACGCCGTAGTCCTCGGCGATGTCGAGCGTCGCCGTTGCCATCGTGGGCATCGGAGTCACGCCGCGGCGGCCGGACGAGGTGGACGGCGCCGGGCCGACTCCACCCGCTACCGCGTATGCGACCTGCGCCTCGGGCATGTTCACCGTGACCCGCGTACCGCCGCCCGGCAGAGGCGTCTCCTCGGCGCTCCAGGTGTCCGGAAAGCCGGGAGTCGTTCCGCCGGCGGCCATGACGATGTAGATCAGGCCGCCTCCCCACGGCTGCCCGTCGAGCGGCCGGAGCTCGCGCAGCTCCCGGGCGGCCTGGTCGAAGCCGGCGGGCACGGCGACGCGCCCATCCGAGACGCGGAAGAACGCGTTGCTGGTGCGGTCGGGCCCCTCGACGGTGACCCCCCAGAGATCAGTCAGGCGGTCCTCCCACGCCGGGCGTGCGTCCGTCACCCGTCCGCCGGGAAGATCGGTCTGGGCTCGGGCCGCTGCGGCGAGCTGTTCGGCGCTTACGGCCGTAGGGGTCATTTCCCCTTACCGAACATCGCGTCCCGCTGGCTCTCAAGGGTGCGGAAGAACGTCGTCGGGTCCCTCGTGAGCTTCCCCACCTTGGCGGGCAGCACCCCCGTCGAATACTTGGCGGTGTACATCTCCGCGAACATCTCCGGCGGCGACGAGAGCGCGTACCACGAGATGTGCGGGCCGATGAACGCGTCGTGCGCGTCCCGGGCGTACTCCACGAACGCGTTCCCCCACCGCGTGGCGAAGATCTGCACGGGATCGGTCGGCACGAAGCCACCGAACATGTAGGCGTTGTCGCGCATCCCCTGCGGCGTGTTGGCCCCGATCGCGAGGAGGTAGTTGACGAGCGGCACGCCGCCCCAGAGCGACCCCTGGATCGCCGCGAGCTTGTCCGGTACGTTGCCGGCGGCCTTTCCGATCGCGTTCTGCTTCTCCGAGCCCCTGGCGAGGATGTCGAGGCACCAGTCGTGCACGTCGGTATTGGTGAGCGTGACGTTCGTTCCGAGGATCGGGACGGGCGGCCAGCCCGCAGCGGGCTTGCGCACATCCGTCCACAGAGCCTGCTCGAACTTCGCCTTCGACGACTTCTTCCACTGTCCGTAGCTCTCGGCGAACTCGTTGCCGGACTCCTTCATGTTCCCGATCCTCCTCGCACCCACCGCGTGACCGATCTCGTGCCGTGCGTGGTTCTGGAAGAACGTCATCCCGCGGCCGACCGCCTGCGGCGTCCCGGCGACGTCGACGAGCAGGCTCGTATCGCGGGCGCCGCCGGAGGTGACTGCGATGATGATCCACGGGTCGGCGAAGTAGCTCGTCTCGATCGGCTTCCAGTTGCCGTTGCTGTCCTTCTCGTGGGAGCAGAAGGCGAGCTCGCCGATGGCCAGCTCCTCGCGCGAGATGCCGAGCGGGCCGCTGGACCCGCCGGGCTTGATCATCTCCATGAACTCCCGCGCTGTCCGGTCGTTGGGGTCGCGGGTATAGAACTGGTCGCCGGCGACGGACTTCCCGCCGCGATGCGGCGTCTTGCCGCTGAGCACGGAGATGAAATGCATGATCTGCCCGGCGCTGAAGGTCGATCCGGTTCCGAACGCCGCCCAGAACACCTTTACGCGGAACTCCGGGTAGATGACGTTGTGGTAGTCCTTGAGGAGGTCCCAGAGGTGGGGCCTGATCAACGACTCCCACCCCGCCGGGTCGCCGCTGGCGACCCAGAGCAGGTCCAGCGGATTCTTGCGGTACTTCATGACCGCCTTGACCCACTCGGCCGAGGGCGGCCTGGCCCAGGTGAGGTTTCCGATCCCGACGTCGTTCTGGAACAGCGAGAGCTGCTGGTCGGGCGTGCCGCCGAGGAGCTTCGCCAGCTCGACGCGGTCCGCGTGGCTCATCTCGAGGAGCCGCTTCCATGCGATCTCTTCCGAGTAGACGCCGGTGCGCTGCTTCGGGTCGGCGACCGCGTTGACGCGCTCCTTGATCCATTCGTCCTTGCAGTCCTCCGCCGCCATCCACGCGAGCTGCTTCCGGAGGCGGCCGCCGAGGAGCTTGACGGCCTCGTACATCTCTGGGTCGTTGCACTCCGAGACGAAGAAGGCGCGAAGCTTGTCGTCCTCGACGACCCTCGTGCGCTCCTCCCTGGGGACGGACTGGATGACGTCCTTGATCAAGTCCCAGTTCGACCCCTCCGCCTGCATCCACTTGAGCTTCGTGGTCAGGTCGAGCGGCAGGAGCTTGACGAGCTCGGACATCTCCTTGTCGCCGAGCCGGCCCACCCAGTACTTCAGCCAGTCCTCGCCGCGAACCTTCTTCTTCTCGTCGTCGGACGCAGCCGAGATGACGCGGCTCAGCAGCCTCCAGTCCGTGCCCTCCGCCACCATCCAGTCGATCGCAAGACCGAGACGGCCGCCCTTTCGCACGAGAATGTCCGCCGCGGTCGCGATCGTCTCGTCGCCGAAGCAATTCGTCGCGAGCAGCTTGTCGTTCTCGAGGACCTCGTTCGCCTGCTCCTTCGTCTCGAGCCGTCGCATGAGCTCGTGGGCATCCCACTCGCTCCGCTCTGCCAGTGCCTTTCGCACGGCGGCAACCGGATCGAGTCCCACGTAGGTCTTCTCCTTGAAGCGGTGGAGCACCGACCGCCCGAGCACGACCGCCGCAGTGGCGCGGTTCCCGATGGTCCGCTGCAGTGCCTCGATGCCGGCGCGCAGCGCCGGCGAGTGACCGGCCGCGCCCGGAACCACACTGCGCGCCGCCCTGGCGCCCCTGAGAGCGTCGGCCGCGCTCGACCCCGGCTCGTCGGATCTAGAGGTCTCCTTCGGCTTGGGCTCGGGCCCGGGATCCTGGACGTGCGACAAGCCCTCGATGATAAATCCGGGCTACAGCGACATCGAGGGGGAGGGCCGGCTCGTTGCCGGCCCTCCGCTTCGGCTCTTTACGGCGTGCCCGTACCGGATACGCACAGCGCGGCCGTTGCGTCCGCCTGCTCGGAGTTGCCGAGGATCACGCGCGTGGCGGGCGCGCGCTCGTCCGCTCCGAACGAGTACACGGAGAGGCCCGTGGTGTTGTTGAGCGCACTCCCGGACGGAATGCCGAGCTCCGCCGACGGAACGGTCATGGAGATCGTGCAGCTGCCCGTCGCCGGAGGCCCTGCGGTCGGCAGGCAGCTCCCGCCAAGCGTCCCGTCGACGACCTTGCGTGGCTCGAGCGAC
>Ga0126309_10000717_pt1 | contig 11086 bp, 10 predicted proteins | sample Plot56_FD_92541 | JGI IMG/M metagenome (GOLD analysis project Ga0126309, IMG submission 92541) | Serpentine soil microbial communities from UC McLaughlin Reserve, CA, USA - Plot56 | ecosystem: Environmental > Terrestrial > Soil > Grasslands | place: USA: UC McLaughlin Reserve, Lake County...
AACATCTTCCGCTCCGTCAACATCGCGCTCGTCAACGAGCTGGCGCAGCTGTGCGACCGCATGGGCATCGACATCTGGGAGGTTGTCGACGCCGCGGCCACGAAGCCCTTCGGATTCATGCGGTTCCTCCCCGGTCCCGGACTCGGCGGCCACTGCATCCCGATCGACCCCTTCTACCTGACGTGGAAGGCACGCGAGTTCGACTTCTACACCGAGTTCATCGAGCTCGCGGGCAAGGTCAACGAGAACATGCCGTACTGGTGCGCCGGCAAGGTCGCCCGGGCGCTCAACTCGCACGAGCGCTCGGTCCGCGGCGCGGCGGTCCTCCTGATCGGCGTCGCCTACAAGGCCGACATCGGCGACATGCGCGAGTCGCCGGCGCTCAAGCTGATCGAGCTGCTGGGTGAGGACGGCGCCAACGTCGCGTACCACGACCCGCACGTGCCCGCGCTCCCGGAGCTCGGCCTCACGTCGTCACCTCTGGAGCCCGGGGGATACGACTGCGTCGCGATCGTGACGGCCCATTCGGGCATCGACTATGCGGACGTGGTGGAGCGGGCGCGGCTCGTCGTCGACTTCCGGAACGCGACCAGGGGCGCCGCCGCCGAGGACGGCAAGGTCTGGAAGCTGTGAGCAGCGTCGCCATCGCGGGCCTCGGCTACTGGGGCCCGAACCTCGCTCGCAACTTCGACGACCTGGCGGATCTCCGCTGGCTCTGCGACCTCGATCCGTCTCTGCGCGAGCGATTGTCGGCGCGATATCCCCATGCGCGAACGACCGCCGAATTCGACGAGCTCCTGAGTGACGATGGCCTGGACGCGGTCGTCATCGCCACGCCCGTCCCGACCCACCACGAGCTCGCGAAGCGCGCGCTGCTCTCGGGCAAGCACGTCCTCGTCGAGAAGCCTCCCGCGATGCGGGCGGGCGAGATGGAGGAGCTGTGCGCGATCGCCGCGGAGCGCGATCTCGTGCTGATGCCCGCACATCTGCTGCTCTACCACCCGGCCGTCGCGGCGCTGAAGGAGCTGATCGTCGCCAGCGAGCTCGGAGAGGTGCTGTGCGTCTACGGCAACCGTCAGAACCTCGGCAAGATCCGCAAGGACGAGAACGCGCTCTGGTCGCTCGGCGTCCACGACCTCTCCGTCATCCTCCACCTGCTCGAGGAGGAGCCGAGCGACGCGGTCGCGCAGGGCAACTCGTTCCTGACGCCTGGAGTTGAGGACGTCGTCTTCTGCTACCTGCGCTTCCCCTCTGGAAAGATCGCGCACATGCACCTGTCGTGGCTCGACCCGCACAAGGTGCGGCGGATGACGGTCGTCGGCCGGGACAAGATGGTGGTCTTCGACGACATGGAGCTCGAGCACAAGGTCACCGTCTACGAGAAGGCGGCGTGGCAGCCGGCCGAGCGCTACGGCGAGTGGCAGACGCGCACCGGTGCGAAGTACAGCCCGCGGATCTCGAACGACGAGCCGCTGAAGCTCGAGTGCCGGCACTTCCTCGAGCTGGTCGCGCGGGGGCCGGGGGACCACGCGGAGGCGCGGGCCGGCCTCGCCGTCGTACGCACGCTCGAGCAGCTCCAGAGCTCGCTCGCCGGCGTCCCGGCGTGAGCGATGTCGCGCCGACGGCGATCGTCTATCCGGGGACCGTCCTGGGAGACGGGTGCCGCATCCTCGAGTACGCGGTCGTGGGCAAACAGCCGACGCTGTCGCCGCGCTCGACCGCGAAGCGCGAGGAGCTGCCGCCGGCCGAACTCGGCCCGGGAACGGTCGTCTCGACTGGCGCTGTCGTCTTCGCCGGGACAAGGCTAGGTGCCCGCGTGATCGTCGGCGACCAGGCGTGCGTGCGGGAGCGCGTCGAGGTCGGTGACGACGTCGTCATCGGCCGCGGGTCGCTGATCGAGAACGACACGACGGTCGGTGCGCTCACGAAGATCCAGGCGGACGCATACATCACCGCCTACTCGACGCTCGAGCCCGACGTCTTCATCGCGCCGCGCGTCGTCACGACGAACGACGACTTCATGGGCCGGACCGAGCGCCGCCACGAGCTCGTCAAGGGGCCGACGATCCGGCGCGGAGCCCGCGTGGGAGGCGGAGCGGTTCTCTGCCCCGGAGTCGAGATCGGCGAGGAGGCCTTCGTCGGCGCCGGCGCGGTCGTGACGAAGGACGTCCCGCCGCGGGTGGTCGTCGTCGGCAACCCGGCGCGCGTGCTCCGCGAGGTGCCGGAGGATGAGCTGCTCTAGGTCGGGCGGGACTTGACGAGGCTGAGGCTGTAGCCCCTCGCCGTCTTCGCCTCGAGCTTCACCTGCAGGTAGTAGAAGCCGCCTTGCCGCGCGGGCACCCTGTACCCGAGCAGGCGCTTGGTGCCGCGCCGCGCGGAGTGGCCGACGCTGCGGTTCGCGAGCCGAGCCGTGAGGCCCTCGAGCGTCCGCGTACCCGGGCGCCAAAGGAACATGCGGACGCCGCGCGCGTGGCTCATCGAGGCGTAGAGCTTCTGGCCCTCGAAGAGGCGGATGCGGTAGACGTCGCTCTGGTCGTCCCAGTAGTCGAGCGTGGCGCGGATCGTGGTCCGCGGACCTGCGACCGTGCGTGCGAGCGCGCCCGCATCGTCGTTCGGCTCGAGCCCGTCGCGGGGCGGAATCTTCCCGGACGTCGCGCGGGTTACGGCTGCGGTCACATCCAGGACGCCCCAGCCGCTGAACCGGTCGCGGTTGCGCGGGCAGATCTCGCAGCCCGTGCTTCCGTTCGCGTCGGCCGCGGTGCGCGTGACGATCTCGGTCACCTGATCGGCCGAGAGCTCCGGCCGGAGAGCCCGCAGGAGAGCGACTGCGGCGGTCACCTGGGGCGCGGCGAACGACGTCCCCTCGGCGTTGCGGTACTCCTCCGGCCCGCAGTCGGAGTAGCCCTGGTCGAGGCAGCCCGGCCGGGATTCCGTGAGCGCGCGCGGGAGCGTCGAGAGCATCTCCGTGCCGGGCGACGCGAGGTCGTTGTAGATCTGGTCGCGGTGCGAGAACGTCGGGACGGAGCCCTGGCGGGTGATCGCACTCACGCCGAGCACGTGCGGAAGCGCCGCGGGGTAGTTGGCCCACGGCCACGGCCGCCGCGGCGCCTGGTCGGCATTGCCCACCGCCGCCACGATGACCGCGCCGCGCGAGTACGCGTATCGGACGGCGGCGGCCTCCAGGGGCGAGAACGTGTCTTCGTCGGCATCGAACGGGTTCCGGATCCCGCCCAGGCTCATGTTGATGACCCGCGCGCCGCGGTCCGCCGCCCACCGGATCCCTTTCACCTCCGCCTCGAGAGAGATCGTCCCGTCGGAGCCGACGACCTTCGCCACGAGCAATCCCGCCGACCAGGCGACGCCCGCGATCCCCTGGGTGTTCTGACGCGCCGCGATGATCCCGGCCACGAAGGTGCCGTGGCCGACCTCGTCGAAGCGCGCGTTGCCGCCGGCGAAGCTGCGCGCCGCGACGATCTGGTCCTTGAGGTCCGGGTGCTCGCCGTCGATCCCCGAGTCGATGATCGCGACGAGCGGGCCTGCCAGCGGCGGCTGCTCCGCCCAGGAGTCGAAGGCGCGGATGCGCCCGAGGTACCACTGCCTCGGCGCGAGCGGGTCCGCCGGCGCGAAGGCGAGCCGCCGCTTGCGGTCGAGCCGCTCGACGAACGCCACGCCCGGGACGCGGGCAGCGCCGCGCGCGCTGGGAGCGTTCAGCGTCAGCGCCCCGAGCTCCGCCCGCTGGTCGGCAACCGCACCGCCGGTCGCCCGCTCCAATGCGGCGGACACGCGGCTCGGCGAGGTACCCGGCCGCAGGCCCACCGCGAAGCGCGCCGCCTGGGCCGGAACGGCGGCGACAAGCGCCCCCGCCGCGGCGAGGGCGACGGCCACCAGTCTCATGGCCCGACGACCAGAGGCTGCGAGACGCCTGCCGCGTAGCCGGCCCGCGGCGCCAGACGTGCGCGGTAGGTGCCCGGGGGCAGGCTCAGCTCGGCTCCGAACGACCCCGCCTCGTCGACTCGCGCCGTGCCGGCGCGTGTCCAGCGGGCGCCGTCGCGCTGTTGCAGGACGACGCTCGCGCCCCGGAAGACGGGCCGCACGATCCCCGCGACCGCTCCCGGAACGTCCCCGAGCTTCAGCTTGAGCTTCGGCGCCACGACAAGGCGGACCGGCCCGGACTTCAGCTTGCCGGCCGTGAGGCGGTAATCCGCGGTCATCTGTCCCCTGACGGGTTTCGCGAAGGAACCGTTCTTGGCGGCCACCATCCCCACCTTCGCCCAGGAGCCGCCGGGCGGCCTCCGCTCAAGACTTGCCGAAGAAACGCCGCGGAGGAAGCCGGTCAGCGGCGCCTTCGAGCCAAAGGTGACCGGCGCCGCACCGGGCGGGCGCAGCGCGAGCACGTCGAAGCTGAACCAGGTGGAACGGAGCCCTAGCGCAGTTCTGATCGTCGGCCCCGACACCGACGTCTCGCCGCCACCCGAGAGCGTGAACCGGACCTGCGTGACGCGCCCTGAACGACCGGCCTGCACCTGCACGTCCATCGGGGCGCGAGGCAGCCCGAGCGCGCGCTGGAGCGTTCTCGGCCCGAGGGGGAGCGGGCCCCAGTCGTGGTACGGGGAAGCCGTATCGTACGGATCGGGGACCGACACGAGGTACGGCACCCGCGCAGAGCCCGGCCAGGCATCGGCGACGTCCGCCGTCCTGCCGCCCGACGTGGAGAAGAAGTAGGTGGTCGCGACCTTGCCCTGGTAGAGGACGACCTGCCCGGCCGTCGCCTGCACCGCCGCACTCGTCTCGGGCCGCTCGGCGTCGAGGCCGCCGTAGACCTGGCTGCGGACGTCCGCGTAAGCGTCGAAGGGGCCGTTCGGCTTGCGTGTCGCGACCGCGTACGAGCGGGCCGCGACCGCCTGCGCCTTGAGAGCCTCGGCGGGCCACGAGGACGGAACCTCGGAGGGAACGACGCCCAATACGTACGCGTCCAGCCCAACGACGTTCACCACCCGGATGCGCGCGTTCTCGACCGCCACCTCGAACGCGCCCCGGTACCGCTTGCCGTTCACGCTGAGCGGCGCCGCGCCTGCCGCGAAAGTCAGCGGCCCGGTCAACTGCTTCGCCGCCTTGTCCGGATCGAGCTTCAGGCGCAGGCCGTTGCCGAACCCGTGCGGCCCGGCGACCAGGTCGTACGACTCGCCGCTCGCGTCCTTGACCGAGAACGGCGCCGGCGAGGCGATCTCGACCCGCGTGGCACCCTGAACGAGGAGGACGCGCTCCTGCGCCACAGCCGCCTTCCCGAGGTCTGTGCCGCGGTAGTAGTGCGCGAGGATCTGGGCGTACGTCGAGCCGTGCTGCGCGAACCCGTGCGCGCCCCACTGGCTCATTCCGACGCCGTGCCCCCAGCCGTGCCCCCGAATCGCCATCGCTATGACCGGCGACGCGGAAGGCTGCTCCTGAGCGCGCGTGGGTTCGCCTCCGCCGAGGAGCAGGGTGAACGACGAGAGGAGCGCTGCGAGCGGGAGCATGGGCGGGTTGGCCCGCACGAGGCTAGCGCAGGCCGGTTCGAGCCGCCGCGGCCCTTTACCGATCCTTCATTAGCGGCTCCAGGCCGCCGATTCCTCGATCAGGGCGCGCCCCTTGAGCGGCAGCCACCAGTCGCGGTGGTCGGCGTACCAGCGCACGGTCTCTGCCAGCCCGCCTTCGAAGTCGTAAGCCTCCTCCCAGCCGAGCTGCTCGTGGATCTTCGTCGAGTCGAGGAGGTAGCGCCGGTCGTGCCCGGGCCGGTCGGGGACGATCTGCTTGAGCGATTCGGGTTTGCCCGTCAGCTCCAGCACCCGGTCTGCAATCTCCTCGATCGTCGCCTCGCGCCCCGAGCCGACGTTGTACGTCTCGCCCTCGCGTCCCTGGTGCAGGACGAGGTCGATCGCCGAGCAGTGGTCGAGCACGTGGAGCCACTCCCGCTTGTGCGCGGTCGACGCGTAGAGCGGCAGCGGCAGGTCGTCCAGCGCGTTCGTCGTGAAGAGCGGGATGACCTTCTCCGGGAACTGGAACGGCCCGTAGTTGTTCGAGCAGTTGGTGATCGTCACCGGCAGCTTGTACGTCTCGAAGTAGGCGCGGACGGCGTGGTCGGCGCCCGCCTTGGAGGCGTTGTACGGCGTCCGCGGCCGGTACGGCGACTCCTCGCCGAACCGGTCGTCGCTGTCGAGCGGCAGGTCGCCGTAGACCTCGCACGTCGAGACGTGGTGGAAGCGCCCCACGCCCGCCGCCCGCGCCGCCTCCAGCAGTGCCTGGGTGCCGAGCACGTTGGTGCGGAAGAAGCGGCCGGGCTCGACGACCGCCAGGCTGTTGTGGGACTCGGCGGCGAAGTTGACGACGACGTCGATGCGCTCGTCGCGCATGACGCTCGCCGCGAGGTCGCCGTCGCAGATGTCGCCCTCGACGAAGCCCGTCAGGTCGTCGACGTCGGCGAGGCTGGCGCGGTTCCCGGCATAGGTCAGCGCGTCGTAGACGACGATCGCGTCGTCCGGGTGGCGCTCGAGCCAGTAGCGGACGAAGTTGGAGCCGATGAAGCCGGCGCCGCCGGTGACGAGGATCCTCACGACGCGCCTAGCCTAGCCAGGCACGCGCGCAATCCCTCGCGCCAATGCGGAAGCCGAGGCGCCTGTGGCTTCTCGCTCCGCAATACGGAGTACGCGGGCCGCGGCGCGGGGCGCGCGAGCTCGCCGGACGAGATGCGCCGCACCCGCGTGTCGAGACCGGCTTCCTCGAAGATCGCCTCGGCGAAGTCGGCCCAGGTGCAGTCGCCGTCTGCCGCGAGGTGCCAGATGCCGGACGGCAGCTCGAGGAGCTCGCGCGTCGCCTCCGCGAGATGGCCGACGTAGGTCGGACTGCCGCGCTGGTCGTCCACCACCGCCACCTCGTCGCGCTCGCGGCCGAGCTTCAGCATCGTGCGGACGAAGTTCGTGCCCCACGGGGCGAAGAGCCACGAGGAGCGGACGATCCACGCCTGCGTGCCGCTTGCGCCCTCCCCGTGGTACTTGGAGCGCCCGTATGCCGACAGCGGATTGGGGCCGTCGGACTCGACGTAAGGCGCGCCCTTGGCGCCGTCGAAGACGTAGTCGGTGGAGAAGTAGACGAGCGGCACACCGAACGCGGCCGCGTTGTGAGTCCCCCCGACGTTCACGGCCGCCGCGCCCTGGGGGTCCGCCTCGGCGCCGTCGACGTCGGTCCAGGCAGCCGCGTGGAGCACGAGGTCGGGCACCGGGAGCAGCGGAGCCGGATGCGTGACGTCCCACTGGGCATGCGTGAGGGCGACGACCTCGTCTCCGGCGAACGCCTCGGCGAGCGCGCGGCCGAGCTGGCCGCCGGCGCCCGTTACGAGGACGCGACGCGATCCCGTTCCGACAGGATCGGCGATTCGGTGCTCCAGAGGTGCTTGACGCGTGGGTCGTCCCATGGGACGCCGTGCTCGTCGGGATCGGCCGCGTCGTACTCGTCGGTCACGTGGTAGAGGAACAGGCAGTCCGTCAGCGCCTCGTAGCCGTGGGCGTACGTTCCGGGGATGTAGAGCGCGACCGGATTCTTCTCGCCGATGTCCTCGGTGAACGTCTCGCCGGTGTCTCGGTCGAGAACGACTGCGCGCACCATGCCGCTCACGCACGCGAAGAGGTCGTCCTGGCCGCGCTCGTGGTAGTGGAGCGCGCGGATCACGCCCCTCCGCGAGAACGCCAGGTTCGACTGGCGCACGGGCTTCGGTAGCGCCGACTCCCGCATCAGCTCCATGAACCAGCCGCGCTCGTCGTCGAAGCGGCGCAGCGGGATGCGGATGACGTTCATCGGTTCACGCCGCTGGCGCGCACGAAGTCGTTGACCTCGTAGTAGGCGTCGATCGATTCGCCGGCGTCTCCCCAGAAGCCGTCGAGCACGTCGTACTCCATCGCGCCACGCTCGACGTACCAGTTGTTGACGTCGGTGATCTCGAGCTCGCCGCGCGCGGAGGGCGCGAGCGAGGGCAGGAAGTCCCAGACGGCATCGTCGTAGAAGTAGAGGCCGGTCACGGCGTACGGGCTGGGCGGCTCGGCCGGCTTCTCGACAATGCGCGTCACCCGATCGCCGTCAAGCTCCGGGACGCCCAGGTGGACGAGGTGCCCGGGGTCGTCGATGCGCGCGAGGACGATCCGGGCGCCCTCGGGGCGCCGCTCGAAGTTCGCCACGACAGGCGCGATCGAGCGCTCGAAGATGTTGTCGGCGAGCATCACCGCGACGGGCTCGCGGTCGACGAACCGCTCGGCCAGCCCGAGCGCGTCTGCGATGCCGCCCTCCTCCTCCTGGTAGGCGTAGAGCAGCCGGTCGACGCCGTGCTCGTGGCCGTTGCCGAGCAGCCGGAAGAACTCGCCGGCGTGGGTCCCTCCGGTGACGAGCATCACCTCGGTGATGCCGGCGCGGACCAGCGCCTCGACGGCATAAGTGACCATCGGCCGGTCGTAGAGCGGAAGCAGGTGCTTGTTCGTGATTCGTGTCAGCGGATACAGGCGGGTGCCCTTGCCGCCCGCGAGGATGACGCCCTTCACCGCGCGATAGTGCCCGAAAGTCCGCTCGCGCTGCGCGCGAGCATGACGACTTTCGGGCAGTGAGGTCTACCGGCGAGCGCTTGTGGGCCGCGCCCGCGCATGTCGGGCGCGGCGGCGGTGTCGTTTGCGACCTGGCGGCTCCGGCAAGATCCGAAGAATGGAGCGTGAGGTACAGCACGAGCCGCAGGTCCTCGAGGGCGACGACCTGATTCCGCACCAGCCGGCGGATCGCACCGACTGGGATCCGGCGGCGCCACCGGATGCCGGGGCGCGGATCGCGCTCTGGATCGGCCTCATCGTGATGCTTGCGGTTGTCGCCGCGGTCGTCATCTACGCGGTCGCGACCTAGTCAGCCCAGCTCGTCCAACAGCTCCTCGTAGACGGCGAGCGAGCTCTCCGCCAGGCGCCGTGTCAAGTCCTCGATGTCGCGCCGCTCGTGGAGGGTGACGAAGACGCGCCCGGCGCGGTTCACGTTCATGCCCTCCTCGGCCACCACCCGCTCGGCGACCTTGAGCCAGCCCGGCGGCTTCCCGGCGAGCTCCACCGCCCGGCCTTCGTCGTCCAGCTCGACCCAGTGCTCGCGCCGCCGCTCGCGCACCTGGACGGGCTCTCCCTCACGGTAACGGAGCCGCGTCACGAGGCACGGCCGCCGACGGGCGACGCGAGCGGCGACTCGGCCACGCGGAAGATTCGCGCCGCCGGAGCCGGCAGCCACCAGTTCCAGCGGCCGAAGAGCTTCATCGCCGCGGGAACGAGGAGCGCTCGGATGATCGACACGTCGATGATGATCGCAGCGGCGAGCCCGAAGCCGAACTGCTGCAGCCCGACGATCGATCCGGCCACGAACCCCATGAAGGCGGCGAACATGATCAGCCCCGCGGCTGTGACGATCCGGCCGGTCCAGGCGAGTCCGTACGCGACGGCGTCCTCGTTCGTGCGCCCGGCGTCCCACTCCTCACGCATGCGGCTGACGAGGAAGACCTCGTAGTCCATCGAGAGCCCGAAGACCATCGCGAAGACGAAGACCGGGATCCAGCCCTCGATTTGGTCGAAGCCGATCAGCCCGACCCGCTCGGCCACCCCCAGCTTGAACACGATCACGAGCAGCCCGTACGCAGCGCCGATCGAGAGCAGGTTGAGGACGATCGCCTTCAGCGGCAGCAGCAGCGACCGGAACGCGCGCACGAGCAGCAGATAGGTCAGCAGCAGCACGCCCGCGATGAGCCAGGGGAAGGCGCTGTAGGTCAGGTGGAGGAAGTCGACGCCGCCCGGAGGCCCACCGCCGGCATACGCCCGCGCGCTGCTCGGGAAGCCGGCGGCAGGCACGAGCCGCTCGCGCAGCCGGTGGACGAAGTCGAGCGCCGGCGGCGAGCCGTACTCGCTCTTGCCGATGACGATCGCCCGCTGGTAGCGACCGGTGGGATCGACGAACGGCGCACGCGCCCCCGTCTGGACGTCCGCCGTCTCGGGGTCGGCGGCTAGAGCGTCGACGAGCCGGTTGAACGCCGTTCGCGCCGGTGCCTCGCGCGCGCCTCCAGCTTTGCCCGTGTCGACCACGAGCTCCGTCGGCGCGAGTGCGCCCTCACCGACCGCACGGCCGAGCAGGTTGAGCCCGCGAACGGCCTCGAGGTCCTGCGGGATCCCCTTGTTCGACCCCGGCCCGACGTCCAGCGCGAGCACCGGCGACGCGAGCGCCAGCAGGAGCACGGTCGTCCCGAGTGCGAACAGGAGGGGACGCCGCATGATCGCGCCCGCCAGCCGCACCCAGAAGTTGCGGTCGCCCTCCCTCCCTGCCACGATCCGGCGAGGGACGAGCCGGATCCGGTCGAGCGGCGCCGCGAGGTAGTACAGGAGCACGGGCAGCAGGGTCAGCGCGGCGAGGATCGAGACGAGCGGGATGATCAGGCCGCCGATCCCGAACCCGCGCATGAACGGCAGCGGCATGAACAGCATGAGCGCGAGGCCGATCGCGACGGCCGTGCCGCTGAACACGACGGCCCGCCCGGCCGTCTCCATCGTCCGTACCACCGCCGCCTCGCGCGTGTCGTGCCGCGCCCGCTCCTCCCGGTAGCGGTAGACGACGAGCAGCGAGTAGTCGATCGCGATGCCGAGCCCGATCAGCATCACCATGTTCTGGAGGTACGTCGTCAGCTCCATGAAGTTGGCGACGACCCAGATGATCGCCAGCGTCGCGGGGATGGCGGCGATCGCGGTCATGAACGGGACGAGGAACGCCGCCGTCCCGAAGACGAAGACGAGTATCGCGAGCGCCACGGGTACGGCGACGAAGAACTCCCCGATCGTGAGGTCGTGCGAGAAGACGGGGTCGAGGTCGTGCTCGATCGCGGACTGGCCGGTGACGTGCGCCTCGAGCGCGCCCGGGATCCGGCCGACGGCCTCGCGCAGCTCGTCCGTATGGCCCTTCGCGTCGGCGGGCTCGAGCGTGCTGACGATCGTCGCGGTGACGACCTCGGCCGAGACCGGTTGGACGCTCGCGAGCTTCCCGGTCGGCAGCCTCGCCGCCGCCC
>Ga0126309_10000718_pt1 | contig 11079 bp, 16 predicted proteins | sample Plot56_FD_92541 | JGI IMG/M metagenome (GOLD analysis project Ga0126309, IMG submission 92541) | Serpentine soil microbial communities from UC McLaughlin Reserve, CA, USA - Plot56 | ecosystem: Environmental > Terrestrial > Soil > Grasslands | place: USA: UC McLaughlin Reserve, Lake County...
GTGCATCGCCTCGACCTCGTGCATCCCCTCGGGCCCGCGGTCGTCGCCGGGCGGGTTGTCGTCCCCGCGCCGCTCGAGCGCCGCCTTGACGGCGCCGCCGAGCGCACCTAGCAGCCCCGCCGCAACCGCTGTTCCGACCATCTTCGCGGCGGCGCCGCCGAGGCTTCCGTTCGTCCCCTCCGACGACTCGGAGCCCGCCGGCTCCGTGCTCCGATCGAGCTCTTCGACAGCGTCCTCGAGCTGTGTCCGCCGACGATCGCGTGCCTGGCTACGGCGGCGCCTCGCTTCCTGCGCCTTATCCGACATGGCTCCCTCCTTGCCCGAGCAGGCGCTCGAGCAGCTCCTCCTCGATCTGGTCGAATTCCTCGTCGGTCAGCTCGCCGCGCTCGTGTGCATCCTCGGCCTCGATGATCTGCCGCTCGATCGTCTCAGGATCGTTCAGCTGACGCTCGGCCTCCTCCAGTAGGCGTTCGGCGACCCAGACCGTCCCGCGCACCGGCGCGAGCGGAAGGGTCAGGAGTCCGGTGAGCAGGCCCACCGGACGCTCACCCACCCGCTCGGAGCTCTGCGAACGCGGTCGGCGGGAGCGGGCCGATCGCCTCGAATCGGATCCGGGGCGCCTCGTCCTTCGCCACCTGCTCGAGCAGTGCGTCGAAGCGGTCGGCGCCTTCCACGAGGAACGATGCCTTCAGCACCGTCAGGTCGTCCGTGGCCTCCGCGACCACATCCTCGCTCTCGGCCGCGAGACGCCCCATCAGGCGTCGGCCGTCGGTCTCGCGGCGTTCGGCGAGCGCGCCGGCGACGAGCTCGCCGAGCTGGATGCTCGCAAAGTGCCCGGCGCGGCCGAGCACCCGCGTCTGTTCGCGGCCACGGGCGACGCGCGAATCGGTCGCCACGATCTCGCGAAGGATCTCCTCCTCGTCGTAGGTGGCAGTGACGTTCAGCTGGGCGCGGCCGTCGAGTCGCTCGAGCAGCTCGAGCAGCTCGTTCCGGCGTACCGCCAGGAAGTCGGACGCCACGGCCTCCCTGCTCGGCAGCACCATCCCGAAGGCGCACGGCACGATCGTCGTGTCGTCGAAGACGTTCTCGAGCACCCGGAGATGCCCGAGCAGGTCTCGACGCCGGACGCGGAGGCGGTCTTCTGCGAGCTCGCTGACGACGGCCGCCAGACCTTCCGACTCGATCGTCGTGACGGGCCGGCCCGAGACACCGTCGATCCGGGGCGCGTCGATCGCGCCCGCCCGGACGATTCCGTAGACGTAAACCGGGAGAGCGAGCTCCGCCGGCTCGCCGGGGTGCTGGGTCTCGGTCAGCGAGATCGCTGCTTCTCCTTCTGGTCGTCACCAGACAGCGCGTCCTTCGCGCCCTCGAGGACGCCCTTCGTCTTCCGCCCTGAGTCGCCGTCACGCAGGTCCGTGAGGTCTGCGCCCCCGGTCTCCGCCAGGTCGAGCCGGTTGACGGCCTCCGCAAAGCGTAGATACGTGTCGACGCTCGCGATCACGATGCGCGCGTCGATCGTGACCAGCTCGATTCCGATCACCGAGATGCGAACGAAGGCGTCGATCACCAGGCCCTTGTCCAGGATCACGTCCAGCACCTCGGCCAGCCCGGACGGGCTCGGCGCCCGCTGCAGGTAGTTGCTGCTCGTTCCGCGTGTCGCTATTGCCATCCCTTCCTCCTAGGTCGTCGCGTGCCGCCGCCGTTCGCGCCGTTCCCGGCGCTCGCGGCGGCGAGCCTCGAATTCGTCGGAAATCTCTTGTGGCATCGGGCTTCCGGCGCCATCGGCGTCGTCCCTGCCCGGACGCGCCCGCTGCGTTACGTCCTCGACCAGGTTGCGCGCGTTACCCGGTAGCTCCGAGACCGTCTCTCGGAGGCGTTTGGGCTTCGCCGTCAGCAGCAGCCCGACGCCGGCTCCGACGGCGGCGACGACGCTGGACACGCCGAGCTTCTTCCAGATGCCCTTCGACCCGCTCTCGCTCTCCACGTCACGATCCCCCTTCGTTGTCGTCGGAGCTCCCGGAACGGCGGTCGGCGAGCACCTTCGCGGCCGCGGCCGCGCCGGCCACCACCGCGCCGGCAGCGGCGCCCTTGGCCGCGGTCCTCAGCGACGGCGCACTCCCGGCGAGCGGGCCGAGGGCGTTCTCGGCCTTGTGCTGGGTGATCTCCTTGGCGGCGATCTCCTCAAGCTCGGGGAGCCCGCGGACCTCGGTCTCCGTCAGGTCGAGGCGGTTGACCGCCTCGGCGAAGCGCAGGTAGGTGTCGACGCTGGCGATCACGATCCGCGCGTCGATCGTCAGCAGCTCGATTCCGATCACCGACACGCGCACGAAGGCGTCGATCACCAGCCCCTTGTCCAGGATCACGTCCAGCACCTCGGCCAGCCCCGAAGGGCTCGGCGCGCGCTGCAGGTAGTTGCTGCTCGTCCCGTGTGTCGCGATAGCCATCGGGGCGGTGTTTCCCCGTTTCGCCCTGTGTAATCACGCGTTCGACCGCCCGGGTTTCGGCGACGCCGGCCGGGGCACCATCCCGCGACCTGTCAAAGAAGCGACGCGAGGGGGCGTGATGGAGGAAGAAACGCGGGACGAAGCACAGGAGTCCGACGGGCAGGAAGAGCAGCCCGAGGACGAGCAGAACCAGGGCGGCGGAGGCGCCGGCTCCGCCCTCGGACCCGCCGCGATGGGCGCTGCGGCAGGCGCCGCAGTCGGCGCCGCGGCCGGCGCCGCGCAGCACATGGTCCGCAATCGCGGAGGCGGCGAGCCCGGCGGCGGCGAGCCCGCCGCGGACGAGGGTGAGGCCGGGCAGGACGCCGAGGCCGGCGACGAGAGCGAGGGCGGCGCCGACTCCTAGTCGATGCCAGGGACGAGGGCGCCGGCTCCCGGCGGCGCTCTCGTCCTCTCCGCTGCGACCCAGTTCCTCGTCCCGAATCAGAACCCGACCGAGCACCAGCTCGAGGTCGCGTGCGAGCAGCTCGGCGTCGACGACCCGTTCTTCGTCCAGTACGGGCGCTTCCTCTGGAGAGCGATCCACCTCGATCTCGGCTACTCGTACGCCTCGGTCGGATTCCGCGAGCCCGTTTCCGTCACGACCGAGCTGCGTCGGCCTCGTCTTCGGGAGCGCGGTCTTCGTCGAGCAGGTCTTCGATCTCGCCGGCCTCGGCAGCCTCGCGCTCGGCGCGTCCGCCGTCGTCCTGTTCAACCTGATCGTCGACCTGACGGTGGGCGTCGTGGATCACGCGTCAGGGCCTACTGGCGACGGCGATCGCCCAGTGGAGCTCGTACGGAACGCGCTCCGGGAGCTCCCGCTCCGCGCGTGCGAGGCCGGCCGAGAACTCGGCATCGTCGAGCAGCCTGAGCGTCGAGATGAAGCGGCCGCGGATCCGCTCGAGCGCCTCCTCGCGACCGATCTCCGCGCGCTGCGTCAACGGGATCAACCGTGCCGAGAACCCGGCTGCGGCGAGCTCGTCGACGAGCGTAAGGGGTGCGGGAAAGCGTTCCCGGTCGATCCGCTCCAACGACGGAAAGAGGTGGTTCAGGTAGTAGCGGGAAAAGTGCTCCGGATCGAAGGTCGCGACCCCGATCCTGCCGTCCGGCCCCAGCACTCGCGCGAGCTCGCCGAATGCGGCGGGGCGGTCGATCAGATGGGCGACCAGCCAGAGAACGGCGCGGTCGAACCAGCCGCCTTTGAACGGCAGCTGCTCAGCGCGGGCAACCTTTACGTGGACGCCGCGAGCGCGCGCACGGGCGGCCATCTCAGGCGAGGGCTCCACGCCCCAGGCCCGGCCGCCTCGCTCGGTGACGGCCGCGGCCAGGCGCCCGGTGCCGCAACCCACGTCGAGCACACGCCGGCCCACGAGGTCGGCTTCGTCGACGAGCAGCTCGAAGAGCTGCCACCAGTTCGCGTCGGCGGGGCGCAGCTCGTCGTATGTCGCCGCGATCGGCCCGAAATCAGGTTTCGGCGAGCTCATCCGGCTCGCTGAGCGCCTCGATCGCGGCGAGAGCGTCCTCGATCGACCCCTCGGGCACGAGGACCTTGGTCGGCACGTCGTCCGTGTCGCGGGGATGGTGCTCGACGGCCGGCTCGAGGTGCGCGTCGATGCCGGCCTCGCTGAGCAACGCCTGCAGCTCTTCCCCCTCGGTCACGTCGCTCGCCAGCGCCACCTGAACCATCCCGCTCATTCGGATGCCTCCTGGAGTGTCGTCACGACTTCCCGCTCGCGTCCGTGGTCGTGCGCCGCGCCGCCCTTGACCAGCACCGGCCCGCCGCGCTCCTCGAAGCGGACGTCGATCGTATCGAAGTCCATCGGGACGACGGTCTCGCCGAAGGACTCGCGCGCCTCGCGCAGCACGTCGCCCCCCGAGTAGCGGTTCGAGAGGTGCGTGAGGGCGAGCAGCCGCACCTCGGCGGCCGCAGCAAGCTCGGCGGCGCCGCGGGCGGTCGAGTGCCGAGTCTCCTCCGCGCGCTCGCGCTCGTCCTCGCAGAAGGTCGCCTCGTGCAGGAGCAGGTCTGCGTGCCGGGCGGCCTCGAGTACCGAGCCCGAGGGGGCGCCGTCCCCCGCGATCACGACCTTGCGGCCGGGCCTCGCCGGCCCCAGGACCTGGTCTGGCGTCACGACCTGGCCGTCCGGGAGCGTCACGCTCTCGCCCCGCTGGAGCAAGCCGCGTTCGGGGCCCGGCGGCACGCCGAGCGCGTCCGCTGCGTCGACGTCGAACCGCCCCGGCCTGGGCGGCTCGACCAGCGCGTAGCCGAGCGCCGACACACCGTGCGCGACCGGGAACGTCGCCAGGACGTAGTCGTCGCGAGCGAGCGTGTCCCCCGGGTCGAGCTCGACGAGCGCGTACTCGTAGGTGAGCTTCCCGAAGATGCGCCTGAGCGAGCGGAAGAGGTCCTCGAGCCCCCTCGGCCCGTAGATCGTCAGCGGCAGCTCACGCCCGCGCAGTGCGAACGTCTTCAGCATCCCCGGCAGCCCGAGATAGTGGTCGGCGTGGTAGTGCGTCAGGAAGATCTCGCGGAGCTCGACGAGCCCGACGTTGGAGCGGAGCAGCTGTCGCTGCGTCCCCTCGGCGCAGTCGAAGAGCAACCGCTCGCCGCCGCGCCGCACGAGGCTGGCGGTGGGAGCGCGCAGGGCCGTCGGCATCGACCCTGACGTGCCGAGGAACACGAGGTCGAGGTCCACGGAGCAAGTCTACGAAGGCACGTCCGCCCCCTAGCCGGCGGGGAGCACGAGCACCTGCCCGGGCTGGACGGTCGTCCCGGCCAGGCCGTTCCGTTCACGGATCTCCCAGACCGCCTCGCGCGGGTCGCCGCCGTACTCGCGGAGGGCGATCGCCCAGAGCGTGTCGGCGGGCTTGACGACGTACCGGCGCTCGGTGCCGGCGCCCTGGCCCGAGCGTGCGACGACGCTCACGAGGAGGGCGAGCGCGAGCGCAACGAGGAGAACTCGACCGAACATGCGTTCGCATGCTAGGCGAACGTGTGTTCGCTGTCAAGGACGAAGCGCGATCAGCGTCGGCTCGGCGTCGCCGCCGGCGATCTCGACCTCGAGCATCGAGTGGGTCGGAGCGCTCCGACGCTCGGTCGGGCTGCCTGGATTGAGGATCCAGACGCCTTCGTACCGCTCGACCTGCGGGACATGCGTGTGGCCGTACAGGACGGCCTGGCAATCCGGGAACCAACCGACGAGTCGTGCCTCCCGGCGCGCGCGCGGGCCCGGGATGTGGGTCATGCCGATGCGAACGCCGTCGAGCACGACGACGTCCCTCTGAGGGAGCGTCTCCCGAAGCGTCGGCTCGTCCATGTTCCCGTAGACGGCCTCGACCGGGCCGAGCTCGCGCAACTCGTCGAGGACGGAGGCGACGACGACGTCGCCGAGGTGGAGGATCACGTCGGCCGCCTCGCAGCGGCGCAGGCATTCGTCCGGAAGCCGCCGCGCGCCCCGAGGCAGGTGCGTGTCCGCGATGACCGCGACGACGGTCAAGCGCTACACGTCCTAGTTACAGAACAACGAACGCTCCGTCGCGATAGGCGAGCTCGCCGTCCGCGTACACCTCTCCCCCGTCGCGGAGGTCGCAGATGAGGTCCCAGTGGAGCGCCGAGCGATTGGAGCTGCCGGTCTCGGGATAGGCGGTGCCGAGCGCGAGGTGGACGGTGCCGCCGATTTTCTCGTCGAAGAGGATCTCGCGCGTGAACGCGGTCACCGCCTCGTTGAGCCCGAAGGCGAATTCGCCCACGCGGCGCGCCCCCTCGTCGACGGCCACCATCTCGCGCAGGAGGTCCTCGCCGCGCGCGGCGGTCGCCTCGACGACCTCGCCGCCCTCGAAGCGCAGACGCACGTCGTCGATCTCGCGACCGTGGAAGATCGCGGGGTACGTGAAGCGAATCGTCCCCTCCACGCTCGTCTCCACCGGCCCAGTGAAGATCTCGCCGTCGGGGAAGTTCTCGAGCCCGCGCGAGCCGATCCACGTGCGCCCGCCGACGCCGACGCGGAGATCGGTGTCCTCGGCGAGCACGCGCAGCTCGGAGATGCCGCTCAGGAATGCCTCGACGCCGTCGAGCCGCTCTCCGAAGCGCTTCCACTCGGCGACGGGATCGTCGCGGTCGAGGAAGCCGGCGGCGTAGACGAAGTCCTCGAACTCGGGCAGCGACATCCCCGCGTCCTGCGCCGCCGCCTGCGTCGGAAAGAGCGTCAGCACCCAGCGGAGCTCGCCGTTCGCCGCCCGCTCGAGATAGCGGTTGCGCTGGGGCTCGAGCGCCCGGTGCAGACGCGCCTGCTTCGAGGCGTCGACGCGGGTCAGGCTGCGCGTGTTCAGCGGCGCCATGATCACCACGCGCCCGTCGACCTCCTCGATGTCGTCGCGGCGCGCAGGGTTGACCCAGTCGAGCTGGGCGTCGGAGCCTTCGAGCATCAGGTTCTCGAGCATCCCCTCGATCCCGATGCGCGGAAGTGGATGCGCGCCCGCGGCGAGGATCCGCCGGTAGACCTCGCGGACGAGCGGCGCGGCCAGAGACGGCGCCTCGATCGTGATCTGCTGGCCCTCCCTGGCGGCGACCGAGTAGTCGACGAGCACGGACGCGAGGCGCTCGACGCGGGGGTCAGACACGCTCGACGGCCGGCTTCGGCGCCTCGAGGAACCGGCCCGCACGCCAGACGAGCTCGCCGTCGGCGTAGATCTCCCCCTCCTCGCGCAGGTCGCAGATGATGTCCCAGTGCAGGGCCGACTCGTTCTTCGACCCGCAGTCGTCGAAGCCCGAGCCGAGCGCCAGGTGGACGGTGCCGCCGATCTTCTCGTCGAAGAGGATGTTCCTCGTCCAGCGGTCGATCTCGTAGTTCAGCCCGAAGGCGAACTCGCCGAGCACGCGGGCGCCGTCGTCGGTGTCGAGCAGCGTGCGCAGGTAGTCGGCGCCGCTGCGAGCGTCCGCGTCGACGACCCGCCCGCCCTCGAAGCGCAGACGAATGTCCTCGACCTCGCGACCGTAGAAGACGGCGGGCAGCGTGAAGCGGATCTCGCCCTCCGTCTCGGTCTCGACCGGGCTCGTGAAGACCTCGCCGTCCGGCATGTTGTGGGTGCCGTACGACGGCTGCCACGTCCTCCCGGCGACCCCGAGCCGCAGGTCGGTGTCGGGACCGACGATCCGGACCTCACGCGCGTCCGCGAACTCGGCGGCCCGCGCGGTGAGCTCCTCCGCGGCCGCGCGCCAGTGGGCGAGGGGATCCTGGTCGCCGTCGACGTGGCACGCGCGGAAGACGAAGTCCTCGTACTCGAGCAGCGACATCTCCGCGTCCTGGGCATGGGCGTTCGTCGGCATCAGCGTCCCGACCCAGCGCATCTCGCCGCGCCCGATTCGTTGCCAGCGCCGGTTCACGAGGCTCCGCTCGGCCGCATAGACCTGTCCTCGCGCCTCCGGGTCGGCGCGCGAGAACGACTTCGTGTTCGCCTCCGACCAGATCGTGATCTCGGCGTCGAGCCGGTCGACCTCGCGGTACGCCAGGTCGGAGACGAACTCGCGCTGCTCCCTCGAGCCCTCCGAGACGAGGATCTCGGCGAGCCCTTCGAGCGCCACGTTCGCGTACGCGTGCACGCCGCGCTCGATCGCGACCCGCTGGATGGCGAGGATCAGCGGCGCGGCCGCGTCGCTCGAGTTGACGCGCACGACCTCGCCCTCGCGCAGGCGGAGCGAGTAGTCGACCAGGAGCGTCGCCAGCCGCGCCAGGCGCGGGTCGTTCACCGCCTGCCCTTCGGGGCGACCACCCGGAACGGCTTGCTGACGAAGAAGCTCTTGCGCGTCGGGTTCGTCTCGGCGAAGAGCTCGACTGCGTACACGTAGAAGCCGGGCTTCAGGCGCCTGCCGGGGAAGCGGATCACCGCCTCGCGGTATGCCGACACCTTCCCTGCCCTCGCGAGCGCCGCGCCACGCGGCTTGGCGCGCAGGAGCGCGCGCTCGATCTTCCTCCGGGCGGCGCCCGTCGGCGTCGCGCGCCGGGACACGCGGAAGACACCGGCGTTGTAGTTGCCGGCCTCGAACGCCGTCGCGACCATCGTCCAGATCTTCGTCCGGTCGCGAACCGCCCGCTTGAACGGGAACTTTGCCGTCGGCCCGATCACCGAGGTCGCGTGGCGCCACGCGGTCGTGAACCCGCCACAGCGGCCGCCCGTGCGCGCGATCGCGGCCTTGACGCTCGCGTACGAGGGCCGCTTCGTGCCGTCGGCCCGGATCATGCCGGACTGCCACCGGTCGAGGTTCGGGTCGTCGATCAGGTGGAAGAAGAGCAGCGACCGGACGGCCGGGTCGCACGCGATGAACGGGATCGCCTGGGAGTAGATCTCCGCCTGGCTCGTCTCGTCGGTCGTGGCGACGTTCTCCTTGCCGAAGTAGGCGCCGAGCGCGCTCGGCACGATCTCGACCTGCCAGCCGACCTCGTTCAGCCGGAAGCGGAGCGAGTCGGCGGCCGCGATCGCCGACAGCGAGCCGAAGCGTCCGAACGACGACTCGGGGAACACCGGCTGGCCCGTGCCGTAGAACGCGTCCCAGACCGCCTGCTTCATCCGGTCGAGGTTCGCGAGGCCGGCGTTCGGCCACTGGTAGCCGCGGCCGAGCGGGTCGGTCGAGAGGTTCGGAAACGGGTGGAAGCTGAGCTCGTCCATCAGCGGCCGCGTCCGCTTGCTCGCCTTGTACGCCGCGCCCATGTCGCGGATGCAGCGGACGGGCGACACCGACGGGTTCGAGCGCGCACGCGGGTTGTCGTTGCCGCGCGGCGAGAGGCCGATGCCGATCACGTCGATAGCCGGGTTGACGCCCTTCAGCGCGTCGTACGAGGCGGCGAGGACGCCTGCGTAGGTCGCACACGAGATCGCCTTCGCGTTCGGCCCGTACTGCGGCTGCCAGAAGCTGTTGACGTTGGGCTCATTGCCGACGATGAAGTCGCGGACGGACGGGAACCGCCTCGCCACGATGGCCGTCCATGCGGCGAACTGCGCGGGCGCGGCCGGGGAATCGGTCAGGGCCCGGGGGCGCAGCGGGTAGAGCGAGAGCACGACGTTGACGCCGCGCGGCCCGGCCTCGGCGAGCGCGCGCTCGATCCCGGCTTCGTTCGGGACCGCGGTCGGCGCGTTCGGCTCCCACTTGACGGCGATCCGGTTCTCGCGGAGGCCGACGTCCTGCATGGCCGAGTAGAAGTCCGCGGCCACGGCGGGCGCGGCGATCGGCAAGTCGTCGCTGACTCCGACCGCGATCTCGGCGCTCGCGGCGGGCGAGGTCAGCAGCGCGGCGAGCGCGCAGGCGAGGAGAGCTGTCGTCGTCTTCTTCATCGTCGAGGACCCCTTGCAGTTCGGCGGAAGGACTCCTTCAGCTTTGCACGGCGGCGGCGACGGCGTCCACCAGGCGGCCCGCGCCGAAGCGCACCGGGTCGTCGGCGGGAAGCCCCGTCTCGCCAGCCGCTTCGGCGATCGCGTTGTGCGCCGCGTCGTCGTCGAGGTGGGCGGTGTTCAGTGCGACGGCCGCGACCCTCGCCGGCCGCGCAGGCAGCGAGATGCGCTCGTGCAGCTCCACCAGCTCCGCGAGGCCGGGCAGGGGATGGCCGGGGAAGCCGTCGACCTCGGTGGAGCCGGCCTTGTGGCAGAGGACGAAGAAGTGCGGGGCCGACCCGTGCACGAGCCCGAGCGTCACGCCCGAGTACGCCGGGTGCGCGAGGGAGCCCTGGCCCTCGACGAAGAGCAGCTCGCCGCCGCGCCTCGCTCCCTCGACGACGAGCCACTCGGCCGCCCCCGCGAGGAAGTCCGAGATCACCGCGTCGACCGCGATCCCCCAGCCGGCGATGGCGATGCCGGTCTGCCCGGTCGGGACGAAGACCGACTTCAGGCCGCGGCTGCGCGCCTCGAGGTCGAGCTCGACGGCGACCGTCTTCTTGCCGATCGCGCAGTCGGACCCGACCGTGAGCACGATCGTGGCCGGCACCTCCAGGTTTGCGCCGGTGGGGACGCTCAGGCCCGGCGGCGGCTTGCGCAGGTCCCGGAGCTCGACCCCGTGGCGCGCCGCGAGCTCGCTCAGCTCCGGGTCGTCGCTGATGAACTCGTGCAGGCCGCTCTCGACGTCGAGGCCGTTCGCGATCGCGCTCTTCAAGAGCTCACGCCAGGCCGGCGGGAAGCGGCCGCCCTGGGTGGCGACCCCGACGATCGCGGTCGTCGGCTCGAAGCGCACAGCGTCGTCGACGGCGCCGACGACCGGGATCCCGTCCATGGTCGTGCCCGCCCGCGTCGAGTCGAGGACGGCGACCACCGGGTGCGGCGAGTAGCGAATGACGCCGCGTGCCGTCTTCCCGTAGTGGGGATCCCCGCTCTTGCCCTCAGCGAGGACTAGGTACCGCTTCTGTGACTCCAAGACCTGGCGCTGCGGACGGGGTTTGCACGCCGTCGACGAGCTGGACGCCCGGCCACGGATCGTGGGAGAGGAGAAGGTTGCCGTCGAGGTCGACGTGGTCGCAGAGGCCGGCGACCTGGCAGCCGGCCGCGATCCCGAGCCCGGACTCGACCATGCAGCCGAGCATCACGCCCAGGCTGAGCGCGCGTGCCGCGTGGGCCATCCGGA
>Ga0126309_10000719_pt1 | contig 11074 bp, 12 predicted proteins | sample Plot56_FD_92541 | JGI IMG/M metagenome (GOLD analysis project Ga0126309, IMG submission 92541) | Serpentine soil microbial communities from UC McLaughlin Reserve, CA, USA - Plot56 | ecosystem: Environmental > Terrestrial > Soil > Grasslands | place: USA: UC McLaughlin Reserve, Lake County...
GGGCAGCGTAATCGGCTCGTCGGCGTCGGCGACGAGCGCGCGCGTCTGCTCGAGCACGCGGGCGTTCTCCTCCACTGGGAGCGCGGCGATCCAGCTCACGGAGGCGACGCGCTCCACGAACGACTCCTTGTCGAGCAGCTGGTCGTGGCGGAACTCGCGGTACTCGACGGCGAAGAGTGGATGGTCGGGGAGGTCCTCGTTCCAGCGCGGGTTCGGGTACCGCCGACGGTGCGGAGCCATCACGCGCTCGAGCGCGGCCTGCAGCGGGTCGCTCTTGTCGCGGACGTTTGCGAGGATGGCGAGCACCCCGTCGGGCACGAGCACGCGCGCGATCTCGGCCGGCGCGCGCTCGACGTCGAACCAGTGGAACGCCTGACCGACGGTGACGGCGCGGGCCGACGCGGCCGGCATCGGGATCGCCTCCGCCGTCCCCTCGACGACACGTGCTTCGGGCACGCGCGCGCGGAGCACCTCGCGCATCTCCTCGACCGGTTCGACGGCGACGACGTCGAGCGCGCGCGCGACGAGCAGCCTCGTCAGCTTGCCCGTGCCGGCGGCGAGGTCGACCGCGACGTCGCCGGGGACGAGCCCGACATCCGCGACGACCCAGTCGAGCGCGTCGGGCGGGTACGTCGGACGGGCCCGTTCGTACGCGTCCGCCGTGAGGGCGAACGCCCGCGCGCCCTCGTGGATGCTCAATACGCGCCGCGACGGTCGAGCACGGCGGGGATCGTCTTCAGCAGGATCGTCACGTCGAGCCAGATCGACCAGTTCTCGAGGTAGTAGAAGTCGAGCCGCACGAGGTCGTCGAACGTCAGCTCAGAGCGCCCGGAGATCTGCCAGAGGCCGGTGATCCCCGGCAGCACGAGATACCGCTTGCGGTGCCAGCTCGCGAGCCGCGCGTAGTCGCGGATCGGAAGCGGTCGCGGCCCGACCAGCGACATCTGCCCGCGCAGCACGTTCAGCACCTGAGGCACCTCGTCGAGCGAGAGCCGGCGGAGCAGCGCGCCCACGCGGGTCACGCGGGGATCGGAGCGGATCTTGAACAGGGGGCCCGACGCCTCGTTCCGCGCCTCCAGCCGGTCCTGCAGGCGCTCCGCGCCGTGCAGCATCGTCCGGAACTTGAGCATGTCGAACTCGCGCTCGGCGAGCCCGACGCGGCGGTCGCGATAGAAGACGGGCCCGCGCGAGTCGAGCTTGATCGCCAGCGCGATGAGCAGCCAGAACGGAAGCGCGACGACCGCGACGAGCGTCGCGACGACCAGGTCGAAGGTGCGCTTGAGCGCCCAGTCGACGCCCGCGAGCACGGGCGGCCGGAGCTCGAACAGCGGGACCGCCTGGCCGGGGACGTACTCCGCGTGCTGCTGGGTCAGGAGCTCGGCCGTGGTCGGGGCGACGCGCACCTGCACGCCGCGCCGGTGCGCGAGCTCCGCGAGCTCGACGAGCTGCTCGTCGCTGACGTCGGCGCCGTTCACGATCAGCTCGTCCACGACGTGCTCCCGCAGGACGGTCCCGAGCTCCCCGAGCGTCCCGAGCCGCGGCAGCGGGATCCCGTTCTCGTCGGGCGAGACGACGCCGACGAACCGGTAGTCGATCCCGCCGCGAGCGGCTCCGAGCGTCCGGAACAGGTGCGCGACGCGCTCGCCATCGCCGACGAGGAGCGCGCGACGACGAATCCCGAGCGCGTGGAAGAGGTCGCGCGTCAGCCGCTCGTAGCTCGCGCGGAGCACGCCGATGATCGCGGCGCACGTGACGACGGCGGTCGGCGCGAGGCCGTAGGTGCCGAACTCGTGGTCGACGCCCCAGGCGAAGACGAGCGTCAGCACCGCGACGAGGACGAGCGAGGAGACGACGCGCCCGACGCCGGCGCGGCGCTCCCGCTCCGCGTACAGCCCCGCCTGCCAGAAGACGAGGACCGTGATCAGCGTCAGGAACGGGAGCCACTTCTCCTCGGCCTCCCACGGCACCCCCCAGAGCGGCAGCGAGTGCTCGTAGTAGAGCCAGCGGATGACAAGTGCGCCGTAGAGCCCGAGCGCGAGCCCGCAGACGTCGATCGCGAGCAACGCACTGATGCTTGCCAGCCGGCGCAGCAGCGCGCGCAGTGCCGGCCGCGAAAGGAGCGACGTACGCGCAGCCCGAATGTCGGCGGCGGGAGGGCTCTCCTGCTCCGGCGGCGCCTCAGGGTCCGCCGTAGTGCTCACGGAGCCCGATTCTAGACTCAGGCCGTGGATCGCCTCGCCGAGCGGTACCGACGACATCACGCGGAGCGGCGCTCGCCGCAGCTCGTCTACGGCGGCGAGGCGCGTGCGTCGGTCTTCCGCGAGCTCGTCGGCGGCCCCGGCCTGCGCGTGCTCGACCTCGGCTGCCGGTACGGCGCGCTCACGCGGGAGTACGCCGAGGGCAACGAGGTGCTCGGCCTCGACGTCGACCGTGAGGCGCTCGCGGAGGCGGCGAAGCTCGGGATCGAGACCCGCTGGGCCGACGTCGAGGAGCCGCTCGACCTACCCGCGGAGTCGTTCGACGTCGTCGTCGCCGGCGAGCTGCTCGAGCACATGCGCGCTCCCGACGAGCTCGTCGCGGAGGCGAGGCGCGTGCTCCGCCCGGGCGGCCGGATCGTCGTCTCGGTGCCGAACGCGTTCCGGCTCAAGAACCGGCTGCGGTTCCTCGCCGGGCGTCCGCCGGAGCGTGACCCGACGCACCTGCACCTCTTCACGCCCGCGGCAGTGGGCGAGCTCCTGCGCGAGTTCGACGACGTGTCGCTGCGCTACGCCGTCGGCCGCTTCGTGCGGCTGCACGGACGACTGATGGCAAACGTCATCGTCGCGAGCGCCCGAAAGCCCGGCTGAGCTCGTCGAGGTCGGCGACGGGCCGCCGCACGCCGAGCAGGCGCAGGCCGAGCTCGAGCGCGGCCGCGCGCCGCCGGTCGAGCAGGTCGGTGTCGTGGAAGTACACGTGCACGTACTCCGGGAGGCGGAGCGCGCGCGCGAGCATCCCGATCGTGTGCGTCGCCGGCAGCACGCCCGCCGCCGGCCCGGAGACGACACGCCCGCCGCCGTAGGGGAGCGCGAACGTCGTCGCGGTCACGTCGACGAGCCCCGCGTCCGCGACGACCGCGCGGACGGCGCCGTCCGTGTACCAGCCTCCCCCGGCGAAGTACCCCGGTTCGAGGCCGCGCTCGCGGAGCCACGCGATGTCGCGCCGCACGCGCTCCGCAGGGTCGCCGTCGGTCGGCCGCGCGTGCGTCGGCGACGTCCAGTGTGTGTGCAGGCCGAACGGCACATCGAGCGTGCGCACGCGCTCCAGCCATGGCGCCTCCGGCTCGCCGTCCGGCGGGCGCACGAGCGTGGCGATCCGGAAGCCGCCGGGGCGGCGCGAAAGCAGCCGCGACAAGGCAGCCCACGCACGGTCGTCGAGGATCCGCTCGACATGGCAGGACACGACCGCGGCGCGCACCGTCCGTACGCTAGTGCGCGTTGTCCCGCCGCACGGCGTACATCGTCCTCGCGCTCGCGAGCGCGCTGCCGCGCCTGATCGCGCTCGCGATCGAACGCGGCGACATCGTCGAGGCGTACGTCGACAAGGGCGACACGTTCGCGCGGACGTACCTCGCGGACGGGACGTACGGGTTCATCCCGGGCGTCCCTTCGGCCTACACGCAACCCCTGTACGGGTTCTTCCTCGTCCCGCTGTACTGGGTGTTCGGGCGGCACTGGCTCGTCGTCGGGCTCGCCCACGTCGCGGTCGCGGTCGGCACGGCGTTCGTCGTCTACGAGCTCGCGCGGCGTCTCGTCGATTGTCGGGCGGCGCTGCTGGCGGCGCTGCTGACGACGCTGCACCCGTACCTGATCTGGCACGACGTGCACATGAATCGCGAGATCCTCGACCAGGCGCTCGCGGCCGGCGCGGTGCTGCTTACCCTCCTCGTGGCCGAGCGGTCGTCGCCGTGGTGGACGGGCGTGCTCGGCGCCGATCTCGGGCTGATGATCCTCGGCAACGTCCGGACCGCGTTCGCGCCGCTGATCCTGGCCGCGTACGTGCCCTGGCGCCGCCGCGCCTGGGCGTGGGAGCCGGTGGCGGCGCTCGTCCTCGCCGCGCTCGTCGTTGCGCCGTGGGTCGTCCGCAACGAGCGCTCGGTCGGCTGCGTGGCGATTACGACGGATGCGCGCGCGCTCTGGAAGGCGAACAACGTGTACACGCTCGAGACGCTGCGCGCCGGGAAGTGGATCGACGACGTGCCGCTCACGGGCACGCCGCTCAGCCCACAGGACGCGGGCGAGCTCTACGCCGAGACGGGGCGCGTCGTCCGCGTCGACGAGTGCGCGCAGATGCGCGACTACCGAAGCCGCGCGATCGACTTCGTCGAGGAGCATCCCGGAGAGAAGGCGCAGCTCGCCGCCGTCGGCGCGAAGTTCCTCTGGCAGCCGACCGTCCCGAAGACGGAGGGCCGCCCGGGCAAGGGAACGCTCCTCGACGTCGGCCGCGACTGGGCCGAGCCGCTGTACATGGTTCCGATCTTCCTGCTCGCGGCCTACGGGCTGCTGCTCGTCCCGCGCCACTTCGCCGTCCTGGCGCTCGCGCTGCTCGCATACGCCACGCTCGTCGCCATGGCGTTCGTGGGCGAGACGCGCTACCGCGTCCCGTGGGACTTCCTGTTGACGATCCCGGCGGCGGCCGCGGTGAGCCGGTCGTGGCTACGCCGCGACCGCGCGCTCGGCTGATTCGACGACAGCGCCGACGACCGCGTCGACGACCGAGCGGAGCTGTTCGAGGAGCTCCGGGTCGGTCAGCCGCCCCTCGTCGTCGAACCGCGTGTGCGCATGACCGACCGCGACCTCGACCTCGAGGACGCGCGCGCCGACGGCGGCCGCGACCTTCCGGAGCTCCGCCTGTGCCCACACGGCGCCGAACATGCCCGTGCTCGCGCCGATCACCGCCACCGACTTGTTGCGCAACGGGTTCGTCGCGAGCGGCCTCGAGATCCAGTCGACCGCGTTCTTCAGCTGCCCCGGGATCGACGAGTTGTACTCCGGCGTAGCGAAGAGGACGGCGTCGGCGCCCGCGACGGCCTCGCGCAAGCGCGCGACCGCGGCGGGCGCCGGCTCGACGTCGTCGTCCTCGTCGTACGGCGGTACCTCCTTCAGCCCCTCGTACGCAACGAACTCGACATCCGCCGCGTCGAAGAGCTCGCCGGCCGCGCGCAGCAACTTCGTGTTGTGCGACGCGTCGCGGAGGCTGCCGGAGATCCCGAGGACGCGCATCCGGCTAGCCCGCCTTCACGAACTGCAGCTCGCCGATCAGCTTGACCTGGTTCGCGAGCGCGGGCTCGCCGGTCGGGAGCGGGTTGTTCCAGCTGACGCCGAACTGCGTCCGGTCGAGCTCACCCTCGACCTTCAGGCCGAAGCGCTCGTTGCCGAACGGGTCGTCGATCGGATCGCTGATCGTGCCGGTCAGCTCGATCGGGCGCGTCTCGCCCTTGATCGTGATCTCGCCGTCGATCGTCACGCGATCGCCGGACCGGCTGACCTCGTTCGACACGAACCGCAGCTGCGGGTTCCGCTCGGCGTCGAAGAAATCGGGCGTCTGGAGGTGCGCCTCGAGGTTCGGGTCCTTGACCTGGACGCTCCCGACCTCAGCCGTGCCCTCGAGCCTGCCGTCGACGACCTTCGCGTCGAACTTCGAGAACGTGCCGCGGAACGTGCCGGCCATGTAGTCGACGCTGAACCCGATCTCCGAGTGGACGGGATCGATGCCCCACGTCCCGGTCGGCAGGGTCTGCGTCTCTTCGATGGTGCTCATTGCTCATCTCCCTTGACGATGGTAAGCTTGACTACGCAAGGAACTGTAGCGCGGAGTCATTGAGGAGTCAAATTTCTTGTCCACGACCGTCACAACTCAAACCTCTCCTCTCGAGGCATGGGTACGCCTGTACCGCGGCCATGCCGCGGCGCTCCGCGACTTCAACGGCTCGCTGAGCCAGGAGCACGGGCTGACGATCAACGACTACGAGGCGCTGCTCCTGCTCGCGAACGCGCCTGACCGCCGGCTGCGGCCGACCGATCTCGCACAGACGCTCCAGCTGACCGCGTCCGGAGTCACGCGCCTGCTCGAGGGGCTCGAAGCCGGCGGCTACGTCGAACGGAGCGCGTGCCCCGCCGACCGGCGCGTCACCTACGCCGTTCTGACCGAGGCAGGGGTCGAGAAGCTTCGGGCCGCGTCGCGTTCGCACGTGCGCGAGGTGGAGGAGCGCCTGGGCGCGCTCTTCGACGACTCGGAGCTGACGACGCTCGTCGAGCTCCTCGGGCGTCTGCCCGGCGCGCTGCCCGACCGCAGCTGCACCGTGCCGCGCTAGGGTCGCGCGCGTGCGCGTCGAGTCGGCGGTGACCGCGATCACGTGGCTGCCCGCCGAGGCGCTCGAGGGGATCCCGAACGTTCCGCTCGAGCTGGCGATCGCGCATTACGACGACCCGCCGCCGGAGCGGATCGGCGACCTGGAGCAGCTGCGGCGCGAGGACGCGTTCCGCGAGGCGAACGAGCTCCGCGCGTGGATCCGCGTCGAGGGCGGCGAGATCGTCGGTCACGGGCACAGCGGACGCGGCGTCGCGGGGTTCCCCCGGTTCGAGCTCGGGCCGCGGCAGATCGCGTTCCCCGGCGTCGAGCTGCCGATGCTCCAACCGACGCCCGAGGTCGGCGACGGCTGGGTGCGCTTCGTGCAGACGGCCGGCGGCAAGGTCGGCGTCCCGGCGCCGCGGCGGGTCGAGGGGAAGCCGTACGTCCACATCGGCTCGATCGTCGCGTGGACGACGGTCCAGCTGACGATCTACGCGAACGGGCTCTCCGAGCACGCGCTCGTCGCCTCGAGCCCGTTCCCCGCGCACTGGGTGTACGACAGCCGCGGGGTGCTGGCCGAGCAGGCGGGGCTGACCTCGATCTCGGACTGGCTCGGCGACACGCCGTGGGGGCGGGACGAGTCGACCGAGGTGGACGAGGCGGTCGAGCACGAGCTTGCGCGCATCCTGCTCCGGAGCGGCGAGCGGCTGCCCAGGCGGCGGCTCGAGCCGGGCGAGACGCTCGTGCGGCAGGGCGACGCCGGCGCGGAACTCTTTCTCCTGCTCGGCGGAGCGCTCGAGGTCGAGGTCGACGGCGAGGTGGTCGCGGAGCTCGGGACGGGCGCGCTGGTCGGCGAGCGGGCGCTGCTCGAGGGCGGGCGCCGGACCGCGACGCTCCGCGCGTCGTCGCACTGCCGTGTCGCCGTTGTCGGCGGCGAGCGTCTCAACCGCGAGAAGCTGGCGGAGCTGTCGCTGGGCCACCGGCGCGAGCAGCGCCGTTGAGGTTCGCGCGGTAGAGCAGCTCCGTCCGCTCGACGTTCCGGTGCTCGGCGAACTGCTGGAGGGCGCGAGCACGCCCCGCCTCGCCGAGCGCGCGGCGGCGTGCGGGGTCGCGCGCGAGCTCGACGAGTGCGCGCGCGAGCGGCGCAGCCTCGCCGGGCGGGACGAGCAGCCCCGTCTCGCCGTCGACGACGAGCTCGCCGAGACCGCCGATCTCGGCCGCGATCACCGGGCGCGCTCGTTGCATGGCCTCCAGCGCGACCATCCCGAACCCTTCGCCGAGCGAGGGCACGACGACGACCGCCGCCGCGTCGATCGCGTCGCCGATCGGCGCGACGAAGCCGAGGAAGCGGACCGCGTCTTCGAGGCCGAGCTCCTTGATCAGCGCCTTCAACGCCGGCTCGAGCGGTCCGCGACCCGCGAGCCCGAGCGTCAGCTCCGGAACCTCGCGCCGCGCCTCCGCGAGCGCCCGCAGCAGCACGACGTGGCCCTTGATCGGGATCAGCCGCCCGATGCAGAGCAGCCGCGGGTCGTCGGGCGGCGCGACGGGCTCGCGTCCCGGAACGATCCCGTAGTGGACGATCGAGAACTCGGTCTCGTCGAAGCCCTCGACGTCGGCGAGGTAGCGCGCGAGCCCGCGGGAGATTGCGATGTGGACGTGCGCGAGCCCCCCGACGGCTCGGTCGGCGAGCGCGAAGCCGCGGTTCTCGCGGAACTCGTTGAAGCCGTGCTTCGTGCTGATCCGCAACGGGACCGCGGCGAGCGCGCCCGCGAGCTGGCCGTAGACGTCGGCGTGCACGAGGTGCGTGTGCAGGATCAGGGGCCGTGCTCGCGCGAGGTACGCGGCGACGCGGGCGAACGCGACCGGGTCGACGTCGGCGCGAAGCCGGATCATGTCGACCGGAACGCCGCGCGCACGCAACTCGTCCGCGAACTCGAATGCGCCCGGCTCGTGCTCGTGCAGCTGGACGAGCCGGACGGCCCAGCCGCGCTCGCGCAGCGCCGGGAGCAGCGAGAGCAGGTGCGTCTCGGCACCCGAGATTCCGGCGATCTTCGCGAGGTGGACGACCGACTGCCGCATCAGGCGAGCTCCAGGATCCGGCGCGCCCAGCCGTCGACGGAGTGGCCGCGCACGACGCGCTCGCGCAGCGTATGGCCGAGGCGCGAGCGCTCGCGCTCGTCGAGCGCGGCGAACGCCTGAAGGCGCTCCGCCAGCTGCGTCGGCTGCTCACGCTCGAACCGGAGCTCGTCGGGGAGCAACGTGTCGAAGACGGGGTTCGAGGCGAAGACCGGCAGGCAGCTCGCCGCAGCCTCGTAGACGACCTTGTCCGGCGCGCCGGCGCGCATGTTGTTCACGAGCACGTCGCTCGCCCCGAGGAGCTCGGGCACCTGCGCCCGCTCCACGGGCCCGCGGAGCGAGGCATGGTCGTCGAGCCGGAGCTCGGTGACGAGCCGCTCGAGCTCGCGCAGGTGGGCTCGCTCGAGCTCCGAGAGTGTCGGGCCGTGCGCCTCGAGCCTGACGGCGAGGCTCGCGTCGAGCGCCCGCCGCACCGCGCGCAGGACGGTGTCGAGACCCTTGGCCGGCGAGTAGCGACCGAGCGCGAGCACGCGGAGCGTCGGCTCCGCGCGGCGCTCCCGGCACTCGAACTCGTCGAGGTCGATACCGTGGCCGATCGCGCGGACCTTGCGCGAAGCGAGCGGGAACGACCTGGTGTCGACGCTCGCGACGACCGTCGCCGCACGTTCGGCCGCGCGGAGGGTCGTGCTCGCGTGCCAGTGCGTGTACCAGAGGATGACGGGGACGCCGAACGGACGAGCGAGCGGGGCGGCAAGCACTGCGTAGATCGGACACATGTGCGCGACGACGGCAGCGGGACGCCGTCGGAGCTCGTGCGCCAGCGCGGACTCGAAACGGAGCCCGCGGCCGAGCTTCGTCGCCGCCGCGAAGCGGTGCACGCGCGCGTTCGGCGGCAGCGCGTCCGGAGCCGCGCCGTCCGCGAGCACGACGACCTCGTCGACGTGGCGCGCGAGCGCGCGCACCTTCGGCACCGTCGCCGCGAGCGCGGGGTGCGCGGGGTCGAGCTGCTGCGTGATGAAGACGATGCGGTTCACGCCAGGTGCTCGAGGACCCACGCCTTCTCGTGCTCGATCTTCGCGACCGCGTCGAGGCCCGCAGCGAGCTTCCGCTGCAGCCACTCCTGCGCCTCGACGATCGCGCCGACGGGATCCCGAATCGTCTCGCCGTACGCGTCGAGGAAGACTTCGAGGCGTGCGCCCTGCCGCGAGCCGTCGAGGCGCAGCGCGCCGAGGCCGAGGTGCTTCCACAGTGCGTAGCCGACGTCCTCCCGACGCGTGCCGGGGCGAGCGTCGTCGAAGTCGATGATCGCGACGGGCAGCCCGGACCGCCAGACGAGGTTCCAGGGGCCGAAGTCGCCGTGGCAGACGACCTCCTCCGCGCCGGCAAGGGCCGAGCCTTCCGTCGCGTCGTGGAACGTGCGCAGCAGCTCCGCCGACGCGCGCAGCTGGGGATCGAGCCACGCGATTCCCGAGACGTCGCTCGGGACGTCCCCTTCGACGAAGGAGAGGACGTCGCGTCCGTCGTCGTCGATCCCGAGGTAGCGCGGCGCGGCCTCGAACCCGACGCCCTCGAGCAGGCGCAGGAGCTCGCGGACGAAGGCCGACCGTTCCGTCTGCGGCCGTCGCACCGTGTCCCCGACGCGGACGATGCCGGCCGTGACCCAGCCGCCGGTGAGCGGGATCTCGCTCATCAGAAGTAGTCCGTGTCGCCGAGTGTGAAGTGCCACGCGTGCGGGCCGAGCGGCAGCTCGCCCTCGAGCGCGTGGCCGATCAGGCGGATCGTCTCCGGCGTCGGCAGGAAGCCCGCGGAGGCATACGCGGCCGGGAACGCCTTCGGGAGGAGCGCGAGCAGGACGCGCGCCCCCCGCGCCGCGCGGACGCAGCGCCGGAGGAGCGCGCGTGTCTCGCGGATCGTCGGCGCGACGAGATCCGCGACGTACGCGCAGTCGACGCTCTTGAAGCGCCGGCGGCCAACGACGGCGTACCCGTTCGGCGCGTCGAGCAGGGTGTAGTCACGAGGCGAGTCCGCGTAGCGCCAGTTCAGGTATTCGACGTCGCGGACGAAGTGGCTCGCCAGGTGCGGCGCGAGCCCGCGATACGCGCGCTCGTGCCGCGAATCGAACGCTTGTAACAGACTGTTGCTTGGGCGGGAACGGCCCGGCACGAGCGGCCGCGCCCAGATGCGCAGCCGGTGGACGTCGAGCCAGCCGAGCTTCGCGATGTAGATCGGGCCGGCCAGCCGGTTCGTGAACCCGAGCTCGAGCGTCGCGCCCGCGGCCCGCGCCGCGCGCTCGATCTCCGCGTTCAGCCGCTGGAAGATCCCCCGGCCGCGGAACTCCTCGTCGGTGACCGCCCAGAGCGGCAGCGCGGCGAGCGTCTCGCGACCATGGACGACCGTGCGGTAGAAGCTCGCGCCGAGGACGCCGGCGATCCGCTCCCCCTCCTGCGCGAGGGCGATCGTCCGCGGGCCGACGGGATTGCCGTCGAACCACCAGTCGAACTCGCGCGGATCGAGCGCGTAGCCGCGCACGCGGTCGAGGACCTCGAAGACGTCGTCCCGCCGCGCCGGCTCGTACGCCAGCGTCTCGATGCTCACTTCGACGAGGTGCCGAGCGCGGCGTTGAACAGCCGGCGTGCGTGCGTTCCCGGCACGGTGTCCTTCCAGCCGATCA
>Ga0126309_10000720_pt1 | contig 11073 bp, 9 predicted proteins | sample Plot56_FD_92541 | JGI IMG/M metagenome (GOLD analysis project Ga0126309, IMG submission 92541) | Serpentine soil microbial communities from UC McLaughlin Reserve, CA, USA - Plot56 | ecosystem: Environmental > Terrestrial > Soil > Grasslands | place: USA: UC McLaughlin Reserve, Lake County...
CCGCAAGCGCGCAAAGTACCAGGCACAGCAGCAGCAGCAGCAGCAGCAGCAGCAGCAGCAGCAGCAGCAGCAGCAGCAGCAGGAACAGCAAAAGGGCGACGCAACCGTCGAGTCACTGCCGGCGCCCGCGGCGGAGCCCGAGCCGGAGCCGGCGCGCGCCGCAGAAGCCTAGGCGCTCGGCGTAAGACGCCCTTAACACGCTCCCGACTACGCTCGGACGACGATGTTCGTCCTGATCGCGGTCGGCTTTGCCGCGGGTCTGATCACGGCTCTCTCGCCGTGCGTCTTACCGGTGCTGCCGATCTTGCTCGCCGGCGGCGCGACCGGCGGCCGCCGCAAGCCGTACGCGATCGTCGTCGGCCTGGTCGCGAGCTTCACCGCTTTCACGCTGGCCGGCGTCTGGGTTCTCGACTCGCTCGGCCTGCCGAAGGATTTCCTCCGCGACCTCGCGATCGTCCTGCTCTTCGTCGTCGCCGCGTCACTGCTCGTCCCTCGGCTAGGCCTCCTGGTCGAGCGTCCGCTCGCGCGCCTCGGCCGCCGCCCCGGCGGCGATCTCGGCGGTGGCCTTCTGCTCGGCGGAGCGCTCGGGCTCGTCTTCGTGCCTTGTGCGGGGCCGGTGCTTGCGGCGGTCACAGTCGTCGCGGCGAGCCGCGATCTGGGCCTCGACGTCGTCGCGCTGACGCTCGCCTACGCGGTCGGAGCCGCCTTGCCGATGCTGCTCGTCGCCGCGGGCGGTCGCTGGGCGATCGGTATGAAGGCGGTTCGCGTCCGTGGAACGGGGATCCGCCGCGCGCTCGGCGCGGTCGTCGCCCTCACCGCGCTGGCAATCGCGCTCGGCGCCGACAGCCGCTTCCAGACGGCTGTTCCCGGCTATACCGAGTCGCTGCAGAAGCAGATCGAGCGCAGCTCGGCGGCGGAGCGGCGGCTGGACCGACTCACCGGCCGTAAGGCGCGCCGTGAAGGCCTGAGGGACTTCGGCGCGGCGCCCGAGTTCACGGGCATCTCGCGCTGGGTGAACTCGCGGCCGCTGACGCTGGCGGGCCTGCACGGAAAGGTCGTGCTGGTCGACTTCTGGACGTATTCGTGCGTGAACTGCCTGCGTACGCTTCCGTTCCTGCGCGCCTGGGACAAGGCGTACCGCAAGGACGGCCTGCAGATCGTCGGCGTGCACACGCCCGAGTTCGCGTTCGAGCACGAGGCCGACAACGTCCGCGCCGCCGTCGGCCGGCTGGGAGTCGGTTACGCGGTTGCGATCGACAACGACTACGGCACTTGGAATGCCTACGGCAACCAGTACTGGCCGGCGAAGTACCTGATCGATCGCGAGGGACACATCCGATTCGTGCACTTCGGCGAGGGCGCGTACGGCGAGACCGAGCGCGTGATCCGCAGACTGCTCACGGAGCGGCCGGCGGCTAGCGCCCCGGTTTCCGCCGCGATCGCGGAGGCGATGCCGAGCCGCCACGCGACACCCGAGGCGTACCTCGGCTACCAACGCCTGATGGCCCTGGCCAATCCAGCGGTCGCGCCCGATCGGGAGGCGCCGTACCGGCTCCCTGCCAAGCTGGCGCAAAACCAGCTCGCCTACGGCGGCCGCTGGCGGGTCGAAGCCGAACGCGCGGTTGCCGGCCCGAACGCTCGCCTGCGTCTGCATTTCCGAGCCAAGGAAGTCAACCTCGTCCTCGGCGGCGACGGGCGCGTGCAGGTCCTGCTCGACGGTCGCCGCATGCGAACGCTCATCGTCCACGGCAGCCGGCTCTACAACCTGGTCGACCTCGCTCGCTTCCGAACCGGGGTGCTGGAGCTCCGCGTCGGACGCGGCGTGGCCGGCTACGCGTTCACGTTCGGTTAGACGTTACGGGCCACGCGGCCCAGGCGGCCCGGGCGGCGGCGTCCCGTCGCCGCGCTCGCGGTCGCGCAGGAACCGCGTCAGCTCCGCGGCGAGCGCGTCTCCGGAGGGAAGCTGGCCCTCGTCGGGGATCTCATCCGTGCGCTGCTCGAGCTCCTCGACGTATGCCTGCGTCTCCTCGTCGCTCGCCACGGCGGCGCTGACCTGCTCGGCGTACGCCTCGCCCGCCTGGCGCAACTCCTCGGTGTCGATGTCAACGGCGAGCAGGTTGCCGAGGCGGTCGCAGAGCGCCTGCGCCGCACGCGGACTGGGTGCCAGCGACACGTAGTGCGGCACCGCCGCCCACAAGCTCGCGGACGCGATCCCGGCCTTACGGCAGGCGTCGTGGAGGACGCCGACGATCCCGGTCGGACCCTCGTAGCGTGATGTCTCCAACCCGAGGCGCTCGACGAGGTCGGCGTCGCTCGCGCTGCCGGTGACCGGCGCGGGGCGGGTGTGAGGCACGTCGGCGAGGAGCGAGCCGAGCGTCACGACGAGTTCGACCCGCAGCTCCTCCACGAGCTCGACGATCAGCCGTGTGAACGCCTTCCAGCGGACGTTCGGCTCGTTGCCCGTCAATAGGACAGCGTCGCGGTCGAGCCCCGGGAGACTCGCGTGCCTGAACGCAGTCTCCGGCCACTCGACCTTGCGCGTGACGCCGTCCACGAGCGAGACGTGGGGCCGCGTGACCTGGAAGTCGAAGAAGCCCTCCGGATCGATTTCGGCGAACTGCTGCGCGTTCCAGAGCTTCGCGAGGTAGCCGGCCGCGAGCGACGCGGCCTGACCGCCGTCGTTCCAGCCGCGGAAGGCAGCCACGAGGATCGGGCTGCGAAGCTCGGGGCGCTCGTGGACGATCAGCTCGTCGCTCATGGTTGCAGTCTAGGTGGGCGCCACATCAGGGTCACGAGGGCGACCGTCACCGACCAGATTCCGGCGGCCAGCGAGACGTGGACTAGCACGAGCCACCACGGCAGCTCGTTCCGGTACTGGATCTCGCCGACGGCCATCTGGGCCAGCAGGATCGCCAGGAGCGCGCCCGCGACCTTGAGCAAGCGGTCCGTCGCGGGTCGGCGGCGCCACAGGAAGACGAGGAGTGCCGCGAAGCCGAGTCCGAAGGCGGCGCTCGCGCGGACGTGGACCCACATCGCGTCCGTCAGGTGCCAGAGCCGGTCGACGACATCGGGGTCGCCAGCGTGCGGGCCGGCGGCCGTGACAAGCGTTCCGGTCACGACGAGGACGAGGCAGACGGCGGCGAGCGCGAGACCGCCGAGCCGAATCCAGCGCGGCACGACGGGGTCATCGCGGCCCCGCTCGAGCGCGCGAGCCTCGATCGCGACCACGACAGCGCCCCCGACCGCTGCGATCGCGAGCAGGAAGTGCGCGAGAACGGCGATCGGATCGAGGTCGAGGCGGATCGTGATCAGACCGAGCGGCGCCTGGAAGATCGTCGCCAGTGCGACGCCGAAGGCGAGCCGGCGCACCCACGTCGCAACGCCCGCAAGACGCCACGCGGCGAGCCACGCAAGCACCGACAGCGCCAAGGGGAAGATCGCGACGACTCGGTTCCCGAACTCGACGGCCTGGTGGTGATCCTTCTCCGGGAAGAGCCTGCCCTCGCCGCATCCCGGCCAGCCCTCACAGCCCAGGCCGGAGCCGGTGAGACGCACCGTCGCACCGCTGACGATGATCAGGTAGAGCGCAACTGTCGACCACAGGGCCACCCTCGCGAACAACGCCGGCGTCAGCTCGAGCCGTCGGGCGCGAACGATCGCTCTGGAGTCGACGCTCACGAATCGAGGCTAGCGCTTCGCCCGCTCTATCGGATACGAAGCGGCTCGAGGAGCGATGGGTACCCGTCCGCGCCCGCGTACGGCGTGGGCCGCGAGCCCGCGAACAGCGGGCGGTCGGCGGCATTGAGGAGCACGGGCATCACGTCCTCCCCACGCAGGTGGCCGAGGATCCCGGCGGCGCACTCGAGCTCGCCGAAGGCCTGAACCGCGTCCGGCCGCACACCCGGCCCGGACAGCAGGAACGGCACCGGATCGCCCGAGTGGATGACGTCCGGATAGGTCGGCGTCGCGTGATCCCCCGTGACCGCAACGATCGCCCTGTCCGTGGGGAGCGCACCCAATTCGGCGTCGAGCGCCTCGATCGTTGCTCGCTTGACCGCTGGGTCCTTGGTGTGTCCGGCCTGATCGGTGGCCTTCAGGTGGACGAAGACGAAGTCGTCCCCGGCCGCGAGCCGCTCCCGGATCCGCTCTAGCCGGTGCCGCAGGTCGGCGGTCGCATCGTCGCTCTCGGGCTCCTCGATCGACTCGAGCCCGATGCAGCGGGCCAGCCCGCGCAGGAACGCAGACTCGCCCACGAAGGTCCCACGAAGCCCGTGCCGCTGTTCGAAGCTGGGCGTCGGCCTCGGTCGCCCCCACCACTTGAGCGTGATCACGTTGAAACGCTTGCCGCGCAGGCGGTCGATCACCGTTCGGGTCCATTCCTCGGCCGCCCTCGCCGTCCGCTCGGCCTCCGGCACGAGCGGCAGCGGACGCAGGACTGGGTGCCGGTCGCGGAAGAAGGCATCGGTGTCCGTAACCCGATCGTCCGCCCCGCCCTCGACGCGCAGCACGGCCTCGCCGCGACGGGTGTGAGCGAGCGAGAAACGCAGCCCGTCGACCTCGATCCCGTCGCACGCCTCGACGAGGATCCGCACCTCCTCCTGATCCTCCTCGTCGCGCGGCCGGCCTGTCAGCCAGAGCTCGCCGTCGCGAATCTCAGCCGGACGAAGCGCCGCATAGGCGAAGACGTGCTCGGCGCTGACCTTCTGCCCGGCGCCGAGCGCCTCGAAGACCGCGCGGCCGGGAAATTCCTCCGGCCGGTAGCCGAGGATCGCCCAGTGCGCGAGCTCGCTCGAAGGCGCGCGCCCGGGCCCGAGCGAGAAGAGGACGCCGTTGGAACCTCCCCTGGCGAGCCGGTCGAGGTTCGGCGTATCCGCGACCTCGTTGGCCGTCCGGCCGCCGAGCGAGACGTGAGCGCGGTCGGCGAGCCCGTCCAGCAGGACGACGGCGATCGGGTGCATCCGAGGAGGCTAGTTCGATTTCTCGACCAAGAGGCGGTCGAGGGAGCGGATCACACGCGCTACGCCGGCCGGGACGAGCGCTTCCCAATCGCCGCCCTCGCGTAGCGCCTCACGCACGTCGGCTCCGGAGATCGTCTTTTCCACGCCGGCGTCGAGCACGACGACCTCGTGGCCCGCCTCGCGCAGCCGGTCGAGCTTGGTCCCGCCCCACTCCGAAAAGAGGCGGATGTATTGCGTGACGCCCCCGGGAACGTAGGCCGGCCAGAGCTCGGGCTCGTTGACCGGAAACGGAATCACGTGCACGCGGGCGAGCTCCAGGCCGGCGCCGCGCGCGGCCGCTTTGACCATCAGCAGGCGCTCGGCGTACGTCCAGGGGTTCGACTCGGGAAGGTGCCGGAGCGGGTCGCTTTCTTCAGGCTTGATCCGCGTGGGGTCGGGGTTCGTGATCCCGACGAAGACCTCCTCCGAGCGCTCGTAGGCCCCGCGCAGATACTCCAGATGGCCGTTGTGAAAGGGCTGAAACCGCCCGTGGATCATGCCCCGGCTCACCGAACGAGGACTCCGACCCCCTCCTCCACGGTCCCGACTCGCCGGACGAAGAGCTTCGCCGCTTGGAACTCGGCCTCGAGCGCCGGGCCACGTTCGGCCGGAATCGAGACGAGCAGACCGCCCGCGGTCTGCGGGTCGTACCCAAGGGCGCAAAACGTCTCTGGGACGGCGTCGGCGATCTCGACGCGGCCGGCGACGAATTCGCGGTTGCGAGGATCGCCGCTCGTACGGACGTCCTTGCGCGCGAGATCGAGCGCGCCGTCGAGCGCGGGGAAGCGCTCGGACTCCAGCACGATCCGCACGCCGCTGCGGTCGGCCATCTCGTATGCGTGGCCGAAGAGGCCGAACCCTGTGACATCGGTGACGGCGTGCGGGCGAAGGCTGCGCAGGAGATCGGCGGCGCGGGCGTTGAGCGTGCGCATCCAGCTCACGGCGCGTTCGAGCTGCTGCGTGCCCGCGAGCCCGCGGCGAACCCCGGTCATGATCAAACCGGTGCCGAGCGGCTTGGTCACGTAGAGCGCATCGCCGGCCTTCGCTGCATTCTTCTGCCAGACCCCGTCCGGGCTGACCGTCCCGATCACTGCCAGGCCGTATTTCGGCTCTTCGTCTCGGATCGTGTGGCCCCCCGCGAGCAGCCCACCCGCCGCTCTCACCTGTGCGTCCGCGGCCGCGAAGATCGCACCCAGCACGGCGGTCGGAAGGCTTTCCGGGAAGGCGGCGATCGAGAGCGCGAGCAGGGGGGTTCCGCCCATCGCGAAGACGTCGTTCAGTGCGTTGGTGGCGGCGATCGCGCCGTAGTCGGCCGGGTCGTCGACGATCGGCGGGAAGAAGTCGAGCGTGAAGATGAGCGCGCGCTCGTCGTCGAGCTTGTACACCGCGGCGTCGTCCGCCGGCGCGAGCCCGACGAGCAGGTTCTCGGCGTCGACTGGAACAAAACCTCGGAGCAGCTCCTCGAGACGGGCGGCCGAGTACTTGGCGGCACAGCCCCCGCAGGAAGCGAGTTGGGTGAGCCGGGTCCCTCCGGCGTCGACGTTCATGGCGGCGCCCCTCTCGGTCGGGTCCGCGGACTGTAGCTAGGCCCGCGAGGGCTGACAACGCTCTGCCCGCCTCGCGGATTCCCGGTCCGGCAATGCGGCGGCGAGGAGACGCCGCCGCATGTCAGGGGAGAGGAGGAGCTGGGTGCGCGGAGCCCGCGCAAACTCGGTTTTTGATTCGCCCCGGCGGCTACGACCCCTTTTCGATCGGGACGTCGACCAGATTGCCCCACTCGGTCCACGAGCCGTCGTAGTTCTTGACGTCCTCGTAGCCGAGCAGCTCGCGCAGGACGAACCACGTGTGCGCGCTGCGCTCGCCGATCCGGCAATACGCAATCACCGACTTGTCGGGGGTCACGCCCTTGGCGCCGTAGAGCTCGCGCAGCTCCTCCGCGGGCTTGAAGGTTCCATCGTCGCGGACGGCCTGTGCCCACGGGATCGATTTCGCCGTCGGGATGTGGCCCGCGCGCTGGGCGCCCTCCTGCTCGTACCCGGGCGGCGAGATGAGCTCACCCGTGTATTCCTGCGGGCTGCGGACGTCGACGAGCTCGCCGGCGCCGCCGAGCGACTCGCGCACCTGGTCGCGGTAGGTCCGGATCGATTCGTCGCGCTCCCGCGCGGTGAAGGTCGCGGGCTGCACGGTCGGCGCCTCCGTCGACAGCTCGCGGTTCTCGTCGATCCACTTCTGACGGCCGCCGTCGAGGATCCGGACGTCCTGGTGGCCGTAGATCTTGAGGTACCAGTAGGCGTAGGCGGCGAACCAGTTGTTGCGGTCGCCACAGAGCACGAGCGTCGTGTCGTTGGAGATCCCCGAGCGGCCCATGAGCTCTTCGAAAGCGTCCTTCTCGATCAGATCCCGTTCGACCGGATCTTGCAGGTCGTCGCGCCAGTGCAATTTGATCGCCCCGGGGATGTGGCCCTCGTCGTACAGGTCGGGGTTCTCGTCCACCTCGGCGACCACGAGGCCCGTCTCGCCGAGGTGGTCGGCCAGCCACTCCGTCGTGACGAGAACGGGCTTCGCGTAGCCGTCGCCAGCCATCGTCTCACCTCCTGACTCCGCTTGGGATGCTGCCCCAGAAGCTACAGGTCGCCCGGGGTTCTGAGGATCTTCCAGAACCAGTAGAGCGCGATCAGCCCGGAGAGGACGTAGCCGACCAGCGAGACGGTCTCGTTGACGCGGGCCATGAGCGCCGACGAGACCAGCAGTCCGACGATGATCAGAGCGGCGCCGAGCCGGTTCGCGGTCGAGCGAAGGAGGCGCTCGAAGCCGCCGAGATCGGTGGGCGCGATTCCGATCTTGAGCGTCCCGGTCTCCAGCCGCTCGACGACCTGGCTGACGCGTCGCGGCAGCCGCGCGGCCGGTGCGACCTGCGTGAACAGGTACGCGAAGAGCTGCTTCGGCTCCAGCCGCCGCTCGGCCTCGCGAAGCATCAGCTCGGTCCCCTCCTCGTCGAGGAGCTGCACGGGATCGAGCTCCGGGTCGAGCGTCCGGGCAATCGAATCCGCCTGCGCGAGCGTCTTGCCCACGAGTGCGAAGCTCGTCGGTAGCCGCACGTTGTGGAGGACGGCGATCCGCTGGAGGTCGCCGAGCGCCTCGCCGGCGCGGATTCCCGCCAGCGGGCGCCAGTGGTAGCGAGGAAGCTTGCGGCGCAGATCGTGCACGAATCCCGGCTCGTCCGACGAGAAGTCCGTGAGCGAGACCTCGAGGATCAGGGCGGCGACGTCGTCCGCACGGTTCTGCGCGATCGCAAGCAGGAGCAGCGCGATCGTGCGTCGGGTGTCGTCGTCGAGGCGGCCCAGGAGCCCGAAGTCGATCAGCGCGAGTCGCCCGCCCGGGATCAACAGGATGTTTCCGCGGTGCGGATCGGCGTGGTAAAGCCCCTCCCCGGCGATCTGACGGACGTACGCGGAGAACAGCTGTCTCGCAAGGTCGCCCGCTCGTCCCTCGTCGAGTGCCAGACCCGGCTCGATCTTCACCCCGTGCACCCGCTCCTGCACGAGCACGTCCTCGCGGACATGCGGGTGGATGACGGCGGGCACGTAGAGGCCGTCGAAGTCGGCGACGAGACTGCCGATCAGCTCGGCGTTGTTCGCCTCCTCGACGAAGTCGAGCTCCGACAGGAGGTGCGACTCGAGCTCGTCGGCGAGCGCGCTGAGCTGAAGGAGTCGCGCGGTCTCCGAGTGGCCCTCGAGGAGCGCGACCGTGCGGCGAAGCAGCTCGAGATCGAGCTTGACCTGCTCGAGGACGCCCGGGCGGCGCACCTTCACGATCACCTCGCGGCCGTCCTTCAGCAGCGCCGGATGGATCTGGGCGATCGACGCGGCCGCGAGCGGCTCGGGATCGATACGCGCAAAGATTTCGGTGCCGAGCGATTGCTCGATGACGGGCTCGATCTCGGCGAACGGAAGCGGCGGCACTTCGTCGACGAGCTTGCCGAGCTCCTCCACGTACTCGTCCGGCAGGAGGTCCGGACGCGAAGAGAGCAGCTGTCCGAGCTTGACGAACGTCGTCCCGAGCTCTTCGAGGGCGAGACGGAACTCGCGGGCGCTCTCGGGCGAGGCCTCACGCGTGCCGCGAACTCCGATCTCGCGCAGGACACGGAGCAGCCGCGTCCGGCGGGCTACGCCCGTCACCTCGAGCGCGCGCTTCAACTGCCGTTTCCTCGCCGCCATCGGCGCGCATCTTGCGGCACGACGACGCCACCGTGTGTCAGACGGTGTGCGGTGAAAGAGGAAACGGCGCCGGCTCCCCCCTCGGGAAGACGCCAAAGACTCCTGCCTCGCGACCGATCCGGTCAAGCGAGGCGGCTTCTCCTCGGAGCTCGAACCCCAGTTGAACCTCGGGCGGGCCGGCCCGAGTCTCCGTGCCTCGGCGAACTCGCCCGATTAGCTGTCGGCGCTGAAGCCGTCGAAGAAGCCGCCGCCCGTCACGGCCGCCGCGATGCCGAGCGCGAGGAGAAGCAGGATCCTGGCGTTGTGGTAGTGCTTCAAGCTGGTCACCTCCTTCGTTTTCGCTAGAAGCGGAAGTCTTGGAGCGCTTCGGCCGCACGCCTGTACAGGCCGGCCGCGGCTCGATCGTCGCCACGGCGCGTCGCCAGGTCTCCCTGAGCGATCCACGCTGCGGCTCGGTGGCTGAGGCTGGAAAATTGTTCGAAGCTCGACTCGGCTGAGCGGAGCGCAGAGTCGGCCTCGTCGAGCCGATCCTGCTCGAGCAGCGCGCGCCCGAGAACGAGTTGAGCGTTGCCGATTTCGTCCAGATGGTCGACGCGGCCCTTGAGCAGCTCGAGCGCCTGGCGAGCCTGCTCCTCCGCGGGGCGCACGTCGCCGGAGCGGAGGTGGACCTGCGCGAGTGAGCTGACCGCGCGAGCAGCATCCTCTTCGCTGCCGTACTCGAGCAGCACCTTGAAGGCGTCCTTCAGGTACGTGACGGCGTCGTCGGGCTTCCCGAGTAGGAAGTTCAGCCCGCCGAGGTTGTTGAGCAGCTTGCCGACGTAGGCGCGGTCGGCGATCTCCTCGTACTGCGCCTTCGCGCGCTCGGCGTAGGAGCGGGCGAGGACCCAGTGGCCATCGCGCTCGGCGACGAGCGATGCCTGGAAGTAGACGTCGGCGACGGTGCGCCGGTCGTTGAGCCCTTCGGCGAGCTCGAGCGCGCGCTCGACGTCCTCGCGCGCGGCTTCGAAGTCGCGCTGGCGGCGGTAGCAGCGAGAGCGCCATCCGAGGACGTTCGAGCGGAGCAGGTCACACGGCATCCCCGAGCGCTCGGCAAGGGTCAGCGACTCGTTGAAGAGGCCAAGCGCCGTCGAGACGCTCTGAAGCTTGTAGCGGCACACGCCGAGCCGGAACAGCACGTCGGCCCGGTCGACGTCCGAGAAGCTCGGGTTCTCGGTGACCTGGCGCGCTTGGTCGAGCAACTGGCTCGCCTCGCGCAGCTGGCCTTCCTGCATGCGTGCCCAGGCCTCGCCGCCCAGAGCCCTGACCTCGAGCTCGGGCGCCGCGATTCCCTGGATCGACGAGCCGACCTTGTCGTACTCGACGAGCGCCTCGTCGTAGCGGTGATCCTCGGTGAGGGCCTCCGCACGTGTGAGGACGGTCTCGATCCGGCCGCGCTCGTTCGCAGAGACGCCGTTCGCGAGGAAGCCGGCGTCGACGCCGAGCCGAGCGGCGAGCCACTGGATCGTCTCCTGCGTGGGGCGCGTCTTGCCCCGCTCGATCTGGCTGACGTACTCCTTGGAGAAGCGGTCGCCGGCGAGATCGGTCTGGGTCATCCCCGCCGACATGCGCAGCTGGCGCACGCGCTCGCCGAGCTTCAGGCCCGTGCTGCGAGGCGCTGTGCGAGTGGGGGCGGGGAGATCCGTAATCCTGGACATAGGCGACGGCGCACCGGTAGTCAAGCGCACACTTCACATTTGCGCAACTGCCTCCAAGGGGCCATCCCCCTAAAGGGGCATGTTCATGCGGTTTTCCAGGTGAACTTGCGAAATTGCAAATCACTTGACCGAGGTACTTGACGAGTCAGGACACCGGCTCTATAG
>Ga0126309_10000721_pt1 | contig 11068 bp, 7 predicted proteins | sample Plot56_FD_92541 | JGI IMG/M metagenome (GOLD analysis project Ga0126309, IMG submission 92541) | Serpentine soil microbial communities from UC McLaughlin Reserve, CA, USA - Plot56 | ecosystem: Environmental > Terrestrial > Soil > Grasslands | place: USA: UC McLaughlin Reserve, Lake County...
CTCGACCGCCTGCTTGGGATCAGGCTGCCGCGGTGGGTGTCGATCGTCGGACTCGGGGCGGTTGTCGCGGGTGTCTGGTACGGACTCCGGCAGTCGCAGCCCGCGACGGTCGCGCTCTACCGCGACTCGCCCGAAGCGGAACCCGTCGCGGAGGTCGACCATATCGCGGAGCTGGACGCGGGTATCGGCGAGGACGACCTCCACGCGGAGCTGGAGGTCGAGGGTCCGGCGATCGCCGCGATGCGGCGGGAGCTGCCCTAGACCTTCGCGCGGGTCACGAGGCCCCTGTCAGACGCGGTCGCGCGGGTCACGCGGCGCGGGTCACGCGCGGTCGCCACGGACCAGCACGGATCCGTCCGCGTCCGCGTAGCGCGTAACCCACCCCGCATCGGTCAGGCGCTGCACGAACGCGGCATCCTCCTTGCCGGCGACGACGATCGTCGCACGCCACCCGTCGAGCGTCGCCTGCCAGCCGGTGACACCGCTCGTCACCGCCTCGTATTCGTCCCACACGGAGGCCGGAAAGACCTCGATCCGCGAATCGATGGCGACAGGCAGCGACGGCATCGCGAACTCGAACCATGAGCCCCACGGCTGCGGGTTGAAGAGTCGGTCGTCGGCGCGCGCGAGCGATCGCACCGCGGCAGTGATCCCTGGAGGCGCGTTGCCGACGACGCCTGCCGGCGCGCCGAGCCCCGCATCGAGCGGTCGCCACGCGGGAAGGAGCGCGACCGCGACGAGGACGAGCGCGCCGGCGATCGCGAGGTTCAGGCGACGCGGCCGCTCAGTTCGCTCGACGACGGCGCGGCCGGCGTCCTCGGCGAGGAGTCCGGCGACGCCAACGGCGGCCGCGAGCGGCCACCACGCGACGCCGCGAATGGCGTATGCGCCGATGGCGAAGAACAGCGCGAACCAGAGGAGCGTCGGCCACGATGCTCGCCGCCCGCGACGAGCGAGCAGCACGGCCACGATGAGCACAGATCCGTAGAAGAGCAGCCCTGGAACAGTGCGGAGCGACGTCGACTGCCACTCGGTGATCCGGCTCGTGACGAGCGGGTTCGTCGTCAGGCCGGCGGCGTAGAGCCAAACGGCAGGACCGAACGGAGTCACGCACGCCGCGATGGCGGCCGCGATCGCGACGATGAGGGTCCCGGCGGCCGGCGCGCGGTCTTCGACATCGTGCAGCCAGGCGAGACCGACGACCAACGGCCCGAGGAAGAAGCTCCCGTGGACGTTTGCCCACACGAGCGTGATGGGGACGACGAGCCAGACCCAGCGCGGGTGGTCCCGCCGCCTCACGACAAGGAGTAGCGTCAGCGCGAACAGGACCATCCCGATGAGCTGCGGTCGAAGCCCGAGAGCGACCGCGGACACGACGAAGGCGCCGAGCGTCAGGCCCGCCGCGGTGCGGCGGCTGACTCCTTGCCCCCGGCACGCCGCAAGGATCGCCGCGAAGATGGTCGCGACGAGCGCGGCCCGGAAAACGACGAGACCTGTCCACCCCGCGGCGCGGTAGACGGCGGCGAGGAGGACCTGCGCGCCCCATTGCTGGTCCACCCACGGCGCGCCTGCCGCGGTGAAGGTGAAGGTATCGGCGCTCGGGATCGCACGCGAGTCGACCGCCAGCGCCCCGGCTCGCAGGTGATACGTCAGGTCGACGCTCGAAAGGTTCGCGAGGAGCGCGGCGAAGGCCGGCAGTGCGACGGCGAGAAACATCCAGAGACGGCCGAACGTCATCGCGACGCTCGTCGGCGGGGATCGCGCACGCGGGGATGCTACCCGGGCGGTGCCACCCCGCACCTCACCCCAAGGTACTAGCCGGCGGCGACGCCGGACAGCCGCGCCGCCCTCGCCCCCTCGTCGTAGATCGTCTCGATCGCCTTGACCATGAGCTGGACGCAGAAGCGGTCGTGGACGGTGTCGTGGCCCGCACGGGCAAGCATGTCCGCGTACGGGTGATCGACGAGCAGCCGGATGAGCGCGGCCGCGAGTGCGTCAGGATCGTGCGGTGGAACGAGGAGCCCGGTGACGCCGTCCTCGACGACCTCCGGAATGCCGCCGACGTTCGATGCCACGACCGGTCGCGACAGGGCCATCGCCTCGAGGATCGTCAGTCCCTGTGCCTCGCGGTACGACGGCAGGACGGCGACGTCGAGCGCGGCGGTGACGGCGGGGACGTCGTCGCGGCGGCCGGTGAAGACCACGCGATGCGCGACCCGCAGCTCCTGCGCGAGCCGCTCGAGCGCGTCGCGGCGACTGCCCTCGCCGACGACGAGGAGGTACGCATCCGGGACCGCACGCAGTACGGCCGGCCACGCTTCGAACAGGGTGGGGTGCCCCTTCTCCGGCTCGAGCCTGGCGACGACGCCCACGATCTGCGCGCCAGGTTCCATCCCGTATTCGTCGCGGAGCGTGCAGCACGGCTCCTGGTGGTCGTACCGCTCGAGATCGACGCCGTTGTAGACGAGGCTGACCGGGATCGTCGCCCGTCGCTCGTCGACGATCTTGCGCTCGATCGCCTGCGACACCGCGATGAGCCGATCCATCTCCGGAGTGAGGCGCCGCAGCAGCTCGCGGTCCTCGGCGGAGCGGACGCGCGACGAGTGGACAGTCGACACGACGTACGGCCGGCGGTGGCCCACCTCGCCGAGCGCGATCGCGGCCCGCGTCCCGACGGCCTCCGCGCGGTACATGTGGTTGTGGATTACGTCGGGCCGGACGTCGGCGAGGTGCGCGGCGAGCGCGCCGACGGCGATCGCGTCGTCGGGCTCGTCGATGACGAGGACGGGGATCCCGGCGCGCTGCAGCTTCCGCACGGCGCTCCCCGGCGACAGCGCCACCACGCTCGCCTCGTAGCGGCTCGGGTCGATCCGGGTGAGCAGCGAGAACAGGTGCTCCTGCGCCCCGCCATTCGATCCCGTCGCGAGGACCTCGACGATCCGAACGCGATTGCCGCCGGGGAGCGGTAGCCGATCGACCGGCTCGAGGCACGGGCTGTCGGCGGCGGAGACCGTCATCGTTCCGCCGTTCGTCGAACGAGCAGGCGCTGGATCGGCTCGTCGACGGCGCCCCATTCGTACTTGTACGACTCGTCGCCGCGCAGGAAGTCGAGGCGCTTCCTGCCGCTCGCGATCGCGCGCTCGACGTACTTCGCGACCATCACGACGCCGGGCGAAAGATCACGGGCGTCGGGATCCACGCCGGCGTTGAAGTAGAGGACGTCGTCGTCGTCCTCGAGATGCACGCCCGCGGCGATCCGCTTGCCCCCGACCGTCAGGAACGCGAGGTGGATCGTTCCATCAGGGCCGAGGAGCTCGAAGATCCGTCGGAAGAACGTTCGGCTCGCGGCGCCGCCGGGCGTCGGCGGGAACAGGCCGGCCGCGCCCCAACGACGCTGATGGAGATCGATGAACGCTTCGAGGTCCGCGAGCGGGTCACTCGAATCCGTCAGCATCACCTCACCCGCGGACTCCGCCCGGCGGACCTTTCGCCGGATCTCGTGGCGGTCCTTCTTGCCGAGCGTCGCGAGGTAGTCGTCGAAGGTCCCGACGTCGCCCAGCGTCAGGACCGGGCAGACGTCCTCGCGCTCGACGTTGAGCGTCCAGCCCGCCCCCATCTCGCGATCGCCGAAGGCTGCCGCGAGCTCGTCCGCCACGGGGTCGCCGCAGCGAAGGCGACGCAGGTCCACAACGTCCCACGGATCTGCGCCGTCGGGTGCCGCGGCCGCGAGATGCTCGACGACGGCGCGCGTCACCGCGGCGAGGTCGCGCGGCGCGGCGAGGATCGTCGCGTAGTCGGCGTGGTACGAGGCCCCGAAGAAGATCGCCTTGGCGTGCGGCGCGACCGGCGTCAGCTCCGGCCCCGAGCCGTGACGGATCGTCGTGTGCATGGCCGCGTCGTCGGGCTCGACCTCGTGCCGGTGCATCAGCGGCACGATCCCGATGGGACGGTCGTCAGGCGACGAGGGATCGACGACGACCAGCGTCTGGTCGTGCGCGGAGCCTGAGTACGCGTCCCACCACGCCCGATGGAATGCCCAGCGCGAGAACGGCGTGGCCCAGGGATTGGCGGCGACGAGGCCGTCCCATGTGCCCGGGCCGACCGTCTCGAACGGCCGTTGCTCCGCGCTGAGCTTCCGGGCCGGGCTCGTCGAGCCTGTCCGCTCCTCCGTCTCCGACTCGGGACAGGGAGGCTCCTTGTCGAGCGTCGCGATCACCGGCCGAGGATAGCACCGGGCCCCGGGATTGGTTGCGGAGACAACCGTCTGGCGCGCCATCGCCGATCGTCCGGCCTCGTCAGCCGCCCGCCGTGAACCGCCGGAGGATATCGGGCGAGACGCGCGGCGACGCCGGACCGAACTCGCGGCGGATGAGGAAATACTCCGGCAGCGGGTGATCGTCGGTGATCATCGGGCCGTCGCCGGCGAACCTCGCGACCTCGTCGCCCTGGATCCACACCGCGCTCTTGATCCGCTGAATCCAGCCCTCGGCGTTGCGTTCCGGAGAGTCGAACGCCGACGAGATGTCCTGGAGGACGCCTGGCCGCGCGAGAGCCGATTGCATGTCGGCGTCACGCAGCTCCAGCGGCGCCTCGGACCCGACCATGAAGAAGCCGTAGCCGCCGGGGCCGAAGGCGATGAGGACGTTCGAAAAGGCCGCCCGGAACGTACGGATGTGCGCCTTGAACTCGTCGACCGTCTGGCCGTACGGGATCCACTGCATCATCGCGCCGCCCGGCGTGAGCCGCGCCCGGCCGGCCCTGTAGTACTCCAGCGACGAGATGACGGACACGCCGGAGCTCTCGATCGGTGGCGGCGGGTCCGTGACGATGATGTCGTAGCGCCGGTCGGTCAGCTCCATGTAGTTCCGGCCGTCCGTCACGATCACCCGCCCGTTCGGGTTCGCCCGCACCTGGTCGGCGTCGGGGTAGAAGTGCCGGAACATCCCGGGGACCGACGGCACGAGCTCGACCGCGTCGGTGCGGAGGCCCGCGACCAGCGCGGTCCGGAATGACGATCCCATTCCGAACGCGACCGTCAGCGCGGACGACGACTCCGGGCGAAGCATCAGCGGCAGGATCGGCATGAGCCGCGCATCGACCGTCAGCAACGTCATCGACGTCCCCGCCACGAAGAGGTGCTGCCCGTTGCCGACCCTGGCCGCCTGAACGCTCGCAATCTCGTCCTCCGTCGCCTCGTCGATCGAGCCGTCCGCGGCCGTTATGCGTGCCGCCCCTGGATCGACGACGAGCCCAGGCCGCGCTGCGGCGACGACGAGGGCAACCGCCGTGGCGATGCCGACCGCCGCGGTACCGAACCCGCGCACCGGTCCGCGCAGATACGCCAGCGCGAGGACCACGCCCGTGACCGCGTTCACGAGCGCGAGGCCGACGACGGCGTTCGGGGAGCCGACGGCGGGGATGACGACGAACGGGATGACGAACGTCCCCGTGATCGCCCCGATCGTGTTCGCGGCGAGCAGGCTGCCCGTGCTCGTCGCGACACGCCCTTCGCGGTCATCGAGCAGGCGCGACGACGCCGGGAACGCGATGCCCATCACGATCGTCGCGGGCAGGACGACGAGGACGACGGCCTGCCGGAGCGCCGCGACCGCATCCAGCGGTGCGATCGGGTCGACCGGCGGCGGGTGACCGATGACGTTGACGAGGCCGAGCATGGCGAGGATCGCGACAAGCACCTGGGCCCCCGCGAGCAGCCCGATCGGATTGCGGAGCCGCTCGCCCACCGCGCTGTAGACGACGGCACCGATCGCGATCCCGGTCAGGAAGACCGCCAGGATCATCGTGAACACGTATGTCGAGTTGCCGGTCCCCGACGCCAGGAGCCGCGTCCAGAGAACCTGGTAGCCGAGCGACGTGAGCCCGGACACGAACGCGACCGCGAGCGCCAGGTTCTGGCGAGACAGGCGTCGGCCGTTTCGGTCGAGCTGCGCAACCGGGGCGGCCGCTGACCGCGGTGCGGTGGTAGGCACCGGCGGATCGTCGAGCGTCGACCGCCGCGCGAGGAGGAGCGCGATCACCCCCGCCGTAGCCGAGCATGCCGCGCCGACCAGCAGAGCGCCGGTCAGGCCGAGCCACTCGATGAGGAGCAGCCCGCTGACGAGCGTCCCGATGATCGCGCCAAACGTGTTCGCCGCGTAAAGGTGCCCGAACGCCTTGCTCAGGTGCTGCGAGCCGCGACTGAGATGCCGTGTCAGCGTCGGCAGCGTCGCTCCCATCATCACCGTCGCCGGCCCGAGCGCGAGAAGCGACAACGCGAACCGGGTCAGCGCCAGGAGCTGGGGGCTCTGCTCGAGCGCGCCGTATGCGCCGCGGTAGACCTCGTGGATGAGCGTGAAGGTGATGGGCGTCGCGACGACAACGACGACCAGCACGATCTCGAGGAGGCCGTACAGCCGAAGTGGCGACCGAACGCGGTCGGCGATCCGACCGCCGACGACGCTGCCGATCGCCATTCCCCCGAAGAAGCCGGTAAGGATCGCGGAGACAGCCTGGGTCGTGTTGCCGAACACGAGGACGAGCTGCCGCGCCCAGACGACCTCGTAGATGAGCCCGGCCGCGCCGGACAGGACGAAGATCAGGTAGACGAGGGCCGGGCGACGCATCACAGGGTGGCAGTTCCCGGGACGGCTCCGCGGGCGGGAGCGGTGAGGTGAATTCGGGGGAGGATAGCACCGGAGTTGGGGTGACTCGCGCCGCGATGGGCAGTGCATCGGGCAGCAACGAATCGACGCGACGTCTTTCCCTCGGCGCGTCGCCATTGGTACTCTCCGGGGCCCAGTACTTCCGTACTGGCCGACGGGGGGACGCAACGTGACGAACAGCGCCGCTGCCCGTGGCCTCGTCCGCTCTTTCGCGGAACGCGAGCGCCGGCTCGCCGACCGCAGGGTGCGAGTCGAAGAGAGGCAGCCCGACCGGCGCCGAGGCGATCGGCGCGTGTCCTTCTCGGCGTAGTGTGGATTGACACGGCCATGACCTCGGCCGCCAAATCGGGCGCGGTCGATCGGTCGATCCACGCGACGTGGCTCGCGATGTCCTGCGTGGGGCTCGCCGCGATTCCGTGGATCATCTGGACCAACCGCGCCAGGGACACGATCGTCGGATTCGACGGGTACGCGACGTGGGCGATGAACGCCAACGACCTGTACGGGATCCCGTACATGGATCTAGGGGCCTTCCGGTACACGCCCGCTTACGCTCAAGCCTTCTCCTGGGCTGGACAGCTTCCGTGGGAGATCTTCGCAGCTGCGTGGATCGGGGCGTCGGCGGTGATCCTCGTCCTGTGGGGCCGATGGTGGGCCCTCGCGCTCGTTGGGTTTCCGCCGGTCGCCCTTGAGCTGTACCACGGAAACATCCACCTCTTGATGGCCGCCGCCACGGTCGTCGGTTTCCGCTATCCCGCGGCGTGGGCCTTTCCGATCCTCGCTAAGGTCACGCCGGGGATCGCGCTCCTTTGGTTCGTTGGGCGCCGTGAATGGCAGAATCTGGCGGTTGCGGCTGGGGCGACCGGGCTCATCGTCGCCGTCTCGGCCGTCGCGGCGCCTGATCTCTGGCGCGCGTGGGTAACAGCCATGTCGGCGAGCCTGACGTTTGTCCCTCCGCGCCCGTACCCGATCGACATCCCATTCGCGATCCGCGCACTCGTCGCGGGAGCGCTCTCGCTTTGGGGCGGGCACACGAACAGGCGGTGGACTGTTCCCGTCGCGGCCGCAATCGGCTCACCGATCGTCTGGGTTCACACCCTGTCCATGCTGGTCGGCATCGTGCCCTTGCTCGCGCTTGACGTCCGCTCACGACCTTCCTTTGGCAACGCTCGAGGTGCGGTGCGGCCCGGGGCGCCGAGAACATGGAGCAGGTGCTCATCCCGGGCGGGGTGGCTTTCAGGGACAGGTCGCATCTTCGCCACCTACGCCGGCAGTCGACTCCTCGATGTCGCCACGAGGCAACCCAAACGCGAACGGGTCAGGTGGCGCAGATGGTTCAGCAGCCCGTAGAAGAACGCCGGTTTCCGTCAGAACTTGTCCGACCAGTAGACCCCGCCGAGATTCACGAAGACCCCGAAGGCGATCAGCGCTCGCCACCTCCAGCTCAGCCTCCCGCTTCGTGCGACCGCCATCGCCATGAGCGCGAACAGGAACGGGATCGAGTCGAGGAAGTATCGGTAGCCGTACTGGAGCCACCCGCCGCCGTAGTACAGGAGCGTCGGGATGAGCACTGCTACGGCGGCCGATAGCAGCAGCCACGACCGTGGGGCTCGCCAGTCGGCGAATGCGGCCAGGAGGAGCGCTGGGCTCGTCAGGAAGACGGACAACCCGAGCCCGTCGGGCTTGAAGAACGGCGCGTCGGGGACCCGAATCGGCGTATGGAGGAACAGGTAATCGACGTTCATCGGAACGTGCGCAACGCTGAACAGGCCGGCCCGTCGCTGCGCCTCGAGCCAGTCGGGAAGCGCCGCGAGCGCGTAACCGGACTCCAGCGGGCTGCCGAAGCGGGCGGCGTTGTACCAGAGGAAGAATCCAACCGACGGCAGGAGCGCGAGCCCCAGGAAGAGCCAGGTGCGGATCGACTGCCGGTCCGCGATCGACCGCCAGGCCGACGATGCCGAAGCGACGCGCTCGTCGATCGAAGGGCCGAGCATCACGAGGTAGAACGGCAGGGCGAACGCGAGCGGCGCCCGCGTCAGGAACGCTGCGCCGGCAAAGAGCCCGATCACGACTGCGCGGCGGCGGCCCCACAGCTCGATGAGGCAGCCGAGCGTCAGCAGGGTCGCGATCAGTTGCCCGGTGTGCCAGACGCCACCGCGGATCGTGATCCACCAGACAGGCGTGCTCAAGCCGAGGAAGACCACAAGCCACAACCGGGCGGCGAGCCGGTGAACGCCGATGCGCCCTAGCAGCACCCAGCCGAGCCCGACGGCCGCCGCGGCGAGGGCGGCGTCAATGCCGGATTCGAGGACGTCGGCCGTCCGCGCACCGATGAGCGCGACGAGCGGCATGAAGGCGATTGCGGGGAACGGCGCGAACGGCACGAAGTAGCGGTCACCGACCTCGATGACGTCGAATGGCCCGGGCCGGAAGTCGAGCCACGTCCGGCCGTGCAGGAACGCCTCGGCGAGGTAGAAGAAGTCCGCTCGCCCGGCGTCGAAGTTCGCGTCGCTCCACCAGAACACAAGCGCGGAGGCGGCGACGGCCACAAGCCCCAGCGCGGTCGCGCGACCGACGCGGCGGCTCACGCCGCGAGCGTGACGCTGGCGCTTCGTTCGCGGGGGACGGCTCTCCAGGCGACGGCCAGGACCGCGACCATCGTCACGCCGAATGCGACGGGATACGCGGCCGCCGGGACGATCGGCAGGATGACGGTGGACGTCGCGAGCGGGACGGCAACTGCCCACACGTGGCCGCGCGCGATGAGCCAGGCCGTCGGAAGCAGGAGAAGCATCGCGTAGTGATCCCACAGGACGGGCGAGAGGAGCTGGCTGGCGACGACCGCGACGAGGTACGAGGCGTCGGCCGCGACCGCGCGTGACGCGACCGCGACGGCCACGGCCGCGAGCGCAGATACGGTCAGCTGAAGCGCGGCCGCGGGGCCCGCGCCCGCTCCCATCTGGTAGGCGACGGCGCCGGGCGTGAAGTTGTGCGGCGTCGCGATCGGGTCGCTCACATTTCGGAGGAGCGCGACGTAGTCGAACCAGACCGACGGCCCACCCGCGAGGACCGTCGCAGCGCCGGCGGCCGTCGCCAGTATCGCGACGCCGATGATCGCCGCCTGCCTCCGACCGGTGAGGACCGCCCAGACGACGAGCAATCCGGGCTGGAGCTTGACGATCGCCCCGCCCGCTGAGGCCGTGCCGAGTACGCCCGGGCGATCGAGCCAGCGCCACCCCATGGCGAACAGGAGGAACAGGAGCGGGCCGACCTGGCCTAGCTTGATCGCGTATCCGAACGGCCACGACAACCCGGCGAGCAGCACCGTGAGCCATCGAACCACGACGGGAACCGGCATCAATGCGACGCCCGCCCCAAATGCGGCGAGCATGAGCGCCGTCCAGACGAGCACGGCAACCGGGCCCGGCAGCGCCGCGAGCGGCAGGACCGCGAGCACGAACGGCGGCGGGTAGTAGAAGAGCCCGAAGCCACCTGTCTGCTGGACGGTGGGGTCGTAGAGCGGCTGGCCCTCGAGCACGCGAACGGCGGCACCGTGATAAGCCAGGAAGTCGAAGCCGAGCGTCGCCGACGTCGCTGCCGCGACGACGATCGCGCCGATGAACGTGACGAACACCGCGATCGCGACGATCGGGAGCAGGCGCAACCCGATCGGCGCCGAGGCGGGCTCGGGTCCCTCAGTCCCCGACATCGCCGTCGCGGACCGCTCCCGCCGACGCGCCCGCCGCGACGCGCGCAACGCCCCGATGGACGAGCGGGATCCGGAACAGGTCCCACGCGACGCGCAGCGCGAGCGCGGGGCGCACGCGCATCCGCGAGCCGAGTCGATCGCTCCAGCGGATCGGTACGACGGCGAGTCGATAGCCTCGCCTCCGGGCGAGGTAGATGAGCTCCACGTCGAACACGATGCTCTCGATGCGCTGCCGCGGGAACAGGTCGCGCGCGGCGGCCCGGGTGAAGCCCTTGAAGCCGCACTGAGTGTCCTTCACGGGACCGACGACCCAGACGGAGGCCAGCAGGTGGAATGCCTTGCCGAGGACACGCCGATACGGCGGCTGCGTCGCGCGCATGTCCGATCCATCGGGCTGGATCCGGCTGCCGAGCGCGACGTCCGCGTCCGCGAGCGCAGCCACGAGCTTCGGCAGCTGGTCGGGCGGGGTGGCCATGTCGGCGTCGGCAAACACGACGAGGTCGCCGGACGCCTCCAGCATCCCCGCCCGGACCGCCGCGCCCTTGCCCCCGTGCGGCGCACGCACGAGGCGGAGCGCGGGCGACTGGGTGCCAGGCGACGCCCCATTGCTCCTCGGCTCCGCGCCCGCCACGGCTTCCCGGCGCGCGGCCACGAGGCCCGCGGTGTCGTCCCGGCTTCCGTCGTCGACCACGAGAAC
>Ga0126309_10000722_pt1 | contig 11067 bp, 11 predicted proteins | sample Plot56_FD_92541 | JGI IMG/M metagenome (GOLD analysis project Ga0126309, IMG submission 92541) | Serpentine soil microbial communities from UC McLaughlin Reserve, CA, USA - Plot56 | ecosystem: Environmental > Terrestrial > Soil > Grasslands | place: USA: UC McLaughlin Reserve, Lake County...
AGGACACGTTTGCAATCGTGCGGGCGATGTATAAACTACGCCGCACCCTTTATGTACGCGGTGATCTCCGACATCCACGGGAACTTCGAGGCGCTCGAGGCGGTCCTGCGGGACATGCCAGGAGAGGTCGATACCGTGTACTGCCTCGGGGATGTCATCGGTTACGGGGCGAGCCCGAACGAGTGCTGCGACGCCGTGAGGAAGCTCGGGATGCCCACGATCACGGGCAACCACGACCTCGCCGTGACGGACCTCTCGACCGACCTCAACTGGTTCAACCCCGTCGCCGCCGCCGCCGTGATGTGGACGCGGGACCAGCTGACGGAGGAGAACGCGGAGTTCCTGCGCTCCCGCCCGCGCATGATGCAGATGCAGGAGGCGCTGTTCGTGCACGGCTCGGTGCGCGACCCGGACGAGTACATCATCAACAGCATCTCCGCCGAGGAGAACCTGGCGGTGCTGGCCGAGGAGTACCCGAACGTCCCGGTCTGCTTCTACGGCCACACGCACGTGAAGGCCGTCGCCCCCTCGCCCAACGGCGCCATGAACGGGGGGCACACGCTTGACCTGAGATCCGGCGGCCCCTACCTGGTCAACCCCGGCTCCGTGGGCCAGCCCCGCGACGGCGACACCTTCGCCTCCTACGTGCTGGCGGACGAGGGACGCATCGTCTACCGCTTCGTCGAGTACGATATACCGAAGGCGCAGACCAAGATCCGGGCCGCGGGCCTCCCGGAGATGCTCGCCGACCGCCTCGCCGTCGGCCGCTAGGAAAAGGAACCCTGGGGCGTGAAACCCGCCTTCCCCAAACTCTTCACCGTCCAGGAGGCGAACGACCTCCTTCCGAAGCTCGAGGAACTGCTCGAGGACGTCTCGGTGCATCGCGACGCCATGCGCGAGAAGGCCCCGCACATGGAGCCGATCCTGCAGGCGGCGGGCACGAACGGCGGCGGGAGGGTCGGCTCCGAGTACGGGGTCGAGGCGTACCGTCTCTACCTCGCCATAGAGGCAATCAGGGAGCTAGGCGTCCTCCTGAAGGATCTGGACACGGGGCTGCTCGACTTCCCCCACGAGCGGGAGGGGCGGGTCGTCTTCCTGTGCTGGCACCCGCCCGAGGAGAGGGTCGCCTACTGGCACGAGATCGAGGCCGGCTACCCGGGCCGCAAGCCGCTGTAGAAGCCCGTGCGGATAGTCCTCCAGAGGGTGAAGAACGCCTCCGTCACGGTAGCGGGCGAGAAGGTCTCCAATATAGGACCGGGCCTGCTCCTGCTCGTCGGCGTCGCGGACGGCGACGGCGAGGCAGAGGCGGCATGGCTCGCCAACAAGGTAGCCGGTCTGCGCGTCGTGTCGGACGAAGAGGGCAAGATGAACCGGAGCGTTGTCGAGTCCGGCGGCGAGGTCCTCGCCGTCTCCCAGTTCACCCTGCTCGGCGACGCCCGCAAGGGCCGCCGCCCGAGCTTCGTAGGAGCAGCGCCCCCCAACATCGCGGAGCCGCTCTTCGACCTGTTCTGCGAGCGCCTTCGCGCGGCGGGCGTCCGCGCGGTCGAGACCGGACGCTTCGGGGCGATGATGGATGTGGCGTTAGTGAACGACGGGCCCGTAACGATCGTGCTGGAGCGGTAGGTTCAAGCACGGCTCCTTCGGAGCCTCTCAGCCCGATGCGCGCTTCGGGCTTGCCTCGTGAGCCCACGCTCTCATCACGCCTCCTTCGAAGGCTCTCAGCCTTCATCTCGAAGCCACCCCAAGCTTCGGTCGTTTCTCGGACAAATACCGCAAACGTTTCCACCGCCGGTCGCGGACACGCGTTCCCGGAAGGGCCCCGCAAGGCAAAAAGCCGACCGCTGAGAGCGAGGTCCGCGAATCGGGCCGAAGCGTGCCGAGAGGCGCGAAGCCGCAGCGTGCTGACTAGCCTGCGAAGCGGGCGTGCCGACCGGCGGTTATCTGCCAATCGCTATACCCGCCGGGGTAACTACGGAGATCACCTTCACGCACCTCAACTATTCGATCCGCGAGTCGGTCGAGAAAGTAGCGATCGTGGGAGACGAAGACGACGGTGCCGGGGAAGCGTTCGAGCTCGGCTTCTAGGACCTCCATGGAGGCTATGTCGAGGTGGTTCGTCGGCTCGTCGAGGACGAGGAAGTTCGGCTCCTTGAGCATCAGGAGCAGGAACTCGAGGCGGGTGCGTTCGCCGCCGCTCAGGGAGTCGACGGGGGAGCGGGCCTGCTCGTAGCGGAAGAGGAAGCGGCCGAGGAGCTTCACGGCGTCGCCCTCGTAGATCGGTTTGGCGTCGCGCACGAGGCTCAAAGGTGTGGCGCCCGGGGCGGGGGCGTGGTCCTGGGGGAGGTAGCCGGTTTCTATGGAGGGTCCGATCCAACGCGTCCCCTCAGTCGGCGCCAGTCGCCCGGCCATGACCTTCGCAAGCACGCTCTTGCCTGCACCGTTCGGGCCGACGACGCCGACGCGCTCTCCGCGGGAGACGGTAAGCCCGGCCCCGATCAGGACGGGCTCGTCCCCGAAGGCGACGCCGACGTCGAGCAGCTCGACTACCTTCTGGCCGCCCCTGACGCCCTCGCGGAACCTGAGCCCGATCCTGCGCCGCTCGAGCACGGGCTTCTCGACCTTGTCCATGCTCTCGATCTGACGCCGCTTCACCCGCGCCTGCCTGGCGTGCCGCTCGTTCTCGGTGTTGTGGGCCCACTGCTTGAAGCGCCGGATTGCCTCCTCGAGCCTGGCTATCTCCTTCTGCTGCGTGACGTAGAGTTGCTTTTGGCGCTTCTCCTCCAGCTCCCGCGCCAGCGCGTAGGCCGAGTAATTGCCTGGCCAGACCCTCGTCTTCCCGTCCTCGAGCTCCACGATTTCGGTGGCCGTCTCGTCGAGCAGGTAGCGGTCGTGCGAGACGGTAACTACGGCGCCGTCGATGGCCCGGACGATTGCCTCGAGGCGCTCGCGCCGGCCCGAGTCGAGGTGGCTCTCGGGCTCGTCGAGGAGCAGGACGTCGGGGCGGCCCACGAGGCAGGCCCCGAGGACCGCGAGCTTGCGCTGGCCCCCGCTCAGCTCGTCCATCGGCCTGTCCACGTCGTCCCGGTCGAAGCCGAGCTCCGCCAGGCGCCCGCGCGCCTCGCCATCGAAGCCGTTGCCGCCGAGCTCGGCGAAGCGCTCGATCAGGCGCGCGTGGCGCTCGAGCACCCGCTCCATCCGGCGCAGATCGCCCGTCACCTCAGGCTCCCCGAGCCGCTCCTCGCAGGCCTCCAACTCCCGCCGCACCTCCGCGAGCTCTGGCCGCGCGGCGCGCAAGACCTCCATCGGGGTGTGGGCCCCGCGCCCGACGTACTGGGGGAGGAAGGCGACGCGCAGGCCCCGACGCCGGACGACCTCGCCCCCGTCGGGCTCCTCCAGGCCAGCCAGCAGGCGCAGCAGCGTGCTCTTGCCCGCCCCGTTGCCGCCGACGAGCCCGATCCTGGCGCCCGGGGCGACCGGCAGGTCGAGGCCGCGCAGCACCGCCCGACCCCCGTAGAACTTCTCCACGGACCGGAGCCAGATCAGGGTCAAGCGTCCGCCCCCGCGTTGTCCGAAACACGAGCCATGCGGCGAATAATGACGCACCGCCGCCCCGCGCGCATCACCCGTACGGACGATCCTCGACCGCTAGCCGCCACGGACGCGCCCCTCGACGTACAGGGTCGCGGGCCGCGTGTACCCCTCTTCCCGGACTCGCTCCCGCAATGCCTCCCTGCGGGAGCGCAGCCGCCCCAGGACACCGGACGGCAGGACGGCGAACGCCGCGGGCTCCTCCTCGGCGAGAACGATCCTCTCCATGTGCCTGACGTCCTGCGGCGCGGAGACCCGCCACCGGACCCCGGACAGAACCCTCTCGTGCAAACCCACGAGCCTCCCCGGCGAACCTACGCCGAACAGCTCCCTGCCCGAGGCGAGGCGGGCAAGCTCCACGTCGAGCCTCTCGTCCTCCAGCTGAACCGCGGGGACCGTGTCCACGAAGTCCCCCGTCGCGACCCGCCCCCCTGGTCGCACCACGGACGCGAGCGCCAGGAGGGCCCGCTCCGCGCCCCTGTCGGACACGTCGAGCTCGTGGAAGAGCCCCGCGGAGTAGACGAGGTCGAACGTACCGGACCCGAACGGCGGCCCGAACACGTCCCCCCGTACGACCCGCGCGGGGGCCGGGAGGTCCGCGTTCTCCAGGTTTTCCCTCGCCGCGTCTACGAGATCCCCGTCCACCTCGAGGGCCGTGACGGTACCCCCTTCCCCCACCCTCTGGCTCAGGCCCTCGACCCAGAGCAGGGATGACCCACCGGCGTAGAGGACGTCAAGGCCACGGATGTCGCCCAGGAGGTCGAGCTCGCGGTCGGAGAACGAGACGAGGTCGTCCTCAAACTCCTCCCGCTCCCAGGGCGTAAGGGGGTCTTGGGTGTACGGTCCATCGCCCACGAGGGCGATTGTCGCAAGCAACCAGGCCGAGCACCACCGCGGTCCCCCGGTCCTCGCGGGGTTCGCCCAATCGCCCGTCGCACGAACGGGGAGGGGACGCGGACCGCGTCCCCTCCCCGGAGAGATTTAGCCTACGAGGAAACCTACGAGGACCTGCGCCGCAGCACGGCGAACGACAGGATGCCCGAACCAACCAGCAAGATCGCCGCCGCGAGCGCGAGCGGGGGGCCGCCGGTATCCGCGAGCGTGCCGGATTCGGCGCTAGCCGAGGAGCTGGCCGTCGCTGACGCGCTGGCGCTGGCCGAGCCGCCGGTCACGGTGACCGTGCCGACCATGCCCAATTTCTCGTGCGGCCCGCAGAAGTAGTCGAAGGTGCCGGGCTCATCGAACGTGAACGAGAACGTCCCGCCGGAGTCGCCTTCGATCAGCCCCGAGTCCCACAACCCGTCGTAGGAGGTAGTGGTATGCCCGTACTTGCCGCGCTGGACCCACGTGACCGTTGTTCCAGGCGCGACGGTTATGTTGGCCTGGTCGAAGAAGTTGTCCTCCATGTTGACGGTTACCTCGTGCTCCTTCGCCCACGCCGCCGGCGCCAAAACGCAGAGCATAAGGAGGGACAGCGCCATCAGCCACGACAATCTCTTCATCTGGTTTCTCCTCGTCTTCTCCATGTGCCAACAATTCGCGGCCCCTCCGTATGGGCGTCGGCCGCTTCCCGCGCTTCGCGCGACTTCCGTAGCCTCTGTCCTCTCCTTTCCCTAGGTGCCACGAACACGAGGCCGCTTCCTGTCTCGCAGCCCGATACCCAAAGTTTAGGCATGAGGTAGTGGGGGCTACAATCCCGCAAATGGGCTAGTCTCCCCCATGTCTTTCGGATCACGGGGCTCCGGAGCAGGGCAAGGGGACAGGGCGGAGGCGGGTCGGGAGGCCCGACAGACAGGAAAAGCGGCCACGGTATAATCCCCCGGTCATGAAGGTTATCGTCGCGAGCAACCTGGTCAAGTACCACGGCGGGGACGTAAAGGTCCTCTCCGGCGCTACCCTGTCCGTGGAGGCCGGGGAGAAGCTCGGGCTCGTCGGGCGCAACGGGGCCGGCAAGACCACGCTGCTAGAGATACTCGCGGGGAACTCGCGGCCGGACGAGGGTTCGGTCGAGTACCCTGGCGAGGCGAGGGTAGGGATGACCGCCCAGAAGCTCTACGCCGGCGAGCGCGGCCTGCGGTCCGTGGAGGAGGAGATCTCCTCAGTCTTCGAGCCGCTCATGCGGCGCGAGCGCGAGCTTGAGGAGATCGGCGCCCGGCTCTCCGACGACCCCTCCGGCGCCCTGATGGAGCGCTACGGGCGGCTGCAATCGGAGTTCGAGCGGGACGGCGGCTACGATTACCGCGCCAGGGCGGCCTCTACCCTCTCCTCTCTGGGGTTCGCGCCTGAGGACTGGAAGCGCCCGGTAGGGTCGTTCTCGGGCGGGGAGCAGAGCCGGGTGGCCCTCGCGCGGCTGCTGCTGGAGGAGCCAGACCTGATCCTGCTCGACGAGCCGACCAACCACCTCGACCTCCAGGCCATCGAGTGGCTAGAGGGCTTCGTCAAGAACGCCAAGAGCGCCGTCCTTGTCGTCTCCCACGACCGCTACTTCCTGGACGCGGTCTCCGGCTCGATCCTGGAGCTGGAGGACGGCGCCATCAACCGCTACGCCGGCAACTACAGCCGGTACGTCGAGGAGAAGAAGGCCCGCTCCGAGCAGCTCGCCCGCAAGGCGAAGGCGAACGCCGAGCGCCGCGCCCAGCTCGAGCGTTTCGTCGAGAAGAACCGCGCCAAGGCGACGAAAGCAGCCCAGGCCCGCAGCAAGCAGAAGCTCCTCGACCGCATGGAGAAGATAGAGGACCCGAAGACCCGGGCCAGGAACCTCAGGATGGACCTCGGCGGCGAGACGCGGCGCGCGGGGCGCGTCGTTATGGAGATGGAGGGCGTCCGCTACGCCCACGACGACGCCGAAGGCCCGCTCCTCGAAGACCTCGACCTCGTCGTCGAGCGGGGCGAGCGCGTAGCCCTCCTCGGCCCGAACGGGACGGGGAAGAGCACCATCATGCGCCTCGCCACGGGCGAGCTACGCCCGGGCGGCGGCCTCGTGCGGCTCGGCAACAACGTCTCCCCCGCCTACCAGGACCAGCAGCTCGCCCGCCTCGACGACCGCAAGACTGTCCTCCAGGAGGCGATGGGCTCCACCGGCCTCGACGCGCCCGAAGCCCGCGAGTTGCTCGGCGCCTTCCTCTTCTCCGGCGGCGACGTCTTCAAGAAGGTATCCGCCCTCTCAGGCGGCGAGCGCAACCGCCTGAGCCTCGCCGAGCTAGTCGTCAGCGGCGCGAACCTGCTCCTTCTCGACGAGCCGACGAACAACCTCGACATCCCGGCCCGCGAGGCGCTCGAAGAGGCCCTCCTCGAGTACCGCGGTACCATGTTCTTTATTAGCCACGACCGCTACTTCCTCCGCAAGCTCGCCACCAGGGTGGTCGAGCTCGAAGACAAGAAGCTGGCCAACTACCTCGGCGGCTACGACTACTACCGCGCCCACCGCCGGCTCGATGAGGGCCCGAAGAACGGCAAACGCCGCCCCCGCCGCCGCATCCGCCCAGGCCAGAGCCGGGAAGAGAGCATACTCGCCTCCCGGCTCGTGGCGGTAGAGGGCGAGATAGACGCAACAGAACGCCGCCTCGCCCGCCTCGAAAAAGAGCTAGCCACCTCCGAGCTCTACGCGGACGGCAAGCGCTCCCGCGAGGTCGTCACCGAGCACCGCCAACTTAAAGGCGTCCTAGACGGCCTGTACACCGACTGGGGGGAGCTGCTGGAGGAGGCCGACGAAGTCGGCCTCTAGCTGATAGCTGTCAGCGATCAGCCAGAAGCCCCAGGCGCGGACATTACCGTAAGTCGGACCCACGTCTTTGCGCAGGCATCCGCGAATAGGAGAGAAGCTGAAGGCTGATCGCCAAAAGCTGACCGCTCAAAAAGTCGGGACGAGAGGATTCGAACCTCCGACCTCCTCGTCCCGAACGAGGCGCGCTACCAGGCTGCGCTACGTCCCGACTGAGTGATGAATTATAGCAGTCGGCTATCAGCTTTCAGCCTTCAGCGAGAAATTGTTGCCGCAACCCGTCGCCGGAAAGCGCAGAGAAGCTGACGGCCGAAAGCGAAGGCGAAGCGGGCTGACTAGCTGACGGCTATAAACGCCTTGTCCCTGCCCGCGTACAGTTCAAGGGAGCTTGCTATCGCCTCGGCGACGGCGGCGGGGTAGTAGGGGTCGGTGGCGAGGTCGAGCTCTTTGGGGTGGGTGAGGTGGAGGGGTTCGAGGACCACGGCGGGGATGTTGGTCTCGCGCAGGATCTCGTACGAGCGGCCGAACTCGCCGATGTCGCGGGTCTCGAGCGTCCGGCTGACGCCGCGTTGGACGTAGGTGGCGGCCATCTGGCCCCGGTGGGAGCGGTAGCCGAGTCGCTCGAAGTAGTAGGAGGCGGTGCCGCAGGCCGACGGGGTGTGGTGGGCCGCGTGGTGGACGGAGACGATCATCTTCGCCCCCGAGGAGTTGGCGAGAAAGGCCCGGTCCGCCGCGGAGACCTCCTCGTCCTCGCTCCTGGTCAGCAGGATCTCCCTGGCCGGCAGGATCTGGGCCAGCTCGTGCGCCACGGCGAGGTTGATGTCGGCCTCCGAGAGGCCCTCCTTCGTAACGTGCCCCCTGTCCCTGCCGCCGTGGGCGGCGTCCACCACTATGGTGCCGGAGAAGAGGTCCTCGGGGAAGTAGCCCCCGCTCTTGTCCGGTAGCTGGTGGGTGCCAAGGGTCTGGGCGGCGTAGGTGTTGAGGGTCTTGAAGACGGCGGCGTCCACTACCCCATCGTCCTGGAGGCCCGCGTTCTTCTGGAAGTCGCGCACGGCGCGGGCCGCGCGGGCGTCGAAGAGGCCGTTCACCGAGCCGGGGTCGAAGCCGAGGTCGTTGAGCATCCGCTGGAGCTCGGCGACGTCGGTGCCGCGGAAAGGTGGCTGGCGCAGGTAGAGGAGGCGACCGCCGGGGCGGTAGCCCGCCTCGACGACCTCGCGCCAGGTGATCGGGCCGACCAGCCCGTCGGCCAGGAGGCCCAAAGATCGCTGGAAGTCCCTCACGGCCAGCTCCGTCCTCTCGCGGAAGACGCCGTCGATGCCGCGGTTGCCTAAAGAGAAGCCCAAGGACTGCAGGCGGGTCTGGAGGTCGACGACCTCCCGTCCCCTATCTCCCCTCCGCAGCGTCAGCGCGTGCTGGACCGTTCTACCTTTCGTCCCGGAAAAGCGGCCAAAGCCAGGGCCAAAGCCGGGGCGCCGGGCGTCCTCTCGGAACCCGGCGCCCCATGAGACCTATGGCCCTCTGGCTGGCTAGTTCTCGACGATGCCGAGGATGTCGTCGGCGTCGAGGATCATGTAGTCGTCGCCTTCGAGGTTGATCTCGGTGCCCGAGTACTTGGCGAAGACGATGACGTCGCCCTCGCTGACCTGGATACCGTCCTCGAACTGCCCGACCGCGACTACCTCGGCCGTCTGCGGCTTCTCTTTGGCGGTGTCGGGCAGGACGATGCCGGAAGCCGTCGTCTCCTCGCGCTCGACGATGCGGACCAGCGCCCGCTCACCCAGGGGTTTGAACTTCATACGCGTACCTCCTCGCTCTCTGTGAACCACGCCCGAAGGACTACCGGCTGCGCCGGGGTCCGCGGGCCTCTCGCGCCAGGGATTCTAACCGTGGGGCCCCCTCCTTACAATCGGGGGCCTTGGGTATCTCCTACAGGCCCAGCCGCGCCGAGAGCTGGGGCTTCGGCAGCGCGCCCACGGCCTGCTCCCTGACCTCGCCGCCCTCGAAGCGCGCGATGGTGGGTATGCTGGAGATGCTGTAGCTCATGGCCGTCTGCGGGTTGTCGTCCACGTTCAGCTTCACGAACTGGACGTCGTCGCGCTCCTCGCTCATCTCCTCGAGGATCGGCGAGATCCGCTTGCACGGCCCGCACCACGGCGCCCAGAAATCCACTATGACCGGCCTCTCGGACCGCAGAACGTCGCTCTCGAAAGAGGCGTCCGTTACCTCGGCAACCGCCATGCTCTCGTACCTCCATCTCGCTTTAAGCGCTTCTCGACCCGGCCAGTTTATCAGCTTTCGGCGGTCAACTATCAGCCTTCAGCCAGGGCCAGGGGAAGCGCCTCTCCGCGCCGAATACGTACCGCTGTCCAACCGGTGAGACGCAGTAACGTCAGCCGACAGAACCGTTCTCAACGGCACGAGAAGCTGATCGCCGAAAGCCGACAGCTAGAAGCTAATAGCTTCCCTGGAGGGTGCGATCTAGCAGGTCAACCTGCACGGCTTCGGCGAGCTCTTCGGCCCGGCGGGCCTCGAAGTGGCCGGCGCCTAAAGTTTCGGCGTTGGCGGCGGCGCAGCCGGCGGCGAGGCGGATGGCTTCCACGGGCGGTAGGTTCCGGTGCAGGAGGCCGGCGAGCAGACCCGCGAGGTACGCGTCGCCGCTGCCGATGGTCGAGACCGACTCTATGTTGGGGGCGAGGGCCGAGACGATGCCGCCTTCGGCGGTCAGGTAGGAGCGGCCGTCGGGGGATGTGACGCAGGCGTCGGCGGCGCCGAGCTCGACGAGCCGGGAGAGCCCGAGGGGGAAGTCGGCCTCCTCTATAAAGTCGAAGCCCGCCACGCTCTCGGCCTCGTTCTGGTTCGGGCTGACGAGCGAGGGGTCGGCCTTGAGCGCCGCCCGCAGGGTGGATGGCGGGGAGTCGACCACGGTGTACAGCCCGCGCTCGCGCGCCCGGCGGACGAGGCCGACGAGGTAGCTCTCCTCCATGTTCGGCGGGACGCTGCCGGCGAAGACCACGGCCGTCGCGTACTCCATAAGGTGTTCCAGGCGCCGGGAGAACTCCTGGGCCTCGGCCGGGCTCACGTCGGGGCCGTACTCGTTGATCTCCGTCTGGGAGCCTGTCATGGGGTCCACGATTGCCGTCGAGGTCCGGGAGTGGCCCTCTATCTCCACAAGATCGAAAGGTATGGCAGCGTCCGACAGGCCGTCCCTTATGGCGTCGCCGTTGCGGCCGCCGGCGAACCCGGCGGCAAGGACCGGCACGCCAAGGGTACGCAGCGAACGGGCGACGTTCATGCCCTTCCCGCCCGCGAGCGTCACGCTCTCGGGGGCCCTGTGGCGGTGCCCGAGCGTAAGGCTTGGGACGACCAGCGTCCGGGCGACGGCGGCGTTAAGGGTGACGGTCAGGATCATGACGTTCACCTTTCCCCTGCGGATTTTTCTACGCTATTACCCCGCCGACGGTATACCACACCCTCTCCCACAGCGAGGCCTCCTCGTAGCCCCTCCGGGCAACCAGCGGGCTCTCCCCGACGACCCTCCCGTCCACCCTCACGACGACCTCCCCGAGCCTCGTTCCCCGCCGCGCGGAGTCGGGCGGGTCCTTCATCACGGTTACCTCCCGCTCGACCTCGGGGCTCGCCTCGACCAGGCCCTCCACGTCCCTGGCTGCAACGAGGTCCACGCTCTCGTCCCGCCGGTACGGCACGTCGGCGCCCGCGTACTTCTCCCCCCCGACGACCAGGTCGACGCGGTCGTAGGC
>Ga0126309_10000723_pt1 | contig 11062 bp, 10 predicted proteins | sample Plot56_FD_92541 | JGI IMG/M metagenome (GOLD analysis project Ga0126309, IMG submission 92541) | Serpentine soil microbial communities from UC McLaughlin Reserve, CA, USA - Plot56 | ecosystem: Environmental > Terrestrial > Soil > Grasslands | place: USA: UC McLaughlin Reserve, Lake County...
AGCCAGATCGTGACCGGGAGGCCCGCCATCGCCTCGAAGATGCCCTCGAAGTCGGCCTGTTGCATCGGCAGCAGCCGGTCGAGCGCGCTGCGGCGGCCCTGCTCGTCGCGCGCCATGATCATCTCCTGCACGACGGGCAGCCGTTCGTCGCCGAAGAACATGTGCTCGGTGCGGCAGAGGCCGATCCCCTGCGCGCCGAACTCACGTGCGCGCACCGCATCCTCGGGCGTGTCGGCGTTCGCGCGCACCTTCAGCCGACGAACCTCGTCGGCCCAGCCGAGCACCGTCTGGAAGTCCTCGTTGATCTGCGGCGGAACGAGCTCGACGGCGCCGACGATCACCCGTCCAGTGCCACCGTCGATCGTCAGTGCATCCCCCTCGCGGAGCTCGGCATCACCGACCCGCGCCGTGCGCGCATTCAGGTCGAGCGAAAGCGCCTCGCAGCCGGCGACGCACGGCTTGCCCATCCCCCGCGCGACGACGGCGGCGTGCGACGTCATCCCGCCGTGCACGGTGAGGATCCCCTTCGCCGCGATCATCCCGTGGATGTCGTCGGGCGTCGTCTCCCAGCGGACGAGGATCACGTCCTCGCGCTCGCCCTGGTCGGCGGCTGCGTCCGCGTCGAAGACGATCTTGCCGCTCGCGGCGCCGGGGCTGGCGTTCAGGCCGGTCGCGGCGACGTCGTAGGTCGCGGCGGGATCGAGCATCGGGTGCAGCAGCTGGTCGAGCTGCGTCGGGTCGATCCGCGAAACGGCGTCCTCGCGCGTGATCAGGCCCTCCTCGCTCATCTCGACCGCGGCCTTCAGCGCGGCCGCCGCCGTGCGCTTCGCGGCGCGCGTCTGCAGCAGGTACAGCGCGCCGTCCTCGACGGTGAACTCGATGTCCTGCATGTCGCGGTAGTGCTCCTCCAGCCGGCGCATCGTCTCCAGCAGCTGCGCGAACGCCTCGGGGAGCCGCGCCTCCATGGCCTGGAGCGGCTCGGGCGTGCGGATCCCGGCGACGACGTCCTCGCCCTGCGCGTTGACGAGGAACTCGCCGTACAGCCCCTGCTCGCCGGTCGACGGGTCGCGTGTGAAGCAGACGCCGGTGCCCGAGGTATCGCCCTTGTTCCCGAACACCATCTGGACGACGTTGACCGCGGTCCCGAGGTCGTCGGCGATCGCGTGCGCACGCCGGTACACCTGCGCGCGCGGTGTCTCCCACGAGTCGAAGACCGCGCGCACCGCGCGCCGCAGCTGCTCGCGCGCGTCCTGTGGGAAGCCGGAGCCGGTCTCGCCCGCGTAGATCTGCCTGAACGTGTCGATCAGCGTCGCGAGGTCGTCCGCGTCGAGATCGGTGTCCTGCGTGACGCCGCGGCTCGCCTTCGCGTCGGAAAGGGCGTGCTCGAAACGATGCGCATCGATCCCGTCGACGACCTCGCCGTACATCTGGATCAGCCGCCGGTACGAGTCGCGCGCGAAGCGCGGATTGCCGGTCGAGCGCGCGAGCCCCTCGACCGCCACGTCGTTCAGCCCGAGGTTGAGGATCGTGTCCATCATCCCCGGCATCGAGACGGCCGCTCCCGAGCGGACGGACACGAGCAGCGGGTCCTCGGCGTCGCCGAAGCGCTTCCCCACCCGCGCCTCGAGCTTCGCCACGTGCTCGGCGATCTCGCCGTCCAGCTCCGCGGGCACGTCGCCCGCCGCCATGTAGGCGCGGCAGGCGTCCGTCGTGATCGTGAAACCGCCAGGGACGGGGATCCCGAGCTGGGTCATCTCGCCGAGACCGATGCCCTTGCCGCCGAGAAGCTCGCGGCCGCCGGGTGCCGGCTCGTCGAACGAGTACACGTAACGGGTCACGAGCGTCGGAATAATCCCACACGTGGAGAGGCGGCAGATCGTCGCGTGCGGGGGCTTCCTGCTCGGCAGCGCGATCGACGAGTACGTGCTCGGGCTCGCGCGCGGCCGGAAGCTCCTCTTCGTCGGCACCGCGACCGGCGACGACTCGAGCGTGATCGTGCTCGCGTACGAGCGACTGGCGGGTCGCGCAGACGTGCGGCACGCGAAGTTCTTCCCCTGGCCGCCGGCGGACCTTCGCGAGCTCGCGCTCACGAGCGACGTGATCTGCGTCGGCGGCGGTAACACCGCGAACATGCTGGCGATCTGGCGCGTCCACGGGTTCGACGCCGTCCTGCGCGAGGCGTGGGAGCGCGGCGTCGTCCTGTGCGGGTCGAGCGCCGGGATGATCTGCTGGTTCGAGGCCGGGATCACGGACTCGTTCGGGCCGCAGCTCGAGGGCATGCGCGACGGGCTCGGGTTCCTCGCGGGCAGCGCGTGCCCGCACTACGACGGCGAGGAGCTTCGCCGTCCGCGTTACCAGGAGCTGGTCGCGAACGGGTTCCCACCCGGATACGCGGCGGACGACGCCGTCGCGCTCCGCTTCGAAGGCACGGAGCTCGCGGAGGTCGTCGCGGTCGCGCCCGGGAAGCACGCGTACCGCGTCGAGCCCGGGGTCGAAGAGCGGCTCGACGTGCGCGTGCTGTGAGCTTCGAGGAGCAGGCGGCGACCTGGATCGCGTGGGCGCGCCGGCCGACGGATGCGTACTGGTTCTCTCGCGAGACGTTCTTCGAGCTGCTGCCGCCGCCGCGGGGACCGGTGCTCGACCTGGGCTGCGGCGAAGGTCGCGTGACCCGCGACCTCCGCGCCCGCGGCTACGACGTGACGGCGCTCGACGCCTCGCCCACGCTGCTCGAGGCGGCACGCGCGGAGGATCCGGGCGGCGAGTACGTGCTCGGGCGCGCGGAGGAGCTGCCGTTCGCGGACGCCTCGTTCTCGCTCGTCGTCTCGTACAACGCGCTGATGGACGTCGACGAGATGCCCGACGCGATCGCCGAGATCGGCCGCGTGCTCGAGCCGCGCGGCGTCCTCTGCGCGTGCATCACGCATCCGATGGCCGACTCCGGCACGTGGGACGGCGACGAGCGGTACGTCGTCGACGCGCGGTACCTGGAGCGGCGGCGGTTCGAGGGAACGTTCGAGCGCCCCGGCGTCGGCGCGTTCACGTTCCGCGGTTGGATCTATCCGCTCGAGGCGTACTCGCGCGCGTTGGAAGCGGCCGACCTCGCGCTCGAGGCGCTGCGCGAGCCGGGCGCCTCCGAACCGGAGATCGCGGTGAACCCGCGCGCCGCGCGTTGGCGGCTCTTCCCGAACTTCCTCATGTTCCGCGCCGCGAAGCGAGCCACCCCGCAACCCTGATCCCGATCCAGATCGGCGTGAGGAGGACGTAGAACACGACCATTGCGGCCGCGAGCAGCGTCCACCAGACCGCCCAATAGCGCAGCGGCACCGAGCCCTTCTCGCTCAGGTCGCGACTCATGCGCGCGCGAGCTCGAGCTCGTGGCGGCGCCGCTCGACCGTCCGGATCACACGCTGAGCCGTCTCCTCGATCGAGAGCTCGCTGACGTCGATCACAGGGCAGCCGAGCCTGCGGTGGACGACTTCGGCCTGGGCGAGCTCTTCGTAGATCGTCACGAGCTCCGAGTACTGCCGCGCCGTCCCGCCGAAGTTCCGCGCGCGCGCCTGCCGGATCTCGGCCAGGCGCGTCGCGTCGATCGTCATCCCGACGACCTTCGCCTGATCGATCGCGAACAGCTCGGGCGGCGGCTCGATCCCCGCGACGATCGGGACGTTCGCGGTCTTGTAGCCGAGGTAGCCGAGGTAGATCGACAACGGCGTCTTCGACGTGCGCGAGACGCCGACGAGCACGACGTCGGCCTCGTCGAGACCGCCGCCGATCCCGTCGTCGTACCTCACGGCGAACTCGATGGCCTCGATCCGCCGAAAGTACGATGCGTCCAGCGGCGCGCTCCGTCCCGGCGCCATCTGCGCCGCCACGCCCGCAACGCGAGAGACGGCGTCGATCGGTTGCCCGAGCAGGTCGCAGTAGTGCACGCGCGCGCGGCGACACAGCCTGCGCATCGCGTCGCGCAGCTCGGGCTCGACGATCGTGTAGAAGACGACGGCGGGCCGGCGGCGCGCCCGCGCGACGGCACGCTCGAGGTCGTCGACGGATTCGACGCGGGGGTGGCGGACCTCGTCGAACGGCTGATCCGGGAACTGCGCCTCGAGCGCGTGCACGAGCCGCGCGGCGGTCTCCCCGGTCGAGTCCGACACGATGTGCAGCTCGACGGGAGCGACCGCCACGCGGTCAATTGTGACGGAGCCCGCGCCTAGGGCGCCTCGGACGGCCGTTCTCCGAGGGTCGCGGTGACCGTGGTCGTGCGGCCGTTCCGCGTCACCTGGAGCCGGAGCTGCTCGCCCGGCCGGTGCGACGCGACGGCGCCGCTGAGCTGGTCGGCGGCGTGCACCGCTTCGCCGTCTGCTCGGGTCACGAGGTCGCCGGCCTTGAGACCGGCCTTCGCGGCCGGGCTCCCCGGCGAGACGGAGTCGACGAGCGCGCCGCCGTTGCCGTCGGCCACGCGCACACCGAGGTAGGCGTGCTCCACCTTCCCGCCTTCGATCAGCTGATCGGCAACGGATTTCACAGTCTCCACGGGGATCGCGTAGCCGACGCCGTTGTTGCCGCCGTTCTCGCTCGCGATCTGCGCGTTCACGCCCACGATCCGGCCGCGCGTGTCGAGGAGGGGTCCGCCCGAGTTGCCGGGATTGAGCGCGGCGTCCGTCTGGACGGCGCCGTCGATCGTGAACCCGTCGGGGGCGGTGATCGTCCGGTCCTTCGCGCTGACGATCCCCGAGGTCATCGTGCCCTCGAGGCCGAACGGACTCCCGATCGCGACGACGGCGTCGCCGACGGCGAGCGCATCGGTCGAGCCGAGCTGCAACGGCGCGGGCGCGGATGAGGGGTTCGAGAGCGCGAGCACTGCGACGTCGGTCGACGTATCGACGCCGACGACACGAGCGTCGGCCTCGGTTCCGTCGGCGAACTTCACGGTGACGTCCGAAGCGTTCTCGACGACGTGCTCGTTCGTGACGATGTGCCCGGCGTCGTCGTACAGCCAGCCCGTGCCGGTCCCGCCGCCGCCGGTCGTGTTCCGCACCTGGATCTCGACGACGCTCGGGGAGATTCGCCGGTAGAGCGCCGCAAGCGAAGTGCCGCCGGACGCCGTGATTCCCTGCGTCGGGACGGTGACCGTCGTCGCGGGTGCGGCCGCGGGCGTGTCGTCGTCACCCTTCGTCGCGACGACACCGCCGGCGACGCCGCCGATGAGCGCGGCTCCGACGAGTGCGGCGAGGGTGGCGATGATGCGTGTGAATGTCATTTCCGGTCCTTTTCTCCTTGGTCGCTCCCATCGAACCTGTCGGCTCTGAGAGCGCGCTGAGAGGACTGCGTACAGCGCGTTAAGCGGGGACGCGCAGCGTCACGACGGCACCGCCGCCGTTCGCGTTCGCCGCCTCGACGCGGCCGCCGTGCTCCTCGGCGACCTGGCGGACGATCGCCAGGCCGAGGCCGGACCCGGGCTTGCCGCGTGCGCCGCGCGCGCGGTAGAACCGGTCGAAGACGTACGGAAGGTCTTCGGGCTCGAAGCCCGGACCGTGGTCCTCGACCGTCACGGCGCCGTCCCGAACGGTGACGAGCACCTCGGATCCGTCGGGGCTCCACTTCGCGGCGTTGTCGAGCAGGTTCGCGACCGCACGCTCGAGCCTGAGTGGAACGCCGCGCACGCGTACGGGCTCGAGCCACGTCTGGAAACGCACCTGGGGCGCGTTCCGCCGCGCCCGCTCGACGGCGTCGTCAACGAGCTCGTCGAGCCGGAGCTCCTCCGGCTGTGCGACGGGCTCGTCGCCGTGCGCGAGGTCGACGACGTCGCGGACCAGCACCGTCAGCTCGTCGACTTGGCCGAGGACGTCCTGCCGAAGCCGCTCGCGCTCGTCCGGGGCCAGCTCGTCCGCGCGCGCGAGCACCTCCACGTTCGTGCGCAGGCTCGTGAGCGGCGTCCGGAGCTCGTGCGACGCGTCGACGACCAGGCGGCGCTGCGCGCCGACCGACTCCTGGAGCGCGGCGAGCATCGCGTTGAAGGTCGCGCTCAGCCGCGCCAGCTCGTCCTCGCCGTCCCCTTCGACACGCAGGCTCAGGTCGCGCGTGCGGGCGACCTCCTCCGCGGCCTCGGTGAGGCGTCGGACGGGCCGAAGCGCCGCGCCGCCGACGACGAGCCCGAGCCCCGCCGCGAGCCCGACCCCGCCCACGGCGATCGTGACCATGATCAGCCGGAGGCGCTGGAGCACTCGGTCGACCTCCTCGAGCGGACGCGCCACCTGGAGCGCGACGCCGTCGTCGACCGGAAGCGTCAGGACGCGGACGTGCGTGTTCGCGACGCGCGCGTCCTCGAAGAACGCCGGCTTCTCTCCGCGCGCCGTCGCGCGCGCCCGCTCGTCGATCGGCAGGACCACGTTCTCGCCCGGCGGCCGGACGGGCGCAGCGCCGAGGCAGATCACCTGCACGTACCCCGGCGCGCCGCCCAGCCGCGGGTTCGGGAGGCGCACGAGCGGCGTCTCGCCAAGGCGCAGGCACGAGAGCGGGATCGCGACGTTCTTGAACACGTCGGCGCGCGCGCGAAGCGCGGCGTCGACTTCACTGCGGAGCGACGATCGTGCCGCGAGGTACGCCGCTGCCGCGGCGAGCGCGACCGCGACGGCGACGGCGGCCGCGGCAGCGACGATCACGCGGGCGCGAAAAGTCACGGCTCGCGCAGCATGTACCCGACGCCGCGCACCGTGTGCAGGAGGCGCGGCTCGCCGCCGGCCTCGAGCTTCCGGCGCAGGTAGCCGACGTACACCTCGAGCGCGTTCGACGAGGGGCCGAAGTCGTAGTTCCAGACGCGGTCGAAGATCTGCCCGCGCGTGAGCACCTGGCGCGGGTTGAGCAGGAAGAGCTCGAGCAGGCTGAACTCGGTGCGCGTGAGGTCGATCAACCGCGCGCCGCGCCGGACTTCACGGCTGCGCGTGTCGAGCTCGACGTCCGCGAAGGAGAGCACCGAGCCGTCGCCCCCCGTCGACCTGCGGACGAGCGCTCGCAGGCGTGCGTGCAGCTCCTCGAGCGCAAACGGCTTCACGAGGTAGTCGTCGGCACCGGCGTCGAGGCCGGCGACGCGGTCGCTGACCTCGTGGCGCGCCGTCAGCATCAGGATCGGCGTGCGGTCGCCCGACTCGCGGATGCGGCGCGCCACCTCGAGCCCGTCGAGGCCCGGCATCAGCACGTCGAGCACGATCGCGTCCGGCGAACGCGTGGCCGCGGCCGTCACGCCCTCGACTCCGTCCTCCGCCAGCTCGACCTCGTACCCCTCGAGGGTCAGCGCGCGGCGGAGCGCGTCCCGGACGGCGGGTTCGTCCTCGACGACGAGCACCTTCACGGCCGAAGTCTGCCGCGCCCGGCTGAGATCGGCATGAACGGGCGACCACGTCGCCTGGCAACTCTCATGCTTCTCTCAGGGTCGGGGAGCATCGTTGACGACGTGGCTCGCGCCTGGGCAACTGCCCGGGGCAGATCGACCGCCTACGGATCACTCCTCCCCGTAGGCGATCGGCACTGAACCAGGAGGGGCGCCCCGACCCCCTCGGGCGCCCCTTCCGGGTCTCTCTTTCGCAGCGGTAGCCCTCGCTAGGGTCTGCTCCCATGGCTGAGCCTGCGACCGAGGTGACGATGGACAAGATCGTCTCGCTCTGCCGGCGGCGCGGCTTCGTCTTTCCGTCGTCCGAGATCTACGGCGGTCTCGGCTCCGGCTACGACTACGGCCACTACGGCGTCCTGCTGAAGAACAACATCCGCGCGCGCTGGCTCGAGTCGATGGTGCAGGAGCGAGACGACGTGGTCGTCCTCGACACCGCGATCATCCTGCACCCGAGCGTGTGGGAGGCGTCGGGGCACGTCGCCGGCTTCACCGACCCGCTCGTCGACTGCCGGACCTGCAAGCTCCGCTTCCGAGCCGACCATCTCGAGGAGTCGCAGTGCGGGCGGAAGCCGAGCAAGCGGCCGGGCGAGCACTCCGAGTGCGACCTGACGGAGGCGCGCCAGTTCAACCTGATGTTCGAAACGACGATCGGGCCCGTGCAGGAGTCGGGCGCGAAGGTGTACCTCCGTCCGGAGACCGCGCAGGGGATCTTCATCAACTTCAAGAACGTGCTCCAGATCGCGCGGCGGAAGCCGCCGTTCGGGATCGCGAACGTCGGCGGCAAGTCGTTCCGCAACGAGATCACGCCCGGGAACTTCCTCTTCCGGATGCGCGAGTTCGAGCAGATGGAGATGGAGTTCTTCGTCCCGCCCGACGAGGCGGAGCAGTGGTACCGCTACTGGATCGACGAGCGTGTCGGCTGGTACCGGCGCTACGGCCTCCGCGAGTCGCAGCTCCGCGTGCGCGAGCACGAAACCGAGGAGCTGTCGCACTACTCCCGCGGGACGAGCGACCTCGAGTACCTGTACCCGATCGGGTGGTCCGAGCTCGAGGGCGTCGCCAACCGCGGCGACTACGATCTGACCCAGCACAACGAGCACTCGGGGACGAAGCTCGAATACGTCGGCACCGAGGGCGAGCGCTACGTGCCGTACGTCGTCGAGCCGGCCGTCAGCGTCGAGCGGATCTTCCTCGCGTTCCTGATCGACGCGTACGACGAGGAGACGGTCGGCGAGCGCGAGCGGACGGTCCTCAGGCTCCACCCCCGGATCGCGCCCGTCAAGGCCGCGGTGCTGCCGTTGGTCGGGAAGGACGCGGCGATGGTCGAGCGCGCGCGGCGCCTCTACGAGGAGCTGCGGGTCGACGAGCTCGTCGAGTACGACGACAACGGCGCGATCGGCCGCCGCTACCGGCGACAGGACGAGATCGGGACGCCCTACGCGTTCACCGTCGACGAGCAGACGCTCGAGGACGACACTGTCACGATCCGCGACCGCGACTCGCTCGCGCAGGAGCGACTGGCCCTCGCGCAGGTCGGGTCCTACCTCCGCGACGCGCTGCGGCGTCCGTGGACGTCGCCGAAGACGTGACGCTCGGGCCACCCTGGACGCGCGAGCCTCGCGGGCGCTTCGACGAGCACGTGGTCGAGAGCGCCGCACTGCGAGGGAACCCGCTCGGCGACCCCCACGAGCGTCCGCTCTGGGTGTACGCACCGCCCCGCTACGACGACGAACCTGACCGGCGCTACCCGTCCATCTACGTGATCCAGGGCTATACCGGACAGCTCGACATGTGGCGCAATCGCTCCCCGTTCGGCGCGCAGACGTATCCGGAGCTCTGCGACGAGCTGTTCGCGTCGGGCGACGTCCCACCGGCGATCGTCGTCTGGGTCGACGCGTGGACGTCGCTCGGCGGCTCGCAGTTCCTCGACTCGGCCGCGATCGGCCGCTACCACTCGTATCTCTGCGACGACGTCGTGCCGTGGGTGGACGAGCGCTACCGGACGATCCCCGACGCGGCGCACCGCGGGATCCAGGGGAAGTCGTCGGGCGGCTACGGCGCGATGGTGACGCCGATGCTGCGACCGGACCTGTTCGGCGGGTTCGCGACGCACGCCGGCGACGCGCTCTTCGAGGCGTGCTACGCGAAGGACTTCGGCGAGACGCTCCGCGTGCTCCGCGACGCGTACGGAGGATCCTTCGAGAAGTTCTGGGCCGACTTCCGAGCGCGGCCGCTCGTCACGAAGCGCGGCGACTTCGTCGTCGTCAACACGTGGGGCATGGCGGCCGCCTACTCCGCGAACGAGGACGGATCCGTCGAGCTGCCGTTCGACGACGTCGGCCGAATGCGCGACGACGTGTGGACGCGGTGGCTGGCCTGGGACCCGGTCCGCATGGTCGAGCGCTACGCCGAGGCGCTGCGTGGGATGCGAGCGATCTACGTCGACGCCGGCAAGAGCGACGAGTACTACCTCGACCTCGGCGCCGAGGCGTTCCGTGCGGAGCTCGAGCGCGTCGGCGTCACCGACGTCCGGTTCGAGCTCTTCGACGGCAAGCACGGCGGGATCGTGTGGCGGTACCCGCTCGCCCTGCGGTACCTCGCCGAGCGGCTCGCCGCGTAGCCCTACGCGCTCTTCAGCGTCCGGAGGCGGAAGCCGCCGTGGTACTCGTAGGACGCGGTGATCACGGCGAGCGCGTCGCGCGCGGAGCGCCCGGCGATCCCGCTCGCGGCCGCGTCCGCCATCGGGGTCTGCAGAAGCGTCTCGATCTGCTCGCGCGCGCCCGGGGAGAGCACGAGCGCGCCGTCGGCGCACGTCCGGCAGACGGCACCGCCCGCGCTGGGCGAGTACCCGGCGAGGTCGTCGGTGCGGCCGCAGTTCGCGCAGCTCGTCAGATGCGGCAGGTACCCCGCGAGCCAGAGCAGCTTCAGCTGGAAGGAGAGCGCGAGCGGGTCGAGCGCAGGGCGCTCGGTCATGCGCGCGGGCAGGTCGTCGAGCAGGTCGAGGAACCGCGTCAGCGCCTCGAAGGCGCGCGCGTTCGCCTCCTGCTCGGTGAAGAGCCGGAGCATCGCCTCGAGGCCGACGAGGCCCACGCCGAGCCGGTAGCCGTCCTCGCGTGCCGCGTGGTGGGGCCGCATGAGCTCCACGCCCGTCACCGTCTGGAGCTCGCCGCGTCCCGGGTGCAGCACGAGCTCGACGTGCGAGAGCGGCTCGAGGCGCGCGCCGAACCGAGATTTCGTCTTGCGCACGCCCTTGGCGACTGCGCCGATGCGCCCGCGGTCGAGCGTGTAGAGGTGGAGGATCCGATCCGCCTCGCCCAGGCGCAGCGAGCGGAGAACGACGGCCTCCGTGGTGTAGCTGCCCGCCACCCGGCCAGTGTAGGGACGCGGCCAGACCAGAACGATTCGGGCGCCTGCGACGTTGTGAATCCGATGGCTCGCATCGAGATGTACACCACGCGCTGGTGCGGATACTGCGTCCGCGCGAAGGCGCTGCTCCAGGGGAAGCACCTGCCGTTCGAGGAGATCTCGGTCGACGACGATCCCGAGTTCCGCCGGAAGCTCCAGGAGCTGACCGGCGGGTGGACCGTGCCGCAGATCTTGATCGACGGCCGCCCGATCGGCGGCTACACGGAGCTCTGGCGGCTCGAAAAGGACGGCCGCCTCGACGAGCTGCTCGAC